>Ga0247824_10001124_pt1 | contig 14337 bp, 23 predicted proteins | sample 13C_PalmiticAcid_FD_194412 | JGI IMG/M metagenome (GOLD analysis project Ga0247824, IMG submission 194412) | Soil microbial communities from agricultural site in Penn Yan, New York, United States - 13C_PalmiticAcid_Day48 | ecosystem: Environmental > Terrestrial > Soil > Agricultural land... | reverse complement strand
AGCTGTATTTGTAGGTTTGCCCAGGGAGAACTGGTGCCTCACTGGAGGGTACATATCACCATTAGAAAAGTAAGAAAGGTGAAGGGGTGCTACATTCTATGTCATAATGTGGTTAGGGGGGGGGGGAGTCTTTACAAGTATGTACGAAACTAGCGGGTTGCGTCAGTCATCTCTTGGTCTTCATAGGTATCATTATCATTATCATCATCGTCTTCATCATCGTCTTCATCTTCGTCGTCGTCGTCCTCTTCCGACTCTGCAGAGCGCGATTCGGCGCGACGACCTCCTCGGGTTGTTGTTGTTGTTGCCTTTGATTTCGATCCTATAACAAGGCCTGTTGAGGACATGTGGACATCGCCTGAAGGGTCCTTGTGTAACATGAGGTTTCTCACGCTGCCTGTGGTGCTCACACTGTTGGCCCTCGAGGATGAAGACGGAGATGTAGATGAGGATGGGGGTATCGAGCTATCCGCTTCATCCTCGCTGTCGTCCTCATCGTCCTCCTCGTCATTGTCATTACTATCATTACTGGTGCCATTAGAATTATTGCCTTTGCCGGCGGTGGTGGTGTTGGAGTTGTTCTTGTTCTTGTTCTTGTTGCCAGATTTGTTCGGCAGATGGTGACCCGTTCCATCCTTGGCGGTACCCCGGTTCGCGTTTTTGGTGCTATGACCATTCTTGCCATCCTTGTTGCCACCCGTAGGGGCCCCTTGTCTTGCGACTTCGACAGCGACAGCGCTCTCTTCCGCCATCTCGGCTGCCATTTTGGCCACATCGATCAACGGTTTGGTTCTGGTTTTCAATTCCTCTTCTGGGATCTTCCAAGCGTCCAGATCCGGTCTCGGAATCGATTCCGGTAACGTTGCCATCCACGCTTCCAAGGAGGCTCGAAAGTAGTCTTGCTGCGCGTTCATCTCGCCGTTCCGTAGATCACGTTGCGCAATGTCCGATTTGAGCGTACAAATGTAGTCAAACGACTTTTTCAGCAAGAACACTTTGGAGGGCGCCTTGTCCACAATGTTGGGAATCATCTCCCGCAAATCATCAAAGCAGTGTTTGAGCGAATCACGACGCTTTTGTTCGGCTGCTTTGTGAGAGGTTCGGCGAAGCTCAATGCCAGAGTGAAGGTCGCTGCTGTAAGAGAGTCCCAAGGCACTAATGTCCACCAAAAAAAAAAAAAAAAAGAAGCAAGCGGTTAGGGATCCGCGCACTTCAATATCAGATCAAGACCTATCCAAAGTCGAGGCCAACGTACGTGTGATCGCCATCAAGGATGTGCTGGTAGTTGGACTTGGATGCGAGTCGAGCCATGGCTTCTGATGTGGATACTATTCAACATGTCGTTCGAACAAAGAATAACAAATGAGAACACTACACTCTCTATCAAATCCACGCGACTGAAAAGGTCGCCGTTCAACAACTTTTCATCCACCCATCCATCCATGTTGCTTACCTCCGGGCCACAATGGTTTCAAGTTGGGCGAAACCATGTTAGGCGACATCAGCATTGGGTGAACCCTCGGCGACATCAGAGCAGACTGAGGAGCGATGGCCGGACGACGCGCGGGCTGTGGTACCATAGTGGGTTTCAATGCTGGAGAGATCAACGCAAATCCGCCCCCGGGCGGAGGCATGGGTGATATCATGGCTGCTGTTCCTGGCGTCCTTGGAGCCAGCGAAATGGCAATGGTGCCACTGGACTGTCTCTTAGTGCTCGTTCTTCTTGAACCGGTGACCTGGGTAGATCCTTTGGTCCCGGACTTTGGAGAGTTGTTCTTGGGGATTTCACGCGCCTTGGCTGTGGCTGTGGTTGTGGCTGCGGTCATGGTCACAATTGCGGCCGTCGTCGCGATCCTGGCCACCGAGGGCTTGGGTGAAGACGTCGGCGTCGACTCAGATCCCGAGAGGTTCATGAGGGAAGCAGGTGTAACGGGCTCCAAAGAGGACTTGGAAGAGGAACTGGGCCTTGGTGTTGGCACACTCGTAGGAATAGCAGTAATAGCACTGGATGCGATGGAGATGGATCCACCTTGAGAGCTCACAGCTGCTGTACTGGTCGCAATGACACCGATCGCGGGAGCCAAGGGTAAAGAGGTCGAGGTCATGACTGGAGCACTTGAAGGAACATGGCTAGGCTGAATAGGCTGTTGCTGTTGCTGCTGCTGTTGCTGCTGCTGTTGCTGTAGTCGCGGATCTTGTCCAGGTCGTTGTGAAATGCTTAGCACCCAAGGCGTCTGGACCTGATTCTGCGTCTGCTGCGAAGGCAAGAGCAATGACGGCGGCTGCGGCGGTGGCATCATGGATGGCCCTGGAAGTGAGAAATTGGCAGGCGAGGCAGGCGAGGCAGGCATCGGCAACATGGACAAATGGGTCATGTTCGTCACCAAGTGTGGAGATGGAGACAGTTGTCCTGCCGACCCTGACTGAGGGCTCAATGGCTGCAGCGGCGACGTGATGATCGGAGCCGGCGTTGGTCGAGTGTTCACATTGGTGACATTGATACCGTTCGTAGCAATGGCGGTGGTCGACGCAACGGCATTGGCAGTAGCGGTAGAACTATGGTTGCTGTTGGGAAAGTGCATGGCCAAGGGAGAGGTTGGAGCCATGGCCGTCGATGACGATCGAGTGCGACCTGCGTTTGCTTTTCTATGCGTCCCTGGCGAGCCTGGACCGCTGGTAGCCAAAGGTCCTATTGACGGAGAAGCCTTAGTCATGGTCACTCGAACAGGCCCTCCTCCTCCTACAGCTGCCGTTGCTGACGCAGCGACCCCAGGTGGAGGCCGTGGTAACATAGGCGCAAGCATACTAATCGATCGCTCGACTGTAGTCCTTCGCTTCATAGCAGGGCGTTCCACAGTGGAGCCAATGGTATCACTTCGAGAATGCTTTGCAACGATGCCTTGACTAGCTTGTTGATGCTGCAGTTGGAGTTCGTTGGTCAGTTTCTGCTGTTGTTGAAGCTGGAGCTGAAGTTGAAGCTGCTGCTGCTGCTGATGCTGCTGAGACACCTGCGAAGGATCAGATGGCTGCGATTGAAACTGGATCTGCTGTTGGATCTGTTGTTGCTGGGCATGATGTGGCTGCTGGAACTGCATTGAACCAAATGTCGCGCCTGAGAAGCTCAAGTAGTCTAACGGAGAAGACCGATGTGGCTGCAGTGCCGGCGAAGTCAAAGGAGAGAACATCTCGCCAGTCGGATTCATGGCTTGAGGCGCGTTCGTGTACGCGTGGTTAGGGGTTATCGCTGGCGAGATGAGTGGTGTGAATGGGATCTATGTAGGATATCAGGTTATCAAAGGATCGACGCGTAAGTGAGGTGTTTTGAAAAAGTCACGAGAAGGGTTTCAAGACATGTTCCAATAGAGTTACCTCATCCTCCTCGGTCTGTTCTTGGATGGCCACAGGAGCCTTCGAAACTGGAGGTACCGACTGGACATCTAGAGTCGCTATGTACTGAGTGTAATCGGCCGCGTAGTACTCAGTTCCGGCGGGTGTGAGAAGGTGCTGTCTTGTACCATCCTTGAGTCCCTGTGCTTGAGCAAGCTGCTGCTGCTGCTGCTGCTGCTGCTGCTGTTGCAGTTGGCGAAGCTGCTGATGTTGCTGCTGTTGCTGCCTTTGTTGCTGCTGCTGAAGGAGGAGTTGTTGTTGTTGGCGCTGTAGCTGTAGTTGCTGCTGAAGTGCCTGAGGTGAATGGTTGTTGTTAAACTGGATGTTATCGGGATGGTTTTGAAAGATTGGTGCTGTCGTAACATGGGTGTTCATCATATCGACGTGAAGTGAAGATGTTTGAAAGTCGTAGCTCCCTGAGTTTGTCGTTAAAGTGTTGCTTTCGATCATTGTATGCTGCGACTGGGGGTGGATGGAGACAGCGAGTCGCTGCTGGGAGGGGTCGTGAAGGAGGGTTTGTTGGTGTTGCTGGTGCTCGAGCTGGTGCTGCTGTTGCTGAAGGTGTTGCTGGACCTCTCTGGCCTGGGCCGCATCGAACCCGAGGTCGCTCAGAGACAGCTCCAAGCCCGGGTGATCCAACCTAAAACCCGAGCTACCAAAGTTGTATGTCATGGTGGTGATGTATGGAGAAGAGCTCGCGAAGGAAAGGGGGAGGGAGTGAGTAGGAAGAAGGAGGGGAGCGAGAAAAGACGGAGGAAAGAGGCGAGGCGAATAGAGAGAAAGCGAGTGAATGAGCGGCGGAAAGAGGGGGAGAAGGAAAGAGGGAAAGAGAGAAAGTGTCTTTGCACGCTGGTCTCTATCACCGTCGTATTGGGTCGAAAGTCGGTGAGGTCGTGGCAGTGAGGGTTGGTTGTCTGCGGTGCTGGCCACGTTCTAGCACACTGGACTGCTTCCTAGGGCGGAATGCGTGTAGGATCGTCCCTGTAGGTCGAAAATACCGTGATTCGACAGCTGCGCTACACCCAGCGAACTCCTTGCAACTAAAGGGGTCATGCAAATCAACAAAGTGCATGCGAATGAGACTGATGAGTAAATGAAGGTGGATGGAATAACATCTTATCAGTCCATGCAGGGTGTCGATAATGCCACTTTTGTGTTCCTACTTGTGGCAGTGTGTCCTGGGATGCTGTTGCTATTCAATGTATTCTAGACGCACACAAAGAGGACACAACAAGAATTCATGGAAAGAAGGGAAAAAGACGCCATGCGCAAAGAGAGCAGGGTGATGTTTGTGTTGCGGGTAGGTTGTGTGTCGGTGAATATAGATCCTCAGTCTGTGGGGGGAGGGATTTGAAGAGGTGATCAATGGTGGAAGGAGTCCTCTTAAGCGCGAACAAGGTCGCTGAGGAGTGATAAAGGCAAACAAAAAAAAACGAGTCCAAAGTGCAAGTCGGAGGAAGAGTGAAGGAGAGAGAAGACAAGAGGCGATCTGAGCAGAAGCGGCAGGGTGGGTGTGCTTTGTTTGTGCCCAGTTGCAATCAATCCTTCCAGCACAAGGCAGAAGGCGGAAAGACTGAAAACTGAGTGGTCGAGCCCACACGTTCGCTACATTTGGTCCGACAGAGTCCATCCGCAGACCAGTCAACACGGTGCGTCCCAGAAGCGAGAGCCGGCTCTAAACGTGTGCAACGGATCCGATTCTCGATCGTGATTTCACCACAACTACCTCAGGCTCGTAACGTTGTGTCGATCCATGATCCATCCATGACTTCGGTGCCAATTGACCAGTTTTTTTGCACACAGACGTCCTGACTGAAGTCCCCCTTATTTCGCTCACATTCGTCTTTTCACTCCCGGTACAGTTCGTATGTTATCTGTCCCTCTGTTTGTCCGTAGCTCCCACCCTTGGATTGAAAGCACGTTCATATTCGATCGATGTGATTGGCCCTGGGACATATATATCACAGTCACTCAGTCACTTTCACTTGCTGCTTTGCTGTAAGGGCCACACGCACATGGCATGGCCTCGAGTCTTCTTTGGGTTTGTAGAAGCTGCAGGTGCACGTTGATGAGCCGCGGAAATCGATCCTACCCACTTTGCAGGTTACCGTGGCACCATTGCATATCGGTCCAGCCACAGAATATCCAACGTGCATGGCGCCGGGAGGAGAGGGGTAGGATTGGATCCCCTCCGCCCTTGCCTCTTACGCCTCTTTTCCAATTCGGATAGTTCACAAGCCGACCGTCTGCCGTATGGAAACACTTGCCTACACCAAGACATCAAGGATGCTTTTGCACTTTGCACATCGCCACGGGAGTAGAGTTCAGTAGATCGGATCAGTGTTCAAATGCTTCTGCTGTTGCGACGCGAATGGCCTGGTCAGTGCAGACAACAAAGGGGGTGCAAGCATGAGCAGGAGCACGAGTGATGGTGTAACCTGTGTTCAGCAATTGAACGACCCCGGTCTCCTTGGCGACCCAGATCTGGGCAAGGGTCCATTAAGCCTACCTTTGTGTGCCTCCCGTAACAACCCTTTCAGAAGGTCGGTGATCCAGGCAACAGACGAACAATTGATCTGTATCCTCGGACTTGCGGCCGAGATGTGTCCCACCATCCCACCGTTTCACAGATCAACATCCTCCTCATATGATGTCACCGCAATTAAGCTTTGGTGCACAGCCCATCGATATCTCGGCTGCTTGTTACGACTTCGAGGGCAAAAGGTCCTTTCACCGCTCAAGTAGAATGGCCGTCCGTTGGTCTGTGGTTTCTGGTAACCGTTGGATACCCTGTAGGCGCACTCCAAATTGCACTTGCAGGACGATCGTCCGTAGGCTCCTGTTCCCTTACCTCCATTAGATTCCTCGCAAATGTGTTCTGATCTCATACTTTCAGGATGACCGCCTCTGACATCTGGTCGCTTTCTGGCTCATGCTTGATATCCCACACCATCGCTATTTCAGAGTCGCGTATTCTCCGATCACTAATATTCTGCGACGTGTTCACTTGTCCCAAAAGTCGTCCGATCGCGTTCTTTCAAGCCATTCAAACTATAGTTCGTGCCTTGGGCCATGACTTCAAAGCACAACACTCCATGAGTCGTAGCAAGCGGAACTAGCGAAGGCCATTGGTTTAAAAAGTCATGTACTTCGCGTCCTTCCGCTGTTCGACGTGCGAATTCTCTGTCTTTCTGTGACCCAAGAAGGACGAGGCAGGCGTGGTTGATATCCGTGGAGATCGGGTTCATCGATAGATCAACGTGTTATAACCTTCAAATTGTTCTATATTCAAAGTCTACGATTTCAGTCAACTTACTCTACAGATCATCGCCATAGGTTTTTGCATAACGACCCAACGCCCAGATGGTAAAGATATGCTTGTAGTTTGGATACGAGATCGAGCACGAATGGTTGAAGATACCTTCGATGGCTTCTTGTTTCCATTGACCATCAGGTTGTTGACGGGTCATGAGTAAGCGGATACCACGCTTGATCGCCTCGTGATCAGGACATTCGGCAGCCATCAACGCCATCAGAGCCCAGGAGGTCTGAACCACCTGGGAATCCTTGTGCTCGACGTAACGGTGCTCTTCGCAAGACTTGTAAGACTCGCCCCATCCACCATCCTCTCGTTGTTTGGACAACAGGAACTTGCATGCGTTTTCCATCGCATAGCTACAAGTGTCGTAGGTAAAAAGGAAGAGGTCAGGATGATTTCTCGAACTGAGCATTGCAAACGGTGTGCCGTTACATGGAGAGTTGCGCTTACCTGTTGTTATAAGTCATTCCGACACTGCTCAAACTCTCGCATGCAAACATGGTGGCATAGGTGAAGCAGATAGCCCACGAGCCATACCATGATCCATCGTCTCGTTGGACATTCAGGATGTATTCGACTGCACGCTCGATGGTGGCACTACGCAAACAGGCAAAGGTCCGAGTACACAGGTCAGCAAGGTGTAAGGAGGTTACAAAAGAATCGCCGGATACCGTAAACCAGATGAAAGTATCTTACTCGATCTCATCACGGCGGTAGTTGGGACGCTGCTCTCTAAAGTATGTCAATCCGAGCACACAAGCAGTGGAGCACTCTGGGTAGGTGTATTCGATCATAATGTTTCCAAAGACCTCTGCTGGGTTGATCCACTCGAGCCACTGTGGGCCACGGACAGATTCGTACGACGCGAATCCTCCGTTCGAATTTTGAAGCCCCAACACAATGTCCACAGCTTGCTCCAGTCGCTTGTCGGAAACAAGCTTCTCAGTGTAGCTACATTGGTGTGGAAAGGTATGAATATCAGTTGTCATGGCGTATTACAAATTCTATCGTGCAGCATGATATGAGATGAGAATGGTACCTGAGCTTGCCTTGCAGAAGCAAGACCGCCTTGAGACCTTCCGAAGTGCAATCTGAGACGGTATATCCTTGCCACTTGTTGCTGAAAGGCCAGGCGCCCAAAGTACGATCACGCCATCCTTCCTTCATGAACGGTGGGTCTTTTCTGATCTGGCAGTCATCCAAGAACATAAGGCCTTTCTTCATGGCTTCATGATTTTGTGGCTCGCTAGCAAGGCCAGACTCGATCAACCCCTGAATCAACAAAGCCGTGTCCCACAGTTGCGAACCATTTGTACCGTTCATCATCATTCCTCCACCGGACATCCTATCGTAATAGTGTACAATTGACCATTTTGCTTAGTCGACTGCTCAATTGCCTCTCCAGCATAGGTCTTAACCAGGATAGAGCGGGTCTTACCACATGAAATCAATGTTGTTCTCAACATGTCTCTTGAAAGCCTCCGAGTCCTTGCCCTCCTCGTAAAAAGTTGACAGCATGTTCATGGCCTTGTTCACCGGTCCAATGTCCAGGTAATGTGTGTTCTCGTCTTCATACTTCACTTGGGCATACGCTGCCTTCAATGCAGCGCTGCGGAGACCGAGTGTGCCTCTCAGCTTCTCTGCTATAACCAAGCCTTTGTTCAAGAAATCCAGCAGTGAAGTATGAGGGTAGTATTCATCCGCTTTGCAGATATTGTTGCGTTGTTGATGCCAGGGGATGGTATCGTAGGGTTGAGTGTACAGCTCCTCGCGCAACATGCGAGTGAGGTCGGTCAATGGAGGTGTTGCACGGCGGCCATAAAGGTAGCTCATGGGGATATATACGTTGCGAGTATGGCACCAGTAACGAGCAGGATGAACGGGGAGGATGTGAGGCAGTAGCCATAGCTCCGGAGGCACTGGATTCATGCCTTCCCAGTCATAGACACCCAATACTGCCATCCAGAACTTGCCCCAGGATGGTGATCCAGTAGCGCCACCAAGTTTGTGAAGAGTTCCACGAGCTTTGACACAGACTGGGTGCTCAGCATCGACTCCTAATAGGCGGAGGACAATGTAGTTGAGGGCTGTTCCGAAGACGGTTGAGTGTCCTTCAATGTGCCTATCCATTAGATTTCGCTTTTGTTAGGATGCGCATGATGGACCTCTCACGCTTTCATGAGCGGTACATTTGCAAGTATGAAAGACTTACAATCCCCATCCACCGTCTTCCTTATCGGCCCTGTTGAACAAGTACTGGATAATCTCCTGAGACCATCCCTGGGGCAGCTTGACTCCAGTGACATAGTAGGTGATAATCAATCCAGGGATCAAGAACATGGGTCCACCATACTCTCCAGACCAGAACCCTTCCTCGTTCTGGAGTCGTTTGAAGAACTCGAATCCGTTGCGAGCAGCTTCGAGTGCCGTCTTTGCTTTTGGCAGATCTGGGGCATCCTATGGTTTGTTATTCATAATGTGTGTGAGGAGACGGAACCATCAGTCATTTATGGTACCAAGCAGGCTTGAAAAGCAGGGATCGAGCGGGAAGGGAGATCAAGAGGTGAAGCACGTTATGAGCGATTGTGGATGGTATGGTCAAGGGAGGGGGAAGACGTTTACCAGGCTGAGATCGAGCCAGTACTTTTCGATGTCAGTCTGGGGATTGGCCTTGCTCTCTTCTTCGCTGAGGTAGTGCCATGTCTGCTTTCCTTCGTTGACCCGTAGACGCCAACGGGTCCTGTCGGAAGGGCTGTGGGCGGTGTAGGTGCTGTTGAGAGAGGCGCCAGTCATTCTGGTGATGAGAGTAGGAATGAGAAAAGCGACGAGCGACGAGCGACGAATGACTTTGAGCCCCTTTTAAATTGGCTTTCTTGCCTGGCTGCAAGAGGAAGTGGCCTGATCCTCACAATTCCTGAACGTTGTGCAACGACAAACAGGTGGAACAAAGCAACTGGGCACGCCTTCCTCGGAATGCTGCATGCATGGACATGGGCTATGGCAAACCATCGCAACATGGGAGGGACTCCCCTCTCTCTTTCTCTCTTGTTGTCCAATGGCCTGATCGTAGCATGGCTGTAAACCCCCCCCCTTCCGCTCTTGCGATTTGGCAGGAGAAAAACATGCACGTCCACAAAGTGGCATGATCTTTGTTCCGCCATGACAGATTGGGTACTGACCAGTCGTGGTAGCCAGCACCAACCGAACCGGGAATGTCATCAAACAGTCAAACAGACAGGATTCTGCGCTTGGGGAACATCCAGAGGCTATATAGGAGACCCATGCGGCGACCGTGCATCTTTGAAGCGTCTAGGAAGTGTATTGCGATGAGTCTAAATTATGCCTTCCACAGCAGCACGCGCCCATCCACCGTGTTGATCGCAAGGACGTTTGAGAGCGGATGTGAGGCCATCCCAATCACCTCTCCCTCCGCCACCGGAATAGACTTGATCAGCTTGGCCGAGTCAGCGTAGTAGCAGTGTACTTGGCTGTTCTCCGCCAGACAATACACGATCTCCGACTGTGGCGATAGACTAAGGGCGACAAAATCGGTCATCGGTACACCTAACCCTTCCTTCCTAGCATTATCATCTCCTGCTGCTCGTGCAGCAGCAGCAGCAGTCAAGTCTTTCGTTGCACCTTCTGTCGAACTTTCGGGTGACGTGAACTTGCGAATCGACTCTCCGTCCATTGTTAGCAAGTAGGCCGTGGGGGACTTCATGCATACTAGGATCTGGTTCGGCTTGGGGAAGGGAATACAAGAGTTGACAGTCAAACCAGCAACTCCTGCCATTGTTCCCGTGCCATCATGAGGGGTCAACGATTTCAAGCAATTAGCTGTCTTGTAGTCCCATATCTAGAACAAGTACAAAGTCAGTCATATACCTATAGCACGGCAGCTCATATCATACGTCCATGTGCTATCTAGATTGTAAGCGGATGTTACCTTGATTGTGCCATCTGAACTTGAGCTAAGGATTTGCGTGCCATCCAGTGAGAACGACGCATGGTTCACAAAGGATGTGTGGCCCCGAAACTCTCTAAGCATTTTGCCCGACTTCAAACCGTGTAGCCTAACAATAGAAACCATCATTACGGGCGCTAGGTTAGAATGGTCCTGTTACATCCTTCCTGCCTGTCTGAGAAACCAGAGACTGTTAACGTACCGTATCGTGAGATCAAAAGAAGCGCTAAGTACTTGTGTTCCGTCGGGTGAGAAGCAAACAGAGGTTACACCGCCTTGGTGGGCTGGAGAGTAGCGTCGGAGACATTGTCCTGTTTGAATCTTCCATACTTTGATCTTTCCATCCTGAGCTCCTGAGGCAAGCATCTCACTGTCCTTGCTGAATCCAAGGGATAGTACAGCAGACTCCATGGCCATCAAGTTATCCTATTGCAACAAAAACGAATAATCAGAACCTGGCTTCTGCAGACTCGGACAATCGTTTTACAGTCTTGTCATAATGGCTCATGTCCGTCCTTCTCCTTACCTCTGCTTGGTATTTGAGATCTTTCCTGAGTTTCGCTGTAAGATAATTCCAGATCTCGATGAAACCATCCGCACTTCCTGTGACGAGATATTGGCCGTTAGGTGAAAACGCCACACATTCCGCATGTTGCTTCTTAGGGAACTAGATGTCATTATATTCCGTTGAACAATGTTAGTGACTGTCCAATGGCACCCAATTGGTGTGCCAATAAAAGTAGATATGTTACCTTGATGATGTTATAACACTTTGAAGGGACATCATCCGCCTCTGCTTTGACTACTGGAACCGTGCCTCTGAAAAGGTCATACGCAGAATCCGGTGGTAACATGCCCTGTTGCTCCTGAAACTTGAGTGCCTGTCCAAGAAGTGTGACGAGTCTGGATGGCGCCACTACAGTGACCTCGCTCGATAATGCTTGAGCAATGATCTGTCTGCGCTTCTCCTTGGAAACTCCGTTTGGATACGCCTCTTTGGGTTCAAAATGTGATCGAGAAAGAACATGCTCCAAGTGAAGGTATCGGTCTGGGAACTGTTCTCTGAGCAATTGGGTTGGTGTAGTTTGTCGAAGGAGTGTGCGTGCCGTGTTGATCTCACGAAGTTCTGCCAACTCGATCACGATCTATGTGTGGGCGCCACCATGTTGCAGTAGACAACAAAACATGCGACTGTAAGAACGAGTCGGATTCTGTTGGGTCGAGGCAATGCTTGGAAGAGAACCGAGTGTGAAACAGTTACCTGTTCATAAAGGTCCATGAGCTTCTTCTCTGGGATCTTGAGTTGAGAGACTATACGCAGGACATTATCCCAGTGACCCTGTAAGATCTCGGACGAGAATGCCTCAATACTCTCTACCGTGTTAAGAGCCACTGTGGTCTCTTCCTGTAGTGCAGATCGAATAGCATGTAATGGTCAAGGTTAAAATGCCTCCTCGGATATGAACCCTAGTCCTGATCTAGAGCTCAAAGGCCTACCTGAAGAGCCGCCAAGGAGTTGAGGAGGTTGTTCTCTTTCAGGAACTGTTGGATAAGCCGAATCACGCTACGTGGACAGAATACAAGGATCAGGTGTTGGCCAAGAGAGTTATTTGGTGCGGCCAGGAGGCAGGGTCGTGTGATCCCACGCAGACAAACATGGCGAAGAGGGCCACGTACTCGCTTGACTCGATCTCCATGGTGTTCACACTTGACGACATGCTGAGCGTGGCAATCCCAAGGTCATGAAAGAGGGAAGGAGAGAGTGTGTGTGCGGGGGAACAAAAGGACAGGCAAATGGAGAGAGAGAGAGGGAAGAGAGGCGCAATGTGCAATTACAGATCTGTGCAGATACAGATAGACAGCGAAAATGACCTCGCCATTGCACTTTCCAGCTGCAGCACTCTTTCCTCTTCTCCTTCTCTTTGCACATACCGCATACTTCACTATATCGCAGCTGCAGAGGCACCATCGCCACAAACCCCCCCCCTCCCCCTAACTGTCTTCACTATCGTACGCAAGCAGCATCGCTAAGAACGAATTCCCTCGCACCGTCAGATCCAACCCTCAGCCCTATTACATAACTCTTCGCTATGTCCGCCAACGACGCCGCCGGTCAGGTCAATGCAAGCAACATGAAGCCTGTGCAAGTCAAGCTCGTTCTCCTTGGTAAAGCATCCTCAGACACTCGGTTATCAACCCTGAATCACTCCCCTCCCCCTTCCAGGGCTGCAGTGAGGCCCCCTTTTGCGCCCCCACATCCTCTTTCGACCATGACCATACACACACACACACACACACACACACGCACGCACACAAGTCTTCTTGTCGCTGCTCTGGAACTTTTATCCGGTTGTCAGGAGGCACTACGCAATCCCATAAGAACGTTCGTTGTCATCAGTGTTAATGAGGAATACGAGTGAGCGTGCGAATGTATTCACCGCTTTTGCTGGAGCCCGCTGTGTTCACGAGGTTCTTCCTCGGCATTTTGTCGATGGACTGTGTGTGTGAGCATCATGTATCGCTTGACACATTTCTTTCTTCCATTCAAGCTGTTGAGTTCACACTCTGAAAAAGCTTGGCCAGTCGTCAGAGTCACTTCTGGTCCACTGGTGTTCATCAACAATGCACAGACAACAATGGGCAGGCAAAGGAAAAAAGAAGTTGGAGTAAAGCAGAGAGGGCACAGGATACCGCCATGACCGTCATTGACCCACCTGTCTCCTGAGATCCACAACATCCGTCTCCTGGGGGCGGTGTTGAGGATGATGTCGACAGTGTCTTTTTTGTTTGTTTAAGGCGGTGTTGAAGTACTAGCGCCGACATCCAATTCGTTTCGGGCAGTGACCGACTTGACGAGCGGCATGAGCAAGGACCATTGGGAATATATTTATAACAACAGGAATGATGAAAGAGGCCATCATCCGTACTAGGGTGTCCACCTTATTACACCGTAGCATTACATCCAGCCCCATGCACTGTCCATGCTCTCCGTGTGTCTGTGGCATGCAGCGAACTAACCTGACTGGCTAATTTTTTCACAATATTAGGTGAGGCTGCCGTTGGAAAATCGAGTCTTGTTCTTCGATTCGTAAATGACGAGTTCCAGGAAAACAAGGAGCCAACCATCGGAGGTGAGTTTCTCGTGGTCAGCTTTTGAACATTTACCAGGCACCTAGGATCGTTTTGAACATTCACCAGGCACCTGGGATCGTCGTGTGCTGTTCTTATCTGGATATCAAGGATGCTCACCGTGCACTTGCTGATTTTTCACAATTAGCCGCCTTCTTGACTCAAAAGTGTCGCTTGGAAGATAAAGTCATCAAGTTTGAGATCTGGGATACTGGTAATAGCAACTGCCCCACCCCCTCCATTCTGACCCTTGTTTCGTGTCGATCTGATCAACGAATGGAGATAGTGTGGTAGTGTGCTTACTTGAACTCCACCCCCTACACTTTTTTTTTTGTTTCGTAGCGGGACAGGAACGTTTCCATTCCCTCGCACCCATGTACTACAGAAATGCACAAGCAGCTGTGGTTGTTTATGATGTTACCAAGGCCGTAAGTACTTTTTTTTTTTTTTTTTTTTTTTTTTGAATGTCTGTTCCTGACCGTTAGGTACCTCACTCTTGCCAGATATTTAACAGCCCTACTCTTGTTATATTTAGTCC
>Ga0247824_10001122_pt1 | contig 14347 bp, 20 predicted proteins | sample 13C_PalmiticAcid_FD_194412 | JGI IMG/M metagenome (GOLD analysis project Ga0247824, IMG submission 194412) | Soil microbial communities from agricultural site in Penn Yan, New York, United States - 13C_PalmiticAcid_Day48 | ecosystem: Environmental > Terrestrial > Soil > Agricultural land... | reverse complement strand
AGGGTATCAGAGTACCAGTATCGAGTTGAAGATGCCTTCAGAGCCGCTTGCGACTGGAGATGAATACATCCGTCATTTTGCCAAGGCCCTCAAGACCTCGATCGAGATTGACCACTCGTTCTATCCCTCCATCTTGATTGCTCACGGTCTTCACGCCCTGATTGCCCAGAAATACGGTCTCGCTTTTTATCCCATCACTCATCAATGAACAATTCCAGGATTTCTCGCGCACCCTGCTGCAGAGCAAAGAGCCGCGTGGTATTGAAGCATCGGGATCATCATTATTGGAGCCAGAGGTACCACATGGGAAAGAGCCAAACGAATTCCAAGGAAAAGAAGATGGACCAACAACAGATGGAGCAGACGCAGACGAAGGCCAGCTGCAGTTCCATTTCGAAACTCATGCGGATGTTCTCGCACAGCCAGGCCTCAAGGAAAGATACGTTCTGCCCAAGAAAGCCGTCTACAAGATCGATCAAATTGCCAAGGAACATCAAGAAAGGGAAAAGAAGGAGCGGGAAGAAAAGGAAAAGATCTCACAACAACCTGGAGCTACCTCGGACATGAATAATGGAACTGCCGTAGACGCCTCATCTTCAGCACCACCAAGGTCTGAGACGATTGGCAACCACTCTGCTCCCATCCAGGAAACCACATCAACTGGAAGCGATATGAACAAGCAAGCTGATTTCCCTCAAGACAATGACGACGCTCTTCCGGAACAGATCGTGGAAGCCGAAGCGTCCATTCCATCGCCACTGGAGGAGCTTCCTTTTGGGCATATAGGATTCCGATCCTATTGGTCGCTTGCAATGGAAATGAGATTATGCTGGCGGACGCATGACAGGGCATGACAGGAAGACGAATAAAGCGTGAGAGTGAGGACAATGGAACCAATTTGATGTTGTCGCAAGCTGCATTGACCCAACAGAGGGACAAGGAGTGCTGAGCCTTTCATGCAAGAATGTGACACAGGCTGGACAGGATGCGTGCGGAAGCTGAGAGCCACTGGCTGTGCCTGCCCGCTTCAGTGGCTTGATAGACGAACGGCCGACATTTGCGACATGAGAATTCCAGGTTGAGCACTCCAGATGATCCCAACATAGCATTCGGATGCGTACATTAAAACACTCAAGGCAGATATGAAGGCTGAAAGTCTCTGTGGATCAACTCTGGAGATGAGTGTCCATGACGGTTTTATCAAAAAAAAAACTACAATCCTGTTAGGTTCCTATGGAGCCTCTTTGTTAGGATGAATGACATGAACAATAGCCAATGGTTCCTGAATGCTCCTGGTCATCCATTAAGCCAGGTTTCGGATCATGACAGCACGCTTGTGCGAGAAAGTTTCGAACGAGTACTTGCCATGGTAGCCTCCCACGCCAGAGTGTCCGACACCTCCGAATGGCAACTTGTCGTCTATTTATCAGCCAAGACAAAACCATTGAATTGTTAGACACACAATCAGAAGGATGGGCTAGACACCCTCAGGACAACGGATAGAGGGGTTAAAACTTACGGCCGAAATGTGCGGCAATGTCGTTGATGTTAAGAGCTCCCGATCGGGTCTCAAGGAGAACTAGTCCAGATAAACAACAGTAAACCGTAGGTTAGAACGGAAAGAGGAGACAGGGCTCATCCGTGGATCAAAAGGGATGAAATGAATACATCTTACGTCGGTCAATATCTTCCTGGTTCTTCGTGAAAACGTTCACGCTCAACGAGTGTTCCTGCTCGTTCATGATGTTGATCGCATCGTCAATGGTCTCGCAGTCAATGATGGGGAGCAGAGGTCCAAAGATCTCATCCTTCATAATCTCATCCTTCACCGACACGCCAGTGAAGATCGTTGGCTCCATGTAACGCTCATCAGCATCCGACTTTCCACCAAACACCAACGTGTTCTGTGTCTTGGCCTTTTGCAAAAGCTTCTCCAAGCGATCAAACTGGCGCTTGTTGATGACTCTGGGGTAATCAGCCGAGTCCTTGAAGTCACCACTGCCATTGGATCCGCCAAACAAATGCTTCCATGTTCCAATAATGGTTTGGATCAGAGGCTCTTGCAGATTCTTGGGGCACAGGATGTAGTTGACAGACAAGCAGACTTGTCCACTGTTCATGGCCTTCCAGAAGGCGATCGTTTGACCAGCCTTTGTAATGTCGGCGTCCTTTGAAACGACAACAGGGCACTTGCCACCTAATTCCAAAGTGACGGGAGTCAAGTTCTTGGCTGCAGCTGCCATGATGATCTTGCCGACTTCAGTGCCGCCGGTGTAAAAGATGTGATCAAATCGTTGATTCAACAGAACAGTGGTCTCCTCGACGCCTCCAGTCACAACCGAGACGACAGTAGGGTCCATGTATTTGGGAACGAGACGGGCCAAGATACTGGCGCATTCTTCGGGTACTTCAGATGGCTTGATGATGCAGGTGTTTCCTGCAGCAATAGCTCCGGCAAGAGGATCGAGTACCAGCAAGATTGCTATAAAAGATAATAATGGATTGTGATTCATGAAGGTTGAGTGAGAAGAACCTTTTTGAGGAGCATGTTGGCTTGAGTACCATAAAATCACCTGCCACCTACGAAAGTTCCAAGCGCCAATAACCAGAACGCTACCACTAAAAGCGATAATGAATGAACCAAATTAGCTCCATGACGTCGGAGAAAGAGAGAGAAAGCAAGTTCACTTTCGGGGTTCTTCTTACAGTGGTGACAAGCGGACGAAGCAATCGTCGGTCTTCTCGGGACCTTCAACTTTCTGGTCGGCTGTAAGCTTTTCAAGGTCCTTCAAGGCCCCTTGGACAGCCCCGAGGACGGTTGGGAGTTCAAAGTCCTTGGGGCGGTGCAGGTCTTTGTAGATTGCAGCAAGTAACTCTTGTTCATTCTCGAGAACGAGACGCTCCAATGCACGCACTATCGATAGGAAGAAAAAGCCGTACAGACGTTAGTCGCTGAGGCAATCAAGAGCTTGTCATAGCAGACACTAAGATGAGAGTGCACAGTACACTGCTCCTTGCGGAACTCCAATGGCAGAGTGCGCTTTGTGAGAAAGGTAGCACGCGAAGCGGCCACGATCTATGAGGATATGAGCCGAGGACCACTCCCTGTTAGCGATACATCACGGCAGCATTTGTTGGTCGATGGGTAGAAACAAGGCGGTGTTTGGTACCTTGGGGATGTCACTGAGAGGAGTGTGCTCGACAGGCATGGTGAGGCAGGAGTATGGGTGATGAATGAGGGGGTGCTGGTGAGAAAAAAAGTGGGGAAGAGAAAGAGAAGCCGTGAGAAGAAAGTTTGGCCCCTTTTTGTCATAAAAAAATGAGCCGTCTTCGGCATGATTTCTCCGCTGAACTGTGGCCAATGCAAAGATCAGCAAACTGTATCAATCGAGGGGGGCCGGAATTCTTCCAGAGGACTCGACTCTCGGTGTAACAATTTGCATGCAAACCTCCTGGAACTGACCTTTGTGATGTGTGCTAACCACACCTTGTATTAGAGTTGAAAGATAACAGCAGGACCAAGGGTGCGTTTGCGCGGAATGCATCCAACCCCAACCGGACTTCAACATCTCGATCACTTTTTTGGTTTGGGGTCAAAAAGGCTAAAAAGGGATTTGGAGAGTGTGCATTCAATGTGGGCTCGTCGCTCCTGCACCCCTGAGGCAAGAGCTCGTAAACACAAGAAAGCGGGTGAATGCGTCGCCTGTCAGTTGTGCTGGCCCTGTTGTGTTCTGAGTGTGCGGTGGATGAAAGCTATCCTACCAAGAAAAGGCGATGCGGTTCCCGATCCACCAAGTTGCGGCCGATTGGGTGTGCCTCCACCAAGACTAGCTATTTCGGACAAGGCCCTTGTGGGTGTCGCCGTCCCGCTCACCCTCATACCCTTGGACGCGACATGACCTCAAAACCGGCGGGGGAGTGACGGTAAAGCCAAAGTAGAAGTCGGTCTTGCCACCATCGTCGGCTTGTGTGGAATCCTGAGTAGACCTGGCTTGCTGAGAAGAAAGGTGAAGAAAGTACCTTTGCAGCTTTTTTTTCCGAGTTGGACGGAGCAGTCACCTGAGCACGGCCCACAGGGCCCAACCCCAAAAGTCATTCTCACCCTCGGTTGAGGGTTTTCAAAGACGGGTTATTCTCACCCCCATGTAAGAGTTCCTCCGTAGTATTCTTCACAGACACTTGACTCGTGGACACAGCATAAAAAAAGACGGGGAAGTGAGAGGTGACAAGGGGCGCGAGAAGGCAAGGTGCACAAGTTGCATTTCAGGAGCAGCAAACACAGGGGTTGAGAGTAAATTCTTACCCCTGGTAAGATTTCGTGCATTGACCAACTCATTTATCACTGAGAAAAAATAAAGCCTCTCTTGACTCATCGCTTCATTCCACCTCTCCATTGCACTTTCCTCTCATCCCAACCTCGCCCTTGCCACACTGTACCGATAATGCTGCGCGCGACTCTGCGGTTCATGTCTCTCGAGAACCCACGAGCGACTCTACGACTCGTGCCTCTCGAGAGCCCACAAGAAAGAGGAGGAAAGCATGCAGCGATGCAGGCTGGACTAGAAGGATTGTTAAGGGCTACACCTCTCAATAAAGCCTATCGATTCCTCTCTGCTTGTCTTCTTCGACCTTGACCGCTGTTGTGCCGGTACACAACACGAGCGACTCTGCGACTCATGCCTCTCGAGAACCCACTAAATATGCCAGAGACATCCCGGTACTACAAATGCAAAACCGACGACATTTTGTGGAAAGACGAGCCAGACGTGTGTATCTTACTCGAGACGCCAATCCAAAAGAAGACCCTTGAATGACTACGATCGAGACTTCCACACCTCGGAAAAGGCTCAGGAAAAGAAGCACTCAGGAAGTGGCAATCTCGAAAAGATTGGATGACAACGCAGGGTATCCAACACACTGCTTCAAGCCGGTATTCTGGAACGCCTGTCAGAACTTGGAGTATCTCAAATTAGACGAAGGACGACATTTGTGAGAGACACAATCGGTATCCAGCACGCTGCTTCAATGGTCCTCTCATCGACGACATATACAACCACCGCTACTTGATACACATCCTCGCACTCTTTTAGGAGCTCGACAAAACTACCCCAATCTGCCCATTCTGGCCATTCAATGCTCGATACAACTTTAAGAAGTCATCCACAACATCACCACAACATACGATGAAATACCGCAACAGTGCCTCAAAAAGACCGAATATCAACTTCAAAGGGACCAGTATCAAACTCTTTCCATCCTTGGTCGACCTTTCACTTTTCACAGTGAACGCCACTCCGATAACCTAGACGACACTATCGTCCCACCCTCACCTCAATGAATTGGGGCTACACAGTAGAGATCGAGGATGTTATTCTGGAACGCCTGTCAGAATTTAGAGTATCTGACATTAAACGAAGTTACGATCAACGACGGAAGGTTCCTTGCAGACACATTGTTCGGAAGCGCCATATGGAAATGTATTATAGGACACTGGGATATCAGCTGCTCGATGAAAGCAAGAACATTGGATAATATATTTAACCGGGGTCGCCAAGTTCAAAGGCCAAGCTCCACCTGGAACAGAAACCATTAAAGGACAGAAGGAAGAGCTCGCCAACCTTCAACAGGAACTCGCCTGGGAACCCCAGGTTTGAGGGAAGACAAAGCCTTTAAAGCGGGTACACGGTACGATTCAAGGACGAGTGTTGGCGTTTCGGCTGGGTTGTGGGATGGGCAAGCAGGCGAGTCTTCAGCAGCTGAGCTACATCTGCTTTGGATCCAGAACACGATCTATGGATGATGAAGGCGTTGGGATGGATGAAATCGAATGGATGATAGATCACTGAAAGGGGCTGAAGAAGGTTCAAGGATGCCTCACCAAGGACAAGCAATCAATCCCATGGCATCGAATCATCCACTTGGGAATAGGCAAAAGTAATCGTCTTCTCTGAGCATCAAATCGATGTAATCACCTTGCAAAATGAACAGATGAAATAAAGAATGGCGCCATCACAAGTGTTCTCTTGAGGATAGTAGCAGAAGTTCTCCTTCAGGCACGAGTCATAGCGTCGAGACTGACCACTCTCTGGATCTGAGAGAGATGACCACAGTTGCGTGGTGGTGTGCTACTTTTATTGATCTTCTCAGCCAATGCCGCTTCTGTCCTCCTCCCTTGCTTGGTGAGTTGGGCGCCGCTGGCAATGAGGCAATGAGGTCGATTCGCGTGGGAGACGTGGGGGTTCAAATTTTGGTATGCGTGCGCTATGGGTTGACAGCTCTCCAACTCCTAAGACTCTCCCCGCTACGCTTAAACTCGTTCTGTTCCTCGCTCCAATGATATTCTCCCCAACGAGCCGCGCTCATGTCTTGGTCGTAAGCCCGAAGCCCTCCTACGACATTTCGATTCATGATTCCTTCACACGTCGGTCCACAGCACCGACCCTCTCTGCAAACATCCAGGTAGCTCTTTCTCTTCCTTGGCGTTGCCATCTGCACCTCGATCCCGACATCTGTCTTGACATAGGAAACATGGTTTCCTCCATCCAATACATTCTCGATACGAATCTTTTCGAGCAATTGGAGCAGTCGATCTGGATCAGCGTAGCGTTCCAGTGCCTTCCAATAGACAGCTAAGAACATGTTCATCTTGGATATGTAGTCTTCATCTTCTTTGCTGTACCGATCCAGTAGGCCTATTGGGTATTCGATTCCCGTCAACTCCAAGAGATCTTCGTGTTCCGTAGCGCTGTCAAACACGAGGCCCGCCTCCTTCAGTACTTTTCTCGCCAGAACCAAGTTTCTGTGAAATGGGCACACACTTTCGTTGAATTCTCGGGGGTCGGGGTGGTATGAAACATTAGGTCCACAGCGATGTAGAATGAACCGTTGACTCATCGAGGTTGTCGTCCATTGGAACCAGCTCTCAAAATACTTTGTGGAGTCGATACTGATCACCACTGGAAGTGGGTAGTCTTTCTGAGGGCCGTCACGAGAGGAAGCCAGGGGCGATGGCATCCAGAGTGAGCCTCCAAGAGCGTTTCCGTGTGTGGAGATCAAAATGTTGATATCACGCATCAAGTATGCCGTCTCGGGAATGCCGCAGCCATGGTCGTAGCTAACAACTTTGAGACGGAAGTGCTTGGACTGGATGACTGCCTTGATAACGCTCTCCATATTCAATACGGCCCGCGTACCGTGTCTCTCAATGATTGCAACGACAGGTCGCTCTCTGTTTTGGAGCTGAGAATCGACCATGTCTGGGTCCTTGACTCCGCGACGGTTGGCCGGTTCAGTAGTGGACATAGAGCTATTCCTGCTATCCCTTGCGTTCTCCTCGAAGCCATAGTAGCGTGCAGTCTCGAGACATTTTGTCGGTGAGACTCCCTTTTTCATCGTTGATTTGGTGCTTGCTAGTTTCCTTCCCATGCTCTTTCCATGTTCCTGGACTTGCTGCTGTTGTCTCCAATACAAGAACCTGCTCCATCTCTCGGGAGTCGGCCAATAATACTCTTGGATCTGGTCGCGGTATTGCAGATAGACCTCGGCAGGTGTGCTATTGGCGCAGTAGCTGAGGCCACACTGTGATCCCAACCCTATCACAGCCCGTTCAAAGCACATGGGCACGGAAGCTGAGTCCTTGGGTGGGAGGACCTGAAAGTCTGACACAACCTCAAAAGGCTTGAGTACCAGCTCGCGGCCTTTGGGTAAGATCGCATCCATCTCCCACACTGCTTGCTCCTTGTTGTTCTCGCCTAGGTACTCTGCCTGACGAAGGAGCCACGACGATCGAGTACCGTTGAACCTCTTCATGGTGCTAATGTACCACATTAAGAGGTGTTAACCAGCGGTACAACATCAAGAACATGGTTATTCCTGGGCAGTCTGTATGCATTACCTGTAGAGAGGCATCAGCCCATCATAGAGGAAATGCGAGAAGTGTCCTGGTATAAAGAGCCCATGGACGAACACTGTTTCATGTTTGTAATGCATCCTTGTCGACACCTCTGCCAAGGGTTTGAATCGTGGCTCCCAGTAGTAGTCTGCAGATTCGCGCGACGATATTAGGTTGACATCTGGGAAGGTTGGTTCTGTTGTCTGGGAGTTGCCACGGAGCAAAAACAGACCTTGAGGGGTGCGGGAAAGAAGTGTGAGCAAGAGAGGCAAAGCCCGAAGATTCATTTTTTGGAACTAACCACGCATGCTTAGCTCCCCTTGCGAACACTCCTTGCCTAGCTAGATTACCTTGGTCATCGACACAGACGTGTTGAACTACGCACTGCCGACTCTTCCTAGCATTATTAGACGTGGCGCCCTCGAGTGTACAGGTCCATGTCGATGGTGGAAGGATTCTATGTTCTGGACGCTCAGTGGGTTGGTACCGAAGTGAATCCAGGTCCTCCATGTGTTGGCGATCATACGTATCCGGACCAAGGTTTGACGATGCCTCATGAGTATCCCTGCCCGTCCAGAGCCAGAACTGTGAGATCAGCAGGAACCCAGCTAAAGTCAGTAAAAGGTAGGGTTTGTAAGTTCTTGGAAGGCGCCGAGCCTTCTGAGTGCCCAGGAAGGTATTCGACATAAACTCGGGAGCATAAGGAGCGGCGGTTTGTCGTCTGGAGGCCATAAGGCGCAAGAGTGGGTACGAGAGAGGGAGAGAGTGCAAGGAGTTGGATGAGAGTAAAGAAGAGGATGAAGGTGAATGAGCAAAGGTAATCACGATTCCTGTGCCGTGTGCCGTGTGCCAACGGGCCACTGGCCACTGCCACTGGCCTGGCACATCACTTTACCGAGGGTATTGGCGGCGCTGGCATGTGGAGAGCAATCGACCCGCAGAGCGTCTGTCAATGGCGCGCATACGACCTTTGTCTCCTTCAAACCTGATTCTCCAGGCCTAGACCAACTGTCTCTATGACAGAGTAGACCTCTCCCCCGCCGCGCCCATTTGTATGCAACGGATGGTTTGTGCAACGACCTTAATCAGCATAACTGGTGGTGAGCATTTTTTTCCATTTCCACTGGCATTGGTGCATCAATAGCTGGAGAATGAGGCTCAGGAGCAGACTGTACGACAAGTCAAGACTGTAGAGGGCAAGGGGTGCTCGCCAAGAGTCGATCTTCACTTCCTCCACAGCAGTCGTTTTCTACGATCCAATGGAGATGGTATTTGTTTCCCTCGAACGGCATCTTGGCAAACTCTCTGTGATCAATTGGGCGCTTGGCGGGGCTTCTGACAAACAAGGTTTCGACCCCTGGGATACTGCTAGATCTATCATGTATCAGCAAATGAAAGGAATGTCGGATCGAGAGACCAACGCTAGAACTGGACGTTGTTTACCAGAAGCGGCAAGAAGGAGGTGATGTGAAGGAAAAGGGATGGCGTGGAAGGGGCGAATGATCTTTCGACAATGACCGCGCCCTGGTTACAGCAGTCATAGCCCAAGTGCGGCGTTAGAGAACATCGAGCACCGGCAATTATAAAAGAGCTTTTTTTTTTCCCGGTTCCTCTTTCAACCTACTTCACATCCTCAACCAACACGACATGCAACTCTATCCTGAAGAAGACTTATCCAACGCCAAGGCGACTTTGTCAGATCTGAGTGAGATCATTGAACAGGCCAGGATCCGCTGTGGCATTCCCGGCATGGGCGTCACCGTACTTTACAAAGGCGAAATCGTATTTTCTGAAGGGTTTGGAAAGCGAAATCTCCACGATCCGTTCACTCCTGAAGTATGGGACTCGAATAACATCACGTTCCCTCCAAAGATCAAAAGATGGAAACCGCTTCATGAAAAGTAGACTAACAAGCCCGTTGGTGATACACGAATAGACCTTGATGCCCATCGCATCCTTGACAAAAGCTTTTACAGCAACAGCCATCGGCGAAGTTGTAGCAGAGGGCAAAATGGATTGGGACACCACTCCGGTCTCCAACTACCTTCCCGAATTTGAGTTGGAGGATCGTAACCTGACAGCATCTCTCACACTAGTCGACTTGCTCTCACATCGCACTGTACGTTCAGCAAGGAGAAGTTAAGATGGTTGTTCGGCTTCGCGATGCTCCAAGGAGATCAAGAATTAACTCTTGTCCTTGACCTCATACAGGGCATTGATTCCTACGATCTTGCATGGTTCAGGAACAGTGAATCAAGACGGGATCTCATCAAACGCATGAAGTACATCAAAGTCGACCCCAAGTTACGCTCAGAGTGTGTGTACAACAATCTGATGTATGCGGTTGCTGGTGAGGCAGCAACCAACGTCTCAGGAATGACGTACGAGGAGCTGGTACGGACCAAAGTTATCGATCCTCTGGGGTTAACAAACACAGGACTCTCAGTCATGGAAATGAAAGAACGTGGAGACAATTACGCCATGCCTTTTGACGCTGCATCGTTCGAAGATGGAGTCAAGGGAAAGTTCGTCCAAGGTTATTTGGATGATGTTTACATGGCGGATGCAGCAGCAGGAGACATTTATTCCAACACGCTCGACCTTGTACGCTGGGGCCGTGTTATCATGCAATCAGGGATGCAGGACGGGAAGCAAGTTCTGAACAAGGAGAGCGTTGAGGAGACGAAGACCGCGTACTCTATCTTTGAAAACAAGACGAAACGCACACCGGAGTTTGCGCCCGTCTCTACTTATGGTCTTGGCTGGTTTATCGACTCTTACAAGGGACAGGCTGTCTATCGCCACAGTAAGAAAAGAAGGAATGAACGGAGGAGAGGCGTCTCGATCACAATTGACGAACAACAGAGTCTAATGTGTACTTGCGATTGTTGCATATTCTTTAGGCGGGTCGATTCCCGGCTTTCGATCTCACTTGACACTCTTTCCAAATGCAGACTTGGTGATTGCTGAGCAGGCCAACGTCAACAATGCGGATCTCTTACTTGACCTTCACTGGGCCATCGCAGACGAGATCCTTGGGCTCCCCAAGACTCGAGATTGGATCGATGTCGGTGTCGAGAAGACTAAAAAGAGATACGAGGATAGTGCAAAGGGAGCCGCGGGTAACTTGCCAGAGCGTATCGATGACAAACCCCCGACGCGTTCATTAGTCGACTTTGAGGGCACTTACACGCACCCATTCTATGGCGACGTCTCAGTCCGACTGGAGAAGGAAGGCGTGAACGAGAAACTGTACTTCAACATGCGGAAATTTGACAACCAGTTGGAACACTATCATTACGACTCGTTCAGCGTGCTTTTGGAAGACTTTGTGGTTAAAGTCGGTCTTCTAGTGACGTTCCGCACTGGAGGAGATGGTAAAGTCTCCGTCCTCCAGCTGGATTTAGACGAGCCAACAGAATTTCAACGGCTCAAGTAATAAAATTTCACACTCCTTTCTCCCACGAGATCACAAAACCACAAGGACGCTGCAATGAGCTCGCTGAGCACACCAAAAGCCAAGAAGAGCGCTTCAACATCTCAGAGGCAAGGCACCTCTGCATCGTCGACGGTCTCCAGTCTCGGTAAGGCGATCAGGATCAACCATGAGCGAAATGGGAAGTGGAATGCTTTCGCCGGCTGACACTCGGAGAACCTATTGTCTTTTGTTGTCTGGTAGTACCATGCCCCATCTGCCAAAAGTCGATCCCGGATTGGTATGAAGCAGAAGCTCTTGCGGGAGGAGTGTGGGTAACTCGGGTTGTATCTGGCTGCTCTGTTCGAGTCCCTTACCTCCTTCCTCTTGTATCGGACCATCCAGGTTCGTCAACAACCATCTGGACAACGAATGTCTAGGCATGGAAAATGTGGCCGAGTCCGTGGTAAGAAGGGTGTTTTTGTTTTTTGCTATTTTTTTACAGAACCGTCGTGTAGGCACTCATAATAACACGCTGGTCATCTTATTTATGGGGCATTACCTACGACCCACAAGTCGCAACAAAGTTCTGTGAAACGGAAACATGAAGCCATGGAAGATATGGAAGACTTGGAATATGAACTTGAATCAGACCCTTTCATGGACTCCAGCGTGCACGGTAGGGGCCAGGAACGAGGATTGTCCTCTTCACAGTCATTTACTGGTCGCCACCATCAGCAGCAACAGCGGGAGCAGGAACTGCTGCAGCATGAGCGGCAACATCAGCAACAGATGTCGTATCAGAGTCGAAAGGATAAAGCGAATGCAGCAGTGTTGCGATCGATGCCTCTGGCAGAGAGAGGTATGTCAAAAAGAGCCCTTGCCCCCTCCCTTTTTTTTTTTTTTTTTTTTTTTACAATGGACGGACCGAAAGACTCATCGGCCCATGCATTCTGTCCTCGACCCTGGCAATTAGCACGTCCCGCCAGTCTAGATGACTATATTGGACAGCAAGAGCTGATTGGCCCTGGAGGGATACTCCGGGCATTGGTGCTTCAGGATACCGTTCCGTAAGCACAGGAAGAAACGTTGTTGCAAGGGATCGCGTCGATCTTCAGGACAGGATCAACGATGAAATCGGTGCAACTACTTACACAACGGCTGGATCATCCTAGATCGATCATATTATGGGGCCCTTGTGGTGTTGGCAAAACAACTTTAGCCAGGATCATTGCCCGTAGTACAAAGGCGCAGTTCAAGGAGTTGAGTGCGACAACCAGCGGAGTCAGTGATGTTAGGTACTTTACTCGACTAACTATAAGACGATGCAGTCTGAGGAATCCTTTCACTAGGGCAATGCTAACATGCTTGTATTCTCAATTGCCAACATCAATCTAGAAAAGTGTTTGATGAGGCCAAGAACCTGCTCCAGCTCACAAAGCAGCGAACAATCGTCTTTTTGGACGAAATGTAAGTTTATCCTCATGAGCCGACTTTCAAGAACTGATTGGCGCCAGAATCGGTGATCATTGACCATACATTATGCCCTTCTCCACCCCATATGGTACCTCGATCCCTCTAATAACAATAGCCATCGATTTACGAAAGCACAGCAGGATATTTTCTTACCGTTTGTTGAAAAGGGCATCATCACCTTGATCGGGGCAACAACGGAGAACCCGAGTTTCCGGGTCAATAGCGCTTTGCTTTCAAGATGTCGAGTGTTGACACTCGAGAAACTGTCTCTGGAAGATGGCATGGATCGGATGATAAGGAGGGCTGCACGGATCAAATGGCGTGACATATTGGAAATGGCACAGGAACAAATGTCGCCTACCGATATGGGCCTCTATGTCACGACGATAGGCAAGGATGAGGAGTCGATCGATCATTGGATCGACAATGCCATCGAGCCTGGTGCAATAAAGTGGCTCATTGATCTGAGCGATGGGGATGGTAAGGCAAAAAGTACAGGAAGGAAGCGTTAATGTGCTGAGAGAAGTGTTCGGAATCCCCCACTCCCCCGGGCTGACGTATACCTTGCTATTTCGTGGTGATAGGACGATCGGCCATCAACACACTTGAGATGGCAATCCAGGCGCTTTCAACTATGATACTGTCCGATGATGCCGAGTATCAAGACTCGGGAACTGCAAGCACTGCGATCACAGAACAGGGGAACATAGTCAACAGGCTGCTTTCAGCAAAGTTGACGGTCGATGGGATCAAAAGTGCGTTCCAGAAGACACACCTCCAATATGACCGGCAGGGAGATGAGCACTACAACTTGATCAGTGCCCTTCATAAATCTGTCCGTGGCGGGTATGTAGGATGTCTGAACGGCAAATGGACAATGGACTTGACTGTTCTTATCAATGAGACTTACCAGGGATGCTATTTTACACATTAGAGATGCGGATGCAGCTTTGTATTGGCTGGGCCGAATGCTCGTAGCTGGCGAGGAGCCACTGTACATCGCGCGTAGACTGATCCGCATGGCATCGGAAGACATTGGCATGGGCGACTCCTCAGCACTACCTCTGGTATGTACAGAGTCTTTGAAAGCGCGCGCGCTATCCGTGCAAAGGTCATCCCATTCATTAACATGTGTCTTTCCTTGATCTGGTATCTATTTGCAGGCAATGGCCACTTATCAGGCCTGCCAGACAATCGGTATGCCCGAGTGCGATGTGAATCTGGCCCATTGTGTAGTTTACATGGCCAAGGCCAAGAAATCAGTTGATGTGTACCATGCTTACGGACTTGTTAAAGACACTGTTGCCGAAGAATTCGCCTACCCTGTACCGATCCATCTACGGAATGCGCCGACCAAGCTGATGAAAGACCTTGGGTACGGAGAAGCATACAAATATCCTCCAAGCTACCCTGAAGGTGCAGTCATTGATCAAGAGTACCTCCCCAAGGGATTGAAAAGGCGCAAGTTTTTGGGCGAATTCCCGGTCATGAAGTTTGGTGAAGATGGTCAATGGCAATCATAAGGGTTATAGACAAAAAAAAAAAAAATGGAGGATTGGATATAT
>Ga0247824_10001121_pt1 | contig 14347 bp, 13 predicted proteins | sample 13C_PalmiticAcid_FD_194412 | JGI IMG/M metagenome (GOLD analysis project Ga0247824, IMG submission 194412) | Soil microbial communities from agricultural site in Penn Yan, New York, United States - 13C_PalmiticAcid_Day48 | ecosystem: Environmental > Terrestrial > Soil > Agricultural land... | reverse complement strand
CAGTAGAGCTTGGTAGGCATAGGCTGCTTGGTACACCAAGAACGGGTCAGAGCTCTTTTTCAGTCCGCTCAGATACGACGACAGAGGTTCATGTAGCTTCTCACGATCCAGATCCGTGACATTTGTGTCGGCCATGGCGTCCAGTACGTGCGATACAGCCAATGTCAATTGGTGCATGTGTTGAGATGACTGCTGGTGCGTATCCATCAGGCGAGTGCTCAGAAGGCCAAGAATCTTGACAAGATCATCAGCACTGAGATGGCCATGGTCAGCACCTTGAATCAATTGTGCAAGTCCCTCGAGCTGCTGGAACCTCAACAGCCCAGAGTGATCAACTGCAGAGTAGAACTCTTCGAGCAGATCATGGAACACTGCCTTGTCAAGAATTGGTGCAAGGTACACAACCTCCGCAACAACTTTGGCGTCCTTGATCTCTTCCCTTTTGAACGCTCGGATCACATCCGTGGCTATTCCATGGAGTCGCTCCTGCTCTTCTGTGTCCTTCTCGACGGCCTGGGTCCACTTGAGAGCAGTTGGTTCCAGCTTGGCATCCGGTAATTGAGCAACCTTCAAAAGACCAAGGCAGTAAACCAACTGTGGTGTGTTGTCGAGACGCTCGTCAGGTCCAGGGAGTTTCATTTGAACGGTGGGGGGAGGGATGTTCTCAGCAAATATGTGGGCGGGAACTGTGGAGGCGACTGTGGACACCTTGTTGCTCTGTTGCAAATCGAGAGAGGATAACTTCACCAAGTCCACACCTTGTGACCTTCCAGCAGGATGCAATGTCCCCTTGAATGATTCCATGATACTACTGGTACGGTAGGTATCCATGGGTCTAGCTAGATCGTGGAGGTTCGCTCTAATCCATGATTGCCATACATGAAAATCATCACGGACTTGTTAGGAGAGAACGGTATAGAGCATGCTTCGCCATGTGTGCCCCGCATTCAGAAGTACGACTAGCCCTCCTAATAAGATGGGCTGCTACACTTGGACGTACCCAAGTTTCTCTGCTTTGTTAAAGCTGGCTTGAGCTCCGTCGACATGACCTCGACTCTCAAGCAGTTTCCCCAAGCTAATGTAGGCAGTGGCAATCGCCTTGGTCACTGTTGCATTCTTGTCATGTCGGGCAGATTTCTTAGCCTGGGATAACGACACCTCGGTATCGTGGCATAGCACCAAGGCAATATCCGAATCGGTGGTATTGAAAGCGGTTTCCAAGTACACGTTGGCGAGTTCCAATGCTTTTTGTGGCGAGAGCGATCCTCGTGGAGATGAGACAATGCTACCGAACATCATTTTGGTACTATTTTACCCCTTCATACAGACGAAATAGAATAGCGGACACAAGGGTCAGGATAATATGTTGTTTAACAAAACAACTCCACGCATTGATTGCAGTTTGCTGTTGCGCCCACATACTTTTGACAAATAGGGAGACTGCTATTCGAATGGTAAGATTGGTTGTACCGAGATAAGAGGGATGAGTGATGATGAACGGCATAGAAGCCCGATTTCAGTAACTACTCCATGATGTAGAGTGAGATTCCTCACCTTTGCTGGTTGGAACGTATTCAGGAAGGCTGTGTAGATATCTCTTCTGTCCTTATCTCTTGGCAACTGTCCCGAGAGAGAGAATCAAGGATGTGTGCGTCTGAGGGGGTGCAGATGTGTTTAATGTGTTTGCGCGGAAAAGAGTTGAGAGGAGGAAAGAATGGGCCTGAGGAAAAAATTGAGCAAAGGCATGAGAGCAGTGGCGCTGTCCAGACACAGCCCTTGATTGGTTTTCCCATCATGGCGCATTTGCATGCACACGCCTGGGCCTTTACACCTTGACAACAATGGAGAGGACCCTCGCCCGCCTTAAAATCAAGTCGATCCTATACACTCTATCATCCCTAGATGAGAAAGGACATCCCATGGACTTTTCAACGACCACAACTTTATTTGCGGTACTCTATGCCCTAGCCAACTGCAATATCCAATGGGCAACTGCCACCTGAGCTGTGAGTTCTATCGCTGAACGATCCCAAACATTTATCGCTAACGGGTGGTGCATCCTCAGTGCGAGCATTTAATGCGATTCGAATTCAAGTTCTTGCGACCCATGACAACCTCCTACTCTTTGGGTTGCACTTTGATCCGTTCCAAGAACTCGGCATGACCCTAGGTTACTTGTCGTAAATAGAGTGGATGGTGGATCACATCCTACTAGGCTTTCCACATGTGCTGGTGCACACTTGCAAGCGAAAAGAATGAGGAGGAGTAAGAGTGTTGGTGGAGGTCGTTTGTTGAGGCGGTGGGGTGGTTCTGTCGATTCTTCTCTCGAACGTGTTTGGTAGGGCATACATCGAGTTGCTTCTAGCTGCCCCTTGCTCACTCTTGATTCCTACTGAGCTGATCCTGGATCATCGAGGTCCAGCTTTCGGACCGTGCCAACTCCCGTGTTGCGATGTGAGGGTGTAATGGAGAGAGAGGAGAGGTGTGAAAAGAGGAAAGGAGAGTGTGTGAGCAGAGGGAACTCGGCACAAAGTGCGTTTGTGCACGTGCCAGAGTTCAAAAAATCCACAGGCGTTTTTTTTTTTTGCACCACACAGCTCGTAGAATGTCCTCCACACAACAGGAACTACTTGGGTATGGAAGTGGAGCTGATGGATGCCAAGAATCAGTTTGGCCGATTCGGCTGGGTCTCGTACGCAGCAGGGCAACATCAAAGGCATCAACTCCCGCCTTACCGCTAGTTCAGACAGCAGGGTTATCCGCTACCGAAATCGGATTCAATTCAACCCTGAGCTGTGCCAGCACTTCCTTGAGGTGCTATAGAAGAATCCAGGGAGGAGGGGACAACTATGCGTGTTCACTCTGTTGCAAGTCTCCGTCTAAGGCAATTGAATCCTTTGCTTACAGACTCCTCGACGTTTCGTTATTCATGAGTGCAGTGTCCTGCCATGGCATATTTTGAAGGCGTTCACATCCCGAGAGATGACATTTCAAACCCATGCACAATCCGAAACCGGAGATGCGTCGCCTCAAAACGAATACTGGAAAGTGAGGGCGACCTCATAATGCATTCGGCATCCAACCCGCTGCATGAAAAATCGGTAACATGTCCTTTTTGGCTGTTTGATCTGACGTGTTTATTCTTTTGACATTTGCTGATCTCCTGTTGTGGATGCTGAGTGGTCGGTGAACCCAACGTCTTTGGTTAGTGCTGGATCCGTGGTGCCCGTCGCATCTTGGCCATTGTTGGAAGCCTCGACACGCTTAGCGCCGCTGACATCCTCGCCATCGCCGACAATCTTGACGTTCTTAGGACCACTTGCTTCCTTGATATCCATGGTATCACCCTTCACATCCTTAACGTTCTTGGTGTTCCTAGCGGGTGCCGTAGCTTTAGCGGCTACTGCTACTGCTACCAGTCTCGAGTAAAACCCCGTTGAGCAGCACTTCCAATGACGGGAAGCGTGGGCCTGATGATAAAGTCGAAACTCCCCGAGGCCCGGCAGCCACAACACGCGAGAAACCATCATGGATGCACAGAGAACTGTCGTAGGCGACCAGGCGACTCGCGTGACTGAACTGGAGACCTTTGCAAAGCGGTTGGCTGTTCGTGTTGAAGATCGAAATCTGCGCCAGCTTTTGCTGCCAGATGCCGCATCGGCGGCTGCCTTGGCTCATGCTCGGATCCCAATTGCACATCAACTGCTCCATCCGTTGATGATGTGGAGTTGAGATTCACTGACGACAATGACATGCCTTGCCATCGTGTTGTCCGGGGGGGGGGGGGGAGCTGAGCCCTGTCTGCTTGAGGAGGAGGTTTGTTTCGTGGGAAGCTGGTCATATTAGTTGGACCTGCTCGTCCCTTCAGACCGCTCGTCTCAACTGGCGTTACACTCCTCGGTCGTGGGTCTCCCGCTCAGCAAGATCCCGAATATGTTTCGCCTCCGCTGCCTTGAGATCCTGCTCCAACTGATGTTCACACTGATCGAATGTCTGCTGACCTTCTGGGCCTTAGCTTCCCATGCTTGATTCACAGAGTCAAACTCTTTCGTCGGCCCGCACGGCCTTCCAGCGCTGCCTTCAAGTCTGATTCCAATACCTCGGTTTTAGTTTGCTTGGCCTGTAGGCACGCCAGAAGGATCCATGTTAGAAGGCGGTATCATTGGGGTGTAGACAGACTAAACTCTCATGGATGGCAATAAACCATACCTTCATATCAGCCTCATACTCCATCAGACTCTTGGCTTGGAAATCATCTGCTGCTGCTGCGCCATGCAACGCTGAGTCAATATACCCTGCTGCTTACTCTTTGCTCGGTTAAAAGTCGGCCAATTTGCCAGCGACAGTAGCCGTACCTTGTCCTTGACCGTTTTGCTAACCAGTCGAAGAGAGTTTGAGCTCTCCTGATAGCAGGGTTTGGAAGGCGACGCTCCTCTCAGAGAGTCCTTAAAGCATGTGAGTGGGCTGTGGTGATCGTGTTTTCAAGTGAAGAGAAAGGGGAGGGAAGAGAGGAGAGGTGGACGTGTAAGCAACAAGAACACGACAAAGTCCTGATCCAGACGCTGTCTAAGGACTCTGCCTACCTCATGACGATCGTGTCGGTTGTTGTGACACCCAGAGGTGGGGTGATCGGTCGCTACCCGATCCTGGTGTGAGTACGTCGATGTCCAGTGTGAGCGATCGATCCCGAGATCCTGTGTTCCTGTGTGTGATGGAGCAAAAGCGAACTTTGCCGAAGAGCGCTCTCAAAAATCAATGCAAGCCACAGAACGCGTCCCATTCGTTTGTCGACCCAAAAGAACTTTTTGACTGATGACCTTGCCGCCATGGCCCCCTGGGTTGGAATCAGCACGGCTATGCTGCCACTTGTCTGACCTCTTGTGCGCCTCCTCTTCGTGTTGATCAGCAACCCAGCAACCTCGCCAGAAAGGTAAAGTGCCCGTGCGTGTCAACTTTGCAATGGAAAGCCCCGCTGTGTTAGACTCTTTTAGAGCAGCGTTGGTAAACGAGAGTGCCAGCGCATGATCGAGGATGGTGGCCGCTCAGTAGGACGACCATTCATGTGGTTGGTTAAACCAATCCTGATGGGATTCTAGGTCGTGGCCCCATTGGCAATGACCTATTCCCACTCACACTGTGGAAAGGCCGAACGATGCAGGGACACCTAATCAATTCATTTCTTTTGTTGTGTTGTTTGCATCCTTCGCCCTCTAGCCCTTCATCACGAGAAAGTTTGCACCTTGTTTTAACCAAGATGAAAATCAAGCAATGTAAGTAGAAGATACATCGATCCATGCCATGGATATTGGGGCTCTCGATGGTTGATGCTTTAGTTCAGAGGGCATAACATTTCCCATTGCCATCTTATCTCATTAGGGAACTATCATTGATCTGATAACCTTCCTAGCCCTTTGATATCGAGGCGGATCCCTTAACTTGGCGAGCTTGAAATGAGCAGGAATGGGCAGGATGGGTACCAACACATGCTCGATGGTCCTACTGGCCCGACGTCAAAAAACAGCACCTCGTACGCTCAACTCACAATCCCCAGCGTGACAATCATTTTGGATAACGGAAACCCCTCCACGACAAATCGATATCCAGATGCCCATCGCCCGCGTACAGCTGGAGATTCGTTTATCCTGTGCATCCAAACAAGGCGTCCTGAGCACTCCGCGGTATCAAGATTCGCAGATGCACTGCCACACGGTGCAGAGGCGCGTGTACACCAATCAAAGTGGTCGTTCCCCCCTGATCTCCTGCCAAAGTCGAAAGTCAGCCTCCAGGTCTTGACCAGTTGAACCCTGAATCATCTGTCGGTCCCTCGCACCGCTGCCGAGCGTCGACATACGAAGGTTACCGCTACAACTGTTCCCACAGCCAAAGTGGCCGGTCTTCACAAGGAGCTAGCGAGATCCAAATCGAAAGAAACCCACCTCATCATGGCGTGGATCAAGAAAGGGGTAACGCTACAAGAGTTGCCCACCTCCAAAGGGTCCTCGCCCTCGCCCTCGCCCTCGCCCAACAAAGTCTTCATGGTATGAAATCCCCCCCCCTTACTCATCTCCTCAATTGGTGCTGTTCTCCAGAGGATGTGCTTTCGTCCCGGAGACGTGCAACGACTTTTTTTCCAATGTCGGTAATACAGTTTTGGAAGCGACGATGTCATCCATGCTTCCCGTTTCCGTGTTTACCATGGGCTCGCCCTGTTGCTTGGTAGACCCTTTTTTTAGTCAGACTTCCCAGCTGTGGTTCTGTCAATTAGGGCAGAAAGATCAACATGGCATCAATGTGGCAGTGCAAAAACTTAGAAGGATACGGGATCCACCCACAGCACCTATCCCCACTTACACATGCCGAATGACCGCTTACAGAAATCATGAAGGAGCTCAAAAGACTGTCCCTTCCTTCACTCTCATACTTTTTTCTTTTGCTTCTACACACGCCTCCGTTTCTCTCGCACTCCTACATCCTAGGACAATGTACCGCTCGACGAACCCGAATCACCCTAGAAACCGCAAACAGCCGGTTCCCGATGGCCGTAGTCCAATATCTTACGACAGACCATTGCTTCTCAGCAGTCGACCAATATCCCTCGACAGTGGACCATTGCTTCTCAGCAGTAGACCAATATCCCTCGACAGTGGACCATTGCTTCTCAGCAGTACACCAATATCCCTCAACAGTGAACCATTGCTTCTCAGAAGTACACCAATATCCCTCGACAGTGGACCATTGCTTCACATCAGCTGCGGGGCAATGCCTCTCGACAGCAACGAGACAACACCCCTCAACCAGCAAACAGAGCTCCGGCGACGGCTACCACTCGAATGCATGCTGAACATCATACGCCATATAGCCGAGGAGTACGACACGGATACGATGTTTCGTCTACTTTGCATTGACAAGATCACCTGTGCTGCCACACTCCCGTTCTTATACGGGGATTGCTTCAATATCAACTTGCACACACACCGACCACGCTCCAAGAAGAGTGCATCCACCACAATATCACAACTGATACGCACACTCTTGTGGCAGATTCGTCCCCAAGATCAAGTCCCCGGTTTACTCCAAGTCGCCTACCTCTGGCACGATCAGGTCATTGGCCTACTACAGTTTCATTTTCCCTTATTGGATTGGATACCCGCCTTGACCCAGGTCGCCCATCCTTCGCCAACTCAAGGCGAACTCGGAACGACGGTGAGACAACCCACTCCTGTGTTTGGGTATGGCAGCTTCATTCGCAAGATCGTGCTTGACCAAGATCTCGCCCACGTTTTTGATATCCATCGTCATCCTCAGGTGATGGAGTATGCAGCTTCCCATCAACTGTACGAGAAATACCGTGCTGATGGCTTGATCTCTGGAACCGTCAATGGATTAAACTACGATGAGCTTGTCCATTCACTGGGGATGGATGCCAGACGACTATTGACGTGGACGCTTTGTCAAGCACGCCCCGCGCGCATTGAGGAATTGTCGATTTCTTCAATGGGCATTAAGCGGTACATGGACTGTCTCGATCAATTCAAATCTCTTTCCAAGATCATTTTTACGCTAGGGAGAGTCGTACGGTCCGAAGATAGCCTGATGAACGCCAGACAGAGGGACGAGGACCTCATTAAGCAAGAAAATGAGCGCCATCTTCTCTTCAGAGCCATGGTACACCTTGTCAAGCGGCACACCTTCATCCACAAGAATGTTCTTCAACAAGTTGTTCTTCCGGATCCATACCCCATCCCAGGAAAGCCTCGCTACCCGATTGAAGACATCAAGAGTGAGATCGATGCTCTTTTACAACCGACTTCTCGCCTACAGACGATCCACGGCCATGAATGGCACAAGCTCGTGGCTCAACTTTCAAACACCCATCTCGGTGATGTAGAGTCCATCAAGCTGGGCCGTCTCAGGGAGATCGTTCATGCAGAGAAAGCACTTGCAGTTTTGAGCAGTCAACCTCTGTTCTTGCCACGTTGCCGGTCGCTCAAGCACTTGGAGATAGAAACCCTTGGACCCGACATGTTCCATTGGGCTGTCTTGGAAAAGAACCAGCAACAGGATGCAGAACACCAACATGAGAGTACGGTGGGTAGTAAGAACCTGGTACCTCTCCGTTCTGTAGGGATCATCCACAAGACCCCAACGCAGCCTGTTCAAGAACTCGACGATATGGCATTCGCCTTCAGCGACACTTTGGAAGAGTTGATCGTGCGTGAAAACTCGGACGCGAAGATGCCTATCTCGACGGATCTAGGCACCACGCCGCAGGTTTTACATGGAAAAGATTGGACTCTCCCGCGTTTACGCATTCTTGACTTTCAAGTGCTCTATTCTCAACTCCATTTCGACATGGATGCACTGCAACGATTTTCCGCTTTAGAGACACTCTGTCTGGCGGATAAGATCAGCACTTATAATCGTTGTGATAGTCGATCCTGGCCATCTGTCAACCTCCCACACCTCAAGAACCTCACTTTGGTGGGATCACCGGCCCTTTCTTTCAACATGGATTCTCTGTACCGTTCACCGTCTCTGAAGCACTTGCGTTTGCGTATGTCGGGCCTGAACAATCGTTATTACATACCTCCTTCTGAGGATCTGGAGTGTGAGGAAGAAGGTTCCCAAGGTTCACCGGAGACTGCACTTGGGAAGAAACTTCAGTTGAGGTGGGATTGGCACCTCCTGAAGCTTCGTGAGCTGGATCTGAAGGCAGAGTTTGCGCTCAAGTTCGACTTTCAGTGGTTGCAGTATCTTCCCAACCTCCGATCGCTTTATTTGAACACGTCTTCGACAGCTGGCAAACTTCATACACGGTGTCTCGCCTTGAAGGGCCTATCGAAAGCATCTCAACAAGAGCGTCAAGATGATGAACAGAACACATCTTGCCAGTACTTTGTCTCGCCGGAGCTCCATCAGATCGTCTTGCATGGCCATTGGAATATCTGCGCAGAGGTCTTGAAGATACTTTGCTTGGTCGTGGCCCCCAATCTGCACAAGATACACCTCAGTGCCAACTGTGTGGGTCACAGTCTTTGGGAATGGGTCACATTATCCAGGAAGATGGATCGTGTGGAGCAATTGTGTTCGGATCGACAGTTTCCAGATGATGAGATTCAGGAGCTTGGACTTGTGCCATCGACTGATTCTCAGAAAAAGTACACAGATAAGAGAGTTGTGGAGCTCACCCTCTCTGGAGAAAAGTACTTGGACGTCCTGGATCTGTAAGTCGAAGAGTTCCTGAACTAACGAGTGTGATAGGGAAGCTCAGATCAACAGTCGTGCTGTTCAACCCCTCAAAAAAAAATAAAAAAAACTTTGGTCAGCTTGCTCTTGCAAACAATAGCAATGGATTTTGCTCGATCTTCATTGACCAGTTCTTCATCACACTTGCTGTCTATCCTGCTCCACAATGAGGAATCCCACATGCATAGCTTCAAAGCAGTTCATACTGGAGAGTGAGGGTGTCTTTCTATTGCATCCGACATTCAACCCGCTGCACGAAATATCGGTAACATGTCCACATGTCCTGACAACTTTATTTTTGGCATTTGCTGGTCTCTTGTTGTGGATGTCGATGTGAATGTCGCGCTCCCCTGGACATTGATTGAGTACGCATCTTCATTCGAGTGACTCGACTAGATTGAAACGAGCAAGACTTGGCAGGATGAATACTAACACAAACTCGATGCGATGGACCGATGGGTCCGATGCTAAAGAACACCTCGTACACTCAACTCATCACCTCAAAAGTGACAAATGTTTGGATGGGTACAAGGGGCCAGCACGTACCTCTTCTGAGAACTTTGCGGGTACCAAGAGTTGTCGTTTGCAGATACACTGCCACACGAAGTGCGAGGACACCAAACAAGTGACTCCATTGTGATCCCTTGCTACAGCCCTGAATGAGCTTCCAGATCCTAACCAGTTGGATCCTGAATCCTCTGTCGATTCTGCCGCACCGCCGTCAAGCATCAACAGACAAAGGTCACTGCTGCTACTGTTCCCATAGCCAAAGTTGCCGGTCTTCGCATGGAAGATAGTGACATCCAAATCGAAAGATACCCATCTCGCATGGTGTCAAGATACAGGTAACGCTGCAAGGGTGACCCCTTACCGAAGGGTCCTCGCACTCGCCCAACAGTCTTTACGGAAAAAAGTCGCCTCGCCCCACGTACTTCCTCAATTGGTACCGTTCACCGTGGATGTGGCTATCGCCCATGGATGTTCACCACTTATTTTTTATTTTTTTTTTTTTTCATACCCGACTGTTTTGTTGCGACAAGATCCAATGAAACGACGATACCATTTATGCTTCCCGTTTCTATGTATACCATGGGGCGCCCTGTGACCCAAAGGTTGCGTAGTCAGACTTCACAGATGTGGTTCAGTCGTGTTTGGGGCAGAAAGACCTCCTTGGTTTCGATGTGGCAGTGTAAAGACCTGATAGGATACGCGATCCCAGCACTATCCCACTCACACATGCCGAATGATCAAAAGACTGTCCTTCCTTCATTCTCACACTTCTCTCTTTCACTTCTACACACACTCCTCCGTTACTCTCTCACTCCTACATCCTAGGACAATGCACCGCCCGGCGATCCCGAATCACCCTAGAAACCGCACACCGCGGATTCCCAATGTCTGCAGCCCAATATCATACGACACACCATTGCTTCCCGACAACCGTGGGCCAGAATCCCTCGACGATACGCCATTGCTTCCCCACGGTCAGCGACCAATACCCTTCGACAACAGATCATTGATTCCCATCAGCTGCGGCGAGCCAATACCCCCCAACGACCGAACAGATCCCCGACGACGGCTGCCTCTCGAATGCATACTGAACATCATACGCTTTCTCGCAGAGGTGTACGACACGGACACAATGTTTCGCCTACTTTGCGTTGACAAGCTCACCTGTGCTGCCACACTCCCGTTCCTCTATGGGGATTTCTTCAATATCAACATGCACACACACAGACCACGTTCCAATAAGAGTGCATCCAGGACAATGTCGCAACTGATACGCACACTCTTGTGGCAGATTCGTCCCCGGGATCAAGTTCCGGGTTTACTCTAAGTCGCCTATCTCTCGTGCCACCAGATCATCGACCTATTTCAGTTCCCTTATCGCTCGTTGGATTGGATCCCCACCTTAACTCAGGTCGCCTATCCCTCGCTAACTCAAGACGAAATCGGAATGATAGTGGGACAACCCACCCCTGTGTTTGGGTATGTAAGCTTCATTCGCAAGATCGTGTTCGACCAAGATCCCGCCCGCGTTTTTGATATCCATCGTCATCCTCAGGTCATCAGGTATGCCTCTTCCGAGAAATACTGTGCAGTTGGAAATATCTGCGCCGTCGATGGCTTTAGACGCAATGATCTTGCCCGTGAACTGGGGATGGATGCTGAATGGCTACTGACGTGGACGCTTTGTCGAATACACCCTGAGCGCATCAAGGAATTGTCGATTCCTTTAACAGACATTGAACGATACATCCACTATCTCGATCAATTCAAATCCCTTTCCAAGATTATATTCAAGTACGAGAATGTCGTACGGTTTGAGTATAACCCGACGATCGCCGGACTGAGGGTGGGAAGCCATTGTGGTCCCTTCAGAGCCATAGTGCACCTTGTCCAGCAGCATATCTTCCTCCACAAGCATGTTCTCCGAAAAGTTGTACTTCCTGATTCACACCACAGCACAGGAACACCTCGCTACCCGGTTGAAAACATCAGGCGCGAGATCGATTCCTTATTGCTCTCGTCGCCTCCGGGCGATCCACAGTCATAATTGGTGCGAGCTAGTGGATCGACTCTCGAACATTCATCTCAGTTGCGTGGAGTCCATCAAGCTAGGCCATCTCAGGAGGGGGGATAATCATTGAAAAGAACCGCGCGCAGTTTTGAACAGTCAGCCTCTATTCTTGCCAGGTTGCTGCTCGCTCAAGCACTTGGAGACTGGAAACCCCAGGACTGGACATTGTTACATTGGGGCCGTCTTGGAATAGAAGCAACAGGACCAACAGGACAGTATGCAGCAGAACCCAGTCTGTTTGTGGGAGTGGTTTGCTTCTTACAGCTTGTCATTTCCACAAGACTCAGCTGGCGCTGCACGACTGGTTGCGTTGAAGGCGCAGTCGAGGTCGCTCCTGTGGAAATTGGCCGTGAAAAGCAGGATGAGAGTGCAGGGGCCTGAAATGGATTGTGGCGATAGCAGGCCTCCAAAGCATTCGCTTCGATTCCGGTGATCAGATCCGTAGTCCTTTTCGTCACCAAATTGACTCCAACTTAGTCGTGATGAACATGAGACGTTGATTCTCATACCGAAGCGCGTTGTTCTCTTGCTCGTTCCTGATACGATAGTTCGGCTTCTGCTTCGAATTCTGATGCTTCGAAGTACTCTTGTTCATCAGGCCCAGTCCTTGTGCATACTCCATCAGTTGGCAGTCCTTCGAGTCTCATAGTGCTTCTCCAGATGTTGTTTGATAAACGTCGGCTTCTTTCGTCATCTTGGCACTGCAGGCTGTAACAAGCAGCTGTTCGTATATACCTGCTGTTGGCGCCATGGTGGATCATGATGCGCCTTGAGCCGTAGTGTTTGCATCCGTGTTTGACCACCAAGCGCGATTATCATGAGGTTGAATATGAAGTCACTTGGGCTGCAGTTCTGCCCTGTTCTTCCTTATGCCTGGCCATCCTGCGGGTGTGGGTGCTCCTGCTTCCCAGCGCCAGGACGATGAATCATTGAAAACCCGGATCAGGGTTGAATCCATCATCGTAAATAGCCACCATGCGAGTGTGGTGTTGTTCTTGTCACCAGTGCGCATGTTGCCAGTTCTCGAGCTGTAGCTGCATTTATACTCTGTTTGGCCATCTTGTAGCTACCGGACTTTGGTTCTGCTTTGATGATGATAACAATCGGACTGCAGCCCTGTCTGCTCTCGTGGCTGGCCATCGTGTAGTTGGCGTCAGGATGAATCACTCAATCATGAATGATGGTTGTGTCTGTTCTATAGCAACCAGTAAAAGCATGCTCGGTGCTGCAACGATCGAGCCAAAGGAGCTTCGAATCCTCGATGTTGCCACAGTAGTGTATGGTTGTGACCTTGAAAGAAAAATATCCCTGAGCGGTTCCTCTCTATGCTTGTGCGAAAAAAAAGTCTCCAACTCGCTCAAGACAAGTGTGTGCTGCAAAGGGCTTGCTTGAAGGAGGGTTTGTTGCCTGCAAACGGTACAAGGAGTTGTTGGTCGAATGGGGAATGAGGAGAAGGCAATAAGCCTCGTTGACGAAGAGTCAAAAAAAAAGTGGTGTGGTATGCAGACCCGACCGTGGGAACGAGGGTGACAGTAGGGTCAGTTGTCAGAGTGTGTTTGTGAGACCCCTCTGTACTGCAAGTCCATCCCTGTCGTCCCGGTCGCCCTGTCGTCTTGTCGTCTTGTCCACCCTCTTCTCTTATGCTGTTTTCCTGCGTCGTCCGTATAATACTCCACAGCCTCGGATAGAGTAGGCGGTTGTCGCGAGTCGTAGGTTGTGCACGAGGTTATTGAACTAAACCGGCAAGGGCTGCTGAAAGGAGGGTGTTGCAGCATCTGAGAGGTGGACTCTTTCAACTAGGATGGGTGTGAGGCAAGACCATGAGCTATGAGTGAGAGTGGTGGAAGGGCGATCGTGGGAGAAGAAAGAGAGCAGAGCTCTCCAGTGTGCGGGGTGTGCAGGTGTGCGAGGGAATGCGACTGCTGGGCGCTTGATAAAAATTTTGGTGGCAACTTGTCGGCTCTGCCCTGCTTGTGTCGGCTCTATGGGAATCGCTGCAATGTGGCTATTCGGCTGCCGAGTAAAAGAGCGGATGAGAAATAAAAGATGGCGCTTCAGTCTAGGCACGCAATAAAAAAGGTTCGTACGTAGCACACTGTTCGTGCTGGTAGAAAAGCACAACAAAAACGAAACGGGAGAGGAACACATCCCCAGTGCCGAACGCGAGTGTAAAGGTGACGAGGCCGAGCCAACCAGCTATTCTACCTCCAGCGACGCTGATCCACTTTCAAGTCCGAACCTTCCTCGGTCTTTATGGCTAGTCTGGAACACTTTGTATCGAACAAAAAATGAATACCGGTACCATCAACGCTCGTCAAAAAACGTCTTTTCTGTACAGGAACAAAGTACCACCTCTGGAAAAAAGAGATCTAGAGCTCAGAATACGGAGGGACTGAGTACACCATGCCGCGAGATATTCCGCGCTGCCTTGCTGCGTGAAAACGTGACCCAGAAACGATCGATGCCAGATCGCCAACCTGGACACCCACGTCTCTTGGAGCATCTTTGCTGATGCTACCA
>Ga0247824_10001120_pt1 | contig 14350 bp, 20 predicted proteins | sample 13C_PalmiticAcid_FD_194412 | JGI IMG/M metagenome (GOLD analysis project Ga0247824, IMG submission 194412) | Soil microbial communities from agricultural site in Penn Yan, New York, United States - 13C_PalmiticAcid_Day48 | ecosystem: Environmental > Terrestrial > Soil > Agricultural land... | reverse complement strand
ATTGACCTTGACGAACTACAAACGGATAGGATTACTCAAGGTAAAGACAGCAAACTTGTACTATTGTGTTTGTCGCGAAGTTGCTTCGTTACATGTCGAATTTGATTCCACTCTTACTGAAAAAGAAACGCCATTTCTCGAATTCAATTGGTAAAAGGAGTAATAAGTTGTGCTTTAAATACGAGACGGTTGGATGGTATGGTTATTGCTTTCGATCTATCCGATCGTTACTGAATGTCGTTGGTTTTGCCATCCATGACAATGCCTAGCAAAAACAGGTGCGAAAGCGTTAGGTTTTTGCAAAAATGTGCGGAGAGACATGAGCGTGAAAACGAGAACATGATTTCCTACCAGTCTGATTCACGACGACGATGGCGACGACGACGAATCATTCAAATGAAGGCTCCTCTGAGGGAAAGCCTTGATCATTCCACGGTCAGGAATCAGTGGCAAGAAGGCGATTTGAGGCCGGTTGCTGTAAAGCTTGTCAAAGGCGTAATTCCACACAAATTGCGGAATGTACCTGAGCATGAACCGGATAATGCTATTGATGAATCGCTACCAACGTAGAAATACCACAAGACCATCATGAACCATTATGAGCAAGTTAATCGTTAACAATTCCAAGTGAACGATGGCCGCAAAAACGAAAAGCAAGACGTCTGGTGCCCACCAACCTTGCGAAATATTTGCCGGAATCGATCACTCGTTTCATATGCCTGACGAGCAGATCCGACCCGTTCCTGGTGGTATCCTTGGAATGCTGTAGTGATCGTCTCAAGCTTGGTGTCGGCCAAATGGTGAATGTAATTGGCGAGTACAACCGCATCCTGAATAGCCGTGTTCGCCCCTATAATTCCACAGTGATCATAAATGTGTTTTGACAATCAGGCCTCAATAGCTTCCTGCAATGCCAAAGAAGATCCATATAATCCAGTGATAGGAAATCATATGTTACCTTGTGAAGCCGAAGGATACATCTGCACAATGGTTATAGAGTTAAACATGTTAGTCGCGTCTGTTTCTTGAAAAGATGAGTCGGTGATAACACATGCTCCGTTCATCGTACCTTGTGGCATGCTGTTATGGTGATAGTAGGACGTAATTGCTTAGAATCAGAATCGGTCATTGTATTATCAGCACTCAGCCAGTGTCGACATTCAGCCTTCTTAAAGTGACTTACCATCGCCAATGAGGACTGTCCTTCCACCATACCACGTTTCGAAGAACTAAAACAGCATAGACAATAGACAGATGGTTTTAATGCATCCTGCTTCGACTTTGACCGTTCTTCTTCATGTTAGGTACTACTTGGATCACCGTATCACAATAGAACACTTGGTACCGTACCTTGCCTTCCAAGGCCACTTGTGAGATCAATTCTCGTGGAGTCTCATCGATGAGATCGGCTAATGTAAGGCCTTCGGCTCCGCTGGGGATAGGAAAACCTTTTACTTTCTCAATCATGGCATCCGTTGCCCCTGGACCCCATTCCGCATTCCTGATAATTTCCGAACGATTCGTCTCGAGGTACAAGTGTTCGATGACCATCCAGCAAATGGTGTTATCGGGCATGCAGAGTGTTAGCCACTAGAACAGTGTATCGGAGAAAAGTAACAGAGATGTAAGCAAGAAAAGAAATGGGTGGAAAAGATTCGATCTATAGATGCCAAATCGGGTTGTTTTCTGTCTCCAATGTCCCCAACGGTGTAACAAGGAGGCCTTACTGTGTAAGGTTTGTTCTTGCCAGAAACGTTTTCCATCCGGCAATACTTCTCCAGCAAATACGGAAACTTGTCCGTGGAAAGTGGGCGCGTCTGACCAACAAGACAGATACTGCTGCACGGCAACTCTTCCTTATCCGATGGTGGCAACTTTCCTTGCTGATCCAATTGATTGTAGAGAAGCTGTCTGATGCCAGAGTAGGCTCCGTCAGCCCCGACCAGGATATGGCCTTGAGCTGTGGTCTTGTCCGTAAAAGTGATGGTCACTTGGCCGTCATCTTTGTCGTCCTGTTCTATGGATTCGACTCGTTTGTTCATGTGAACCTTGTCCTTGGGAATCTGAGAATACAAGAGGTCGTAGAGGCGTGGCCTAGCAATAACATAGTTGGGGTATCCTGTTCTATCAACCCCCTCCAACCCGAATAGACATTCGCAAAGCAATGGGTTATTTTGTGGGGTCCTGTGCGCGTGGGAACAACACATGTGTTGGCAACAGAAATATTACCTTCCATGTAGCTCTGTGTAGATGACGGTACTAGTGAGGTGAAGGTCCTCGTTGAAGTTGCAAATCACACCATTCACTTTGGACACCTCTTGGAACTTTTCCATAAGGCCAAGCTGTTCTATCATCGGGAGGACACTAGGTCCGATAGAAAGGGCAGAACCAAGCGGCCGGACTATCGATGCCCGCTCAAAGACTTCATAGTCGATTCCGGCACGTTCGAGCAGCACTGCCAAAGTCAGACCTGCGATACCGCCACCTGAAATAAGGACCTTGAGATCTGCTGGTGGCATCCTGTCAGAATTGTCGAGCAGTGCGTTGGAGAGGGTGGAGGTAGAGGAAAGTGGAGGAAAGGTGTGAGAAGAAGGAAAAAAAAAAAAAAAGCGTTGAGTACGACGACGCCACCAAGCCCTCTCGAAGTTTATTGGGATTGTTCAGCACACAAAGTTCTTCCCTCCTCCCTCATCACTGGACGTTGCTCGCTTACCACCTGCTCGCCATCACCATCCAAGGCAACCAGGACAAAGAGGATTCATCATCTGCGTGGCAGGCACCGGACTTTTGACAAAGAAACCTTTCAGGCCAACGCCAAACCTCGCCCTCAGAATGCAGTTGAAGGAGTTCGACGCTTTCCCCAAGGTGGAGGCGGACTTTGTCAGACGGACAGGATCTGGAGGCATCCTCACCTTAATCGTCACCGCCATTCTCTGCATCCTTGTCGTGGGTGAAATCGGAGAGTATATGACCCTCCGCAACGATTACAAGTTCTTAGTGGACCCTCTTATCAACCATGAACTCCAGATCAATGTTGATATTACCATCGCCACGCCATGTGATGGTGAGCAAAAAAAAAAAAAATAACACCCTTGGAATGGGGCATGCGGGATGCAATGTCTTTCAGATCTCAATTTAACCATTGGTTTTTTGTTGGCGTTCCTGGTATCATAGCCGTGACAATTGATCTTCGGGACATTGCAGATGTGCAAATGAGACTATCCGACAAGCTGCACAAGATTCCAACGGTACGTCCTTTTCCTTCTTCGTCACTGTGCAGTTGGACAGAGGCAATTGAGCAAGGGCGATCAGTACCTGGAACATGTATATAACTGGAACATGAGCATGGACCAAGACTGTTGACTAAATGGTTATCTCCTCCTCCTCCCCTACATCGCGAATAGCACTTCACGTTGGATTCTTTAGCCCAGTCGGGTAGCAATCGCAAGAAATCGCTTGATGTCCAACGATTGATCAGAGCTGCCAAAAAAGCTGTAGCCCTTCAAGAGGCAACCAAGCAAGGTAGGATACAAACGACCCCATCTCAATTGTCTCGTCCTGTTGAAACCGCCAAAATGGCTTTACCCACTCAATTCTCTCACACTTAGGCAACACGGAACGTGAGGCGTGCAGGATCTATGGAAGCTTCGAAGCCAATAAACTGAGTGGAAACTTGCACATCACAACTCTTGGCCATGGATATTACGGGCATCACACGGATCACAAAGGTGCGTCCCTCGTTTTCGACTTTCTCACCAGCATTGAAAAGGGGGCAGTGGGCAATAACGATTCTAATCGGCGAACGTCTTTCCTTTGTCGATAGTGATGAATATGACGCACAAGATTGATGAGTTTTCGTTCGGAGAACTCTATCCAACTATCGTCAACCCATTGGACGGCGGCTTTGAAATCTCCGAAGCAGGTATAGCACAACAGCAGGCCGGTATCGAAGGAAATGGCAGTAAACACTGGCTGATTCATCCACCAAGGGATTGCTGGAAAGTAACATCATTATCAACTCTCCTCGCTTGTCTTTATACAATGTGTAGCATTCGAGGCTTTCCAGTACTTTTTAGTTGTTGTCCCCACGATCTACGTCGGTAAGCCATATGTCTCCAGCATCCTTTCTGTAGTACAAAGGTGATGTGTTGGGAAGCTGAACAGTTTATTTGGGTATCATATCTCAACCAGATCGCTCCAAGAACAAGCTAATGACGAACCAGTACTCCGTGAGCGAGTACCGCAAAACGTTTGAAGAGGACATGGGTGTACCAGGCTTGTTTTTCAAGTATGATTTCGAACCCATGACACTGATGATTACGGAGGAATCATCCATGTCGTTTGGGCATCTGTTGGTCCGACTCGCAGGTCTTGTCGGAGGCTACTTTGTCACGGCGGGTATGGCCCACAAGGTCCTAAGTGCGATATACTCTGGTTTTAAGCCGGAGCAGGTATCCAAAAGGAGACAAAAAGTGTAGACATAGCCGTTATATCGACAATGATGTTCAAAGACAAATCAGCTTTGTTACAACGAGGGTGGGAAAAGCTATGGGAGTTGCCTGCAATATTGTTTTTTATTCCGGATACTAGGTTTTTAATCGTACAAATGCTAAAAACAATCAGATTGCCTCAGACAAACGATCGCGTGTGGTTGTGTGTGTGCGCTCTCTTTTGAGTGTCTGATCCATGATCGTTTATGCTTCCTTTGTGGCGGGAACCTCAGCTGGAGCCTCAGTCTGAGCCTCTGCGGCCTCACCTGACTGAGCATGACCCTTGGTCTTCTTCTCATCAGCGATACGGCGAGCTTCGTGGTGGACGGCAGCGATTTGGTCCTTGACCTGCACGGCAATGTTCGTGACCTTTTGGCCGGGAGCGGACTGGAGAGCCTGTAGCATGAAAAAATAGAATATAGCGTGAGAAACTTTAAGTCTGATTCTTCCCCCCACAAACTCAGAAGCAACACGACACAAAACGCTTGTCCATACCTGGTCCTTGTAGCCAATGCCCTGCTCAACTGCAGCGTTGACACGGTCCTGCACATGGTACTTGTTGTCGAGCTCAGAAGCCTTCTCAGTGACCTTGAACTTCTCATCAATGGCATGAGCTTGAGCGATGGCTGTTGCCTTGACAGTCTCAACATAACCCTGCACCCTGCCGGTCACACCAAGCTTGGCGTCAAGCTCAAGACCCTTCTCGATGATTGCATCTTGGATCTTATATCCTGCAGCGAGGAGCTCAGCAAGGATCCTGGCTCTGGGCTTGTTCTCCTGAGCATCATCAGTCGTGTCATCCTCAAAGTATGGCTTGACTGTAACTGGGCTATCAACAATCATAGCGTTCGTCAACATGCAGGCAGTCGTGGCAGCGGTTTCTAATAGGTCGAAACAAGCAAGGTATTCATGAAGACAAGGGTGAGTCTTTCTATTACAAACGTTGATGCACTCCCCCTCATCCCTGTGATCAATTGAGAATCTGGATACTGCAAGGGGTCCTCCAACAGACCAACAGACGAACACAAACATGGGCACACAGACAAAAAACAAATCATCTGAAGACCAAGTTCAAATGGATTTGGAGCATGTGGATGGTCTAACCCTCGCTTATCCCCAACATTCAAAACGAGGGCAAGGGTGGGTCAGGCGAAACAACTTACGTTGCTCAAACCAGGCAAGGGCAACCTGGTGGTCTCCTTCTCTAAATACACCAGAATGATCAAGGGAGAAAGGATCACAAGTATTAGCCTCTGGTTGTGCATCCGAACCATCTGGAAAGCAGACCTTGTCCATCGCCGGAGGACAATCTTACGGTTGAAGCTCAAAGCTGCGGAACTTGCCACAGAAGCCAAAGAAGTCCTTGACTAGGTGAAGGTAAATGCAACGGATAGCTCGTTGATAAGCATCATTTCATCATCGTCGTCATCATCGTCACTATCATTATTTAACTCCATCACCTGGTGGCAAATGAAACAGATTGCCAAGACTCGGTGAAAGCTGTTTTTGGATGGACTTACCAGTCTTTTCTGAGGCAGCAGGGCTGATATTGCTAATAACAACCAAGTTGGGGATGGCGGTGGTGGGGATCTATGATGCGACAAGCAGAATGGAGCATAGAAATCGCGCGTACCGTTAGCGTGGTTGCTCATGCATGATATTAATGCATGGTCCGTTGGCCCCGATCCTCTTGGTTGGTATGTGATGTTACCTCGGTGTTCCAGGCGACCATGTTGGTTGTAGTGTTGAGTTGAGAGCGCGAGTGGTTGGTTGGTTGGTTGGTTGGTGTGGTTGGTTGTTGCAAAGGAATGCAGAAGACGATGAATGGGTGAAGAGTTGGAAGGAAACGAGCAGAGTGGCATTCTACCTCGCGTACTTATATGGTGATGATGTCACATGAAATGACCAGGATGGTGAGAATCACATATGATTGCTCACGGCTGCGTCCCTCCAAAAAGTCACCATGCTCCGGCGACTCGAAATAGACGGTGGGCATGGTCCTTGTCTTGGATGCAATCAGGCTCAGATCATATGCCTATCTTCCGACATGACATCCATTCTCCTGTGCGAGCACAAAGTGAGTGAGAAGAGGGCCTATCGCCAAAGTAAGGCTTACTTGATGGAGCATGCCATTGGCACGAGCCTTTGGAATGGACTTGCTCAAAGTTGCTCGAAGTTGCTCGAAGTTGCTCGAAGCTCAAAGAGAGTTGGGGGTGGCCAAGGTGGTATCATCCACTATCGTTCAGCTACTCTACGATCTTCAACGGCTTTGTGCCATTGCGTTATCTACCCTTGCCCAAGTCGTTGGGATGCTCAGTGCCATATGTCAATGACGAGATGAAATCAGCCGTTGCGCCCAAAAGGGTAACAACAAAGCATGCCTGAGTGCGACGTTTTCACTTTCTGTGTTCATTCTATCGTTCCACTCACTCGTGTCTATCTCGTTCCCAAGGACAAAAGAACACTTTAAAGCACAGGTATTTCGTCGTCGATGTATCTCCTGAGCTTAATTGTGATAATACTTTCACAAGCACAGCTTTCGATCCCGATTCATTGACACGCGGATGCTAGAAAGTGTATCTCTAGGACCACACTTGCAGGTATACATTGTAAGAGAATAATAATATTATAAGGCTACGATAGAAGCAAGAAGACGATCGACAACAGAACAAAGTAAAAAAAAAAAAACAAGAAAGCAATACACAGAGTAGGGAGGGATTGATGTTCAGAGAAGAAAGGAAGAATAAAAAGTAACGTGCCGTTCTAGAGTGATCGCCACGGATGAAGAAAGAAAGAAAGAAAGAAAAGGATAGACGCGATCAATTCGACTGAAAGGACCAACATTGTCTCCTCCACCAAGGGATCCTGACAGAGTTCGTCATGTCGTCTCCTCGTGCGTCTTTCCCGTCTTTCTTTCAGTTCCTAATGCCTAGGCATCACACCTCTCCTCCAGATTGTCCAATTCCAATGTCACATCCCATGTATATAGAAAACAACATCCCCGAAAACTGGTGATTTCCTTTTGCTGCAGCTTCTTTAGTCCTGGTAGTTGCGAGCCGTGCCTCCAATCAATCCTTCTTCTTCCTCAGATTGCTGTGCTACAAAAGTGAGCGAAAGACACGCATGAGACTTTTTTAGACATCCAGGGCAACATCTGACCGTTCAAAACATACACACACACACACAGCCACCTCATAATATATCCATGTCTTCATGGAGGGAGTTACGAACCTTTAGGTCTGGGAATAGACAAGCACTTGATGCCGAGGAAGACGCAGAACTTGTCAATGACAAACAGGGCCCACTGGATGTAGGCAACAAAAACGAAGATGAAGTAGCCCCAGAGAAAGTAGTATTCGGTGTCTGCCGTGAAGATGGGATCCATCTGGAACATCACAGTGATGTTGGTGATGAAAGCACCCAGAATCAAGGGAATCAGCTGGACGGTGAAGTAAGGGAAGGGCATCTTGGTAACGTGGGCCAAGATGATCTTGGTGGCCATGCGACCAAACACAATGCCAACTGTGACGGCAAACAGGATAAAGTGCTGCTCCTTGAAGATGTAAGAATGGGGCGAGGCCAACCAAGCGTAGGCACAGACAAGGAAGAGAGAGATGGGCAGCAACTCGGAAAAGGCGGCGACCACAGACTTGTTCTGCTCCTTGCAGGCCCTGTACACAGAGATCACACAGGGAGGAATGTGACCAACGACAAGCAAGAATGTCATGCCTGCAACCAGGAGATCCAGCAAGATCCAGTTCTCAGGGATGATGCCAAAGTTGGTGCCAAAGAGAGTGGCAGCGTTCGTTCTCCAGAACAAGGGTCCTTGGAATCCAGAGATCAACATGACGACGCAGGCGATAATAAGACCTTCAGTGGGACCGTTGACGTAGCCAAGGTACAACACACCAGTGTGGTATTCCTCCCAAGTCGACAAGAAGAAGGGCAGTGTGGTAAGGAGCAAAAGGAATGCTGCATACCATGAGTGACCCATGGACATGCAGGCAGCCTGATTCACAGCTCCAATGCAGCAGTTCAATGCATCACATCCGTGATCAAAGAGCTCTCCAAGAGGCGAAGACGATCCTGTGCGGCGAGCCTGCTTTCCATCCACATTGTCAAAAGTCGAGTACAGCCACAAGCCAATAGAGCAACTACAGAATGCAGTGGGTGGCAAAAGGCAAGGTGCTGTGTTAGGTTCACACATTCTTCGCTATGAATGGCCCTCTATTCATATCCACCCTAATCGAGCATGGGCCCTTTCTTGTGGGCTGAACAGCTCTTTTGATCTGACTCTCAATCGTCCTTTCCCCGAGACCATTAGCCAAGCATTGGATCCTATCTGCTTATTCTTTATCCTTACCTAAAGTAAATCCATGATGGTCCAGGTGTGTACAAGTCCGGGACAAAGTAGATCACCAGGAGCATGTTCGCCACAACAAAGCCAAAGCCGATCAGAGTAATCAAGTTGGGTCTAAAGTGTTGTCATAGTCAGATCCATCTCGTTAGTTTCTGTGTCTCTGTGTCTGTGGCACCACCACTTGCAGATGGCGGACCGGAATCCTGCAAGATTGGACCGTCACTGAGGATCTAAGATTCGTGTTCCTGAGACTCGCCAATACACAAAGAACCCGAACCCCAAAGAAAAAAAGAAAAAACTAGATCGGCGATGTTCCCCAGAGCCCGTCACCTCACCTCCCCTTGCAGTTGCTCTCCGTCTCGTTTTGGATGTCTCATGGCTGTTGATCTCGCTGACTGATGGGATGGGCTTGTCGACTGTTGGTTGATGTCACAAGTTCCTTCCGATTATCCATTGACCACCATGAGTGGGGTCCCTTCCGTCATCAAGCAAAAGGCAAGAAGTGTGTGGATCCTGTAGTGTCCTGAGAGAAACCGCCACTATCCATTTTTTTTTTCTCAAGAAAGCCCTTGCACTCTGTTTAAAGAATGAATCGATGGTAGTTCCCAGGAATGGCGGGACCAGTGCGACTCTGTAAAGCTGTGCCCGAACAACCAACCTCCCAGAACCTCAAGTGGAATGACCAGGAAGCTCGTGGAAACTAGATGATCACCTCTCTTTTCCTCTTCGAGATGAGCAGCGCCTTGGAGATCACTTCCAAGGCAACAATAACAAAGAAACAAAAAAAAAGCTTGATTCACTTACGCCATCCACATTGGGAAGAGAGTAACGGCCCAGTTCCAGTAATGGCTCAGGATGTACTTTGTCACCGGGGACTTGTCGACACAGCCATACTTGTAGAGACGCAAGTTGGCCAGACCAACTTCGCTCACATAGTCGGATTCTTGCAGACTTCCAAATCCAAACATGTTCTTGTTTGATGCCTTGGAAGGGTTGGTGAGAAAGGAAAACGAAACGAGAGAGACCAAGGATTGAGTCGAGGAAAGAAGGATGTGCTGGTGCGACGAAGGTGAAGAGAAAGAGAGAAAGAAAAGGAGGGAAAGAACAAACAGCCCGATATAAAGTAAAAAAAGAGTGAGAGAGAGCTGATGATGAATGGTCTCCTCGCCCCTTCGGTTCCCCCAACCCAACCCGAACGTTGCTCAAAGTAAACTTTTTGACAGCCATGCTCCACACTGCATTGCACAAACCCGCACGCATGCTATATAGGAGGACCACTTGCCATGATTTACGCATCATGCACATTCTCTTTTCCTGGAGAGCTGTGACATATGGCATCAAACGCAATCATTATTGTCATTGCAGCTTCACATCTAACCCCACTCCCCACTCGCCCCCCCATCTCCGCTTTGGCCGTACAAAAGAATTCCGTTCGACAGGGATCACCGAGATGGACTTGGTCCCCTACCTCGTTCCTGCTCTCCGCTCTCACATGGCTGACGAACAGTCTTTACCCCAACAACTTTCCATGCAGACAGCAACACGGTCAAAACCTGCCATGCATGCAGGGCACAACGCGCGGCAAAGGGCACAAACCAACACTGAAGAACAAAGCAAGAGGCACCCCCTGGAACAACCTATTCATACGAACCACTCTTCGTCTTTCTCCATCCCCTGATCCTGCAATTCACAACCTTGTCGTATTTCTGGGTCGAAACGTGTGAAATCAGGTCTGGGGGTATGCCTTCAATGCGGAATCGAGAAGCATTGGTGCGTCGGCTTTGCTGGTTGACACTCGATCCATCCACATGTTGCAATAACTCCTCCGTTCGTCTGCCAAAACCGCGCTTCACATCTTGATCTTGTCCTTTCTTCTCCACATGGCACGCCGCCAGCCCTGAAAGCGGCTTTGTTACACCAACAGAGCTGTGATTTCACACCTCGTGCCTCGCGCCTTTACATCTCACCACCGTAATTCACACCTCGTTTCCCTGTCCTAACACCTATTCAACACCGAGCACCCAATACCCAATACCTCACAGCTTGCCGCACCTCTCTGCCTTCAACTTGAACCATCCAATATACAGGACTTACCCGCTCGGAAAGGTTCAATTGCCACAAGCACCATCTGAAAAAGTGTCCAACTGGGCGTGTCCATCTCCCATGCAACTCACTTGTGTAATCCGGCTTAGAAATGTTTAACTTTGTGCCCCCAGCCATTCACTGCCAATCCTCTTCAAGTCCCTTGTCCCTATTGCTCAATCTCCCTCGAGTCTCCTCGGTCACTGCCAATCTTCTTCATGACCATTAGCTCAGCTGTGGCGTATGAATATTCTTGTACTCCCACGATATTCGATATCGATATTCATGCTGGTATCCCCATTATTGCCGATCGCTAAAGGCCAATTTCAGCACCATCCAACCATTGGAAACAACGTTGATCATTTGCTACAGGGGTGCAATAGGAATCACAGTACCAATATCCACGCGTTTGGATGGACGTCTAGAGTTTGTTCACAGGGAGACAGAGGCCCTGACTTTTCTATTTTTTACAATCGCGTTTTGGGCGATCGCTTTGTCTGAGATGATATGAGCGGGGCAATGCGGCGTCATAGCACAAGACCGAGGGCGGGAACAGCAGGGTACTTTCATATATCAACAATGGTCAGTGAGCCAAGAGGCCAAAAGAGCTTGTAATTGACCCTTGACGCATTGAGCAAAAAAAAAAAAAAGAATGAAAGGTACCATTTGAACTATGTACTTCCTTGCCTGCCCAAACGAGAAGGGAATGTCCAAAGTCATCCCACCATATAGACATAGACACTCTCCACTGCATCACCAGGTGTTCATTAACCTTGCTTGTTTTCACCTTTTTGAGGGAACGAAAAAAAAATTGTTCAGGGGCAAAAAAGAGTCGCGATATGGTATGAGCACAAACAGGTTTTCTGAACGCGACACCCTCCCATTTTCTACCCATCCGGCTCAATGCGAAAAAAAATGTTTGCGACAATCCTTTCGACGACATTGCATGGCTTGTTTTCTTTTTCATTTCCAGACAGCCATTGGGCAAATCGATCTATCTTGGGCAAACAACAACAACTGTACCAACGCATAGGGTACATGTACTATAACCTCTTTGCACGGATACACACACACTGCGGACCCATCTTTCATTTCAACCATGGGCGCTTCGCAGTTTGCAAAGCGAACAGCAAAGGAAAAAAAAAAAAGATAAAAGGCAAAAAGACAAGACGATAAGAGGCATACAACGTCGGGATAATCCCATCCTGGACTCGACTCTTGCCTCGTCCATATGTGATCCAGACCATGGAATAGAGTTCTATTCCCTTCCCTGAATTCATTGTACCGCTGAAAAGAAAACTCTGTCCATGTTTCTGCCTCCAACGCACTCGAGAGCCGCGAGGCTAGAGTGTGTGAGAGAGAGAGGAGAGGGAAAGGAAAAAGGGAAAGGTGAGCAAAAAGTACATCACTCAGAGCGGCCAGAAAACCTAGACAGGTGAGCAATCGACCACGCATCATATCTCGGTACAACCCCTTGCCCACGGCCCCGATACCCTTCTCCACTCTCCACCATCCTCTCTTTTCTCCACTTTTTTCCCTTTCTTCTTCCTCCTCCTCCCTTCCCACAACAATCGCTTTATGTCTGCGTGATAACGGTGCAACCGTCGAATCTAATCTTACTTCCCCTGGAACACAAACCACATCGCTTTCCCATCACCACCTCCACATCCTCCACATCCTCCTCCCTCCTCTCACCCTATACACAACGACCCTACGATGCGGATTATCGAACATCGATCCACTCTACTCGCCATCATCGCCGCTTTGGCTCCTTGGACGCACCTCTATGTCCATGCCGAAGGAGGCTGGTCAGATAGCACTGAAGAATGGACCGTCCCAGACCCAACACCCACATCACTTTCATTATCACCAGAACCAACAACAACAACATCATTATATTTACCTGCATCATCAACTCCTCCTACTCAGGGTTTTAGAACCCTACGAGGTCCTCCTGGTGTTCCTCCAAGTGTACCAACTCCTCCAGCGGTTGCTCCTCCAGTTGCTCCTCCAGTCGCTACACCAGCTCTTCCAACAGCTCGTTTCTCGCCACAACCACCACCCCTCTATGCTTCACCAGTACCGCATCCGCTACTTGCATGGGTGGACTATTACGACAGCTCACGCACGTTTCTAGGAGAAGCAACGACTGGTTCAGGAGATTGTCATACTATTCCCATACCGGACTGGGGAATCATTCATATCACACCTACCACCTCATCCGAATCTAACAATCAATTGATCCTTTACAACGATCCGAACTGTTCCAGTGGATCGATGAATCGGGAACCGGCTTCACGGACACCACCGACGATCGTGAGAGCGTACTTTAAAAACGTCCCACAGAGTTTGAAATGGATCCGCCCACTTGAACCTCCCCTATACGCCAAGCTTCCCTCTGCAACGCTATCCTCCTCCTCCGCACAGTCTGCAATGCCATCCACCATCGCGACCGCCGCCACTCCTACTATCACCTCCACATCCACTCAACAACCAACACCCATTCGAACAACATTTCCCACATCACTCGTTCCTCCAAACCCCAGGGGCTCTAATGGTTACAAGGGGGATCGATGCCATAATCATGATGACGGCGACGAGGGTCGTTGTGAATCATCATCCTCTCCTGTGAATAAGGTTCTGATCGTCGGTATCACCATTGCCGTTCTGGCAGTTGGCCTGATGTTGGCTGGAACTTTTTACATTTACAGGACTTTTTATTCCCCTCCCGAGTCTTCCATCTACGAGTCTTTTACAGTCAACTTGAAAAATAGCCTCAACAACAACAACAACAACAACAGAAGCAGCAGCAGTGGTGGTGATAGCAACAGCAACAGCAACAGCAACAGCAACAATCACACGGGCAGTCGTGGTATATTGGATGCAGAGGCTTCTGTTGGGTTGGATCAGAGCTATCGGTATGTCCATGAAGAGGATGAGAACTCTGCGCCAAGGTTCATGTTTAATCACGCCCATGACAACATCAACACGGACAGGGACCCTAAAAACTTCAAGGAGAGATCGGCACCATCACCGTCATCATCATCGCAACGAGAATGGTTGTGGTAGGAGCAATGGACGCTTTGTAAAGGACCTGTGCCGTCTGTTGTCGCCAAAGGAAAACGGTTTTACGAGATACAGATAGATCAATTGAACATAATAACAGAGCGAGAGAGAGAGATCTAGAAAGTGATGCCTGTTCATTGTCCAATGCACCTATGTAAATGTTGAGAAAAACTTTTTTTTGTGTGTGTGTGTGGAATGATGGTGGGATGAAGGGGGAGCAAAATGGTTAAATAGCAAGGGGAAAGAAAAGAAAGAAAGTGGTAGTTCCTGCCAGACAGACTGCAACCGTGTTCCGAATGATCGTAGAGTCCATTTGTTGTATTGCAGCTGTTTTCAAAAAAAAGGGATTGAT
>Ga0247824_10001118_pt1 | contig 14357 bp, 8 predicted proteins | sample 13C_PalmiticAcid_FD_194412 | JGI IMG/M metagenome (GOLD analysis project Ga0247824, IMG submission 194412) | Soil microbial communities from agricultural site in Penn Yan, New York, United States - 13C_PalmiticAcid_Day48 | ecosystem: Environmental > Terrestrial > Soil > Agricultural land... | reverse complement strand
GAGCTGTTCCAAGTCAGCTACCCACCAAATTAACCTCCATTTCATATGATTTCTTTCAACCGACTGTTATGTTCAATCGATTGTTTCTTTCCGTGTTGAATAAATATCAATTGGATCGAGATTTACTGGACGGAGAGGTGTGTTATGATCTACCAAGTCTACTTTCTAAAACGTTTGCGTACACGACGGTACAACATGATACCATTCCCACACCCGTGGCCTTCTACGTATCCACTGATACAAATGTGTTTCAGAATAACGATGTGCTTCCGACAAGAGGAAGATTGGCATATAACGGAAAGTTAACATACACTCCTTTTAACCCGTATACCTTTTCCGTACGCTCGGTGAGTGATAGTTGTTTATCTGAACATTACGATCAATTCAATTTGGAATCCTTTGTGTACATAGAAGGTGCATGTGTGGGTATCCCAAACAAAACCGTGAACGTGTGTCTACGAGATACCGAAAAACAACCACTCGTCGTTAGCAAGTATGTGGATGACATATATTTGGATACCCCAAAGTTATTCAAAATTGATGTATTTGACGCCAATGACTTTACATGGGGAGAAGACGATCCATCGCATTCATGGTATTCATTTTACGATGAAAACAAATCGGTGAACATTCAATCTGGGGTGGTGTTCACTACGACTCGTTTTGATACCGGGGAAATTCGCGACGCGGCAACGTGTCAAGATGTCCTATTACCAGGACATCTATACAACACCACCGTATTTTGTTACATGTCCCTTTTACCAGATGCATATGAAACAACCGGGTTTGCTGTAAGCGACAATGTCGGTGCGATAAGCAACACCGGGGTGATTGTGTTTGAAAATCCACATAACTTTTATGTCTGTTCAGCGGAAGACACGTCAGGGATGGACGCTCCGTGCACTGCGACCGGTAAGGAATCGAATCCGTACATGGGTAACACGCATATCAAGATTGTCATTCAAGTGAACGATACATCTCCCGTAGAACTTAATTTTCGTATCGAGGTACGATCCTTACCAGCAAACGGGGTGCTCTATCATTGCTCGGATGCAAATTGTGATGTAGCAGGTGCACGAGTTAAAATCGGAGATTCCTTAAAGGGAAAAGGAATAGGGAAATATCCTTATTTTATTTACATCGGACGAGATCATTATTATAACTACAATATTTACGATATTGGAATGGTCGGGGGAATAGCCGAGATTTATTACAGGGATTGTGCCGACACGTGCAAAGGCAATACCGTATGTTTGAACGATTGTCAAGAACAACGCGAAAAAGACAAACATGATTTTCCAGAGGAATACATTCCCAGTTTCACCGACCGAAAAAATGTCCCAATCGGTAATTGTTACCATGTATATAATTTTGGGTGTCCTGACACATTTCTGTTTGACATAGAAACGATCGAGGGTGTATACAGGAATAACCGATATAACGTATACGTGTCGAATGTAGGTTCGGGTTTTTCACTTCGAAAAACCGCCCCTGTCGGGGATCTTGAATATGTACCAGGGGATACCATGCCTTTTCAATTGGAGTTGACCGACTGGGATGGAGATAATTGGGATATTGCACTATACATTAGCATGGGCAAAGCCTTTATTGGTAGTCGTGACGCACTGGAAAACGTATACGTACACGTGGACGACACAGATGATACATCCAATACATACGGGGAGTGTTTCGATAACGGGGAATGCGGAGGGTTTATAAAGGTATTCGGATTACCGAGTGACATACGCGATTTCTTGAAACGGTGTTATTTTTCTTATTTCCCGGAATTTCTTCAGCAACAGACGGGTGTATTTTCGATAACAGGATACAAATTATACTGGGGACCTGGTAGGAAGGATTACGGGATACCTGTTTTCATTGATTACCTTTACACTGCGAGTTTATCGCTTGACCTTCTTTTCACGACGAACGTATACCGGACAAATATAATCGTGGTGAATTATCGCCCGCAAACTCAACATAGGGGAGTGGTCTTGTTTCCACCGCTTTCTACATGGGAGCAATTTGTAAATGTAATGGTCATTGTTGTGACGATTACGGCATATATCGCAACGTCTTACTTACCGAGTGGCCCGATTGGAACATTTCAATCCATGATTCAAGCTGGGCGCCAATTTGCGGTGGCATTGAAATCTGGGTTTACGGTAGGGTTAAAACTAACAGGCAAAATGGGTGCAATCATCGGTCGTGGCGCAATTCGAATTTTGCGTGGGTTTATTGGTATATCTCGGAGAGTGTTTCGTATGTTTTTATCGGGGATTCGATCAACTGTGAGACGGGTACGAAATTTTCCAAGACGAAAACCACCTACACCAACCAGTGTAAAACCACCTGTAGCTTTGACGGATGATGCAGCAAGAGTATTGGTTGTACGCGATGCTCCTATTATAACCAATCCAACTCGTTCATTTCCGGCAACCGTTGGGCGCGTGGCTGATGATGCAGTCATCCCTCCCAACCCACCAGGCGGTATAGCAAAACCCAAACCCGTAATAGCAGATGACACAACCACGTTTGTTGGACCGGTTTCAAGAGGTGGTCGATTGGGAAGAATGACACGAGCAAGTCGAGCCAAAATCGTGGGGATCGTTCAAAGATTGAGTTTATGCGAAGATTCCTACTCAAATTACTGAGGGGAGGAGCCAGGCTACTGAGTCACGCATTATGGGAAACACTCGCACTGTTCGTCAGTGTCGTGATGGGTATACTATGGTCCATTGTATACATGTGTTCTTACATCATCTTCAGTGAAGGGGAGGAAGAAGAAGATGTCGAGCAAGGCCGAGGGTATTTCGTAGAGAAGAAACCAGATCGTCCACACTAATCTAAAATGGATGTCGTATTTGATTACATCGATGAAAAAACAGAGGAATTAAAAGCCGGACTGGATGCCTTTCAGGATAAGTTCAATTCGTTTGGTGAAAATGTCTACCAATCAGGCGTGGAGCTGGCTGGTAAGCTACAGGACCAAGCCGAAGATGCAGAAGAATATGTCGTGTCCGAGTTTGAGGAACTACAAGAAAACGTAGCAGATTTTACCATTACCGCGATGCGATGGATGATGACTGCATTAGCCGTCATCATGTGTTTGATGATTTTATACATAACATGTTATTGTTGCCGAGGAAAAAAGAAAAAGGTCACCACACCTAAAGATTCAATCGTGTAACACACATTTAAAATGGATCTTGATTTTTACGTTACCGAACGGGTATACGGAAGAGGCGAAGCAGGCGTGATACACGAGGCCACGTCTCAGTATACCGCAATGTTACAATCGTTACCTCATTCACGTCATATTGCCGAGTTTGCAGTGAAGGTCATTCGATCAAACCATATTCTTGGATATACTCTTGTGGATAAGGTTGAATTGTACGATCGTATGAATCATTTGCCACATATATTACCCTTGTTACATTGGGTTGCATTCTTACGTGATGGTACGACGATTGATCCAAGTTCTGATCGGTTTGATCTATTACGAGAGCCGGATGCAGGTTGCTATATGATCATACTCACATTTGAACGAATGCACTATACGTTGGCTGAACTGGACAGGGTACTCACACCAGGTCAACGTAAGGATGCATGTTTACAAATGATTCATATGATTCGATCCCTCCATGCAATTGATATTGCTCATAACGATTTTCACATGGGTAACATTATGGGCCGCAAGCAGCCGGATGGGTCATACATATTTAAATTGATCGATTTCGAATTGGGTCACCACGATGACGACGGATTAGAAACCCAACCAGATTACGATCAATTAGTGGAGAACATTGCATTGCTTTTAACGGGTGAGTATCCTTGTGAGGCGACACACCCCGAACTTGCCCAAGTACTCGAGACATTCCGTAGAAGCAGAAGACGCCCACCCCCATTCAATCGGTTGATTGCTGCGGTCAACACAATTTCTTAAAATGGCTTCCGAACAAACCATTCGTGCCTTGTGTCGTTCGCTTCGTGAGTTTCATACACTCAAGCTTGTATTGAACACTTCTAATCGTGGTATTCTCCCATGTTTAGAATGGGTCCCGCTTACTATGTTGGCGTTTGCCAATGCACCGTCCAGGGGATTTGTCGAATTTTCAATTTTTGCTAGTTGTGTGGCAATGGCAAGAATAACTAAACGCGAGGTGTGTGCGAACATAAGCAAGAACACATTGACTGAAATCGATCGATTAGAGATGATGACAGATTTGACCGGCGACTCACTGAAGCATTCGGCAATACATGAAAAGTTAAAACGTATGGATCTAAAACGTTCATGTTACCAGAGATTTATATTTTAAGCACACAATTCAAGAATGTTAACTACAAACATACCAAGCGACAAACAATGTCGAGCCTATTGTAAAGTGATGCGAGTATTGAGAGAGACGATTCTCGCCACGTACGGACATCATGTGGTACACATTGACGCGAATTTCGGACCTTTCGGGTACGAAATCATTCTATACGTGCCAGGGGATCAAGTGGAAGAATACAAACGGAAGTATGATGAAATTCGTGAAGAAATCGAGGAGATACAACTGAACGATGCAGACATCACTGTAGCGATACAAGGATTATATGTTGACCCTGTGTTTAAGCGAAACGTGACACAACTCCCGTTTAGAGAACATTCGATGGAAGAACCCCCTGTCATTGGTGAGGAAATCCACGTACGAGAACCCCCGGTCACACAAAAGATACCCGTATACGAACCAAAGAAATGTTGTCCTGTGTTTTCTTGTTTTTCTTAATGTAAATGTCTCACACAACACAAAAAAATGTTCATACTTTTATTGATGCTCCCTTGTGTCCTCGCCGACCAAGTGGTGATTATGTTATTTGCGACCAACAATGTATACAGGGGTTACGAAGTAAACGATGTGAATTGTCAAACCGATGCGGCGACGCGTGGATTTGTTAACCCGGAAGACGCCAAAGCGTGGGTGGAGGGGTTCGATACGTCTGATTGGACATCCGAAATGCGTATTCTAGGTCCAACTAAAAAACGTATTACTCAGGGCAACTATTTCCTATCCATGCCTTCGTTGTCCATGAGTTTTGAAGATGCTGGTACAGGATGCACATCGAGTATCTGGACGGGATCCATCAAAATGAACGAGGACGGGTATAATTGTGAAGATTGGTCCGTGGCTCCTGGTGATGCTAGCGGGGTGAATGGTCGAATCTCCTCGTGTACGACGGGTGGGTTATGGTCTGAAACAGAGAGCGTACCGTGTAACCAGTATTATCGACACATGTGTTATATTCACGTGGAGATGATCCCGACAAATCAAATCATGTTCTTTGCTACGACTGGTACGTACCAAGGTAATGATGTGAAGGACGCAAACTGTGAGTTATCTGCACTTGCGTATGGGTTCCCTGCAGGTGCCAAAGCACTTGTGCAGGGATTTAATCAAACCATTTTTCGGTCTTTTACTCCAATCATTGGACCTACCGGTACATCTCTTTCGTATGGCTTCAGGTTTATCGAAGGTAACTATTTAGATGTTTCACTTGCTGAAGCTCAAACGTGTGTGGGGTTCTACGGGTTGATGTGGTCTGGTTGGTTGTTAGAGGAAGAACCAATACTACCAGTTTCATATAGCGATTGCAACCAATGGACACAGACCGATCTGAATGCTACACTGTTGAGATGCACGAGTCAGTTCTATAACACAATCTTTGAAGATTTTTGTACAGAGTACCATCAACACTTATGTTACGTGGAGGTGGATGAACCTCCGTGGACCCGCTCGCCAACGTTTGGATCGCCGACTTCCCAACAACCAACAAAGTCACCAACTCCTGTGAACCAACTCGTGTTGTTTGCGACAACAAACACGTATCACGCGTATGAGGTAAGCGATGCAAATTGTGTGGAAACCGCAGAATCACTTGGGTTTTCCAATCCATCTGTAGCAGTTGCGTTTGTGGAAAACGATTCCCAAGACTGGGAAGATCGATATGTACTTTCCCGCCCTGGTGTACTCCCAGTAGTTGGTCCAACCGGGGTGTTCATTAAATACGTCCATGAATTTTTATACAATCCTAATGCATTATTGGCGAAATCCTTTCAGGATGCAGGAGTGGGATGCAGTACGATTGTCTGGACAGGTATTTTATTTCCCACCTCCACATTGGACGATTGTGACAACTGGGGGGTTTCCGTCGAAGCAGCAGAGATCCTCACAGGTACATACTCTACATGCATGGATCGGGGCGATTGGCAAAATGCAGGTACAATTCTGTGCAAGCAACAGTTACAGCATCTTTGTTACATTGAGGGAGCCTTGCCTGATATCCCCACGGCTTCTCCGGTTGAAGCACCTACTGTACCGACATTATCACCCACCGCCGTACCACCTGGTACGGTTACCTATCGCATATTCGCCACACAACGTACGTATCAGACCATTGACATCGAAGATGCAAACTGTGTACAGCGAGCAACCGAATTGGGATTTGTCAATGTTTCCAACGCACGCGTATTGGCTTCAACGTTTGTGACAAACACAGAATGGAATGATACGTACGCGGTTACTGGACCAACCGGGATCTATATCTCGTCAGGGTATGTATTTCGACGTAATCTTGAAGATCAAGTTTCTAGTTTGGAAAATGCGCTTGTGGGGTGTACAGATCGAGTATGGATGGGATTTGCACAATTTAGTTTTTCTACGGATGCGGATTGTTCAAGTTGGACACTCACTTCGTCCTTTCAAACGGGGACCACGGGAACATGTGATGGATTGCGTTGGAAGTCACCTGCGTTTACCGGGTGTAACACAGAGTACGCACATCTATGTTTTATCACGGATGAAGAACCCGTATCCATCGCACCGAGTCAATCCCCCACTGTATATGAACCAGGCCCGAGACGTTCACCTTACTATTTGTTCGCCACTGACGATGTATATCGTGGTAATCAAGTAAGAGATGAAAATTGTCAATTGGCCGCAGTTCAATTGGGACTACCAACTCCTCAGGTTGCATGGGCACTCGTTGCCACTGCTCCTAATTTGGTGGATTGGGATGATACACGCGATGTGTTTAGCGTCCAGGGTCAATTCATCACCAAGGCGGGTAATCTACGTACCCAAGAAGCTCCGCTGTCTACTTATTTAAGTGAAATTGGGTGTACAGGTGAACTATGGACCGGATTTGCCGATCATTCATTTAATCTTGAATTTACTTGTGCGAATTGGTCCTCGACGGTTACACAAGGCTCAAAGGGAACATGTGATTCAAATAACATTTGGAGAAACGATGGAATTGCCACATGTACCACGGAGTTAAAACATCTTTGCGTGTACAATCAAACCTTACCGCCTTCGTTTGTACAAACCAAATCTCCTACCACATCGGATGTGACCTCCTCACCAACTGCATGGGTCATGACAGACCATGATTACATTCTTTTCTTAACGGAAGAATCATTTACGGGTGATGAGGTAAGCGATGCACATTGTGTGGAGGCAGCCGAAACACTCGAGTTGGATTCATCACGAGTGGTGGCTTACATTCAAGGACATACGATTACTTGGAATCACTCGGCAAACGTGTTCACGCCAGAAGGAGAGTTTATTGCCAACGTAAGCGAATTTAGTGAATATCGTCTGTCGCGACCACTACAATTGGCAGGGTTGAATTGTACACAAGTTTGGTCGGGGTTCTTACCGGGATTTCCTCCACTGCAAGCAGCAACGTGTGATTTTTGGACCAGCATCGAGACAACTGGAATTACGAGTTATTGCGATTCGGTAGATTTTGTTTCATCCGAACTTGATGCTGTACCGTGTACCACAGCGTATCCCCATCTTTGTTTATATGTCCCGTACAATAGCCATGCCCCGACTTATTCGCCTACGAAAAGCCCTGTGACACCAACTCAACAACCCACCAATAGTCCCGCAATCCAATCCTATACGGTATTTGTCACGGATGAAACATATAAAGGATACGAGGTAAACAACGCGAATTGTCGTGAAAAGGCGAGTGAGCTTGGGTACGATACGACAAAGGTTTGGTCATTACATGCTGGGATTGACTTTTCGTGGTGGCGCAACGACACGAGTGTGCATGGTCCATCTGGTTCGTTCATTGCAAATTCCATTGCGTTTCAATATGGGAATTTGGATTTCACATTGAACCAAGCAGGTCTGGCATGCGATAGGGTATGGACTGGGTTTCAAGCCACGTCCTTTACGTCTGAGCGACGCACGTGTTTAGATTGGCATGTGCCTGCTTCTTCGTCCTCGAACCATGTCGGGATTGTTGGCGGATGTGCTTATCAAAAGGCTTGGCGGTACGTGGATGTCGCTTCGTGTGATGAGGCGCTTCCCCAGTTGTGCATCTATACCGGTGCGACAAACACGATTGCACCAACAAAGCAACCGACGGTGGCAACCAAATCACCAACTGCTCCGACACTTATACCTACTGCTTCGCCATCCAATACACCTGTCACCTTGTTTTCGACCTTACAGACGTACCAGGGAAACCAAGTACGAGATTCAAATTGTTGGGATACGGCAGTGGCATTAGGATTCTCCAATCCCACTTCGACTTGGGCATTGGTTCGAGGTAATCCCAACCTAACAACATTATCCGTGGATCACGGGGTCATTGGACCAACCGGGGTGCAGATTGGTGTTCGTACCCCGTACTTTCTCGACGCAGAAAGAACCATGATCCATCCCGCTCTGTTAAATGACGCGCGGGTGTGTTTTGGCCCCATTTGGACAGGTGGGATATCCATGCAAGTGACAAACGACTGTAACAATTGGTCGTCAACCTCTGGTACAGGAATTGTGGGAAGCTGTGATCACGTAGGACTCGGAGCCGCACCGTCTGGTGATTTGGAACAAGTGAATCATGCATGGGCATTCGCATCCATCAACGATTGCACCAACGCATATGCTCATCTGTGTATCCACCCCGGGGGCGACACAGTCGAATTTACCGCATCGCCTACTGTTGCTACATCGCCCGTTGTGGCCCCGACACAATCACCTGGTATGACTGGAGACTTTTCAGATTACTATCTGTTCTTAACAGAAACGAGACACGTTGGGTACGATGTGAAGGATGAAAACTGCGAGGCGACTGCTGCCAACCACGGATACTCTGGATTAACCAAAGCACTCGTACTTGGTTTCGAATGGGATGATAACCTAAATGTGTACGGTCCATATGGCGCGTTCATTGCAAATGCCAGTGCGTTTCGCTCACAGTACATTGAACTGGAATTATCACTCAGTGAATCTGGTCTGGAGTGTACAGAGGTTTGGACTGGTTTTATTAGTGATGACTTCATTGGCCTGAAAGAAACCTCGTGTGAATATTGGTCCGTCCCATTTTGGATGGGAAGTTCTCATGTGGCAACATACGGATCGTGCACCCCCAAAACATACTGGGCAAGTTACGGGGTGAAGCAATGTACGAAACTGCTACCACATTTGTGTGTATCGTCCGTCCAATTCGTGAAATCAAAAGCTCCTACAATGACACCACCCACGGTGATGCCGACTATCAAACGTCCAACGACGAATCCACCTTCATGGGCACCAACCAAACAACCAACGTCCGCACCAGTGACTGCACCCACCCAAAATCGTTATGTGGTGTTTGCAGTACCTGAAAAGATATCTATGGCAGAGAATTCAGATGTGTTTCAGGAATTGTGCATCAAACAAAAACTTCGTTTAGGATTGGAAGGTCCAGTGGATCCCCTAGTTGCATATAAAGGTACGGTTTACTCAAATTGGCAAGATTCATACGGGGTATATTCTCCTACTGGTTTATTCATTGCAACTGGTGCGAATTTTCGATTGAACAATGCAGCGTACGCTCGTAATTTACGAGATGCGGGTGTGGGATGTGATGGGGACATATGGACTGGTCTTCGACAAAATTCATTTCAGACATACGATACACCATGTAACGGTCCTGGTACACATGCAGCAGGTTCATGTGTGAATGTGAACAATTGGAGAAAAACCGCCTTGCTTTCTTGTTCATTTAGATTACAGTTTTTATGTGTTAGCGTGGAACCGTGTGTGGGTGCGTGTTCGGGGTCCCAACCAGCTACCACTCCATATCCCACACTCACACCCACCAAACCACCTACAGGGACGGTAGACACGGTGAATCGATATGTGGTGTATACGACAACGACCAAACACAAGGGGAATGAAGTTAGAAACACCAACTGTCACATCCCGGGTTCATGGGCATTGGTCGCACATGCGCCTCAATTGTATCATTGGAATGACGACTACTTGGTTTATGGACCCAGTGGACATTACATCGGTACCGCCAAGCAATTTAGAGAACAAACATTCACCGATAGTACCTTATTAGGCAGTGGTCTTGATTGTACGGAAATATGGACGGGATTCTATGCCGGTGGAGGATTCAACACGATTGATGCAAACCATTGTGATTACTGGGAATCACCCGATCTACTTGCCTCTTACGGGGTATGCGATGATACACGAGGTTGGGGATACATTGGACGAACAACATGTGATGATAGTTTATACCATCTATGTGCGTATCGTGGCCTACCATTTGGTGTACCACCTTCCTCTCCGCCAGTTACCAGATCACCAACGACGACGAAAAAACTATATGTGTATGGTGCACCATACTCTTCGGGTGATTCGATGGATACTACTTGTGCACAACGAGCGGTACAGATAAACATGCCATACCCAGATAAGCCTTGGACGTATGTAGCCGGTTCATCGCGTTTAGATGGGATTGATCTATCACGCATAGTGACTCTTTATCCCCAAGAAACCCCTGTTGCTACCTTACGAGACTTTCGAAACAACTTTTATGCATACGGATCAACTCTAAGTCAACACGATGGTGTATGTGGTACAGATGTTGGTCCGTACGTGGCGCAATTTCAAACACATTCATTTGGGCGACATCCATTTCTTACCAATAGTCAAGGCCGTAGTCTCTATCGCTTACTATTGTGTTTATCCAATCAATCCCCCACTGCCGAGGTGTATTACGATTTTGAGGGTACGCGTTTGATATGTGCGTTCTTCGAGGAAGATCTCTTTGGGTTTACACCTGAGCCCACTTACACCACCGCATTTCCCTCGCGTGCACCGACCACGTCGTTTCCAACCAAATCTCCTACGATCGCACCCACCATTGCGTATTACACCGTGTTCGCCACCTCCGAGTCATATCGCGGGTACGAGGTAAGAGATATCAACTGCCAGAAGACGGCATATTCGTTAGGGTTACCAGAACCCTTGTCAGCATGGGCCCTTGTTGAAGGGTCGTCCAAGACCATACTACCGTCAAAGGATGTATACAGCCATACAGGTGTGTATTTAGGAAAAGCCAGTGCATTCCGTACCACTCAGATGACCATGTTGGAGACCACCTTACAAGATGCTGGTTTGGATTGTACGATTGTTTGGCGAGGTGCAACGATTCAGGGGTATCTGCCAAGTGGTTTATACAGTGAAGTGGCCACGTGTTTGAATTGGACGGTTAGTGTGGCTTCGGCTTCTCGCTTTAATGGCGCGACGGTTGGCTGTATGGATATCGGACTTCAGGTGTACCGAACAAGCACATGCGCGACATCTTGGAAACATCTTTGTATCTATGAAGGAACCCCGCCACCACCAACATCCGCCCCAACCGGGCGACCCACTCTATCGTGCAACGCAGATCCGCCAATCGCCCAATCCGCATTTGTGTTTACCTCAGACCAATGTTTAACCAAGAGGCTTTACGATATAGCGAAAACAACTTACATCGATGTTCAATCTGTGAGTTGTTTAAACGATACCACGTCAATTGGGACCAATGAACTGAGTATGGTCGGCGTAAACATCACTCACGTATTTGATACGCCTGCCATCACCGTAGATCTATGGTATCGTGTGTTATCTACCCCGCCGATTGGTAGGTATCCGTTGCTTCAAACAGTGAACTTGAATCTGTCTGTGGAGGTACAAGAGGAGACCACCTTTCTCATGGTGAACGATACCCACGGGATCGAGATGGTACCTGATAAGTATCTTGCCGTGGTGAAGGACGAAATGGTGTGTTCCAACGACGACGAGGAACTGGTGTGTTCAAACGAATGGGTCGAGGTTGGGTCCAATACATTACAGACAATTAATTACTTTGGGTTACACGCGTTATCCATATTCGAAGAAGCACTCTCCATATTGGACGTGGAGATGTTATTTTTGTCCACTCCCTTTGTGGGGTTGGCCATTCCTTTTGATGATGACCCTAGTATAGAATTTTCATAACGATTAAATAACATTTCTGTAACAGACGACTATATTTCCACACATGAAAATGTTACCGGTTTACACAATTGAATGGCATCAGAAACAGGTTGTATGCAAACGACAAGACGTGATCGTAAGTGATCCGTCTGAAATTATCGGACCAGTGGAGATTAGAGTGCGCTATTTGCGAGATGCTGCATTACCGTTCAGTCTTACAGAATTGGACGTGAGAATACTCCAATTCGACGGGTGCACCGTAGATTTGTCGTGTGTGAACATTCCACGCACTGTACCGGTAGTTGCATTGAACGGATGTATAATCACTGGTAACTTCGACACCAACATGAGGGTATCTGCGTTATACGTTGACAATAATTCCTTCATAGCTGATGTCGAGGGCTTCAATCGTACAATGAACGTTGATCTATTCGAGACCCGTGGTGATAAAAACATGAATGCCATTCCATATTCAACACGTATAGTATCTCCCGGGTCCGGTTTCTATTTGGATCATGTCCGTTTAATACTGGATGGCTGTCCAACGTGCCGGGTGATTCGTATTCATGCGTTCTCTGTGTCGTTACAAAACTTGATTGCCTTTTTCGATGAATACCACGAACAACTAGATTTACGGTATTATTTAAACGACAGTGCAATTGGGGTCCATGCAAATATCAGGGATGCGCTCAGTGAATATTTAAGAACTACATACCAGGTGACAGAATCGCTCGTGATGCCGTCGTTCCACACAATAAAAAATGATGTCGAATTACTCGATTGACCAAATCGAGAACAGGGAGTTTCGAGTTCAGAAATTCGTTGAGCGATCCTCGAATATTGCATACGTTAGAATCGACCCGAGGGACATTGACGATGGACCCATTATATTACATCTTGAAATAAAGGACAAACTACCATTTGATCTTTCTCGAAAACGAATTGAAAGATTATGGATATCAGACAGTAAGATCGATTTATCAGATCCAAATTTACCGCGTACAATCGATACAGTGAATATTTCCAATTCGATTTTGACAGGTAGATTTGATCTACCAATGGAAGTGAGGGATCTGCGGTTGTCAAATGTTACATATGTTCGTCATATACCTGCGTTTAAACAATTTTTCAAAAATGTCGAACACTTTTCTTGTTTGTTGTCACTGACGTGTATATCCGCGTATATACCATTAAGCGCAAAGGTAATACAAGTGGATCCCGGGTTTACTCCTGGGCAATGCAATGAGATACTAAAAAGACATCCGGATTGTCGCGCGATCAGTGTTCATGTGGACCTCATTGAAAACGCCAAACAATTTTTCTCTACATATAGACAGAGACTGGACCTACAGTCGCAAGTCAATCTAACTACATGGGCATTTGGTCCCAGGGATATAGGTCCCTTAATTGAATATATGAACAAACTTATTCAAACTGACAATGAGATGTTCTACGCACATTGGATCGTCCACGGTCGAGGGAAAGACGTCGAGATTAAGACCAAAGACGGAAAGCGCGTGAAACAAACCGTGGACGCTGGTCAACATCACGGACATATCGGGAGTCATATCGCAGACTTTTTACGACCAAGAAGTTTTAATTGACCATTCACAAACTTAAGCATGGAATCCCGAATTACAATGAAAAAGGCCAACGGTGAGATCGTCTACGATGGTCCCATTAAAGAGGAATGTATCACATACCTCTGTCCCCTGGACGCGGACGATGCAACAATCGAGCGTTCGGCTTGTCTAGTCGTATACAGGTATGACCCGGAAGCATTAATGAGTGACACGGAACGAAAGTTTCTAATTGAGATGAATAAACGCGATGGGGATTCGTTTGTAGAACCCGGTCTGATTACATGGACCATGAAATGATTTATAAATGTAAGGTATTCAAAAATTAGTTCTCAATCAGCTCACTGGGAAACCAAAATCCTGCGTTCTTGAAGAACTCCTGTTCGACGAGTTCTTTCTCTACTTGGATTCTCGCATATTCACCGTGGACCTCTTTCACGATACCAAGTGTACCATGAACAGTTTCCGTGCTATATGGAAG
>Ga0247824_10001117_pt1 | contig 14357 bp, 21 predicted proteins | sample 13C_PalmiticAcid_FD_194412 | JGI IMG/M metagenome (GOLD analysis project Ga0247824, IMG submission 194412) | Soil microbial communities from agricultural site in Penn Yan, New York, United States - 13C_PalmiticAcid_Day48 | ecosystem: Environmental > Terrestrial > Soil > Agricultural land... | reverse complement strand
CCCTAACCCTAACCCTAACCCTAACCCTAACCCTAACCCTAACCCTAACCCTAACCCTAACCCTAACCCTAACCCTAAGCGTGCCCACAGGGCAACGTGCCTGGAGATGATTGTGCGGCGGCGTCTTGCCGAGGGGGAAACGGCGCGGGAGCGGGCCCGCGTCAGTGTTGCCAACGCAGACGCCTTGCGGATGCTCTCGCGGCTCCGGTTCGCCGAGGCCGAGGCCAGTGCAGACGTGCGCGCGAGAGGGCTCGCCAGCGCCCAGTCCGAGCTCGAGGGCCGGCAGAGGGGACTCGACGAGCTGAGCCGCAGTGTCGCCAGCGCCCAGTCGGAGCTGCGGGAGCGCGAGACCCGCTTCCAGCAGGCGCAGGAACGGGCCGCCGGGGACGTCGTGTCGTCGCAGACCGCCCTAGCAGAGACCATCCAGCGTGTGTCGGGGCAGCTGGAGCAGGTCTCGATCCAGTCCGGCAGCCGCAAGAGGCGCCGCGAGGACTTGCCTGCCGACCTGCCCGCCGACAAGAGACGCCGCGAGACGCCCTGGCAGGCCCTTGTCGCCGACGTGGCCGCGGACCTCGACGCCATCGATCCCGAGGAGGTCGGGCAGGAGCCCGGGCTCCTCACCCTGTACTACGAGCTGAGCGTCGCGTTCCTGAACGCTACGTACCGGCGGTCCTGGGACGACTTTGTCCGTGCAGGCGCGCCCGGGGCGTGGTACTGCGTCAACACGCTCTTGGGCTCGGGCCACGAGGCCGCCGAGGCTGACGGCGGCACATGTCGCCAACACGACGGCAGCTGCCTGCTTGTCAAGCTTGTCCGGAGCGGCGCGGAGACGAGGACGCTGTTTACCAAGGAGGACATGTAGCCGTCGGGGAATTTAACCAAGCCATCCCATGCGTTGCCTCCTTGTCTTGCCGTGTCCCTTTGTCAGTCTGTCTTGTCCCTCTGCTGCGTCCTTGTTCCTCCTCTTGGTATCCGTGCTACATCTCGAGTATTCTTGTGTTCGCCTCTTGTCTGATGTCTTGTCCCTCAGCTGCGTCCTTGTTCCTCCTCTTGGTGTCCGTGCCACATTTCTCAAGTATTTTGTATCCGCCTCTTGTCTCATTCTCCTCTCGGCCGGCCAGAACGCGACCGAAAGTGTCCGCCCAACCTTCGCGGGCATGGCTGTCGGCATATGTCCTGTCCTTGACATCGGTCGGGATGAAGTTGTGGTTTGCCCTTGAACGCTCGGTGCAGTCGTAGTTTGCCCTCGGTCGTGGCTTTGCCCTTGAACGCTCGGTGCTGTCGCGGTTTGCCCTCGGTCGTGGCTTTGCCCTTGAATGCTCGGTGCTGTCGTGGTTTGCCCTCGGTTGTGGTTTGCCCTTGAATGCTCGTGGCTTTGCACTTGAATGCTCGGTGCTGTCGTGGTTTGCCCTCGGTCGTGGTTTCGCCCTTGAACGCTCGGTGTTGTCGTGGCTTGCCGTCAACGGCGTACTCGCGGTTTTGCTGTCAGCGGATGGTCGTGGGGTGCTGTGGCGTCGGGATGATGTGTGTCCCGCCTGTGTGTGTCCCACCTCCTGTGTGTGTCCCGCCTCTTGTGTGTGTCCCGCCTCTTGTGTGTATCTCGCCTGTGTGTCCCGCCTCTTGTGTGTGTCTCGCCTGTGTGTGTGTCCCGCCTCTTGTGTGTGTCCCGCCTCTTGTGTGTGTCCCGCCTGTGTGTGTCCCGCCTCATGCCTGGGTCCCGCCTCTTGCCTGTGTCCCGCCTCTTGCCTGTGTCCCGCCTCTTGCCTGTGTCCCGCCTCTTGCCTGTGTCCCGCCTCTTGCCTGTGTCCCGCCTCTTGTGTGTCTCGTCAGTGTGTCTTGGTTTGCGCTCAATAGTGTAGTCGCGGGTTTGCCCTTTAATGTTCGGTGCAGTCGTGGCTTTGCCGTCGGCGGCCAGTGTAGTCGCGGTTTTGCCCTTTAATATTCGGTGCAGTCGTGGCTCTGCCGTCGGCGGCCAGTGTAGTCGCGGTTTTGCCCTTCAACGTTCGGTGCAGTCGTGGTTTTGCCCTCGGCGGCCAGTGTAATCGCGGGTTTGCCCTTGAACGTTCGGCGGCCAGTGTAGTCGCGGTTTTGCCCTTTAACATTCGGTGCAGTCGTGGTTTTGCCCTCGGCGGCGCAGTCGAGTGTTGCCGTGGGGTCGAAATGATCTCTTGCATGTGTATTCCGCCTCTTGTGTGTATTCCGCCTCTTGTGTGTGTGTATTCCGCCTCTTCTCGCCGTCTTGCGTCTGTGGAATGGAATGTTTGGTTGATTTGTCAGATTCGCAATGTGTCGGGATCGAGACGTGTTGGAGATCCCTTGGGAAGCCCTGCTTAAACTTGATCGTCAGCGCGAGAATCATCAAAAAGCCCTTTCTCGATCCTTCATCGGACACCACCGGAATTTCCTGACGCTGATCGCGGATGTCAAAAGGATTTTTGGGGGGGCCATGTCGTTGAGTTGCTGGAAGGCACGCGAGGTCGCTTTGCAACGCAACAAAGAAACTTGCGGGAGGAGACATGGAGTGGGAGAGTCGAGGCCGCCTTTGCGAACCAACAAACCTGGTCCAGTGCTGAAGAGTTTAGAATCCGCGGCAAGGTCGCATTTGCAACCAAAAAACCTGGTCCCGGGTTAAAAAGGTTAGAATCCGCAGCAAGTCGCCTTTGCAACTAAAAAGTTTGCCCCGGGTTGAAAATGTTAGAATCTGCAGCGAGGCCATGTTTGCGCATATGCACAAACACATGGTAGACAGTCACAAGTAGCACAATGATGGCGGAACAGATGTATTCGATCCTTAAATACCTTCCTCCCTCCCAAGCCCTATTTCTTCCCCGTCCCCTTGGCGCCCTTGGATGGCAAGATCCTCTGTCCGCGCGGGGAGCGGTGATGGCCAACGTTTCGAGCGGCTTGAGCCTGTTGTCCAGCCTCGGCTTGATGGCGACGCCGTCGTGGCCGATGGCCGCGAGGACCATGCCATTCATGTCCAGGCCGCCGGCCTTGCGCAGGAAGCTTTTGACCAGCTTCGACAAGCGAGTTTGCGCGCTCCGGGGGTCCGGCTCACCATCCTCTGAACGACCGCGAGCCACACCCTCGAGCTCGCTAGCGCTTGCCTTAGCCGCGGCAGCTCGAAGACGACGATGAGTCTTGTCCAGTGAATGGGAGGGGGTACATAACAATTTGGGGAGGGATTGTCTCACCAAAGGACACCGACGGCGCCGAGCTTGTGGGAGCTGGACCCGCCGCGATGATTCAGAACCATCGCGAGGGGCATAGGGGGTCGGACTCAACAGTTTCTGATCGGCTAGTGACGCCCGACGTACTGCGGTGGCAAAGCCAGAGAGGTGGACGAAGGGTTTTGGGTCCTTTGGTGTCAGGAGCACGAAGAAGTACTCCTCGCCTTCGACCAAAAGAGTTTCGCGGTGCTCCCCGCTCATGATACTTACTTGCAGCGCTCCGTACAGAGGGAGCCCGGTGCCGGGCCAGCGACTATTACTCGTGACAAAAGCGTAACCCCGTGATTGCGGATGACTCCGAGTAGGTCTGCTTTGCCCTTCATGTTGGCTCAGGGTATGGACTCTTATATTGGAGGACTCACTGTGCCGCCCTTCATGCGCACCACACCGCTTTTAAGGGGGAGCGGTTTCTCTTTCATGTTGTTGGATATAGTATATTCATTGTACATTCTCTTAGGCTCCACTCGGAAACTGACAATGGCGTTCTCTGACCAACACGTTAAGGCTGCCAACTGGAAGACAACTCGGCTCCAAAACGGCACACAAGAAAGTAGCAAAACAGAGTAACTAACCTCTGGATCCTCAGATCCTAATTAACTGCTCAACTTCTTGAGCTGACCCAGGCAGTGTATCAATTCGCCCTCATTCTTCGCACATGCGAAGACGAAAAGGTCTGGACGGGCAATGACGAACCGGGCCGACCGACCTAAACGACCGAGATACGACGCGCTGTTGTAGCCCGGCGCCAAGGGGACCTTGATCTCCGAGGTCGGGACTGGCGAGAAGACTTCCGGGGTTGAAACAGGTTTTCCATCCAGGCCACTTGCAGTGTCTGAGACGAGAGGCAGCCCGGCGTCCTGCGGGTTGTACAGGGTGATGGACTTCTCCGACAGGATGCGCGGGCTCAAGGCGGCAGCGGTGATTGCTGCTTCGGCCTGCAAGTGCAACAGAGCCATCTGCTTCGCGTCGCCGTTGCCGATGACGAGCAGAGTGAAGATGGTCCCCCCTTGCTGCAGCAGGACGTCGGACAAGACTGAAGGCCGACTCGGCAAAGAAGACCGGACATGGATCTGCGCCAGGCGCGCGCCGCCATTGTAATCCTTCAGAAAGAACCCTCCGTCAACGCTGCAAAAGCCACTGCGCTCCTGGATGCCAATCGGCTCGTATCTGCGGAGCGGAGGTATCGAGTGAAGAACTCCCATTGCCTTTGTCATAGCCATGATCCCAAAGGTCGGCTGGTTGTTGCAAATAGTCCCCATGGCTTTCGACATCAGAGCTGCGTCATCCACGCTGCGTCTCCGCTCTCGGGCCCAAGAGTCGAGGATGCCAGGCCGGTGAGCTGGGTCCCCTCCTCCCTCGAGGAGGAGGGCGAGCCGCCAAGCAAGCTGGTGGGCATCGCGCACGCCGCTGGCGACTCCTTGACCGGCGAATGGCGGGAAGACGTGTGCCGCGTCCCCGATGAGGAGCGTTCGCTTGTCGTACCAGCGGTTCACGCACTTGTGCACGAACTTGAAGGGGCGACAACGCAGGATCGTGATGCAGTCCCGGGGGTATTCGACGGGGCACCCAAACTCGTGGCCGCGGGAGTCATCCCTCTCCAACGTGATGCTCGGCATGAGATGTTCCCAGAAAAGTTCCTCCGAATAGATGGGCCCGCTTGACTCGTCGTCCACGCGGAATTCGTGACGCCAAGTCCTGTCGGCACGAGGGCCGAACCTGCCGGTGGCCGTGGGTTTGCCGGGCGGGCTGCAAAAGTGCCAGCCTGCAGGCCAGAATAAATCGTACACTTCTTCAGGCGTGTATCCGAGCTTCCAGAGCAAGAAGTCCGGGTGTGTCTGCCGAGTTGGAAGCGTCATCTTCAAGTTGCTGGCAACCCAGACTCCCTCGTACGGGTAGACACCGGCCTGCTGCCGGATCCCGGCGGTGGGCTCGAGGAAGTGTTTTCGGACAACTCCTGTCTTGCCGTCGGCACCCACGAGCCATTGCCCCTGTATTTCCTGCCGAGACCCCAGAGAATCCACGTACTGGACGGTCGGGGGCACCTCGCTGGACCTGCCGGTTACCCTGCAGCCCATGCGCAATGAGCAGTAACCGCTGTTCTCGATTTTGCGTCTCAAGGCGTACTCTAGGTATTTATCTCGATTAGATTTTCCACATCACGATGGCGGTCAGTTTGACTTTGTAAGCTAACCTAGAGCGGGTTGGCTCTGACAGAACCCTTCTGGCAGAGATTGCTCCAGGCTGTTGGAGGTGCTAACTTCCATTCGCCAGAATGGGGCGGTGTTGAAGTTTGACCGGTGGAAGTTGACATGAGGTGCTTCTGATGTTTTCCCAATCGCGAATTATTAGCAACGCCCTCGATCACTCTGATGCATGATATACTTGCCATGTCCGATCATGCTCATCTGAGGGCCCAAACCGAGGGCATGCATGATCCTCACTCCGTCTCCGGTGAGCCAAACTCCTCGAGGGTCTGTGACCACCTCAGCAGCCTGCTCCAAGATGACGGACTAAGAGAGATCCAAAGTCAGGACACACGCGACGTCTGGAAACTGGCGAAATATGGCCGTCGGGAGGGCAGAGCTGCTGTGGCTGACTTACATGAACTCGATGTTGCGCCAGGGCCAAGCCGAGGGCAAGGCCTGATGGCCCACCGCCAACAATAACCACCTGCGTTTTCTCCATGGGGCTTGAGAGACCTGTCAATGTCATGCAGAGCAAACCCCGAATTGACAAGTTATCCAAAGGATTGGTGATATACGATTCTCGCTTCGGGACGACCGAGAGACCGAGGCCCCGAGGTCGTCAACAACGATGTCACTTTCAGTATAGTAGGCAGTCTAGAAGCGCAGGGAACGTCGGAGGAATTTGTTGTTGAGTTGTTCCGATATGGGCCACGGGCCCATACGACTTTGCCGGGCACCAATCATAATTGTTCCGCGTAGCATTTCGACGTGCCATGCCATCCATGCCATCCATCCACTGGAATCAGTGCATCTTGTCCTCGGCAGGACATTTCTAGATACTCCGTCGGGCCGTCGTTTGTCTTCCCCCGACAACCAATCGGAAGGGCCTGCTCTGCTGCATAGACTGCTGGGAACATCGCGGCCCAAGAGTCTCTGATCTGCAAGAAGAAACGGCAAACACATTCGCCGCACACAATGGCAGCAATCGAATCTATTGTGGGCATGTCGACATGCTGCACCTGCCCTGCAGCCTCGTGCTCAACAATCGTCTCGTCAAGTCAGCCATGTCCGAGAAGATGATACCGATTCCCTGCCAGCGGCCAGCCACGAGAGGGTTTACAAGACCAGGGCCCAAGGAGGATCGGCAGCACTAATCGCCTGCTGGGGCGGGCAAGAGGAGTTTCTTCTCCAGGACCATGGCTCCGAGTGTTGTGCCGCTCAACATCGGGGACAACTGGATCGCAAACGCTGCGCGCGCGTTGAGGTTGGATTCACAGATTTTCTCTGCAATTCATCAAGGTTACTGCTGAAACATTCGAGAGACGCCAGGATGGGTTTGCTCAGGCCTCATAGGAAGAAGCTTCTGTCTGGTACACCGGAGCAAGTCCCGAGATCCAATTAAACTCTTTGGGTGGTGGTCAACCTGCTTTGGGCCCCAGCTGGTTGAGTCCGAACTGCCGAGAAAAGAACCAATTCTACACGGCACGTCAGAAACCTCCGGTAGCATATCAGTCATCCTGGGGACGAGCCCGCGTCGCCAGGAGCTCGATGTGGCTTGTGTTTTACATACCAAAAACCAGAGAGGAAAGAAGTTGATGAGGAATCCAAGCGTCCATGAGAGCTTCCCTTCCCGGATTTCGGCGCCCGTTCCTTTTCTCACCAGCTTGTCGACCACGGATGCTGCATATTCCTCTGCGAGCATGCCGTTTCGGTTCCCTTCGTACTTGATGCGCTCGATGTGCGGCTTGATTCGGATGTAGGGAGAGTCCTCGGGAGCATGGAGGCCGTGATGGAGGATGTTGCTACGGACAAAGCCGGTGACGATCTCTATCACCTCAACCCCAAACGGTCGAACTTCCTATTACAAGAAGGACAGTTAGACCACGATGTGCAATTAAGCGGGAAATGGGAGACTTGCGAGACGCAATGTTTTGGTGTACTGGCTTAGAGCGGCCTTGGAGGCATTGTACACGCATTGCCACGCGACGGGCACGTCGCGGGTGACGCTCCCGATCTGCACGATGCGTCCTCGTGCCGACTTGTGGAGCAAAGGCAGGAAGAGCTGGCAGAGCCGCATGACGGCAAAAACGTTGACAGCAAACAGCTTCTCTGCCTCGGCAATGTCCAGATCCATCGCTGTCGATGCATAATGCGTCCCGGCGTTGTTGACCAGGATATCAACTCGTCCTCCCGTCTTCTCGGCGACGGCATTTCTGAACTGCTCTAGGCTGCCCAGGTCGCCGAGTTCAAGGGGCATGGGGATGATGTTGTCATGCTTCGAGGTGAGGTGTGCAAGAGACTCAACGCGCCGCGCAGTTGCAACGACCGTGATTCCCCTGGTTGCAAAGGCTCGCGCGAGGCTTTCGCCGATCCCGCTGCTGCATCCGGTGACGACAGCCACCGTCGCTTGTGCGGGTGGATACATAATGGGGGCGATTTGACACGGACTGGTTGAGGGCTGGGTGCTGAAGGAAGCAAGACGCGATGCTTTGGCCAGGAACAAACAGACAAATACAGAATATATGCAATAACTACACATCTAATGAATGTTGGACTGCTCGTCTCACGGATGAAATGTGCCTCGGTAGATGCTGCCCCCAGCAACTTACTGGAGTGATGGTCAGGGATGATGTTTGGCGCCAAGCGGGATGCTCCGATTCCCCAGGAAAGTTGCTCCGACACTGCGGGGCTGTCGGCATAATTCACCCGGGCCTTCCGACCTGGACGGCCGAGGTTACTAGTAGGAGTGGCAAAGTCTGGATCTTTCTTTACGATCGGCCACGGAGGCACTTCAACATCAGGGGGTGCCACGAGGTACCATGACGTAAGATGAGGCTTCCTTGCCTACAAGTAACCCCGTGGACTCAAAGCTCGATGGCATCTTGACGTCCGACTTTAAGCATCCCACCCCCTCCACAACATGTCGCTGACATTGCAACTCATCCTCTCGGTCGTATCAAAGCTCCCCAAGCCCATCCGCAACGCCATCACGCCCGACATGCGCATCCCTCCCATCGCCAACCCTCCCTCCAAGGTCCAACTGGCTCGGCCGGCACACATCTACGTGGACCACCCCGACCTGGACGAGTTCGCCAAGTTCGCCGCGGACTTTGGCTTCATCGAGGAGGCCCGAACAGAGGAGACCATCTACTTCCGGGGCTACGGCAAAGACCCTTATGTCTATGTCGCCTGCAAGAGCAAAGACGGGAAACCCAGGTTCCGCGGTGCCGCTTTTGTGGCTGTTTCGCGGGAGGACTTTGACAAGGCCGCAAAACTCGAGGGCGCCCGTCTCGGTTCCATCGAGTACACTCCCGGCGGGGGTGAGATCATCACGTTCAACCGGCCGGATGAGACGTACTTCCACGTCGTGTTTGGTCAGAAAGAACGGAAGCCGGACTCGCACGAGCCGACCGCCACCCACGAAGAGCAGGGCCCCTTCAACAAACCATTTGAGAAGCCGAGACGAGGTGAGCAGATCCGTCCAACTTTGGCCTTGACAGGAGCATCAGCACTAACCAGGCTCGCCCAGGGAAATTCCAACGGTACCATCCCGGCCCTGCACTTGTCCACAAGTTGGGCCATTACGGATATGTCTTTCCCGATTTCGACAACGAGCTGGCGTGGTATACGGGCCACTTCAACTTCGTACCGTCCGACATCCTCCACCACTGGGACTTTGACAACATCGACGTCATGACCTTCCTGCACCTCGAACTCGGCGAGGAGTTCTCCGACCACCACTGCTTCTTCCTGCAGCGCGCGGAGCCGCACGTCAAGAAGGCCTTCTGCCATCACACGTCGTTCGAGGTGGCCGACTTCGACACGCAGCTGCTGGGCCACGACTGGCTCGGCAAGAAGGGGTGGCACAGCGTCTGGGGCGTGGGTCGCCACGTGCTGGGCAGCCAGATCTTCGACTACTGGGCGGACCCGAGCGGCTTCAAGATCGAGCATTACGCCGACGGCGACGTGGTGAACCGCCACACGCCAAGCAAGAGGGACGTCGTCGGCCCCTTTTCCGTGTGGGGTCCCGAGATACCCAAGGACTTTGGGGACAAGATCCCGAAAGCCTTCCTGGACAAGACGGGCTGAGGGAATGGTAATGGTGATGATTTGCCAGGTTTCAAGGGGGTAATATGGTACTGTACATATGAAACATCGAATCCTCTTTCTCCATGTTATCCCCTGCGCCCATGGCGAAGATTTCAAGTCTTTGGATTGCGTTCCAAGGGATGTTACAAAAGCCATACGTAATTAACCATCCTAATAGTCCGTGTGTGAGCTCCTTGCGCGAGCCAGGGCCCATCCCCTTTTTACGAGCAATTCTTCAGTATTTCATCCGCGGATTTCAAGAACTGCAGCCATCTTGGGTGCAGGGGGCTCTCAAAATGCAGGAGAACCGCCCGAACTTGGGAGTACCCGATCGGGCTGCTCAGCGACTCTCTAAAACTCTTGAAGGAAACTTTCCGGTGGGTGCGATAACAGATCAGTATGTAATTACCGCAAGAATGAGGGAGGGAGCACAGGACTGGACTTACGGATGAGGAGGCGTGGCTGAGTCCAGGACTTGGCGAACTGCTCGAGAAAGAGCAACAAGACTGTCTCACAGTGCTCAATATTGGCGCGAAGACTATTAGCACTTGGTGCTCCGACGCTGCTGTCGGCGAATTTGAGGTGAAGGTGCAGAAAGACGAGGGAAACGAAAGCGATGATGCACAAAGCCGGATCTACGCGGAGGCAGAAGCTGCTGTTCCACTGCTCTGCCAGAGCCGCCACGTCTTGACAGATCTCGAGGACCTGCTGCCAGTTCTGCAGCCATTCTTCGCCTTCTGGCAGGTGTCCGCAAGAACTCAACAAGGCGAGCAACTGGGCCGTGAGCATGTGGTGGATTGTTACCAGTCGGAAGTGATGGTCGGAAGCCGACTCGTTCGTGAAAGCATTGCGCCGCGGGTTGAAGAAATTCCCTGGCAGGGCAAGCCGGAGTGTGGAGAGACGCCGTTCGGCTTTGGCGGCGGGGGCAATCCACTGCTCCCAGGTCCCCCGGAGGGCACACAGCCGTGTTGCACGGCCAACATGTCGGAGGATGGTAATGCTGACGATCTGGATTTCCCAAGCTGCCGTTTGCGGAGGGGAGTCGGATAGGATATGGTGGACAAGGTCCAGTAGGCCATCTTGTCGGTAAGGCAAGAACACATGCCTGTTCCGGTCGGGGGATTGTGGGCCTCGAGGGAGAGCGGTGTTGATGAGCCGCTCATCGACCTCGTAGGGCATCCCTGTGGCGAGGTTGGCGTATGAGTCGATGGCATAGATGCACCACCACACAAGCCGCCATTCTTCAAGTTCATCCTCAGTTAGGTCCTTCCACTGCGGGGACACCCGGTGAAGGTTTTCGATTTCATTGAGTCCCGTCCAGTATGCCCACCGCACGAGCTTTCCGGCCCGCATCCACGCTTGCTGGCCGGGACACTGGTGATACTCGTAGAAGACAAGTAGGCAGGACTTTCGGAACTGATTAATAGTTGGGTTGTCGCTAGCAATGTCTTCTTGTAGAGAGGCGGCGCTCAGCATCCGGTCGATGTGTGTATCAAGCTCGGACTGGGTTACCGACGAAAGGACGAAACCAGACAGCTTGGCCGCGATGGCAACTAGGGCTTGGATAAGCTCGCGGCTACAACCGGCGAGAGCCTCGCGACTTGTAGTGCCACCACCGCCGGGAGTTCGGGCACAGAGAAAGAGTGGGATGGCGTGGTGGATTGTTTCGAAATACCAGCCCAGTCTGGGCGCGAGGCCATAATATCAGCTAAGGGGTTCAAGGAGGTGGAGAAGAAGGGGAGACGCACAGATAATCTTGCTCTTCAGGCGCAATATTAAACAACTTCAGGGGTGGCTGAGCGGCTGGACCGGTCGCGAGGTCTAGTGTTACCAATGTGGATGATGTGGTGGTGGAGAGCACTGGTGACTCTGGGCTCGGAAAGTCGACATTGAAGCCCGAAGGTGGGTCTTGCAGGTTAGCAAAAGAGCTGACTGAGTAGAGATGGCGCCGGGACCTTGAACACTTACCATAGACCACTCGCGGCATCTTCCGATACACGCTGGGCAGTCCGGGTGGAGAAGCGTGTGCGCGCCTAGATCCCGGGGTAGGCCCGGGCTTTCGACGGTGTGAGGAGTAGGTGCATGGTAACCCACGGTCACGGCAGCGGGAACATGTTGGTTTACCCAGGTCGCCTGCAGGGTCACGAGCGGGAAAGCCGTTTCAAGTCAGCAAAGAATAAAGAGGGGCCAGGGTTGTTCCGACGGAACGTATTCCGTACACTTGACTTTTTGGCTATGACGAAGGACAGTTAGCAGTGGGTTCTCAGGGGTGTTTCAACTGAGGCAATAGGTCGTCAATACCGAATGCAGTTGTCGCAGACCCGAGGCCGGCTGTTGCGGTCTGGACTCGGCCGGTGTACGCGTACGCCGGCTGGATCAGGGGACGATGCCATGGCAAGGCAATCAGCGCGTCCAAGGAAACGTCTCGAAAAGTCGCTCCGAACTGGATCCCGAAGGCCCCAGACGGGCCGTGTTGTGATCTACCGGCGGAGGCGGAGACAAGGCGAGATGGCTCGGAGAATGACGTCGGACTAACGCGCTGTTGCGGATTGAAAGAAGCCTTCCGGGAGTCAAGCGGATGGGGCCATCGGCGTATCTACCCAATTGCGAGGCGAAAAGAGGGGTGGGGTGGGACCCTCTCGTCGGAAAAACGCAACAACAATTCCTCCGACGCCCCCTTTCTCGTCCTCCTCCAGACTCCGCTGGAGCCGGCGTTGAATCTGCCCGTTGCCAGGGCGAATGAGAGGGCGGGTCTCATCGGTTCCATGATTGTGCCAGGAATGAAACCATAACTCTATATAAGTGGGCGAATCGTGAATCGTATTCTGCCGCGTCTCACATCGGGTTTCCTCATCTCATCAAAATGTCGACGTTTTGTCATCTGGTCCGTTTCGAAAGCGAAGAGGACGGCAGCTCCTATTTTGCTGACCTTGGGCCTGACACCGATGGGCCGCCGTTACCCGGCACCAAACTCACCTGCGCTAGTACCATCGAAGGGTTGGCCCAACAGTCCGACCAAGTGACTCGCACACTGCACCAGGTGAGCCTTGCCTTCTGTGGCATGCAGAGATTCTGTTCTTCGAATAGCTAGGTCAGCTGGCTAACAATCGAGTAACGACAGTTACTACCACCTCTTCCTCGGGACGATCTGCCAATCTACTGCGTTGGCCTCAACTACCGGAGCCATGCCAAGGAAGCCAGCGTAAGTCTCTGGCATCAGAATGCCCATTGCACAGATTGCTGATCCCTTTGCTCACTACTAGCTTGATATCCCGGCAGTCCCTCCGTTGTGGACCAAGCCCGCCGCGTCTCTCGCGCGCCCTGGCGAGGAGATTCCCATCAACGATTTTTGCGCAAGGAGCCTCCCGGACTACGAGGTCAGGACACGCCCAATATCAGCACATCATTAATACACGATGGACTGACATGTCTGCCTCTGCTTGATCGACACAGGGCGAGCTTGTGTTTGTGACCTCAAAGGACGCAAAAAACGTCTCCGTGGCCCAAGCCAAAGACTACATCTTGGGATACACTATCGGGAATGACTTCTCATGCCGCATGTACCAGCTCCCCCGCTACTCGGCCGGCCAGTTCTTCTTCTCCAAGGCCTTCGACAAGTTTGCACCCATCGGCCCTACGCTGGTCAGCCCAGAGATATTCGGGAACGGTTCCTCCTTTAACGTCGTGACCAAAGTCAACGGTGAAATCCGCCAGACAGCCGAGTTTACCAAAGACATGATTTTCAACCCGGAGCGCATCTTGAGTCACATGAGCCAGGGTAGGTGGATGCGAATCCGGTTGTCCAATTTGACCCCCGTAAACCGAGTTTGTCCATTCCGTACAAACGCTGATTTCCGTACCCGGCTAGGCACCACGATTCCGGCCGGAACCGCGGTCATGACAGGCACTCCGGCAGGCGTTGGAGCGTTCCGCCAGCCAAAGACCTTTCTCCAGGATGGTGACGTGGTGGAGGTAGAGATGAAGAAGGTCGGTACACTCCGGAATACGATCAGGTTTGAGTAAGTCGACCATTCGTACTTTGGAGAAAACGCCGCATAGGGTTATGCTACTGATACATCTGGGTTGTTGAAAGTATCACGTTTCTCACCCGCATCATTGTATACGCGCAGTGGATTGTGCTTTCCTTGGTCACCCGGTGACCATGGCGGTTCTGTGGTTCTGGTGTATATTATGTACCTGCCAGTGCGTCTAAAGTCATGGTCCACGTGTCCGTTGATGCGCTGAGCAGGAGCCGCCCGCTTCTATCCGCTGTTCTTTGCCAGGAGAACGTTCTTCTTGGGTTGCTCAAAGGTACCGATGTTGGTGACAAGTACTGGTAATTACTACAATACCCTCTTCCTCGACTAGCTTCATGTCAGGAACCATCGCATTGGGAATTGTGGCAAAGGCATAATGGGTGGCTCCACCACAGTGACGAGTATCGCAGGGTACTTACTGAGGCAGGGTGCCTCCGATCTGTGGGGAAATGAAGGATTGCCCAACCACAACAGACCTCCCGCGACGCAGGATCAATCAAGACTGATTCCCGAGCGCATACGGCCCGATTACCTTGTAATTCTCCCTGAGGAAAAGAAGTGTTGAACCATCTTCCTTGAAAACGTGCAGTCCCAACGAGGTGTCCAACCCATCGAAGATGGGAGACGCGTGCGGGTTGGCGGCGTCCAAGCCCCACTCCTAGTAAGGGAGGGCACCATTGTAGCCACCCTCAGCGAGCTTCTGCTCGAACACGTGGATGTAGTATCTGTGCCAGGCAAGGAAGTTACCCTAACACCAACGTTAGCCCCCTCGCGTTTCAAGCGTCTCGGTTACGTATCTCACCGTGAAGTGGATG
>Ga0247824_10001116_pt1 | contig 14357 bp, 18 predicted proteins | sample 13C_PalmiticAcid_FD_194412 | JGI IMG/M metagenome (GOLD analysis project Ga0247824, IMG submission 194412) | Soil microbial communities from agricultural site in Penn Yan, New York, United States - 13C_PalmiticAcid_Day48 | ecosystem: Environmental > Terrestrial > Soil > Agricultural land... | reverse complement strand
CCCAATCCAGACCCGCCAGCTCGGAAAGGGAGGGGTCAGACAATGACTAACGTGCCCAACTCGAGCCCTGTGCCCTTTTCAATGCCGTGTACGGGTCCAAACACTCAAAGCACCAACCAACCAACCAGCCTGAGCCAACCAACCAAGACGCCCTCGAGCTGCTGGCACCCGCAAGGCTGAAACAAACAAGTGCCGTTCCCATGCCCATGCTCCTCACACAGTATCCGTGTATGTGTGTGTGTGTGCCATGTGTGGGAACACAAAGCGGCGCATGGCAACCTAAACCTTCATTCCTTCAAGAGGCCCGATGGAATGGGACCAGTGGGGTTACCTTAAGGTTGGTTCCCTCATGCTGAATGGAAAGGGGCTTGATTGGTGGCCATTTCGCTCCGTGAAAAAGGGCCATGCCATGTGCAACACCACCTAAGGTCAATACTGCCAGTCACACCGCAAGGCAGGAAATTGAAAGTCATGTCAACCGCCTCAGACAGCGTGGCCGGTTTTGGAATTCCATGAAAAACTGACGGTTGGGGATCTCAATGCACAAGTGGTGATGCGAAGCTGGGGGGGAAGGGTGTGTAATCATTTCATCAAGACTTTGTGGTGTAAAACCGAGCGGAGGAAACAGGGGGGAGGATAATGGAAAGATAGGAAACCAGAAACCGCCTCCACTTTTCGCCGCCTTCTTCAACTGCTTTTTGTCGTCGTCGTCCTGCCATGCTGTGTGTGTGCTAACCGCCCGGCGGAAATTCTTCGGATGAGAGTCCAGGGACCGCGCAAGAGAATAAGCACTTCCAGACCTCGGCTGCAGCAACATTCCAGTCCTCCCTCCCGCGTCCCAGCGTCCGTCACATGCAGCCTTTCCCAGCTCCCCCACTCCCCCTCCCGCGCCCCGCCTAGCCGGTGCTGCAGAATGGTAGATGCAAGAGCGTAGCCGTCGAGATGCAATCGGGTCGTTGTCGCGTCTTTTCTGGTATGGTGCGTGGAATTATATCCCCGATGGTGGCCGGAGATTTGGGGGACGGAGGGAAGGTTTTGATCGATTCGCTTCGGTCGTGACACTCCCCTTCCATGGAGCTGGGGTATGCGGTGCAATTGGGTCGGGAATGCAAAGTCATCGCGGACCGCCTGAAGAAAGTCTCCTCATGAAAATGCTGGCTCAAGGAAAAAATGACAAGGTGATTCGTAGCTAATGAGGTTCATGCTTGCTGAGAAGAGATGGTGAATAGATGCATTCGGGGGGAATAATGCCGAAAATGAAAAAAGGACGCTGCTCGCTCTGCCAAACCACTCTCGACTCTCGTCCTCCAAAGCCGAAGTTGCCCTCGACTATTGTCACTTGAGTTTCATGTTCTCAAGTTTGACCTGTATGCTCTTGAGGATCTCGGGGTCGGGTTCCGGCTCCACCTTCCTCGGGGTGAGTCTGTCGCATTTGGCGTGCGAGCATTTCGCGCAAACCGGCTCGTCCGTGGGCGGCGACGAGAAGACGTGCTTGCACTCGGCGCATTGGTAGTGGGCCGTTTTCGTGCTTGGCACATCCCCAGGATAGCCATACGGATACTTGTCCTTCTTGGGTCTGCATGAGGTGTCAGTAGCGGCTCGGTGAATACGACAAGCAAGGGTTTGGAACTTACGGGTCTCGCGGGCAGTCGGTGCAGCGGACGTGTTGGCAGCCCTCGCATGTCTTGGTGCCCGTGAAGAGAACCTGGCACTGACAGCACGTTCTCCGAATGCGCTGCCGCGGCTTCCTGTAGTAGAGGTCCTGGCCACCCGTCTTGGCCGGCCGCTTGAGCACGATCTTCTTCGGAGTCGGATCCCAGTCGGGGATGATGGGCGCCTTCTCGGCCCGTTCCTTGATGATAGCCGCCCGCTTCTTGCGGCTCTCCTCCTTCTCGGCCTCGGTGCGCTTAGGGGGCACACGCGGGCACTGCTTGCAGCGCGGGTGCTTGCACTTGGGGCACTCCTTGCCCAGGCCAAACGAGGTGCTGCAGAGATGGCACTTCCTGTGCACACGCATCCGGATGGGCTTCTCCACGCGGAGGGCATGGCCCTCGGTCGAGTGCCACTCGCTGGGCTTCAGCTCCAAGCCGTACATCTCACCGAGCTTCTTTGCACGCTCGGCAAAGATTTGCGATCTCGGGATTTTGGTGGCTTCCACAGCCGCAGGGGCTTCGGCGGCCGCAGGCGGTTGGGCGGGTTCGCTGTGGCATCAGGTTAGGACAAGAGAACCGAGGGCATCGCGGACGGCGGCGAGAATCGGATTCCCCCAATGCATCTGTGCATCTTCCGAGGGCGAAGAGGGGGAAAGCAAAAAAATGCCAATCATACCTCGCAGGCGCTGGAGCGGCGGCAGCGTTTGACGGACCAGCCTTCGAGCCGAGGGTGGAAAGTCGGCGAGACGGGTCGGTGGCCTTCTTCAAAACCGTCTTCATGCGCAGCAGAACCTTCCCAAATCCCTTCTTTTCCTTCTCCTTCTCCTTCGGGACCGTAGGCCCTCCTTGGGCCGGCGAACTCATGTTGGCGTTGGCTGTGCTGTCGTTGTCGTGGTGAGGGTTGTGGTCGTCGTCGTCGTTTCCGAGACGTTGCTTGACTCGGCAACTGAAGCCGACGGCTTGGTAGAAAATCTGCACAAGAATTGGGCAGAGCTACGAAGACCCGAGTGGCGATCGAGTCGAGGTTGTGTTGCGGAGGTTGAAGCTTTGAAGTTGTTGTGGTGTGGATGCAGGTGAGACAGTGCAAAAACCCAGAGACCCCTGCACCGTCCAGACAGTCGACGGCGGCCGGATTATGCGTGCGTTTTCAATGCGCTCCCTGCCCGTGCGGGTGACGGGCGTGTCGGCACTGCTGTCGTCGAGACCTGCTGTCGTGTTCCTCGAGTTGGCCGGCGGTGGTTGCTGGGGCGAGGTTGACGGGACCACAGCTCCGGGGAAAGGGGAGAGAAGAGGACAGGCCCGAGTGCGAGCACCGTTGCGAGCGGGAAGGAGAGGAGAAGAGGAGCGGAGAAGCAAGCGGATCCGGTGTGGTGCGGTGCGAGAGAGGCTAGCAAGGATACGGTATTCTTGCGCTCCAGCAGGCGGAAACGAGGGAGGATGCAGCGCGCTAGCGGTGGTGTCGACAGGACTGGTATGGTCCTCGCCAATTGTGGCAACGGGGGGTCCAGCACCCAGTCTGGAGCCAGTCAACAAGCGCACTTTCAGGGCCCAGCCGAACCAGACAAGCCCAGTTGTGCAGGCCACCTGGAGAGCATCGAGCTGCAAGCAGGGCGCCCACAGCTTATCAATAGCGCCCGTGATGAACCCAACTTGACGCTATCAGGCCCGACGCTTGGTTTGCAATGCCTGGGGCATGGTGCGCGTGAGCGACACGCTGGCTGCCCTGCAGAGCGAAGCGAAGCGACAAGATGAACAGCAACGCGGATGCGCTGAAGCGTTCCCGGCGGCTCGAAACGACTTTGCCACTGGCCGGTCCCAGGTCCGCGGGAAGGGGAACGAACGCTGGGGTAGAAACGGAGGTAGCGTTGCACGGGGATTGGTATGGTAATTTACAGAGTACCCTGCAGTGGCCTTGCGAAACACAGCGAAAAACGGAGAGGTTTGGCGGAGGAAAGTGGACACGTTACGCCTTTTGGGCCAAACTAACGGTGCAAAAACGAAAACGGAAGGCGCACTGCAATTCCCCGAAAATCCATCCTTCTTCCCAGGCGCTCGGGGCGGGTGTGCGACTCCACCAGTTCAGAGTACCAGGCTCGAAGCGACCAGTCACCTCGCTTGCCTCTCCGTTGGGAAGCGGTGCGCTGCGGGGCCCCTGCCCTGACAATTGCCAAGCGGAAGGTTCAAAAATGGGAAAGTCGCCCGACGTTCCCAGAATTTTCCTGGGTGGGGCTTCCAGCTTGTTCCTGGCCACTCAGGGTTCCTTCCCGCGAGCAAGGGTCAAACCCCACCGTCCCCTCTCCACTTTCTCGGCGCTGCATTGCAGCAGCACAGGCCAGCAGTGCTGCTCGATGCACAGGATTTGTTGGCCCTGGCAGACCAACACAACACACTTCCACTCCCGGCTTGCTGGCTGCTCTTCCACCGATCTCTTCACGTCGGAGTTCGGGCCAATCCGTGTCACCGGCACTTCTCCGCACGGCAGCCCGCTCTGTGACGGCATTGGGCCGCCCCAGTCACCCGTCGACGGCACGGAGTATCACGATTACTCTGGAACGGGATGCTTCATTCGGGACAGGCGGTCCACGACGAGATGCTCCTGGCTCCCGATGCTGCCGCTCGGCGAGTCATGGGAACGGCGCAAACCCCGTCTCGACCAGCTTGCCATGAGCCGTGAGGCAAACTGGCAATTTATGCTGGCCACCAACTGCATTGGGTCCTGCAGCTGCCATACCATCCAGGTCCTGCGGAGCAACGTCGAGACCTGCACCAGCCGGATCCAGCAGCTCCATGATATGACCATGATGGCAGCTCCGGCCTCAAAGTGGTCGCATGGTATGCTTTCAGCAGCTCTTCAGCTCAGGATCGGCAATCAGATAACCCAACTGCACTGCCGCACCTCGTCGTCATCTCGATCATCATCCAGCCCGTGCCAGACGATTGGCCTTGGGACTCAGTGTGTCGAATTACCGGATAAAGCTCTCGAACCAATCCGGGCCACCCCCTCCGTTTCTTGTTCCTTGCGCGATTTTAGTGCCGGGCTGAAAGGTCACGCCCCGGGCCGGTTTGGACATGCCGGCCGGCTTTGAATCTTCAGCGACTGACAAGTCATCAGAGAAACGTGCCATCGAATCCCGGTCCACCCCGTTTCAATCTGCATACCAAGTACACAGTTGCATCTTGGGCAGTGAGAGCGAGGAAGCAGCCTCTTGGGGAACTCCCTCGCTCAAACAGAACTCCGTTGCCGATATCACGTTACCCGTGGGCCGCGAAACAGAATGAACGATCCCTTCCCAGCACCTGGTCGGCTCGGTTGGACTTGCGGAATTGGGTTGCCCTCCGTTGAGGTTGAAACCCGATTGCTTACCCCTTGACTAGGTCATTTCACTGAGATTTCGCAACGCCATCCATGGACGGTGACAAACCCTCTAGTAACGACATGGCTTCGAGACCATAGATCAGGGTTCTCCTGTCCTTGTTGGTGTAATGCCGTGTGCGCAAAGCGGATGATAGACGGGATGGCCCGCGCACCAAGGCCGCTTCCATTGCCACCGTCCAGCCGGCCTCACCGGCCTTGCTCCCCGGCCCGCCGAGAAGAATAAAATGGGGCCCCAGGGTCGATTGTTGGCCGTCAAGCGTTGTATTCCGCACGGATGGCGTCGCACTTTGTGTTTTGTTTTGGCCGGCCCCAGGCGTTGAGCCGTCTGCCTGCAGTGGCCGGCTCATCACTGGCCACCGTTGGAGTACACCCCAGTTGTTGGTGGTCATCTGCCCTCGGCGGTCCCATACTGTCGGGTTCAGGGAGATGTGCTTTCAGCCGGTTTCCCCGTCTTTTTTTCATCAGTTCGCTCAGCCGGCCAGCCGCTGAAAGATGACAGTGGTCGCCTGGTGTGCTTGCCCTGCACCACATGGTCAATTTGCTACGAGAGCCTTGGCCCCTTCCATCACTTGCCTGTGTTGACTTCAAGAGGCGGACTCTCTTGGTAGTTGATTGGGCGGGGAATGACAACAGGCGCCGCCGTGGTCTTTGCTGGGCACAGAATTCAGCGACTGAACCATGCCACGTTGGTGGCGGACCGCCCGACCCCCTGGACGTAACCGACTGCATGTGGTTGTGGTCTCGTCTCCTCACAGGCTCCCCGGATGCCATCACCGGTCCCCCGCGAGGGGGTGCGTCCCGGCCACAGGTCTGCTGCAACTCTGCTGCAACTCTGCTGCAGCTGTCGACGCGCTCGGCTAGAAACGACTGTGCCAACCCGGCCACTCTGCGTCTTCGGCTGTTCGCTGTGCAAAACCGCTGTCTCGTGGAGCACAAGTAGTACGCAATACAAACGGACCGACAGCGCCCACCGTTTGGTTGACCACGTTTGTCGATTGTGTGGAAAGGAGAGACCTTCGGGGTCTGCACGCAAGGTCAAGGGTCGAGCGGGCCACGACCTCGAATTCGGATGTTGTTCCATGGAAGGTCTGCCCGACTCCACCCTGCCCGCCGACACTAAAACGTTAGCAGCGGGACGCACAGGCCAGGCTGATCTTGAGACGCACATCATCCGAGGGCGGCGGCAGCATCGATTGCTTTTTCGAACGGGAAGGCTCCATGAAGGGACCACGCAGCGAGTGCACCACATCCAGATCCACAACCCACCGTTTAATTCTTTTTGTTTACCTTCAGTTGCAGCCAGATTTCAGACAGACCAGGTATCTGAGTCCTTGGGTGGCGAGCAAAAAACTTGTTGCCATGGAGGCTGGCAAGCGATGCTACTCACACCCAACCAACGCCACCTGCAGTGCTGCCCGCATGCCGGATCTTGCTTCCCCGGCCCCTGTGTGCTTCTTCGCAAAATAGTCCTGCTATCGAAAGCGGTTAAGCCGGGGTGTGATGGGCGCCGCGTTGTCCTGCCTGCCGCTCTCTGCAACACCCAAACCCCCGCTCAGATGTACTCCCTGCTTTGCCTGTTGGGTCTGAAGAAAGATGAATTGCGTCCATTCTCAGACCACTTTTCGAGAAGAAGCATCTGAATGCTGGATTGCTGGCGAGTGGGGTGCACGGCACGACCCGCCCTCCGCCCCCGCTGTCCCGAATGTGGGAAGGTGGTAACACCCAAGGGTGGTCCATCTGGTGGTGCAATTCCGCGGTTCAACGGGTTGTGGGCGCTTGGTGTCCACCTGTCTGACCAAAAACAAACCATTGGATTTTTGGTGTTTGCAGCACGGTTTAAACCTGCCGACAACCCTGCCTCAAATGCTTCATGGCCTGATAGCTTCGGCCCTTCCCCCATTTTTATGCACCGTTGCCCTCCTGTTGAATTCTCCCCGGGTCCCTGAATGAGCTGACTTGGCGTCCTGCCCCTTTGCCGGGATCCTCAACCGGACTTAGCTCCAGCTAGGGGCCCCCGGGAGCTGCCTCCCTTTCTGGAGTGGGCACGCAGGGGAACCGCCCACGATCTCATCACGAAAACGAAATCGCATGTTTCTGAAACCCCCGCCACGATGTCCCGTCGATGGTGGGACGAACACGGCCAGAGGCTGACGACAGTCTGCCATTTGCTGCCCTCGTCGATTCAGCAAGTATGGTTCCACGGCCTCAAGCGCCCGCTGAGTAACCAAGCGCCGCATGCTTGAGCCACGCTCTTCGGCGCCACGCGCGCGTCCCGTTTCTTTTGATCGGAAGCCCAGATCACTTCAGGAACTGATTTCCGAAGAAAGCCAGGCAGGTTCCTGATAAGACCGGTGATTACACTATGACGAGTCTCCCAGTCACCAAGCACTGGGGCAGGGGCATGGGAAAGACATTTGCGCCATCAGGGATAGCGTGGCAATGGCTTGAACCCAGAACCCCCCGTCCGCTCGGTTCATGATCCGAGAGACCCATATCCTATCGAGGAAGAGGCTTGGAACAAGCAAACAGGGTCTCACTTCCACGGCCGCAACCGTTTTGTTCCCGGGGGGTTGTTTCCTGCAAGAAAGCACCGGATGCGCGGTGCATGAATCATAGGAAACGAGTGTTTTCGGGGTGTGTTGGGTTGCTCGAGTCAGTGCCGTCGTTTTCGGCGTATGACACACCGGGCAAAACAGCAGAACAGCCGGGACTCGATACTGCCAGCACTATGTCGGACTAGAAGATGCTGAGGGACAACGTCGACGCGCATGGCCGTCTCGCCAGTGTCTCACTCCGACCAGAGGCCACAAGCGGCATTTTCAAATCGCGATTATCACATTCTTCCGTAATCTGCATGTCTGAAGTCTGCATCACAATCGCGGGCGACAGCGTTGTTGTTTTCGGGAGGTGCTCCGAAATTAGCAGTTTGCCAAGGGAATCCGATGCCCGGCCCAGCCCGGACCGCGGACCACAGAGCAAACCCCAACCCGCAAGATCCCGGACCACGTGCCGGCGAGTTTGGCGGTTCTGGGGGTGACGCGAAAAACTTGTCGGGAAACACGTCACTTCCATCCACACAGGATTGCCTTCGAGGTTCACACGCCGCAGCGCACAGCTCTCAACACCGTCATCTGTACACAGCAGATCCCGTCTCCAACACATCGACGCACCGTCTCGCAAGGCAATTACCGTTCGCAGCCATCATCCATCGACTGTGCATCCCGACCTGCACAGCCGACCACGACCCCTCCCCCGAGCTCACGTACCAAAGCTTTATGCAATCAGGGTTGATCGAAACTCCAAACCACGATTTCCGCACCACCAACGCTCCCCTTCCCCAGCCAACCACCGCTCAACATGGCCCCGGTCGCTCTCGGTCAAGCTTGCCAGACGCCTGCTCCCCGCCGCCTGCCCCAAGCACGTCCTTGCACGATGCACAGGGCTCCGGCTGCGCCGCCTTTGTCTGCGGCCTCGATGTCGGCCACCTCGACCAGACCCTTGGCCGGTTGAGTGTCGCCGAGACCAAGTCTGCTGCAGCCGCCCGAGCCACTGCCGTCGCAGGTCAGCGCATCTCCGAGTATGAGAACGCCGCCGTCTCCTCGTCGCCCCGCCGCGACTCGCACCCGCCTCTGGGCTTCAAGGTCACGCACAGCTCGCGGTCGGACGGCGTCCAGCTGGTCGACTTCCCGAACGGTTCGTCTTTGCCCTCCCGCCCGGCTTTCGCCGCCGAGTTGACTGCTGTAGCGGGCCGCTGACACACGTGAACCGCCTGGCAGAGATCCTGACTCAGATCCTGTCCCACTTGCATCCCGACTCGCACGGCGCCGTGGCCCTGGTCTCGAAGCGCTTCTACGCCCTCGTCACCACACCGTATGCATGGCGGGCCGCCTTCCTGCGCTACTTCGCGGGGCAGGAGGCGTTGCCCGGCCACGCAAAGGCCAGCCAGCAGGCCAGGGATGACGAGTCGTCGGACGTCATCCGATCCGAGGTCCGCTACTTCACGCGGCTGACTCCCCTCGCCTCCTGGCGCAGCGAATACCTGCTCCGCACGCGCCTGCTGCGGAGTGTGGTCCGCGGCAAGCCGGGCAGCATTGGGGCATCCGCGCGGTCCAGCCAGTCCGGGAAGAAGGCCAGCGCCGTGCTGACGTACAACTCGAAGCTCCCGTGGATGATCAGCCATGTCCATGCTGACTTTGTCGGCGGGAAGAAGGGCCCCAGGGTAATCCATGGCACGCGCGATCTTGGTGTGGCCACGGTCAGCGACCCGACCACTGGCAGGATCGAGAAATGGGGCCTGGACGATCCCTTCTCGTTTCAACAGCTGGACGAGGTCTTTCCAAACCTCGAGTTCTTTGGCGTTGGCGAGGGCCCGGCAGCTGTGCCTAATGTCATGGACGTGAGCCACTCGTACGGCTTCGTCGGTGGCGAGGGTTTTCCCGGCGGTCGCGTCTACTACAAGGCCACTGGGCAGCTGCGCGGGCACTATCTCGGACGCGATGCTGAGCTGGTTGATATCCCCCCCGAGATCCCGAAAATCCCGGGGTTGACTGATGCTATCAGCTGTGTCTGGATCGCCAAGTCGTCCAATGTGACGTCCACGACGCAGTCCATGGTCGGGATCATCGCCGGATCCACGCTCGGCGTGGTAACGAGCTATGCCCTCGGCCATGAGTCTGTGGGCCCTCGGTATGGGGATGGGGACATGACCGCCCGCTGGGTCCTCAGCCCCGGCGTCCCCATCATCGACATCAAGGTCGACGGCCAGTACAGTCTGCGGCGCAAGGCCCTCGGACGAGTCTGGGCTGTGGCATTGAACGCTCTCGGCGAGGTTTACTATCTCACCGAACCCCCGAGTCCTCCCGTTCACAAGGGCAAAGCTGAGGATGCCGTCAAGGACGCGTGGCATGCTGGCCGGACTGCGTACTGGGAACTCATCGAGTCGACGCGGCGTACTGCAAGCCCCGATGAGTTTGACAAGAATGCCGTTTCGGGCACGTACTCTCCGAGATCCTCGGCCAACGTGATGAACCTGAGCAGAGAGCAGGTCGTCGCCGAGGCGAGGGAGATGGAGCAGTTCTTCCGGCATACGCCTGCGCACTTCCGAAAGGTGTGCCAAGGCTGGGACATGCTGCGTAGACTCGAAGTCGACTTTGCCGCTGGAGGCGACAACGGCGGCGGAGAGTCCATTTTCGTCATTACCTGCGGCAACGAAGAGGCCGAGCGCCCCTCTGTCCGCAGGTTTGTGAAGGCCAGCAGCGCGACAGAGAAGTCCACCCCTTCGGGAGCGTTGACCCCGATTGCCGTGCCTCCGGCCCCTCGCCAATCCATCTTTGGAGGAGAAGACGCTGCTGAGAGTTCCGAGGCTGGCTTTCAAGTTGGCAGCAATGGGAACGGGGCACTGTCGCCGGCCTCTGGGCTCAGCACGCCCCGTCTTGGTTTTATCCCAGGACGGGTGGAAACTGAGGAGTGGCGGTCCTGCGAGTTTGTGTTCAAGCACAACGCCACCACGGAGATTACTGCGAGCGCAGTGGACATGTCTACCTTTGCCGTCATGACGGCGTTCGAAGATCCTCTGCTCGCAGAGTCGCAGGCATCGGGAGCCAACACGCCCGGCACCCCGACCTCCAAGCAGTCAACCGGCGAAGTCCCCGGGCGGCGCGCGCGCCTCCTCGCCATCGGAACCAACACCGGCTCCGTCATCGTGTGGAACATGCGCGACACGGCGTCGCCAGTCGTCCACCCCTTGCGGGTTATCCAAACCGACTCCCCCGAAATCACCGCCCTCGCCGCATCAGCACTCTACGTCGTCCACGGCGGCAGCGACAGCCTCGTCCAAGCCTGGGACCCGCTCGCCTCCTCCCTCGACCCGATCCGCACCCTCAACGGCAAGTCCTCGGGCCGCATCCCCCGCCACATCCTCAACACCAACCCGGCCCTCCAACACGCAAACTACTTTGCCGTCCGCGCCATCGCCCTCGACCCGGACCCGGCCGTCCTCCGCGGCATCCTCGCCTTTGGCACCTTTGTGCGCTTCTGGACGTACAGCTCCACGGCTCAAGGGCCCGGCCGCAAGCGCCGCCTCCGGCACGCGGACATCCACGGGCGCCTCGCCTCGCGCCGCCACAACGGCACCGTATCGAGCTACATCGCCGCCGAGGAGGCCGAGCTGCGCCAGGAGCGGGAGCACCGCTCGCGCGAGGTGGACCGCCTGCGGAAGCGGTTCGGCGTCGGGCTCGGGGAGCTGACGGAGGAGGAGTCGCTGCAGTACGCGCGCATGATCTCGGAGGAGGCGTTCGCGGCCGAGGAGGAGATGCGCCGGGCGACGACGAGCGCGAGCGAGACGGCCAGCAGCGAGATGGAGGGGGCTGGTAGTGTGGTGGTGGAGGAGATGGTCACGCCCGAGGGGAGCTTGGCGTCGGGCGGTGTGGGGCCCAGTGGCGTGGGGTTGCCCCCAGTCTTGCGGGTGGGGGGTGCGGGCCAGCATGAGGGGGATGATGATTACGAGGCGCAGATCCAGAGGGCGATTCGGCTGTCGTTGTTGGAAGGGGTTGGGGGCCAGGACGAAGGTGAACAATGGGCGCCGGAGGCGGAGCTGCCGATGGCGCAGGGTGGTGTCGGCTGCGGTAGTGGTGGTGCCGAGTGGGGGTGTGAGGTGCGGGTGAAGACGGGGAAGGGAAAGGGGAAGGGGCGGTCGCTGTCGACGTCGCCTGAGGCTGGCTATATGGGCCGGTTTGGGGAGCAGGCTGGGTATGTCGGGGATGCGCATCATGAGGTTGTTGTTGGGGCGGATGCTGATGATGACTTGGCGCTTGCGCTGAGGTTGAGCTTGGAGGAGGAGGAGGCGAGGGTGAGGAGGGCGAGGGAGATGGAAGAGGCTATGGGTAAGGGGAGCAACAATGGGGGTGCGAATGGGGATGAGTACCCGCCGCTGGAGGTCAAGGGGAAGGGGAAGGGCAAATGGGTGTGAGGTGACCGGAGTTTAGGGAAGAAAGGGGGAGACGGGATGGGTGTTAGGTGTAATTGTCTTCTCTTCTTGCCTCGGGGGCTGGCTTGGCCGACTCCCTGGAACCTGCACCTTAGTGCTTTTGTGTGCTTGGGATTTGCGCGAGTTTTGTAGCTTGCGTTTGGGTTATGGTTATTGCTAGCAGGTAGTCGGTCGTTCAACACGCGCGAAATTCCCAATGCTCCTTGCATCAGTCTTTCTGTTCGTGGGTGTGTTACTGGCCTGTTTCCCATGTGAATACGGAGTAGACATGACCGTCTCGCCTCAGCTTGACGAACAAGTAAATACTAGGCGGCTGATGTTGATCTGTATGGTGCGAGACCGTTGCTTGTTAAGGGAGGTTTGTGCCCGTTGGAGTCTTGTGCCTGCATCTGTCCTATTCGGGCTCGCCGATCCGATGGTATCCAAGAACATGGCATGAACAAACCTGACAGACTTTGAGTTTAAAAGCTCCCGTTTTCAACCGCGCCGCCAACTAAGAGCCGTTCGAGGCCACATCAAAAGCACACAAGACCCACGTTGACAAGAAGACAAGACAACATGCCCAGGCAACGGCCCAGTGAGCGCTGGACAAGCTACGAGGACTGGGACTATGGGACCATGAAGAAACGCCTCGAAGGATTCATGGCAACCCTCAACAAGACAGCACTGACCGAACATGCCGAATCCATTTTAGGATCGTCTGTGTTCATGAGCGAGCCGTTCTCTGCTGGACAGTACTGGTGCTGCTTCGAGTGCGTGGCGCCGGACGGCCGCCTGGTGATTGCCCGTGTTCGGCTGCCGAAACATCCCGACAGCAAGGCCAGCGATGAGGATGAAGCTTATATTATGCAGTGTGAGGTTGCGACTATGGGGTTCTTGAGGGAGAATGTCACTACAATCCCAGTCCCGGCCCTTTATGCGTTTGAGGCACCAGGTTCTGCTAGGGCTGCCAAAGCGGGAGCTCCGTACATGCTCGTCGAGGGCTTCTATGGGAACTCGTTGCAGGATGTGTGTGGGAGTGTGTATAACCTACCTGTATGTTCTGTCAGTTGTCGTTGTTTCGACGCCATTCACGGCCCTTATAAGGGATGCTAACATCACCCAGCTGGAGACCCAAGGCCGCATCCTCACCCAGTGGACTTCGTTCCAGGCTCAGCTCGCAACCTTCACCTTCCCCCAAATCGGCTCCATCTCGCACTTCTCCAAGGACACCGGCCCTGTCATTGGCCCGCTCGCCACCGCCGCCCTCGACGGCCTCCCCTCCGCAGGCCCCTTCTCCTCAGCCCGGGACTACCTCCTCGCCGTTGCCGAATCCCGCCTCAACCGCGCGGTCAACACCAAAGACACAAACCCCTTCACCCGCCTCGGTTTATTCACCTTTCTCGACATCGTGCGCACCACAGACATCTTCGACCACGTCAGCACCAGCAGCGGGCCCTTCCCCCTGAACCACATGGACATGGGCATCCAGAACCTCCTCGTCAACAACAACGACGACACGCCAACCATTATCGCCGTCATCGACTGGGAAATGGCCCAGTCCGCGCCCTGGGAGGTGTTCCACTACCCGATGCCGTTCCCGCTGCTCATGGCGGACGAGCAAATCGGCAAGATACTGGCTGACACGGAACACGTGGCACATCGCAACACGGTGAAGCAGGACAAGACGCGAGAACTGCATCGTGCCAGGTTTACTGATGCGGAGAAGACGCTCGCAGACGGGGGGAGGCCGCTGCTTTTTTCTATTGCTGCTGTTCTTGCGCAGGATTCGTCGAGGGTGTATGGGATTGCGGAAAAGGTTGGGGTGTTTGAGGGGATGGAGGAGATGCTGACGCGCGAGTTGGTGCGGTTGGGGTATGGACTGGAGGGGAAGGCGGTGGAGAGGAAGATGAAGGAGTTGGAGAGGGAGATGAGGGGACTGTATCCGGATGTGTTGGGAGGGGAGTGAGGCTACGGGTGGCAGGATGGGCTCCATAGATACAGTAGGGAAAGGGCGAAGTTCACCGTGTCACATTCATGTAGGCATGACTTTGAGGATCGGGAGCTGTCTAACTGTCGCATATATGCTGGGTCTTCTCGCATGTTATGTACGTACACCGCTCGGCAACCAAGTTCCCACTTGTTACCACAAGGGATAATAAGGCCCCCATTCCCGTGATTGTATCCGGGTATCACACACCAGCATCCTCCGGTACACAACCGACTCCCACTGTCGTCGTTGCCATCCTTGGCTCCAATCTGTCGTCCAGCGAAAAGGCCACTGACAGTAACCCATACCCTCAGACCAAAAAGCAGAGTGACCCCCCAGCGTGTTGCTTTTTCTCGCACACACACACAAACACAG
>Ga0247824_10001113_pt1 | contig 14368 bp, 14 predicted proteins | sample 13C_PalmiticAcid_FD_194412 | JGI IMG/M metagenome (GOLD analysis project Ga0247824, IMG submission 194412) | Soil microbial communities from agricultural site in Penn Yan, New York, United States - 13C_PalmiticAcid_Day48 | ecosystem: Environmental > Terrestrial > Soil > Agricultural land... | reverse complement strand
TACCCCAATGCCTCCGCCTTCTTGTAACTGGATTGAGCCTCAGTGACATGTCCATTTTTCTCCAGCAACTTGCCAAGATCGATATAGGCAATAGCGATTCCTTCGACCACGGTGGGGTTGGAACGCTTGACCACCTTCCTCGCATGTGATAGCGAGACCTTGGTATCATGACACAGCACCAAGGCGATGTCGGGATCGTTTATGCTGAAGGCGTTATCCAAGTACACATTGGCGAGTTGTAATGCCTTCTGAGGCGATAGAGACCCCAGCGGGGTTGATACAACGCTGCCGAACACCATTGCCTGTTTTCTGCTTTAAAAAAACAACACAGGAAGGGGAGTGAGTTATTGGGCGCCCTGTGCAAAAAAACATTCAAGCAGACAACATAACGGTGGGCAGTGCAACACAGACAGAGAATCAAAAGATCCAAAAAAAAAATAAAAAAACGTCGTACTGTGAGCTGACTCTCAGTTGTTCTCTCGTTTAACTAAGAGCTGGAGATCGGTTCGACTGAGGGAGTGGGGGGGGGGGGGCGTTCAAACCACTGTGAATTTTCCTGACAGAGGTTCTGATGTTTGTTCTGTGTCTTTGAAAAGACTGTGAGTCTTGCTCCTGTCCTTTGAAAATGGGCCTAATGATCATGCGTGGATTTCCCATCCTTGGATGAGTACAAATGTTTCTATGGGAATTTACAACATGAGGGTCGCTGAAGAGAGTCGATTCCCTTACCCAAGCTGTTGTGCTAACGGACAGCAGCCACTATCTGATAGTTCAGCAGGGTGTGAGAGAGAGAATGCAAGTGAAAAGCTGAGGGAGGGGTATGTGTGCAGCCGCTGTAATGTTAAGGAGTGGGGTGGAGAGAGAAGAGAAAGAAAAAAAAGGCGACGATCCCCCTGATTTGTGTCACCGTCCCAAACTGTGGACGCAAAAACTTTGTCCTGGTTCACATTGTTCACTGGAGTGGTCTTCTCGTGCCAGCTTTTCTCTAACCAGACAGTAAGGGCTCCACCTGATCCCTCTTGATGGAGGCCATCGTTCATCATATATCTAGTCATAGAGACTGTAATAGGTCAGGAGCAGCCTTGAATAGGAGATGTTGTGGTGCGGAGACTCTGGTTCCCTGGAAGCGTGGGTGAAATTGCAGAGGTCACGGGATGAGTTGTTCTCGGCCAGGCCGACAAAAAATTTGCTCTCAACATGGATAAGAATTTGCTGCTTTCAAAGCGCAGCGGTATGGTATGTGGCTCTTGCACAGCACGCAAAGAGCGCTGCCCTTCTACCACCTTCTCTCGACAGTAAACCCCACCAGGATGTGCATTGGCTCTCACGGTCCATGGAACCAGTTCGGTGAGTTTGATCGACAAATGGTCTTTAAGCACATCAAATCAGCAAAGTAAATCATCCTTCGCCATTGCACTATGGCTGCTTCGCTGGCAACATTGCACTTGGGAGGATCATCTCACACCTCTGGGAGTCAGCTGCATTGCTACCTCTGAACATCATGGATCGGCCAAGATTAGCATAACGATAGGCCTTCCCCACTCAAGTAAATAAACCTTCGTCGAACACAGACTGGAGTTGGCACTGAACACTCGTCACATTTTATTGGTCTGCATCGTGGCATGTCGCTCACAACGACAGCGATACCATCCATCTTACTCAAGCCCGTTACAGAGTCCAGTCAAACTGCTCTGACTGTTGCTTTAGAGGGGGATTGGCCACTGAAGTGACTGAAGTGGAATCTGCCACTGGGTCGGCTGGATGGTGCTTAAACCTGGATACCACTGAACTCATGGTGATCAATTTCTTTCCTGCTTCTCGCAAGACATGTACAGGCTCGCCAATGGCTCCACGCTGTTTCAATAACTGTTTGTTGAGATGGCTCAATCCACGCACATCCTGCATGGATGCTCCTGTCACATTGAGTCTGCCGCCTGCACAGATCCAGTGCAATCGTACTTCAACTGACTCCTTCTCAGCCACAACCTCCCAGTTGAGCACCGACCCATTGTAGCAACTAGCAATCAAATGATCCGTTCCAGTTGATGAAGTTGATGTAATCCAGTCAACACCGTTGATATCTCCTTGAAAGGGCTGAATCTTTGCTCGACACTGTCCTGTCACACCGTCCCATACTCGTATCATCCCACCGATATCTCCAGAGGCAAGAAGATTGCCCTGTTTCGAATAGCCAACGGTTTTGACCATGTCACTGTGGCCAATTAAGATGTATTGGCACTCTCCTGTCTCCGCATCCCAGAGCCGAACCGTTGTATCTCCACTGGCGGTGGCAAGCTGCTTTCCATGCGGTGAATAAGCGATACCTCTAATCCCGCCGCTGTGGCCTTTCAAAACTCGCAGACATGTTTCGGTAGCCAGATCCCATACGCGTAATGTGTGGTCGTCACTGCCAGAGGCGATCTGGCTTCCATCCGGTGAGTAGGCGATCCCCATAACAGAGTTGCTATGACCATATAGGGTTCCATGACATTCTCCAGTCTCCACATCCCACAACAGTATAAACTGGTCATAGTCAGCAGAAACCACCGTATCTCCTTGAGGGGAGTACGCAACATCGATAATCCAGTTGCTATGACCATGCAATGTGTGCAGACAGGCTCCTGTCGCCACATTCCACACTCGTACTGTCCAGTCAGCACCTCCAGAAACGATCCTGTCTCCCCGATGAGAGAATGCGATACAGAAAATGGAGCTGGTATGGCCTCTCAATGTTCTGAGATATGTTCCTGTTTTGGCATCCCATATACATATCGTGGTATCAACGCTGCAAGTGGCGACAAGGTCTCCTTTGGGCGAACAACGGACATTACAGACTTCCACACTGTGTCCACTTGAGACGAGACGGGATGTTCCAGATGAGACATCCCATAACCGTATTGTCTTGTCATGACTGACAGATGCAATCTGATCACCCCGCGGCGAGAATGCGATAGCCGCAACACTTGAATTATGACCTGTCCATGTTTGGCGGCAAATTCCAGTGTCAACGTCCCATAACTTCACTGATCCTTCTGTACCTCCTGAAGCAACCTGTTCTCCACTCGGTGAATACTCAACGCAGTTGACGTGATCACTATGTCCGGATAATGTGAAACGGCAGGCTCCCGACTCCACATCCCAGAGTCGAATTGTTTTGTCAACGCCGGCGGAGGCGATTTGGTCATCGCGAGGTGAATATGCAATTGCCCAAACACCGCCGCTATGTCCAGCTAGAATATGGCTGCAATCTCGAGTCTCGACGTTCCACAACCTTATAGTCGAGTCATCACTACCGGTACCGATCTGTTTTCCGTTTGGCGAATAAGCTACACAACCGATCCAGTTATGGTGAACAGGTAGTGTCTGGCAATCTCCTGTATCAACATCCCATAGTCGTATCGTCATATCGTCACCAACGGAAGCAACCTGATTCACTTGAGGTGAATACGAAACACCTCGAACCCAGCCAGTGTGACCTATTAAGATGTGCTGTAACAAATTGGTCTCGGAGTCCCAGAGTCGCACTGTTTGGTCCTCGCTGCAGGAAGCAATCTGATCACCGCTCGGTGAATACACAACGCGCCAGATAATAGCAGTGTGGCCAACGAGTATCTGAATTCTCTCCCAGTTCGAAGTCGTGTATATGCTGATATTGCCATCATCATTACCGACTGCAAATGACTTTCCATCTGGTGAATACGCACATGAGCGCATGATGTTGTTTTCATTGAGAAACAATGACTCTCCAAACTGTACGCCTGTCATCTGGGCCCTTTCAAGGCTCGACTGTCGCAACCACGCTCCTCGGAGGTTGGTCTTCCTCAAGTCTGCACCTTGTAGATTGACTGAGTCGAATACACCATAACTGAGATCGGCACCTGGAATCCGAATGCCTTGAAAGTCTGTGCCGATGAACTGAACCCCGGCTCGAACAAGTATGGTAATGGCATTGGCAGCAGCTGCACGCCATTTCTGATCCTTCTTCGAATGCTCGATGTAAGCGAGTAGTTGTTGCTTGAATATTGGTTCCTGTTGCACGCGCTCTTCCAAGAACTGCAAAAGAGAGTGGTCGTTCACAAAATCTCTCCAGACCAACGGTGAGTTGATATCGGGATCCTGTTCAATGGTGCCTGTGCTACCCTGAGGGTGACCAAGGAACTCAAAGCTCAAAGTGGAACTCGCACTCCCTCGGCGAGCATTGAGAAGTACAGGTGTCGATCTGTTTCGTTTATCCTGCGGATCAAATATGGCTCGTGCCAATCCATATTCCAACAGTGAGCGGTGGATGAATCGGTGTTGGTTGCCATTCCGTGTCAATGGACATGCTTCGCGTAACAGCCGCTTGTCTTCTCGGTCAAAGAACTCGGATTTCCATGACGTCTCATCCACAAATCGAGAGTACTCTACAATCGGATGACCATGCTGCTCCTTGTAAATCGCCACAGCAAGTTTCTTAAGGTAGGCAATTCCATTCAGCGTGAATCCTTCGTCTGTTAAGCTCTCGAATGCTGCTCTTGCCCGGGAGTTCAAATCTTTCTCTCCGAGTCGCTTCTTGCCTCGTTCAAGCCATTGCTCCACAAAGTGGTCATATAATTCTACCCTTGTCACTTGCGTAGCCGAGAGATTCTGACCTGGATCCACCATACGAGGCAGCACCTCTAACGAGAGTGTCATCAAGAACGGATTTGTCACAAGGTCCTTCAGAGTAGGTATGAGCTCCAATGCTTGCTTGTAGTCCTCTACCTGCCACAGTGGTTGATGGATAGAGACGTATTGACGGATATAGGCCTGTACTTGATGGATTGAGAATGAGGCGATCACCGCCTCTTGGAACAACGACAAGTCCGACTGTTGGTTGCGATCCCCTGGTTTGAAGCGCTCACGGTAATCGATCCCAAGGTACTCGCTACGGCAACTGATCACCATCTGAGCGTCCCATTCTCCTGGCTGATTCAGTCTGTTACTCATATACAGGTTGTGCGTCTGTTGGCTTTCATCGTATCCATCACATATCAAGATGAACTTGCGGTAGTGCTTCATCTCTCGGATCTGCTGCTCGGTGAACTCTGCTCTCCGTAACTGTTTGGCGATGAGGTCGTGTTCAGGTTTGTCGATTGCAGGCAAGTTGATATAAAGAGGGATACTTCCTGTCTTTGCCTTGTAAGATTGCCACAAGTCTATTTCGAGCTCACGAGTGAATGTTGATTTTCCTGCTCCAGAGTCACCCATCAGGAGTAACACCTTCTGGTCACTCGTCAAGAACTCCTTGACCTTCTCCATCAATGGGAATCGAGTATCATCAGAAGATTGCAAACTGGCCTTGGCTTGAGGAGGCACATACACCGCATTGCCTCGCTCCTTCACGCGTTGTTTCCTTAATTGACGAATGTTTCCTTCAACATCGGGCCTGTTCTGCACGCGATCGAGCAGCGATGGCGTGACAAATTCCAAGAGTTTGATCTTGGATGGATATGTAATAAAGCCTCTCTCTTGACACATTCGGTAGAGGATTTGCTTATTAGTATCTCCTTCCGACTCCAATTCCCGTAACAGTGTTTTGGCGACGGATGTATGCACTAGGGTTAACATGTGAACACATATTAGTTCATAGAGCACTCTCAAATGCGATGAACCAGCAGTGGATCATCTAATGCAAAGTCACATACAATGCAAGCCAGTTCCAGAAGAGGCCGCCAGCTGCGTCAGAATGTTGAGAATCCACTGCTTCACACTCGTTTGTCGTCCCCACACGTTGTCGTTACGGTAGATCTCTCCTAAGAATTCAATTGCATCCTGACGAGTGTCGATATCCCACATCGAATTGGCTGCAATATCTCCTAGACGTTGGCATACTCCCCATTGAAATGCCGGATCACGTCGACATTGTGCCCTGCAAACAAGTTCTCTGAATGTGGCAAACTCTCCACCTTGAATCAGTGTGTCCGCTCCTCGTAGTGCCGAATACCAATCTCGCTTGCGTTCAAAGCTGAATCCTTCCTTGAGTGAGTCCAGAAACCCTTTCCCGCTCTGTGCCAGAGATGCCACATCTTCGTAGGCCGATTTGACAATCTCTGCAACCGCTGAAGCTCCTTCCACCCCCTTCTGAATATCTCCCAGGCCTTCGATGAACTTGTTCAGGTCGAGATTCTTCACTGCACTCACTAATCCTGACACGCCCTGGACCACTTTACCAGTACGTCGCAGTGCCGATTGCCAGGCTGTCTCGTTATCAGGGACACACAAGAGTGCTTGGTACGCATACGCTGCTTGATACACCAAGTATGGATCCGAACTGTTCGTCAACTCTTTGAGGTAGTTGGACAGTGGTTCGTGCAATGTCTCTCGATCCAGACCAGTGACCTTTGTATCGGCCATGGCATCCAACACATGAGATACCGCCAATGTCAGCTGGTACAGGTGGTTCGTCGATTGTTGGTGAGTGTCTCTGAGACGCTTGCTGAGCATATCAAGTATCTTGACGAGATCATCTGCACCGAGATGACCAGAGTTGGCGCCCTGGATCAATTGGGCGAGTCCTTCGAGTTGATGAAAGTTCAACAGACCAGAATGATCGATTCCTGAATAGAACTCCCTGAGCAAGTCATGAAAGGTATCCTTGTTGAGAACAGGCGACAGGCACACGACCTCGGCAACGGCCTTGGCATCCTTGAGTTCGTCTCGCTTGAACACTCTGATGACTTCAGTAGCCATTGTGTGAAGTCTTTCCTGTTCATCTGTATCCTTTTCGATGACCTGCAACCAGTTTTCAGCGACATGATCCAGTTGATCGTCTGTGGATCGAGAGAGGTGCAAAAGACTGAGGCAGTAAACTAGTTGAGGAGTGTTGTTGAGTCGCTCATCAGCTTCAGGTAGCTTGAACTCAACCGTAGGCGGGGGCACATTCTCGGCAAAGATCTGGTCAGGGATCATGACGATATTTTCAACTGTCTCCTTTGTCCCAGGTGAAGCGGAAGTCGTGGGTTCTGATGGCTCAGGTTCAGCGGTAGAGGGCTGTTCTACTTTGAGCGACTGCACAATGCTGTTTGGCCGAGATGGTTTCACGGATTGGCCTGAATGGTGATGATTTCCCCTGCGTTTGTTTGCACAGGATGTCAAATTGAGGGGAATGTTAGATTGGTGACTTTGAGCAAGGGTCTGGCCACTTGATGAAAAATCCATCGGAATGCTCACTCACCCCAGTTTCACCGCTTTCTTGTAGCTAGTTTGAGCCCCATTGCCATAGCCTCGTCTTTCCAGGAGTTTGCCAAGGTTGATATAGACGGCAGCGATATCCTTGATCGCTTCTTGATCCCCTGTACGTCTGACGGCTTTCTTTGCTTGCGATAACGAAACCTCGGTATCATGACATAGTACCAAGGCAATTTCGGGGTCTTCTATGTTGCAGGCGTTATCCAAGTACACGTTGGCGAGTTGTAATGCCTGCTGAGGCGAAAGAGAACCCAATGGTGATGATACAATGCTGCCGAACACCATGGCTATCCTTGCTGTGACACACAAAAGCGTAAAAATGAGATTTTATGGGTTGACAACACTGTGAACACAGCTGGTACAGTGGCAGTGCAATTACCTTTGGAATGTCGATTGTCAAAAATATTGCACTATGGGCTGACCCCTGTTGTCGTGAAGTCGACAATGAACTACAATAGGGGTTCGAACAGCTTTGAATTCCTGACCGACGGGGCTCGTTTCAGCTCCTCGTTTTATGGTTACCCCCCCTTTTTTTTTCCCAACGTTTGAGGTGTTTGGTGTTTGTATGTTTTGAAGCAGCTGCGGGGCTTGCTCCTGGCTAACGTTCTCTTGAGAATGGATCTAACGGTCGAAGAGGGATCATCAAAGTGAGGACATGTTGCTACGTCTACTCACACAGTTTATCATCCGTTGTTTCTGACTTGGAGATATTCTGTGGCAGTGTGAACATCATGTTACAAGTTCCCCTACCGGGTTTGCTAAGATGGCGACGGACAGTGTCCAGTCGATATATCAACAGGGAGTGAAAGGGTGGATAAGCGAAAATGAGGGAGGATGTGTATGTGTGAACGAGCGAGTGGGAGAAGAGAAAGAAAGAGAGTGTGGGCGAGGGATTCTTTGCCAGGGCAAATTGATCCCCCCCTGTGTCACCCGCGAGCCGAGTGGGGCCAAAAAAAATTTGATCTCTTCGCCTCTCCCCCTTCCATCAACCTTGCGAACATCAACCACAGAAGGCTTGAGAGAAAAACGGATGACGATCGCAAGGATGCCAACCCCTACTGGATGAGAGCTGCAGCCTTGGCTTTGCATGGTTGGGAGAGCCTCCAGTCTGGTGTGGATCAGGAAGGGGTCGGAATGAGCTGTTCACCGTCGGCTGAGGCACACTCGCGCTTTCATGCGTGAATTGGTATATCAATCACTCTCGACACGGGGGAGTTGCTGCATTGAAAACCCTCCAGGATGTGTTGTCCTCCCATCAATTGAGGGATACATTCCCTCGCTCAATTCATGACACACGCGCTCACCATTTCGTCAACCGACGACCTGCATACTTTTCAGGAGGACCACCCCTACTTGCCGCCACAACGTCCACCGTCATCCCGGATCATGTTGGTTTGGGCTTTGGTTTATTGGTTTCTGAAGGCATACAATACTTAGACCAACATCTTGGACATGTACGGACCTAACGACAAGACGCCCATCATCGTTAATATTCACTCCCACCATTTGAAGCAAAAAAGAAACACGAAATAAAGTGCAACGTGCTGAACTTACCATCCAGAGTGTAGCCCAGTTTGGCGTAATAATTCCTAACACCGACACCACTGATGACACTGAGCTTGACACTTCCATGCTCCTCCCTTGCAATCCTCTCTGCCTCCTCCATAAGCAGTGTACCATATCCTTGGTGCTGGAACTTGGATGGATCCCTTGAATGCACAGGTACAACTGATCCATACACGTGAAGCTCACGCACAATCGATGTAGGTCCTGCTTTGGTCAACTCGGGACGGAATGCCAGCGGCGAGCACTTTCGAAGCCGCAAAAGTCCAATCAATATATCTTGCTCTGGATCCTCATAGCTCAAGAAGGTCTCCCAACCACTGTTGGCTGTGTAATCGCGCCGGATCAGTTCCACCTGATCGGGCTTGACCTTGTTGTGAATATCGACAATACCGACCTCGCGTGTACGGACATCCCTGCACTCTGTTCCCAAGTCCTTCATCCTCTGCAGTGCCAGCTCTCTCAAGTTTCCATGCTCAACACCAGAAGTGACCAGAGGCATAGGAATATCACGCTGGACTCTGTAGACACGGGTCCATGGTGGGACCAGGGCTAGAATCCTGGCTACAAGATCCACGAGCGCATTAGGTGTGTAATTCTTGTATCGCCCCGTCCGCCAGAGCTCATAGAGTCCAGTTCCGCGGATAACAAGCGTAGGGTACAACTTTAGACCATCGGATCGGAAGGCTGGGTTCTCAAAATACTCCTTGAATTGATCCATGTCGCGCTCCATTCCAACGTTGGGCAGATCTGGCATCATATGTGCAACGACTTTGAATCCTGCATCTTTGGCCAGTTGAAATGATTCGGTCACCGCCTTCACGGTGTGTCCACGGTTGGTATCACGGGCAACATCCTCGTATACACTCTGAACACCGATCTCCAGTCTTGTGCATCCATATCGCAGCATTTGACTAGTCGTATCCAATAAGATGCATGCATGAGCTTAACGTCCCATCCAAGAGTCGTCCACAGCCTCTCGAGCGAACGTAGCCATTAATCGACTGCTGACCTACCTCAGATGTGGCTTTAGACAGTAATCAGGTCGAGTCTCAATGGTGATTCCAATGCACTTGTTGGGGCTGACCTCTGACATGGTGACAGCTTCGTCCACATCATTACTGGTGTGCCCCGAGAGAGAATCGTGTAGGTTGCTGATGAACCAGTCTCTGTAGTCCTCTGCTAGTGACATGAATGTTCCGCCCATGATGATGTATTCAACCTTGTCCACGCTGTGACCAAGAGACTTGAGCTGATCCTGACGTCCTCTCGATTGCTCAAAGGGGTTGTATCTCGCTCGGATAGCACGCATGCTGGTTGGTTCGTAACCTGTGTACGACTGCGTAGAGTACTCGAAATCTGAATCGGGACCTCCAGGACAATATCTACGGGTCATGCAGGTAGATCATTTGCGTGGTGAGAATCCATGCCTCCCTGTTCCCGTTTCACTCGACTGTTGTTAGAGAGTAGGGCCACCTACACGCAAATGTTGCCTGTCATCGCAATATGAGGACATCTATGGGGTTTGCACATCACAGCCACGACAGCAATCTAAACGGAAAGCGGGGACCCATTATAACCACGGCCATGTCAACATCAGTTCAATGATCCAACGGTTTTCGCAAAGTCGCAATATGTATATATCGTGGCAATATGGTCGTGAGAGCCTTACTCCAGACGCTGTTCGGACAGGCTTGGCCTTCAAGTTGGGTAGGAGAGCAGCCTTGTATTGCTCAGGAATGGCGGCAATAATGTCCACTAGCTTGGGCTGGTTCTGCGCCTTGTGCTTCCGTGAGTACCGCTGCTTCAGTCCGTTCAGGTTGACATCCTTGCCAGACTCATGAGCTTGAATCAGTTCTGCCACGATCTCGCTGCAGACCTTGATCATGATCTCGGCCTGAAAGTGCAGTATGGGTATTCTCCAGTGTTAGCGTCGAGTCCGGTTGTGAGTATCCTGTTGGTGAACAAGCGACTTTATACCTGTGAAGGGCCTAAGGTTATGGGAAGGAGTGGTCGCGTCGGACAAGAGTGAGAACAAAGTCCGAGAGCCGAAGTTGTACACGGTCAGCGAGAAGAAAGAAGGGCGGTTCTCACCTTTTTTCTTGACAGCCGACATGTTTTTCCCAGACTAGATGGGATCCCGAGTGGTGTGTGGACAGAGAGGTGTGGGTGCAGAGGGAGAGGGTGAACGAGTCTCGGAGAACGGTGCAGGAGAGGAGAGAAAGAAAAAAAAAAGGCTCGAGGGGAGGGTCAAGTGTGTCCTGTGGCTTATGTTTGACGGTTTTGCGCGCCACTTTTTCTCCCACAGGCAGAGGTCGCCCTCTGTCCTCTCGTTTACTTTTGGCTTCGAAGGTAAGCTGCAGCCTCCCTCTCGTTCTCCATCGGTGCCCTTTTGATCGGGGCGAGCATCCACCATGCCCTCCTCGCACCTGCAGACACACACTCCCTCTTGTGAAGCCTGGGACAGGGAGCAGCCCTTATCACGCTGAGCTTGGCAACGGGTCTATCGTCTCAGCCTTCTGTATCTCTGACTGACTCACATTCACTGCCTCGACTGCGGCATATCACTCTCGCCCAATCAACTCGTCTAGGGTACTCGACCGCTTCATGTTATATAAACGCTTCCCGTTCTTCTCCCTCGGCCCATTCCCCCAAACTCGCTTCTCCATCCCCGGACGTCTGCACCCCACCCACCCATACACAACCACGCGAAAGGTCCATCAAGCTCTTCTTCGTCCACCGCCACTCAACAAAGCTACTCCTCGGCGCGTCATTTTTGGATTATCCTCTGCAAGGCAAATGTCTACCATGACTTCTGGAGGAACCAACATGGAAGGGGTCGTCAATACGCCGCGCTTAGAGATCCGGTTAACAGAACAGGAGGCTCGGATTTGTGAGATCCTGGATGCTGTTGCCAAGAGGTACGAAGAGAAGGAGAACAAAAAAGTGCAGCTCCGGATTGCTGGAGGCTGGGTCCGTGATAAGGTAAACCGTCTTGATGCGCTCCACCGCTGCAGCAACAACGCGTTATGGATGTTCTGTCGTTGTTGTTTTTCTCACGCGTCCAGCCTTTTTTTTATTGTGCGACCGCGATTAGCTATTGGGGCTCTCATGTCATGATTTGGACATTGGCATCGACACCATGATGGGCTATGACTTTGCAGTGCTGGTGAACGACTACATGGAGTCTATTGGCCACGAGAAACGATCTATTGCCAAGATTGCTACCAATCCAGAAAAATCCAAGCACTTGGAGACTGCCACCATGGTTGTCCTCGATATGCCTCTGGACTTTGTGAATCTACGCTCAGAGGTCTATGACGATGTTAGTCGCATCCCCAGTGAGATCGTACGTTGTTTCTGCTTGTTCATGACCAGGAGAACGTGGAGAGCTGGATCCAACAAAGTGCAACACTAACCTGACCGAGTATGTGTATCACTAGGCATTCGGAACGCCCACGGAGGATGCTTATCGTCGGGACTTTACCATCAACACCCTGTTCTACAACGTTCACACGCGCTCAGTCGAGGACTTCACTGGTAAAGGACTGGATGACTTGAAGAATGGCATTGTCAGGACACCCCTCGAGGCGTACGAGACGTTTTGGCAGGACCCACTTCGTGTGATGCGCTGCATCCGTTTTGCTGCCCGGTTCCATTTTAAGCTCGAGGAAGATTCTAAACGCGCCATTTTGGACAGCCGGATCAAACAGGCGCTAAAGACCAAAATCTCCAAGGAGAGAATCGGCGCAGAGCTGGACAAGATGATTGACGATGGGGCTGGTCGAAGCACCGCGATTCAACTGTTGCATGATCTTGATCTGTACGACATTGTGTTTGCACCTCCAGAGATCGATGGTACTCTCAAGGGCACAACTGCTGTTTACGGGGAGATCAAGGACCCTCAGGATGCGTTCAAACTGGTCTGGATCATTGAATGGCTTTTGAAAATCAATCCAGCACCCGCCCAGCATGATGACCTTGAAGGAAAGATCTTCCAGGCAGAAATTGATCACGGTCAGGAGGCGCTTTTGTCGCAAACGCGTGGATTGCCCATCACCACGCGCCTCTATTCTGTTGTCAGGACAGTGCCCTCTGCCAATATCCCTCAAATCACACCCAAGGATGAGCCCTTCCCAGAGAAAATTACCACCAGGAATCTTATTCTGGCAGGGATGCTGTACCCGTACCGAGATATGACCGCAACTGTTAACAAAAAGGAGGTGCGAGCAGCGTCATGGATCCTTCGATATGGACTGAAGGGCAAGAACAATGATATTGATATTGTGACCAAGTTGATGGAGAGCCTGGACATTGTCCGGAAGGGTGTTCAACACTTGGCGCCGCAAAATGCAGTGATGGACGAGAGCACCATTCAAGACGAGAGGGCTAATATGGGCTCGATTATCAGGGAAATTGGATCGATCTCAATCATGGGCAAGAAATGGCCGTCTGCCTTTTTGCTTGGACTTGGTCTGGATCTGATTCCCAAGTTTGAATCATTGAGGAACGGCGTGCTAGGTAAAGTTTGTACTTTTTTTTGAAAGAATGGACGCAAATGCTGGGCTATGCTATTGTTGTGGTTGGTGTGACTGCTGTTCTTTTGTTCTAACTTTGTTCTTTTGATCGGGGCTTTTATTTGGGTGCGGACAGACGAAGAAGCAAGAGCACTGATTGCCAAGTACAACGCTTTCCTGGAAAGAGCAGAGGCATATCAGATCGAGCACTGCTTCTCGTGGAAATACCTTATTGACGTAAGTGCAAAGTGAGCAGTGCTCAGAAAAAAAGAGTAGTCTGAGGACACAGCCTCAATCGAGTGCCATGATGAGCCACGTTTTTGATCTGCTTCAATTGTTACGAACGTGGCCGGGGGCTGGGCGTTTTTAGGGTAAGGGATTGTCAGCACTGCTGAATATCAAGCCAGGACCCAAGTTGAATGAATACCTCCAGCATGTCATGATGTGGCAATTGAAGCACCCGAACGCGTCCAAGGAAGAGTGCCAGGAGTGGGTCAAGAATAACCCAGGCATCTTTGTATAGTGAGCGAGGTTTGTAGACCACTCGAGCAGCGATTAAAGCGAGTTGCATTGCGAGTGGACATGAACGGATCTGCAATAGAAGAGGATGGTTGGAAAGTGGCACTGCTCATGTCGTCGACCGCTGTGGTTTTGGTACTACCTCTGATCAGAGTGCCCGTGTACAGCCCATCAGCCCTCTGACTGATTTTGGTGGAAGAGCTGAAACAAAAGGGACGTCGTTACGCGATTGAGGACGGGTTCATGGAAAGCAAAAGAGAGGATCGCAATTGGACGTCTTCCGTCGTGTAGTCGGCCTTGGTAAAGAAAAGAGAGACTCCTCTGTCGACGTAGTCTTTGCAAGGGTGAAAGGAGCTTGAAAGCGACGACGGTACGTGCAGAGACAATATTTATACTTGTCGCGTTGATTGACTCACTCTCACACTTGTATACTCGCTTTTTTTTTTTTTTTTTTAACGGCTTTGTCGTTGGGCAGTTCCCTCGCTACCCATGTGGGCGGTGAACGGTGAGAAATGAATGAGCCCTGTACGACACAGGTGGGTTTCATCGGCGGAATATGG
>Ga0247824_10001112_pt1 | contig 14382 bp, 18 predicted proteins | sample 13C_PalmiticAcid_FD_194412 | JGI IMG/M metagenome (GOLD analysis project Ga0247824, IMG submission 194412) | Soil microbial communities from agricultural site in Penn Yan, New York, United States - 13C_PalmiticAcid_Day48 | ecosystem: Environmental > Terrestrial > Soil > Agricultural land... | reverse complement strand
CCCCCACCTGATAACGACGGCGACTATCAGATGGGCACAAAGGGATCAAATACAAGTCATCACGGCATTTCCGAGTGATTTCGGCGGTGCTGCGGCGCTGTCGACTTCTCGCTTCGACGCTCCCACTCCCATCACCGCCAGCAAGTTGAATTCTCCGAGGAAACCGCCTGCCCCAAGTTCTGCACTCACTCCAGCCTGCCATGCTTCATCCAATGTCCGAGACCAGCCCCTGCAAAGCATCAACTCCTTTCTCTTCTCCTCTCCTCTACCCAAACCATCACCATCCGATACCGGCAAACCCCCAATATTGCGTACGCGCCGCGAAGAGGCAGACAACTCTCGCCTCCACGCAGCATGCACGAAGGCCACACCGTCCGTCAAATGCCTCGTGGGGTGTCTGTTGGGGGCGGCGGCATTTATTCAACCCCTGCCTGATATTCCACTTCTCCAACACACCGCGCAGCACACAGCCTTGCCACAACAACAACATCAACCCCCCAACACCAAAATCCCATTCCAGACGCCGACTGCGCAGTTCACCGACCGATCATCTCCCCATTTTGCTGTGAACCCCAACCTGAAGCGCCACACATTTTTGCCTCGCCAACCAGCGCACAAAAACAAGAAAACCGTTTTTCAGCTCGCCCACTCGCCGCCCGAAGCAAGAGCACGTGTTTTTCTTTTTGCTGCGCGCGGAGTGGGCGCATCGGGAGGCGGCGGTGGCCTCACATAACGTGAGGCGTGGGGGCCGGCTCCGGCCGGGGGGAGCATGGAAATCCGGAGATTGATGGGGAGAAGCCGTCATGATCTGATTGATCATGATGTCCTTCACCGGCCGGTTTCAAACTCTCAAGGTTTTTTTGGATGCCTTGAGGATTGTTTTTTGTTTCCTTAAAGTGGCATGGCATGTGAACGATTTGAAATCAGAGTTCCGCGACTTCCGAGGCTCGATGGTGGCGGGCTGGGTGAGGTGAGGTGATGGTGGTCTGTCTCGTCAGCTCGGTGTCAGTTCCGGAGATGCCGAGCTCGATTGGATTCGTGGCTGACTGATTGGCATGTTTGATTTTGGATCTCCCGTTGTTGATGCTGGTGAGTTGAGCACAGGATGCGAGGGAGCCGAGGAGGTTGACACTGCGGCCTGAATTGTCATCTGTCTTGCTGTCGCATTTAGATCTCAGCTTGAGAGTGCTGATGAGCTGTCATGTTACTGACCTCAGACGAGAGCAAAAGAGGTTTGATATCGTAAGTACGAAGAGGGAGATGAAGTGACAGGAAGTGATGGACAGCTGGAATCACTTCAACCCTTTGAATGTTTGTAAGAGCAATTGTCGTCCCTCCGGTCGCCATCATGATTTATCTGTGACGGAATCACTTCCGGTGTTGAAACACTTGATATAGAATCAAACTGGGCTCAAGTAGCATAGAAGAAGAGACACACTATACTTCACTCAGTTCCTTCACCTTGCTGTTGTTGATGTGATTAGTGACATTCACTTCTGATATGATAAAACGAAGAATCTCATCCTAGGTACTTCAGCACCACTAGATATTACCACTACCCCTGCTAACCCAGATGGTATACGGCGCCTCTCCACTTATGGACATACAAAAAGTCTGTAATATGGGCCCTCCAAGGGTGTGTCAATCGGACTGTGTGAGTTTCTTTCTTCCCCATCCCCTGACGACATTTCCCCGCCATTGCTTCCCGTTGCGAGATCGTTGACCAGGGGGTTCAGATCCCCTTTTTATAGTCAACCGCAGTCATGAGTTGACTTTTTAGTTCGCGTCTCGGCGAGTCCAAGACTGCGAGAGCGTGGCCACCAACTGAGTGGTCCATGCCTCTGAGGTAAAGTTAGTGTTGCTGCTTGTTGTCCCCCGACCGGCGCGGCAGCAGCACGCGTGGCCGTGTGTGTGAAGTGATGGTGAGCTAGCTGCGCTTAAGTCACAGTTGTTTGGGCTCGAGTTCCGTTTCCACGGGCAGGGCATGTTGTATTCGCCTCGCCCGGGAACACGGTGACAAACGAAAAAAAAAGTGTGTGAATCAGCCCTGAATGGGTTGTTGCACCCAACTTGGCGACATCACGGTGGCGTTGATGCCAGATATGCCCAAGCTCAACCACCCTTTGGTGGCGCATGGCAGTCCATCCTGGTGCCTTTCTGCAGTGGCAGATTGCGGCACCCCCTGCTTTTCCCGAGTCCTTGAAATGGAGCTCAGGCGACAACAGTCTTCGCATCGGGGAGCTCCCCGAAATCAACGCTCTCTCCCGGAGTCGGCGGCATCTGCCCCGGCGTCTCGAGATCGAGCTCCACCTCATACACGGGGTTAACCCCAAATGTCTTGGTTTCTTGGTCAAATCGCAACCACTCCCCCCCCTCCCTCTCCGCGATGCGGCATCCCAGCCAGACGACCCGCTCCCTCCTCTCCTCCATCATGCTCGGCACCTCAAAGTACTTCTCGTCGTCATCGATGCTCTCCTCCGTGACAAACCAGTCACGGGGGAAATACTTCTCGGTCCAAGAAAGTCCCCTGAGGGCGAAATCATCCGGGAGCGGCCGCTTGCGCGGCGCGGGCTCTTTGCCCTCGCTCTCGCCCCCCTTCTTCTCGTCGTCCCCTTCCTTCTTGTTGTTGTCAACGTACTTGTGTTCCTTGGCGTCACCACCTCCCACACTGCCACTGCCGGGGAACGGAGCGCCTTGCTCCAAGAGAGGCGCCAGACCCAGCTGTGCCTGCGAAAGGTATTGGGAAACCGAAGGGACGGACCCAATCAACGTATTTAACATGGAGGCGGTGAGCTTCCATGGAATGTGCGGCGCCACGTGGGCCATGGCATCCGGGCAGAACGTGAGGTAGTGCAGGAAAACAAGCGAGACATGGAGGAAAGGGAGGATGTTGGGGTCGCCGAAGCGGCGGCAGACGACGTCGTAGGTGCCGGCAAAGAGACGGAGGGCGTTGGGGAGCTGCTTTGGGTTTGCGGCGGTCTTGCTGCTGGGGGAAGCGGCTGCTTCGGAGCCGGCGTCCTGCATGGGTGTGTCATCGCTGCTCTGTGGGCGGAGGTGGGCTGCCGTCTTGAGGGCTGCCGTGACGGGGTTGTTCTCGTCCCCGTACCCTGTGACGGCGCAGACGTTGGAGATGGCCATGTGATATCTGTATGCTACCGTCAACTTCTGGGTTCCACGACATCAACATAGTCACCTACCCAGACTCGAGCCACCGGCGCGTGGAACGGCCAATGTGGCTGTCGAGGAGGTTCAAGAATGTTCCCATTGTCGAGTCAAACTCCTCCTGTTGCCGGCCGGTGAAGAGAATGCCGTGAGTTCTCACAAAGTTGAGCTCAGGGGGCGGCAGCTTGGCCTGCGGCGGGTTCGGAGCCCGCGACATGCAAGGCTCGAGGAGGGTCATGATGCTCTCCCGCGCGGATGGGAAAGGCATGTCCACACAGAGCGATTTCGAATAATAGTACAATTGCTGCAACGCGTTGGGCCGCGCAAGAATGGCAAGGTGGTGATACAACCTTCCTGTTGTCGGAGCCTTGTCGCAGGCACGGGAATACCAATGGCGCGAGACGGCAGTCCAGACTTCGCGGTCTCGAATGTCGTCATCCTCGATGGCCATGCGGTAGCGCCCAAGATCTCCAAGGCACTCAATCCACGTGTCCTCAAAGGCAGGGACCGTCTCGTACAGCAGGGCCATCATGGAGTAGGCCATGTAGATGAAGGTGAGCATGTGGTCCAAGCTGGCCGGCAGGCGGTGTCTCAAGAGCTCGAGGAAGCTATGGATGCCGTGGCGCCACATGCGGGCGGGCATGGCGTATTTGGCGGCCAGTCTTCGCAGTGCCGGGCTTGCCGAGGGATGTTGGGAGGCCAGGAAGAAGTCGTGATGCTCATGTAGCAAGGTGCGGTGGAGGGCAATCAGCGCTTGCCACTGATCGTTGTTCAACTTGTTGGCGGGGTCGGTTTGTGAGCTCGTGCTCTGGTTATTATCTACCTCGATGCATTTACTCTCGACCATGACCAGGCCGGCGTAGATGCCCTTGACCTCGGCCACGAGCTGTTCCTGGGAGATGGGGCGGGTCTCGGGCTGCTTGATGATCTCGGTCGGCCCATCATCCGTTGGTTGGGGGGGAGGTGGGGCCCGTGCTGGAGGCGCTTGACCTTGGCGAGGTCCCTTGGGGCCGGAGCCTGACGGGTGCCGTTGACGTTGGTAACTAGCCACGTTGGCCTTGTCGTATGGGCGTGGACGGAGAGCGGCAGTGTCATCATCAGGGTTCCACAGCCTTCCCTTCTGGTACGCGCCCCTGTCGAACTCGGCCCGGCTGTCCTGCACTGCCGGGGTGGCTGCGGCCCGAGCCTTGGATCGCTTGGGCGGTGACACACTCCGGGACCGCGAGCCTTCCCTCTTGATGCTGGGGGTGGGGCTCTTGGATGCTTTGCGATCCTCGGGAGGCGCTGCGGGAACAGCCGGGCCAACCGGCCTGGGTCTCCGGCTGGGGGGACGGGCTAACTCTGGCTGAGTGTCCTCACCAACACCGCCAGTCATGTTTGGGAGACCAGTGTCCTCAGGGCTGGAATGGCCAGGCTTAGCCCCGTCCCTTGTGGGATGTCAGTGACAAGGATGGCCAAAAGCCGCCAAAGCGGCGCGGAAGACGACAAGTCAAGAAGAATTCGACAACGAAAAGCGGAACAAAAGCGGTCACACACCTCTCGCCTGGCGCTTGCGCAACCTCCCAAAGTCCAGCGATCCAGGCGGCTTCTTCCTTTTTTTCGGCCTTGTCAGCGAGCAACTGAGCGTGCCTATCCGAGAGGTGCATCTCGAAGCCGGCAAAGGCGGCTTCAACGGTGCCATTCTGCAGGCTCTCTGCAGTCTGGACAAGCTGGCGGCACAAGGGGCAGCGGATCTCCAATTTTGACTTTTTGGATGCGCGGCGGAGATGCTCGTGCCAGCGCTGAGAGACGTCCATTCTCGTAGAGACGACGGCGAGTCTCGCTCTCAAGATTGCTGCTGTCTGGCGGACAACAACAATCTTGCATTATTCGCGAGTCGCTGATTCCGCAATGTTGGTTTGCGGTGTCAGCGGATCCGTGTCTGCGATGGTTTACGCAGTTCCAGGTTTTGGTGGAGACAGCGGTTGATGGGCGCCACAGCCAATGCCATGCAGTTTGCGGGATTTTCCGGAGAGCGGGGTCAGCGGTTCGGTCGTGTGCAAGGACAGAGGGACAAGGTTTCTGGAAAACACATAAAGATGCGGCTCTGTTGCTCCAAGGTCCATCGGGAAGTCTTCCAGGTTCCTTATACTGCTCAGCCAGATCATGTCTTCCAACGACGGCATGGCTCGCGCGCGAGGACCCGACAAGGCTCCTCCCTTTCGGTACGTATCTCTGGGTGATTGTTAAAAGCGGCAAGGGAGCGGGTCTGATGACCCCACTTTGCCCAACTAGCTTGTTGGTTGCCTTGCCGGTTCGCGGGCTGCAGCAGAGCCGCATCTCTCCAGCGGTCCGACCCCCAAACCGTCTTGAACAAGGTGTCCTTGCGAGCCCACCTCTCAATCGAGCCAGCAGCTTGAGCAAAGGTTGTGCCGGCACCAAGGCACGACGCCACCTTTGATCTATATTTATGCTCACCGGCGCCCGGCCTCCACCGATTGTGCACCTCCAAGCTGGGCGTCCGGAATCTCAGCCACCACAAAAATGCCGACCTGGCTGCTGTGTCGTTGCACTCAGCCCTCAGGTTCTTCCACCTGCGACCTCTTCCAGATCGACGTCCCAACCCAACAAAAGGTATTCGCAGTGTCTCATCTGTTTGCATTTTTGCCCATGCCTCTCTTTTGTGCACCTTTCTTTCATGGGACCAGCGAGACCTGGCACGCACAACCCAAAATGCTGCGGACAAGCCAGGCGGCCTGGTGACCAGTTTTTTTCGTCTGTTCACCAACACACTTGGCCCGGCCTTGCGGACGTGCCAGAACATGCTCCCTCCCTCAGCACCTGCCTGGTCCGCATGCGGAGATTCAGCCCCCTGCGTTCAAGCAGCAGGACACGGACCACCGTCCCGCGTCCTTGGGATTTGCTTGGCTCCAATCGTGACAACACAGCTTTTCAGCATCCGCAGCCTGTGGCGGACACTTTGGAGCTGGAGCTTGGCAGTGGCAAACTTGAAGCGTGATTCGCCTTTCTGACTACAACTCCTTGCGTGAAGCCTGCTGAGCAAGCAAGAGAACAGCTGTTCGGGACGGACGTCATGCATCTAACTGGAGCATATACGTTTCAGTAATCTCCTCCTTTTGCTCTCTCGCGGAGCATGCGTGGTTACCGTCATCAACCCTCTGCTCTTGTTCTCACGCGCCACTGCCACTTGAGGCCTCTCATTTCCCTCCTCAGCTGTGACCGACTTTCGCTGGAGGGAGCTGGGGCCATACAGATTCCATCAATGCTTCCCTCGAAGTCACCAAGCACCGTCAGCTTGGTAGTGGCGAAGCTGGGCCCTGCTTTGGGTGCCGTGGTCTGCTGATCATCCTCGCAATGGATGCTCAGTCATCCTCAACCTGAGGCGAACAGAACCACACACCTCATCACCGCCAGCGCCGCCTTCTACAACACCTTCCCAATCAAGGCCTCAAACCCGGCGGGCACTTTCGCGTTACGCAACAACCCGTCGGCCCGACAAGGGGGCAAGTTTGCCTTCCTTTTGCCAGCACCGAGCTCAACTAGGACTCGTCGAGCCCGGAAGCGGCGGTGAAGGTCTGGAGACACGGAGCGAGGGCCTTTGATGCTCCAAGAGGTTGGGACGCTCGGGGGGTAACCGATGGCTTGATTCCAGGCTGGCTATGGGGCGGCCATGGGGCGGTGAGGGAAAGTAAACTCATTGCGCCCAATGCGACCAGCAACAGGCCGAGGACCCTGAGGCAGGCCATGAACGAAACGCGGTGGAATCCAGTGTCGGCAATGGTTCTGGGGCAGGAAACCGGCAGGGCGGAATATCAGGGGTTCGCGGTTACTGAATCTACCGTTTAGGCACCAAGCTCATGACGAAACCGTTGCCGCAGAACTCCACCCTCGCCGTCTGGTCGAACCGACGAAGGGCAGACAGAGGCTCGTTTCTGCCGCATGAGTCATTGTGCCGCCTCAACCCGCTCGGCCTCCCTTGACTCGACAAGCGTCCTCAGTTTGAGATGCCCGACGGCTGTTCGAATCTGCCACAGATGGACGACGACGAAGGCATGCACGCCCCGTGATGCACAATCAGATATGGCGGCCTACGGCGCCCGAAGGACGAAGGACGTAGCAACAGGCTTCCGCGAGGAGAGAAGATGTTGACTGGACGTGGCGAAATTCTCAAGAACACCAAGTTTTCAATGCCAAGACAGGACTTTGTCTCCTAACAAGGCGAAACCGCCGCCAGCAACACATCACACCCAAAACTGTCTCACGGTTCCACGGAAATGAATGGTCTCCGCTGCTCAAGGCCAGAGCGACGTGGTTGTTTTGTTGATCGTGGTGGACAAGGGGTAACGTGACCGCCCTGCCACAGCAACGTCCTCACCGAAAATTGCCGATCGATGACAACCGCCTCACCCGTCTGCCTGCCGGGCCAATGCCGCTGCCTTCGCGAGGCTCCGTGATAGGGGCTGCTGCGGCTGATTGCCCTGACTCTGCTCGGCCAATGCCTTACCGACTTGGAGATCTCGTCACCGGCCAAAGCTTGCGCCACGACCGTTTTCACCAGGCCCCGCCAAGCAAGCGGCTGGTGAGGCGGTTGCACAATGCAGCTCCTCCCGCCCATCATCAACGCCCCAAACATCGGCGCGGCAGTCCGCCTGCAGCCTCGCTCAGCCCTGTCTTTGATCGAGGAAAACTTTGGGGTTGTTTGCCCCGGTTGGGTGCCTCCAAATGCAGTTTCCTGATCGTCTCAACAATTCGAAGCGCCGGAGGAATGTGACAGGCCGATCGGTCGGGCCAACTGCACTGCACTTCTTGCCTTGGGCGGCAACCCAGGATGCCTCAGGATGCCTCAGGATGTTCGAAGGCTACCTCTCTGCCTGTGTCCATCCTGGGGTCTCTCAAGGTGCTCAGACACGCTTAGACGGAAGCCGGCCCGGCAGTAACGTTAATAACCTCCCCGCAAACGCATCAACCATGGATCACTAGCATCGGATGCCGCCCCCCGGCCTGCGCATCCGCATCCGCATCCGCAAGCTTTGACCTCGCCCGGATCGCAAGAGTGTTCGAGCCGCTGAAGGCCATTGCCCGCCCTGGATCGTTCGGTCCTGCAAATCGGGAGCTCCGCGGTCGTCTCACCGCTCCTCGGTCTAGATATGCACGGCGAACCTTTTCCCCCGCGCGTGCGCTGCTGCAGCCCTGCGCTTCGGGCACCAATGACTAGCGCCCCACCATTGGACTTTGAGACCGCGTCAGTGAACCTCTTCGGCGGAATCTCGATCTTGACTACCATTTTTTTGCAGTGTTTTTCAGCCAAGTTTCTTGGGATGCATTCAACCCCCCTCTGGCCTTTTCTGCGCGAGGCATCTTGGTTCTTGCTGCTCTTACCACACGCACGTCGGCATGGGGGCTAGCACGTAGGTCTGCTGTTGGCATTCTGCACGGCTGCCCAGGCGGACGGGGGGGACGGGACGGTACAGGCTAGCCCACGTTGCTAGGACCCGTTCTTGGGTGTCGAGTTGTGCTGTTTGTTCGTCTCTTCGAACGGACTAGAGAGGGCCACGAGGGTGTTGTTTTGATGGGACGAGAAAGTCTCCTAGTGAGTTGGCAGATTTAGCCGTGTGGGCATTGCTGATCAACCTTGAAGTCAAGGCGGGGAGTTTTCGAGGAGTCGTTGACACATGGTACCTATCGACTCTCGATCTCGGTCTTGGAGATTCGAGACAGCGATCTCGGCGTCATGTTGCTGTCATGCCTTGGCTGCCGTTTTGCCCTCCGACAACCGGCCGGCGGGTTTTGCGTAAAGGCTGCCAAAGCCGGGCTTTCGCAGAGCCTCCGGAGCCGTACTTTGCAGATGTTGTACCTAGTGATTGGCTCAGGACGAAGAGGAAACACGCCTCGAACTGCCTCGGAACCGAATTGCCAACTTTGTAAGTCTTGCGGCAACCACTACCGGTTGGTTTGTTTCTTAACCCTGCAGAGGTAGCTGACCAAGAGCACCATCATACCTCAAACGCTCTCATACATACGAAGGAGGCTTCGTTTTGTGCATCTGCTCCCTTGGAGCACAGCATTTGCTGCTGTAAGACACTGCGGCCTCCCGTCGTGCATGCCTCGGGTCGCCTTGATGTTGCGTGATAGGAAAGCCTTGTGGCCTCGTCATCAGTTCTCGTGTTTCTTCTCTTCTCAGCTTCTTGCAGCATCGCGGTTTCACATCGGCCGTCGAGAAGGTGGGATGATCGAGATCTGAAAACCGGCTTCCCTTGTGCCACAGCGGCCAACTGGTTGCCGCAGGCAGATTTCTATTGGGGTAGGTCTCTCTCTCTGTCTGAAAACAAGGGATGCTGCATCACATACTGGTCAAGTGACGGGAAAGTGACTGGTCATTTTTCAGATAATCGTGTGCCCTCGCTTCGTGCACAGTGGGTATTTATTTGGAAGGACAGGTGCTACGTAAATCAGACAGTTCCCATTTCAAGTTGAAAACCATCTTTCTTGTCAATTCACGTCTTGATCGTCGTTTCCGGCCCAAGTTCCATTAAAGTTGGTTCCACCAAGCCGGAGCTCACTCCGTCTCCGAGGCCGGGACCACTACAGTGGGGCCCGTCCCAGCCCCGATCTTGGTGCCGATCGAATCCGGGGGTTCAGAAATACGGGGCGACACCTTTGTGGTGCATGCCAAGCGCATGCAGTAATCAACTGCAAGCCTGAGAGCCTTACGAGCCTGAGGAGCGCAAGCCTTGAGAACTGGGATTCAGGCAACCAAATCTGCATGATTTGTCACGGCGCTCTGGGGATGTCGACCAATGGCCCGCACATGTAAGATGCATGCGCACTGCTGGATAGTGCGAGAACGGACCGCCTGCACAAGGCGAACCACTCTCCCAGTGGGGGTTTTCGTGGGGGTTCGCCCCGCATCCTTAGGTATTGAACTTGACCAAATCACGGCCTGCATAAAGCGCCCATGTCAAGACAAGTTTTTGATGTTGCCAACTGTGCTGTGCGCTTCCAACTGCTGCGCAAGAATACAGTTGCATTATCAAATCAACAGGAACCCTGGGAGCAGCCTCGGCGCATAAAGTGGACTCTTTGACGGGGGGTTTGTCGAAGGGGAGGATCGGGACTGTTGCCTGCGACTGCAGTTGCCACACGACCCCCCTCCACCAAGCCGCACAAAGCCAGCTCCCAGCAAGGCTCACCTGAAGACCAATCGGATCCCAGTGGAAGATCTACGGGGAGAGTGCTGGAATGGAATCTGGAAAATTCGCTGGGAAATAGCGTCGCAGATTCGGTCAAGGAAGGGCTTACCCCGCCGTACCAAGTGGGTTTCGGTTGCCTCGTTTCGCCTCTTTGACACCAGGCAGCGAGGACTGGACTTCAAAACACCAACTGCAATTCCTTCCCGCGCTCGGCGGGCAGCGCCTCGCGGTGAGACCGGAATCTTGGACTTCCTGCCAGTGGTTTGCCCCGCCCCGCATTCTGCACCTTGCAAACTCGAGTGCAATGCTGGGGAGAAGGCTGGGTAAGCAGGCGCAGCTCCTCCAACAGCCGCCCGGTCGACAAACTCCAAACCCGGGCGGAGCGTCAGCCGCTCTCCTCGAGACCCGACTGTTTGGAAAACCGTTTGCCTTTTTTGCTCAGCTTTGTTGGCCGTTACGCCTCCAACCTCCAACAACGCGGCTCCTGTCGGCTATGGTTGAGGCTGTGCCCACGGGATGACGAAGGCAACAGGGCTGCAGTCTCAGCTCGAGGGCCGAGTCGGCCAGGTTGCGTACCGACGTGCCTCAGCGCGTGCTCAAGCGAGATGAATGGGGAGAAGCGACGAGGCCTCTGGCATTCCTGGATAATGCCTCACTCGGCACTGGCAGCTTGACCGAGTCGGGTCCTCTCGGCTTGAGAGATGCTGTTTCGGTGAGACTTTGTGCCATTGCTGCTTGAACCGTCTTGCTCCGACTGGCATTCGGCCAAACGGGAATTGCATTTCTCGATTCCTCCGCCAAAGAAGTAACGTTGTCATGTTGGGGAAACACAAGCAACCTCGAGTTGCCGAGTTGCCCTCGGCTTTGTTGACCTCCATGTCCACCTGCGGGCATGGCTGCCGCGATGAAGAACGGGAAGCACCCGAAAAGGCGACGACGTGCGACGCAGCTGATGACTCTGCGCCTGTGACCATGCATCACCAGGGGTCTGACCGAAGGTGCAAGTTCATCACGGAGGTCAGCTCTATTTGTATGTTTACCCTGTGCTCTGTACGTCCATCGCCAACATGAAAGATGAGATGGGTTGAGTGACACGCAGTCACCGCCTGTCACCTCGAGTCATGCTACACCTCGGTGTGCTGTACTCGCGGCAGTTTCCGCCTTACACCAACGGTCATCCGATATCCACGCGACTCGAGGACTCGGGGATCGGCTGCCATCCGAGAGACACCGGGTGCACTACCCAGCCAACGCAAGCCGCAAGCCCCCTTTCCAAGAATAACCTCGCAGCCTGCAGATTCCATTTTGTCCCGAGCCAGTAACCTCACGACAAGCATGTTTCGCTTTCCGTTGTGGTACATTAAACGGCCCGAGACAGGTGGCACAGAGCCAACCTTGCCGAGAAAAACAACGGAATCTCGAAACCGGCCAGATCGGAAACCCTAAAGGCGGCAAGGCGGTTATGCAGTGCCACCAACGCGCCTACGCAGGCAGTCAGATCCACATGGGCGCCACGTGTAACCGTCGCATGCTGTGCGGCGGCCCGTCTGCGAATCGGATGCCGTGCAACGTTGGGGGCCGTTGGTCGCAGGGTTGCACAAGCGAGCTGGTCATGGCGGCGCTGGGGGCCGAAACATAGTTGGTGAGGGAGCTCAGGAAACAAGTATGGCGGCGTGATCACTGTGAGACTGATGACTCGAAAAGCAGTGTCACGGCATTTGTGACCAAGTGGAATAAAAAGAAAACTCTGACACCCTGTGTTTGGACCCAAATTTGCAGTAGATGCAGCTCGCGAGACAGAAGATATCAAATAATGTGTGCCCTTCATCATCTGCAAGAAAAACAAGAAAAAAAAAACCCTTGACCACTTGATTGAAACAGCAAAGATTGTTGAACAAAACCTCCTTTTCAAGCTCACCGAGCCAGGTCATGAGGCGGGCTTCAACGCCTGTCCCCTCTTGACGATCAACAGCCTTGTCTCTTCCGTAATTGTATTTGTTACCCCATCATGGACAGCTCACTCTTTGATTCAGTGACCTCAAAATTTATCAGGTAACGATGGTGTCTTTTCTGGCTGTTGGGGCACCTCCTCTTGTCGGACGGTCAAGGGTTTTTGACTTTGACTTCTGGTTGTTTTGAGGTTTCGATCGGACCATGTTTTGAGGGGAGTCCTCATCGGTGTTGTGAAGAACTTCAACCTCGCGCTGGGGCCATGGAGGGCCAGCAGATGGTTCTTGAAGCTTTGGGCATCCTCGCCCGGGACCTGGTCTTCCATCTGATCTCGACACCAGCCTCAGCGCTCCGGCAATCACGTACCTTCCCGACCACACCACAGTATATGTAGAAGTTCCAACATTCCCCATTTCACCGGCTCTCCCCAGAAAGCCACAATGGCACAATGGGGAGAGTCCGGCCCGACGGCCAGCAACGCTCGAATTGCACCCCTCACTCAAGAGAGGTCACCAGTTCGAGTGCGAAGTAAAACACCTTTCGAGGGTTTTCGTAGCCGGCTACCCGATCCCGGATCCGAGGGGGAGGTTAGCCGGTAAGCTTTTTGTGTTGTTTTACTTGCTCTTTTTTGTCTTTCCTATGGATGGAAAAAGAGAGAGAGTGATGTCTGCGACTTGTGTTGATGTTGTGATTGGGGTAGAAGTCACATTCCAAGTACATCGGGTTCATTTGTCTCTCCCGAGAACTCTGCATCACGACGCCTCCTGCTATAGCGTCTGCCTCTCCACTGAGATATGGTTTCAAACCCCTCTCGACGATCTGCGCGAGTCAAAAGAGCACCCTCATCACGAAAACCAGGATGGCCACCTCGAAGCTTTACAACTATCTCAATCCAGTTGCTCCAGCCGTTATTCATCTTGGGATCTCTGCCCAAAAAAGAACAAGATTTGTCTGTCGCCTTTGACAAAATTGAGTCTGTACAGTTGTCCAGCGTCGGGATTGACTCGAACAGGATTTGGTTGTGGGTTGAGGTCGACCAGAAGGACGCTGGTCCGCCAAAATCGCTCCGCACCTGGCGCCGTAACTACCTACCTCCCCATGGATGCTCTAACCTCCCTTTTGAGTCGCATGTTTAAATCTATCTTCCCTATACGCAACGACTCTCTCCCAACACCTCACCTTGGTCCACCGCAAACCTACAAGCCGACCCTTACTCAGGGGTTTATTTACACCACCTCCCATCCCCCGTTGTCAACAGCAACCCATTTCCCCACCCTTCTTCTCCACAGCACCAATTCTCCACCACACCCGAACCCTGACTGCCGCGCTAGCCGCGATCAAACCAAGACCATTCATCCCCACCTCCCAAACCCACAAACACCCACCACAACGGAAGATCATCAACCGAGCAAACCACCCTCGGCACCACACCACAACTCAAAAAAAGAATTCCTCTGTGGCGCAATTGGCTAGCGCGTCTGACTGTTAATCAGGAGGTTGGAAGTTCGAGCCTTCCCGGAGGAGGGAAAATTTGAGTTTGTCGCATCACAGCAGGGCGAGCCTCACCGGTTCACTCACTGTTTCATTTTTGGAGCAGTTCGGTTGTGCACATTGACAAGTTGGTTTTTTTCTTTGTTTGCATGGCATTTCTAGTCTGAGAAGACGAAAAGTAGCACGGTTGGGTGTGAGTAAGGATACCTTAAGTCGACCGACGCGAAGGCGCTCGGGGCCGCGGGGAGAGTGAGAGAGATTCAGAAGAATGGGGGGAAATGGAGGCAGAAACCGAATGAACAACGGTAACGATCAATCAATGAGTGACCTGATGATGTGTTTGTACCATCCTGAACTGTTTTTCCACCGTCTAAAGCGAGTTTTGAATTAGGGTAAATATGCGCGCGCCTTTTGTAGAACGAGGGAACCAACAGTCACCACCATCACCACCACCATCAACCGCCCCCCTCATTTCACATTCCACATCACACCTCGTGTATCCAATCGCCACCATCCCAACCCCCCCCTCCTCACTAACTCAAACCCAACCATACTCTACAACCACACTCTAAAAAATCGTCTCCAACCC
>Ga0247824_10001111_pt1 | contig 14383 bp, 11 predicted proteins | sample 13C_PalmiticAcid_FD_194412 | JGI IMG/M metagenome (GOLD analysis project Ga0247824, IMG submission 194412) | Soil microbial communities from agricultural site in Penn Yan, New York, United States - 13C_PalmiticAcid_Day48 | ecosystem: Environmental > Terrestrial > Soil > Agricultural land... | reverse complement strand
TTCCTCGATACATACTCTGAGGCAGGAAGAGGTGCGGGCTTAGGAGCCAAGTGGAGCGCGCTCGTCATCAACCTCTCGACCTCTGATACCTGGTGACTATGACCAGATCGCGAGTCCGCACCGACAGCCGGTTCTCCTACGGACCAGGAGCGTTGACGAGTTGAAACGCCAGTATCGAGGGTAAGAGTCCGAGTTGAATCCGTTTTTGTATCTGTGCTGGAGGTGGTGTGCGATGAATTCGGCGGGGCTTCTTGCTCAGTAGATTTGTCTGGATTATCAGAAACATCAGTCGTACTGTTAGCACCGCCGGTGTTCCCAGAGTAGGAGCCTAGAAGCAAGCTAACACCCGGTACATTCGCTGCCCACGCGAGCCCTAAAGGTCCTGTTGGTTTTGCATCCTCTGATTCGTCACCGGATTTCGATTGAGATATCGTGCTTGCTTTCAGTAAATCATCTCCTGAGAAGGAGAATGATGGATTGGCAGAGTCTGGTATTGGCGAGTAGGGTTCATCAGGCTCTGAACGTCGTGGAGCGGGCTGAACAACCGCATCTCGTTTTGCAGCTTCGAAAGTATTGACCCAACTCATCATTTCCTCTTCGGTCTCAGCCTGCAACAAGTACGTCCTAGCAATGGAAAAAACGTAGGAGAAAGGTTTGTACACGACAGAGAATAGGGGGAACACGCGTGCGATTCGACAGACTTACTGAGATACACAGACAACTTCGAAGCAGAAGCGGCGCTCCATCTGTACCATGGCCAATCCCTGGCTTCCAGAGGAAGGGGTTCCACCTCCACTCATGGTCATCAAGGAGCTGGATGACGATCCGTATCGGACTTCGCAGAGCAGGACTGATATCCTCTCGCTTTGTACCACTTGCGAACCAACAGTTCGATTAGAGACCACACTTTCGAAGCCAAATTCGCCCTCCTGGATGAAGAAATACTTGCGTTTCCAGACGGGAGTTCGGTTTCTAGGCTGAGGTATCCGAATATTGAGGTATCCCTGTTTTGTGGTCGGCGTAAAGTCTTCCACGGTATGACTCGCAGTGTCTGGAAGCGATTGACCACTGGTAGAACTCGATATGGGCAATAATGATGGCGAATTGCTCCCCTTGCTACTGACTGCAGTGTTGATAGTGAGGATTTCCTGCGCTGGAAGACCTTCGGTAGGTAGAGACTGGGTGTTATTCGGTGGGGGTTGCCGGCTAGTACCGGTATTCGGAATTTGAGATGTCGTTGGCGCTCCAGACCCTACGGCTGGTTTGGATGCTGGCGCCGGGAGGTTACTCGAATAGCTTTGCAGTGACCGAGTTGGTTTCCAGTGCTCGATTGCGTCTGCAACATATCTATCCTTGTTCTGCTCCAGTTCCTGAAGAGTAACAGCACTGGCTTCCTTATGGTCCTTCATATAGGTCTTGAGCTGTAGTACTTGCAGAGCCATGCCTCCAAAGTGATCAGCGTTTCCTGAAAAGTAGTCGTGTTGGGTAGCGATCAGATCGAGGAACTAGAATGGGTGTACAGTATCACTGTAAGTCGGACCAATCGTGCGTTATGAATAGACTCTTGACATGACGTTTCATACTGTCATGGAGGAATACTTACCACACCAAGGACTAGTTGGTCAAGCGTATCCTGAAGCTTAATGCAGAGCATCGCGCAGGACATGGAAGCTTGGATATAACTCTTGCGTATGTCATAAAGCTGAAACGCCTCCTCTCTGACTGCACTTGGTTCCTTTTGTCGGCTTTGAGCACTGAATTTTGTTAACGTGCTCTCGTACTTTTCCAGCGCCTTATCAAAGGTCTTTTTAGCGTCTTTGAATTCCTTGAGATCTGTCTTGAGAAAGTCGTCTAATGGCTTCAGGACCTTTTCATTGACCTCTGAAATGTAGTTGCTCTTGAGGGCCAATGTTGTACGGAGTGCTTCGCCGGTAACTTTCATGGCTGGAAGAGTGTATTGTGAGCCTATCACGAGAGCAGTCCACAAGGACATCGTGGTGACGCGGTTAGATACTGGCAACCATCCAATTGACTACAAGAGTGCCTCCACTAACGAGCCAAAGTCAACTGACAGAGACAACGCAAGGAAGTCTAGAGTACTATGGAAGGGTGATAGATCGAGAGATCATGGGTGCAGCTCACACCCTCTCACACTCCCCAAGACGGGTATGATCTATTGTCATATCTCTCCTGTTAGCAACGCAAGATGTAGATCGAGTGTGGAGTAACCTACTCAGCATGCCCTGAGATAAGAGTGGGACCTCGGCTTGTTTGTTGAGGATAGAGGTGACTTCATTGAGACCTATGATTTCATAGAGGACGAAAGTTGGCAGGATTCAGTTGATGTGTTTAGAGTGTCCACGGGTTCTTCATGCGACTCGAGGGGAAAAGAGGGGGTTATGTCCATGAACATCACATACGCTTCCATTCCTCAGTGAACTGTGTCATGGATCGTTGCTGATAGGAGGTGGTATTTGTGAGGAGGAAGAGTGTCAGTGTGGGGTGCCTTTTTTTTTTTTTTTTTTTTTTTTTTCGGCCAGGCTTGCAAAAAGCATTGTGCGCTGCGAGACAGATCTGAAAGAATACCAATGCTACTAGCCAGTTCTCGACAAAGTAGACCTGTCCCTCAAACAGCTTGATGTTGGCACGGAAGTTGGGGTTATCCAACAACGCATCCTCAAGCGTTATGTTCGCAACAGGGATCATAGCAGCCACACCCGTTGAGGTTGATGCGGTTGTTGCGAGTGTCGAAGGCGCAGGCAGTGTCGGCATTGTGTGGAGGGTGTTGCGGAAGGGAGGGTGATGGCGCGGAGTGCGGGTGATGCTTCGGGCAGAGATGCCAAAGGCTTGGTGAGCGAGTAGGGGATGGTGGAAACGAGGAAACGAAGAATGGATGAAGGAGAAGGAGAAGTGGAGGTGGGAAGTCAAAAGAGAAAGGGTGCACGAACGTGACACAATCCGTTGGGCAGTGTTTGGAAAGTGAATCGGCCGATCTAATTCCCTCGGCTGTGGAGGAACAATTTTTGCAGTGCAATGCTCACCACTTTCGCACCTATCCCTTGAGCATTCTAGTCTAGTCTGACTGTTGCAGAAACTAGCGACTAACCTACTTAATGGATAATGGTCCGAAGACCTTTGCAGCTACTCCACGTAGCGCTCATTTCTGGGCGTCCTCACGTGTCAATTCCTTGGGCCACTGGGCACCTTTGATCAATTCTAGGGCAGCCCTTGCAATGTTCGATGCTCCATTGTGGTCTCGGTCCCTTTCTTGGCCACAGTTCTCGCACTTGAACGATCGTGAGTCCAATTGGCCTACGGCCCCACACTGGCAGCAGGTCATACTGGTGCGGAACTCGTCCGCACATGTTATCAGGACATTCTGGGCCTGGGCCTGCAAACAAACAAGTGCCATGGTGAGTCGCCTCTGTAAAAGCAAGTCGGTCCCAGTGCAAGTGCAGACACAAAATCACAAACGTACCTTTGTCTTCAGGTCAGAAATGAATTTCTGATGCAGCGTTGGGCCTTTGTGCGCAGTGAATGACCCGTCGCCCACAACCACCAGTGTCCTTGCCGCCCCTGCTTCCTGCTTCAGATCCTCAGCCTTTGCCAAGAGCCTGTCAATGCCCTTGCTGGACGTAGCGGTCTTGGCTTGCTTCAATTCATGCCCCTTTATCTTGAACATCATGGACGAATAGAACTTGCGTAGTGGTTCTTCGACTTGCATGATGGATATGACATGCCTTTCGATCGAGGCGCGCAAGGACTGCCACACTGGGAGCAGGTCACTGCCATTCGCCTGCTGCGGCTCGACAGGTTGGATGGTGCTCTCCAGCTCGCACACGTTCTTCTCTTGGCCACTTGGCATCGTGTGTTTGGACTTCTTCTTGGCCTGCTCGAGTCCTTTTAGGTACCTCTTTGTTGTAACACACTGCGAACCTTGTGATATCGACAGGTTCCAGTGTGTGTCTGGCTGTGCTGAGGTTACCATCGTGGCCGTCGCCGTCTTGTGCACTCCTGGATCAATCCCAACAACCACGTAGGCGTCAGGGTTCAGATCTTGGCTCTCGACCATGTCAGGCGTCACCAAGACCTCCTTCACATCTGGGAGCTTCGACTGGGTCTTGTTGATCTTCCCTTGAGGCAATCTTGGCGATCTTGGCTTTGGCTTAGGCCTTGTAATCGAGTAGGCAAGGACTTTCAGCTCGTGTCCGTTGGTAGAGATGGACCCACTGAGAACGTTCCTCCTGTGTGCAATGTCTGGATTGTTGGAACCAATCATGGCCTTGTATTCATCTGGGCCCTCCAAGTGAGCATCAAGGTATGTCTTAAAAACCGCTTTGGCATCCTTGGCGTCGCTGGCATTCTCCATGATGCTCACTTGATCCTCGAATTCTGACTCGGTCTGACCAAGAAGGGGTTGGATTCCTCGCTGCTCGAAATCCGCGTCAGCTGGAATGGTGGGATTCACTACGCATACCGTTTTTGCATAGACGACCTGCTTGCTAAGGAAGAGCTTGAATGCAAGGTCGCCAGGATGGTCGCTCAGGTCGTCCAACAGTCCACCAAGGGTCTCCTTCACAATGTCATCCTTTGATCTTCCTGATAGTAGTGCCTCGAGTAGCGCACGCTCGGTGATCACAAAGTTCTGATCCGTGAAGTCACTCTCAGGGAAATACGCCAGCTGTCTTTCCTGGGGGAGCCTGGAGTTGAGAAGCCAGAAGAGGGTGACTTGGCCGTACGTGTCCGAGGTACCCTTCACCTTGTCCACACTGTCAATGATCGAACTGCCTTCACCGAAATACCACCCCTCATTGAACTGCTTCACACGACTCAGCAATTCGAGGTTGTGCTTTCGGTAATGCGACTGGACAACATCAGCCATCCTTTGACCCGCGAGCTGGAAGAACGTCCCCAGTCCTCCTGTGAGCTGTCGCTTGAGCGGGGGGACTGTCTTTCCTGCGGTCTCCAGCACGGTCCTGTAGTGCGCGATGATCTCGGATACACAACGGTTTGCGGGTGTGTCGCCTTTTGGCCTTCCTTGACGCCTGGACTGGTCATGCCAGAAGAACAGGTCTGACATCAAGTTGGCAAAGAACGCGTTGTTCTCCAAAAAGTCAAACTGCCGGAATGCCTCCTTCCTTTTGTTTGAGTCTTCCGCCTCGGTCGCCGGGTACTCGGTCATGACCTTGGCCTCGTAGCACGCAATGGCCTGAAAGATCATTCGTGTGGTCTCGGTTCCAATGTAGACCATTTCTCTGATGGTGGAGACAATGGCTTTCGCGACTACACCCCGCTCCTCGGTATCCAGGTCAACGAAATTCGTCTCGAGACCCTCCTTTACCCTCCTAGACAGCGTACCGCAGTCCATAGCAATCGTCATGTACTTTGCAGACAATTTGTCCTGAACAACGGTCATTGGATTCCGTTTGTTTGTTCTGCTTGGGGCTTTGTTCGTGATAAGGTCTTTCCGGTTTTCTCTCGAACAGGGAGCAAGTGCGGCCTTTGGAGCTTTTTTCTCCTTTTTCTTCTTGGCCACCTTTTTGCGCGGTGCGACCGTTGACTCTGGAGCGGTTTCCGTCGTTTTGGTGTATGGTTTTGCCTTGTAAATATTGCTGGGCATCAGGCGTTTGTGCGCTCTAGTAGGACGAGGGCCTGTAGTGCTAGTCGAAGTGTCGTCTTGGGAACCGTCCGTGGTGCCATCTTGGGTGCTGTCAGAATCATCGTCCAAGGAGTCGTCTGGGCCATCTTCTTGATCTGAACCATCCTCTTCAGAGTCACTTGAATCGTCCTCTTGATCTGAGTCCTCCTCTTGATCCGAGACCTCTTGTTGATCCGAGTCCTCCTGTTGTTCCGAGTCCTTCTCTTGGTCCGAGTCCTCCTCTTGATCCGAGTCGTCTTCTTGGGTAGAGTCCGAATCGCTCTCATGGATACCGTCCGAGTCGTCCTTTAGGGTACTGTCGAAGTCTACCTGGATGTCGCCCGAGGAGTCTTGGGTCCCTGCCGAATCACCTTGGACGTTGTCCGGTGCATCTTCTTGGGTACTGCCCGAAGAATCAACCTGCATGGCGTCTTGGGTACCATCAGAGGGGTTGTCTTGGGTACCGTCAGGAGGGTTTTCTTGGGTGTCAGTCGTATGCGCACCTGCATCGACCATTCCCAGGGTTGATGACACTGTCTTGGGGGGGCGTCGCGACCTCTTGTATCTCTGCAAGACATTTTCTACTGCTGTAAGCATGTCCATGATTGTGTAGTCGAAAAAACCAGGCGCCGTCGGGTTCTCTTCGAGGTCCTCGTGGTGGTCGAAGAATACATCGTACGCGAGTTGGAACATGGAACGGTTGTAAGACTTTTTTGTCTTTTCCGATACTTGACTGCAGTACTCATCAAGGATGCCCTTGGGGTCCGACATCCCTGCCATCGATATAGGCTGTATGGCCTTGAAGTTTGTGGATATGCCGTGTTCAGGGATGTTCTGGCAGTAGTCATTCTTGGTGACCACGCCGACGGCTGTCCATGCTTCCTGCTCAATGTCTAGGGACTCCAGGATGTCCTGAATTGAAAACTCACGGAAGCTTGACCTGTCCTGGGGATCTTGGCGGAGGATGGTATCCACGCCGAGGAAAAGAAAGTCGCTGTCCGTGGTGGCGACGGTGATGGGTCCTTGCTGTCCTGCGATGCAAACGTCAGCCTCGCCATCGCACTGGCACACGCTCCACCCAAGGTCTCGGAGCTCCTCGGCCAGCACCTCTTTCATCTGGCTGTCTAGAGACCGTGCTGGCTTCCAGAGCTGTTGCGCAGTGTGGGCTTCTCGCACGATCTTGTCCTTACTAGAGCCACCGCATCCGTCTGAGAGGCCTGGTCGAGGAGATCTTGGACCTTGTCGAGCGAGTCTTGGAGCTTGTTCAAGGACTCGCCTTGCTTCGCTTGCCTTTCGCTTCGAGCTTGAGCCTTTTGTACTGATGGAGCACCGTCGATATGGAGGACTGCGCTCGTTTGTCTGAAATGCTGCAGCAACCGATTGTGCAATCTTGTCATGAGGCGTTTGATCCAGGCCTCTTCAAGGTACTCGTCGTTCAGAATGACAGCATCTTGGCGTTTGGATCTTGAGGCTCTGAGTCTCTGCCAAAACAGGTCCTTACGAATGTAGTACCCTGTGGCAAGGATATAGGCCCGGAAAAGGGACAAGGTGTCGACATGAACCGGCCTGGTTGATGTCTTGGGGTCCACAGGGTTTCCTTCCAGGCCAAACTGCTCTTTTATAAACGACCAGGCGTCTCTCACCCCCATCACTGATCTAGACACAGATTTGGCTCAAGTTAGCAAACTCCTTGTAGAGGATGCACCGATACCATCTACTACCCGACGGAACTTACTCTGGGGAGACTGTGAAGGCTCAAGATGGGTCAAGAAGGCGGATCGACAGCTGTAAAAAAAAGGGGCACGAGGAGGCGAGCGATCTCCTGTTGTGGACACAAGTTGCACGAATACAGTCGTTAGGCATCCGCCTTGATAATCTGAGATTGTGCTCATCCAAGAGGCAACAGACAACAGACTTACACAGTGTTGGATCGGCAACAGAGAATGCCCTCGGAGATGGTTACGAAGGTGTAGAGGTGGAGAAGGGGTAAGAGGGATGAAAATTTCGGGTGAGGCAGGCGGAGGTGATGGAATTGTCTTGAATGTGAACGTGTGCAATCAAGCTTGATCAACTTGACCGAAAAAAGGCTGTGTGTCCTCGCTTTATCGGTATTGCATACAATCCATCCTCGACATCTAGGAACCCCATTTCTGAGCACTGTCGCTTTCATGAACTCTGTAAATGTAATCGGCTCCCCAAGGACACTCACGGAAAGGTGCAATGAGCTGAAAAATTAGGCCCAATTCTGGGCCCAATTTAATGTCAAGGGATTTATTGCTTGTCTGGTGCCGTTGTGTTCCTCTACACGACGTAGTGGAGCTCTGGTCGCCCATACTTGTTCTTGTCATCGTTCTCAATCGTCGGGTAGAAAGGAATCACACCATCTTGCGCACCAATATACATGTTGTTGTAGATCTTCCAGTATACCTCCCGCACCTTGCGGGCTGGATGGAACAGGCCCTGAGCCACGTACTGTAGGATCGTACCCGAGCCAAGTGCCACCGTCAGACCTTCGATCGCATCCATCACCGCGTTGATTACATGAGGTGATGTCTCAAAGATATTGGGCCACACATAGTTGAGCAAATGCAGCAACGCGTCCTCGCATCCAAGACCAACAACTCCCAAGGACATGTCTAAAGTCATTATGAATAGGCATGGGAGAAAACCGTTAGTTGACCGATCTCATTGCTGAAATCCATATCCATGAGCGAGCACGTAAACCAAAGACAATCGAGCACGGATGATCCACTTACGTTTGACGGTAGTACAGGCTGTCTGACGATGGACGAGATCGCGATCCATGAGTGCATCTTCGAGTAGTGGAGTAACGGCATATATATAATCCTTGCCCATTTCTCCAATGTATTCAAAAACCCATGCCAGGGACTATTATCGATCCAAAGAGGAGTAAAGTAGTTAGCAAACAGCATACATGTCATGGTAATATCCAGCGTCTTTGGATCAACTCTAGAGCCGATGGGATGCCTTACCTTCAAAACTCCATTCTGAACATTCAGCTCAGGGACACGATACTCGTTCATTAGCGCGGGCAAGACGGTGAACGGAGCACAGGTCTCAGCTACAATGGCGATAGCAACAGTCGTGCACACACGGTTCTGACGTTCCTGTACCTTCAGATTGTTAAGCAGAGTGGCAAGTACATCTTGGGGTCCAATAGCCTTGGCGATATATCCAAACGTGTTGACCGCTGCTCGACGAATACCCTTCTTGTGGGCCTTGAGCATATCAAGCAGCTCGAAGCACACACGCATCCACTCTCTTGCACTCACGTACTCTGCTCCACGATCTGCAATACGACCAACCAAATCGATGTTGTTTTCCTGCACTTTCTCGTGTCGATTCTTCAGAATAGGCGTCAGGCGAGGCAACAGATCCTTGATTGGTGGCGTCATGCTGCTCATACCAATAACGTTGACGATTGCTTTCAATGCTCCCAGGATAGAGCCCAAGACTTCGGGGTATTCTTCTCCAAGATACTCGAACAACACAAGACCAAGGTGTCCCATCAGCTTCTCCTCTCCGCAAGTCTTCATCACGACAGCGATCCGTGAGATCAGATCTGCTGCCTGCTGACGAACTTTGGCCGACTTGTTGTTCAGGCGCCAAAGGATAGTCGACGTGATCTGAGGAAGGTAGACTTTGCTGCGGAATCCAAGAGCGTTCACAACAGTACCGAAACCGTTGAGCATGACAATGTCCTCTACAGTCTGTTCCTGGAAAGCGTACAAGATGCCATCGATAAGAACCTCCTCTAGACGACCATCCACGTCTGCTGCGCCTAATTGTGCCACCACTTTTTCGATCGTCTCCATGACCATCTTCCGGTAAGGCTCCGATTCGTCTTTCAGATCTCCAACGATTCTCGATACGATCTCCGTTACGCCAACCTTTTGAGCCAGCTCGACAGTGGTTTCAACCAGTTGCTTGTAGTTCCTGCGATCCAATGCCATACGACGAACCCAAAAGTTCTTAAAGAATTCTGGTAGAATCTCTTCCTTGATATATTGAGGGCTGACTCCATCTGTGCCTGCACATTGCTTGACAACCTTGAGTACAATCTTCTTCATCTCTTCATCTGGTGACTGGAACTCTCTGATCAGAATAGGCATGACCTCCTTGGTGTAGTAGTTTGCGTATTCTGCATCCATCAGAGGGATGATGTATCCAATCGCCTTTAGGAAGGCAGCAAGACCTTTGCCGCGATGCTTGCGAATGCCTGACCAAAGTGGCGCCAACACAGAGTCGAATGATTCAATGCCATAGGGGTGAGCCGCCTCTGCCAATGCTGCAATGGCGAGTGATGTAATAGTCCTGACCTTTTGCTGTTCATCCTCCAATCCTTTGCCAATAGCATCGACCAGGTTTTTGAGATGGGGAAGAATGGCGCATCCAAGCAAGATAGCAATCTGCTGAACAATCTTGATACCTGTATGACGAGCCTGCCATGATTTCTTGCTGTTGCACACAGCCTTCAAAAAGGGCAAGAGTGCTGGGATGCCAAGTGCAGACGCGACAACAGAGAATGCGCGTGCTGTCGTGTTTCGAACGTATTCATCGGCATGGTCGATATCTGGGCGCATGGTTGCAATCATCGTGGCGAGTCCAGCGGCCTTGCTAAGGTTGCTGATAATTTCCCGTCCTTCAACTCGAGCGTAGTAATCCTCATCAATCAACAGGGGTTCAATGACGACGAGAATCTTGTGAACGAATGGACGGACAAGGTCATCAAGCTTGTACAGGATCCTGTCAATGACTTTGACCAAAAGATGGCGCTCCTGATCCTCAAGTGTAGGCGACATGAGCAAAGGCAGGATCTGATTGAACAAAGGTCCTGCGCCGAAATCGCGAGCCTTGTCGGTGATTGTACGAAGAGCAGCTTTACGCATAGGGGGCGAGCCGTTCTTGATTTTGAGCAGAAGCCTCATAATCTTGCGTTCCTTGATATCCTCGGGTGACATGGATGATTCGTCCTTCTCATCCAATAGCTTTCCGAAATGTTGCATATCCTCTTGCTTGAAAAATGGAAGGTTGCTACCGCCTGGGACCTCGACCTCAGGTGTAATTCCGTAGTTCTGGCGTACGTTCTCATCCTGCATCATGAACCCACCTGCGTAGGGCGTGGGTGTTGCTGTGAGTTTGCGGCTTGGTGTGCGGATAGGTTGGTAGCTGGCAGGTTGTTCCAGAATCTTGTATCCCGTTGTTGGGAACATGGCGTCCAAGTCTTCATCTGAAAGAGGTCTGTTGCGCATATCGATCTCATGCTCCCATCGTTGTGCGTTCATAGCCTCTGGAGTCATGGGTACTGCAAGGTTGGGTGTGACCATGCCAAATTGACCAGCTGCTGCAGGTGTAGCGCCAAACATGCCTGAGGGTGCAACTGGGGTTTCGTCCCATCTTGACCGTTTTGCAGTGGGTGTCTCGGTTACATCGGCAGCTCTCGGTGTCGCATCCCATGATGATGTGCTGTTGACTACTGGCGTTTGATCCCAGCGGTTGCGTTTTTTGGTCTCTGCCTTGGGTGTCTCTTCCCAACGGTTTGTAGGCGCCGCAACATGATCGTCTGGCTCGTCCCAGGATGAAGTACCTGCGGGCGCAACAACAGGAGTCGCGACATCCCAGCGCCGTTTGCGTCCAGCGGGTGGAGGCGGAGGCGGTGCATCTTGTCCTGTTGCCTTCTGAGCCTCCTTTTTCTTCTCCGCAATCTGTTGCAAAATGCGCTGCTCTTCACGTTGGAACGCAGCCTCCTTCATCACATCAGTATATGACCTCGCCTCAGTTCCTGCTGCGTCATTGTCCTTTGCAAATGGATCCTGCCTTGATGGTGAAAGGACTCTGTTCAGACGACGTTTGTTGTAATCGTCCTCTCTATCAATGATTCTCTTCGACTCGACCCTTCCTGCAAATGGATCAGTATCGTCGCCGTCTACAGATTGCAGATGTGCATAGACTTCTTTAGGTGCGGTATAGGAGGCAGGCCGTTTGCTCTGCTGCGCCATCTTTTTTGAAAGCTCATCTTCTTCCTCATCGTCGTCCATCGGGAGTTCGGTTGAATAGCCTTCAAACTTGTCGCCATTGCCGTAGATATCCTGATCGTAGGAAACCCCTGTGAGAGACGCGCGTGTCTCCTCGCGCTGAGGTGCCTTGCTCCTCTTCTCGAGCTCTGCCTTGATCTGTGCATCGGTGTCTACATTGTGACGAGAACAGCTCTTGGTAAGTATACACGTCGATATCAATGAGGCTGCGGGGCAAACTTCTGATCAACTTACCGTCAGCCATAGGTGTTATGGGTGTATTGAAAAGGTGAGACGAGAGGGCCCTGCTGTCAAAGGCTGTTGTGTTTTGTTTACAAAAAGAAGTGAACCGTTCGATGCAGTTCCTTACAAGCTGAATCCAGTGGTGCGAGCGGTGAGGGTGAGAAGGGATGATCAGCGAACGAGACTGAAAGCTCTGGAAGTGCTCCGCATGCGACAAAGGCCAAAAAAAAAGGTAGCGTCACCGAAGTTCGAGTTGTGTATTTGCTGCGGAGAGAGCATTGATGCGCTGCGCTCACTTTGACTTCTGCTGTGCTGAACTCTCTTCTTCCGTTTCGCATCACCATGAAGGACAGCACGTCTAATGAAGGCAGGTTGCCGTCGAAAGCTGCGTCGTGTGTGCTATAGAATACTGTCGCTGAGATTCGGTCGTGAGCTACTAAACAGTTTGCTCAACCTGCAGATGATTCGAACTTGCTGGTGATCGTTATTGACACAAACCCGTTCGAGTGGGAGCACCCTTCGGCACCATTAAAGCTCAATGAGGCTTTGAAGCACATCCTTGCCTTCATGAATGCCCACCTCGCGGGACGACATGATAATAGATTGGCAGTGATCGCAAGTCATGTCGGTGTCAGGTGTGTATTTAAGGCGAACATGTGGAAGCGATTCATTGAGCGATCTGATAAGCTAATGCTAGTTTGCATTCAACCCTATAACAGCAAGTTTCTCTATCCCACATTGAACGAGTTGACGCCAGGAAGCAAAACAGAGTCGAAGAAGGATGCGAATGTTTACCCGGTCTTCAAGGTCGTAAACGATGCTGTTCTAACTGGAATCAAAAAGTTATTGCAGGATCCAGGCCCATCATTGGAGGAGGCAGACACGGGATCGTCCAAAATCGCCGCCTCTTTATCACTGGGACTTTGCTGTAGGTTATAGACGGCGCAAGGATGGCAATCAGCAGCGCGATCGGCTCTAATTACCTTGGACTGACAATTTCAGCATCCTTTGCTTGTAGATATCAACCAGGCTCTAAAGTCTGATGGGATGGGACATCTCAAACCCAGGATGTTAGTACTGACAGTATCCTCAGACTCATCTTCGGATTATATTCCCATTATGAATTGCATCTTCTCAGCCCAAAAGGCTGTAAGTCCCATCCAGTGCAGAAGGTTGCTTTCTGTTGGTTGAAGTTGTTTGCCACCAAATCCTTTCACTGACATCCTCCCTCCTAATGGCGCTAGAATATCCCCATTGATGTGTGCAAGATCTGGGGTGAAGATGCGGTTTTCCTTCAGCAGGCTGCCCACATCACAGAGGGAATCTATATGCGACCAGACGATCCACATGGCCTCCTGCAGATCCTTTTGGTAACAATGGTTTTGAATGTTTGCTCAATGACGTCCATTGGCTTTAGCATTGCGACAGGCTGTTAACCGTGACGCACGAATCGTCCCTGTTGTTCATAATGTGTGTAGTTCTCATTTCTGCCAGACATGTTCTCGAGAAGCTATCTCTATCTGCCAGGTCAAGACCAGGTCGATTTTCGCGCAGCTTGCTTTTGCCATAAGAAGATCGTTGATATTGGTTACGTCTGCTCTGTCTGCCTCTCAAGTAAGCCGCCATCGCCTTCACATCATTACAACGTAGCTGACAGCGGATCAAAATCTAACATGGTGGTATCGAATTGTTCTTGGCCTCTCTAGTCTTCTGCAGCTTTTCGCCAGTGTGTTCGACATGCAGGTAAGGGGTTCGTTGGAGTAAATGTTGACGACAGGTTGTGTAGAGTACTACTGTTGTCTCACTCGATTCTCGATATTCCTCCTTCACTTTCGAATAGGACCAAGTTTGCTTTCCAACCCCTTCTCCCAACAGCGAGGAGGCTGGGGGCAAAGTCTACAGCTTCCAACCCTGGCTCACCAAGACCGAGTACTCCTACTCCAAGCGCGGCAACATAGTGTAGGCAAGAATAGTGTCCGTGGCTACGATCTGGGTTGTACACCTACTCATACACTCTCATCTCAATGGCTCTCGCCGTTCCTTCCAACTGCCGTTCGTTGTTTTCAGTTCTGAAGCTCTACCCCTCCTAGTCACTGACTGGACTCGACTCGACTTGACTCGGCCCATCCCATACTCGACTTGCATGAACTTTCCCTGTGGCGTAGAAATCTTGACTTTTTGCATCCCAGAAAACGGGAGATATGTTGGATCTTGCTTCATCAGTCTGAACCACAATGCGATTCGGAGCAACTTACCCCCAGTATCCAACAATGGAGTAGTAAGAACCATCCTTGGTTTATGGAAACTCGGGATGCAATGCTAGGCAACACGACCACCATAAAGCTCACCTCTTCTCCCCACCAGTTGGTTCTAACGATGGATTTTCATTGACTTTTATCCTTCAATGGACGAGTGTTTTTACTCGAGTCAGAGGAAGAGAATTCCCGTCCCCAACCCAAGCGATAAC
>Ga0247824_10001110_pt1 | contig 14390 bp, 9 predicted proteins | sample 13C_PalmiticAcid_FD_194412 | JGI IMG/M metagenome (GOLD analysis project Ga0247824, IMG submission 194412) | Soil microbial communities from agricultural site in Penn Yan, New York, United States - 13C_PalmiticAcid_Day48 | ecosystem: Environmental > Terrestrial > Soil > Agricultural land... | reverse complement strand
ACCCCGTCCCCTGCCAGCTCCACAACCGGCGCCTCCCCGGGACTCACATGGAACTGTCGTAAGCCCCGATCCTCCTCCTCCTTTTTGGTTGACCCAAACCCAAACCCAAACCCAAACACGGCAGCAGTCGGGCTGGGCGTCCCCACGAGCGTGGTCAAGCCCGAGCTGTTTCGCTGGTGGTGGCCCATCCGCCATTGGTTTTGGCTCTGCCCTTGGCCCTGGGGGTGATGACCCTGCACGCCGTTGTTGTAGAGGGGTGATGGTGGTGGTGCTGGTGGCGATGATGGCAGAGAAAGCGACGCGGGCAGCTTGAACTCGGCGGCGTGGTGTGCCGGGGCGGTCGTGGTGGAAAAGTGCGGGAGGACGACGGGTACGGATACGGAGGGGAGGGTTGGCTGTTGTTCTTGGTGGTGGTGGTGGGGTCTCGTTCTGTAACTGTAGCTGTGGCTGGTGCGGGGGCTCTGTCTCTTGCCTGTGCTGGTGCGGGTGCTGGTGCTGGCGTATTGGGTCTCGTTGAGATCGGCGCCAGGGCGGGTATGACCGTAATCAAAGGGAGGTAGTGTTTCGGAGCGGGCGCGTCGGCGGCGGTGGCGGCGGATGGTGAGGAGGATGATGAGCCCGGCAAGGAGGAGGGCGAGGGCGCTACTGCCAGCGGCAATGCCTGCTATGGTCGAGGTTGAGAGTTGAGAAGAGTTGGGCTCTGGGGTTGTGGATGGGGATGGGGTGGATTGGGAGTCGGTAGGGAGGATGAGGTTGGCCGTTGTTGTCAAGGTGATGACGGAGGGTGGGCGGGATGTGAGTGTTAAAGTGGAGGTTAGGGTGATTGTTGCTTCAGCTTTGAGGATGCTGCGGGTAGTTAGTACTGAATGGCGAAGGCCACGGGCAGTGTAGAGAGGATGGCGGCTGGCAACGTACCGGGTGTTTGTTTGGTAGAGAGTTGTCAGGGCGGTAGAAGTGGTGTGCGTAGTGACGATGACAGACAATATGCTCGTCACCTCGGCCGTCTGAGTGACATAGCTGGTGACTGTCGGAACTTCCCCTTGATTGTCTTGTCTTGGAACCGGGACATCACGAAGGATATGCGAGAGCCCCCTCGTGGAGGACTCCCACTGTGTCGGAGGCCGTACTCTCGAAGAACCCGAGGCCAACAGCACGTCTTCCCTGCTCGGCTGTGTGAGCTTGGGACTGATTTCTGCTCTCTTGGCAATTGCAGTCGCCGTTACCCAGACGATGTCCGTCTGTGTTGCAGCGGTAGAAAGCGTGATGTCGACAGTGGAAACGGAAGTAGATGTTTGTACTTCAGCGATAACAATGGTGGCCCGCTGCGTCGCGATCCGCGTGAGCGTCTCCGTGATGGTCGACGTGATAGTCATGGGCTCACTTCGATTTGTCAACCCATGGTCCCCATTCTTGAGACGGCCTCGCTCAGGACTTACACCGAGGCGACACACTTCCCCTGAGAGCAGACTTGGTCGCTGGAGCAGCAACCGGATCCGCAACACACCTTGCCGCCGCCACAGCAATACTTTGCATCGACGCAGCAGTTTCCACAGCCAGAACAGAAATCGACATTATTGCCGAAGCAGTAGTTGGACCCGTTGGCGAGACAGTCCCTCCTCCCCACGTCCAGGGTGCGCTCTCTGAGGCCAAACAGCGGCTTCGTTCCGGGGACAGGATCTGTCCATGTGTGTTGACGGGCGTTCTCGCCTGCTGCGAGGGACAGACCTGCTTCAGAGTCCGAGTTGAACGACGAGACCGAACTGGCGGCGAATGACCAGGCGGTGATGATGAAAGCAGCCAGTCGGCCCAGGGTTGGACTCATCACGGTATCGGGTCATGATGCAATGCGACGGAAGGGAGGGAGATGAAGGGAGGTGGGAGCATCATCAAGGACCCTGATGCAGTGCGCGACGAGGGCCGCCTCTCCAGTTATACAGAGCTCAGCCCGACTTGTTCACCGCGTCTAACGACAACAAATCATGGATAAGACATGTGGTGCAGGCCGTACGCAGACAACGTATGTACTAGGTACGTACACCGACTCTTCAGCTGCCGGCAGCAACAGCGGGCACCACTCAAACGCGGCGAGCACCAGCCAATGGTAGCATGTTGAGGCAGGCCCGGAGAGGTGGCCGGGGACAGTTGGTCTTGTTGTCATCGGGATTCGGATCCAATGCAAGCCGTCGGAACAGGGCTACAGCTGTCCTCCTCCACACGCAGCACTTGATGCTCAGCTCGCATTGCCGGTGAGGGGAAGCGTAATTGGTGACTGGGCGCCTGTCGAGACTGTCGAGCCAGTCACGAAAACCGAAATGTTGGGGGCTACTCGGTCACCCCATCCAACGTGTCGGCTGCATCCTCTGAACTCGCATCTGCCAGGTAGGAAACGCAGCCGGAAATGGGGAAACGCCACAAAATCGTATAATCAACTCAAAGCCATCGTTGGGATTCTGTTGTTGGGAAATGGTGAATCCAGGAAGGTGGATCGTGACTGGTCTCGGGAAGGCGCGAGGAAGCAGGCAATGTGCGTTGCCGCCTCGGCACCCACAGGGCTGGGCCGATGTGGGGCCGGACAACCCCACAGGTGCCCCGCGTCTAGCGCGACCACCGAAACTCGACGCGCATCGGTCAATTGAATTGCATCTGCGAGTGTCAACGAGCACCCCTTGACCGAGTGAAGCACACCCCCCTCGACACCGACGCAGGCGCATACGACCGCCACCATGGATATTGACGACATCCTCCGGGAAGTCGACCCGACATTCCACGCCATACCGCAAGAAAAGCGCGATCTCCAGGAACTAACGCGTGCCTGGATCGCTGAAAGATCGGCGCCCGAGCTGCTCCCGTATGCACCGCAATCCCAAGCTCCCAACCCGGCCCCTTCTCCCGCGCAACGCCGGCTTACCCTTCTCTGAACCACACAGCTGGCCCGCCAACGGCCTTTTCGAGCGCATAAACAGCAACATCAAACATCAGATCGAGAAGGTCGAGGAGATGACGGGGGACATGGACCCCAAGACCAACTTCGCCCTCATCGTCATCCAGACCGAGCTCGAGCGCTACCGCTACCTGGTGCGCAGCTACCTGCGCGCCCGCATCGCCAAGATCGACCGCCACACCCTGCACTATCTCTCCACCGACGCCCTGCGGTCGCGCCTGTCCGAGATGGAGCTGGCCTACGCGACGCGCCACCAAGCCCTGCTGCATAACCACTACCTGTCCTCGTTCCTGTCGTCGTTCCCCCCAAACCTGCAGAACCTGAACGATGCGTCGGGCGGAATCAGTATGATTGAGGTGCCCGACCTTGAGTCGGCCGTGTTTATCCGCCTGCTCAAGGACGCGTCAGTGGCGGCCCGCGGGGTGGACGAGGACGACGATGCCGAGATGAAGGAGAGCGATATTGTGATTCTGCGCTGGTCAGATGCAAAACCGCTGGTGGACGCGGGGAGCGCTGAGCTGGTTTGAGATGGGAACAGGGCTGGCCGTCAGGCCCTGACCCAGCCGCTCCAACCAGAATGCGTCTGGACGTGCTGGCCGCGACCGAGTTGGCCTTGTCTCATACGATCCTCGAATAAGGGCCAGTCGAGGATACGAACATTCGCCAGAGGAGGAGCCCAGGGTGCTGCACCCTGAGGTTGTCCAACCCGGGCCGACCACGACAGACGGTCTCCAGCGAAACCCGTGTCAATGCCAGGTTCACTAGCTTGACTCAAGCCACTCTTCACAAGCACAACGGCACTGATTCGTTTTCCGATGCAAAACTCACGCCAGTCTTGAACCACAAGACACTTTTGTTACGGAATTCGATGGGTTCTGGCGTCTCTTGCGCCGCCAACCCCTGAACTCGACACCCGATAGGGGCAGCCTGATCTGGTTTGGGGATGATGTCTATTACAGAGCAGCATGCCCGGGGCCGCCCAAATCACCGGTTATGGCGGTGATCAGCTGGTGAGACACAGTAGCCTTCGAGTTTTGGTGAAAGGGTGTCGCTGCTGGGGAATGGGGCTAGACGGGATGAAACCCGTCTCGACTTTCAATACCGGTACCATAAAAGGCGAGGTGGAGGTTAACGTCAAACGAGCTCGTTGCCCGTTTGCGCCCGGGCCGGCCCGAATGGGTATCGGACGCGGCATCGTATGACCGGAGCCCAACGTCGCTGTGGAGCAGCTGAAAGATCGGATCGTGCCAACAGCGCTGTGCATGGGTCTTGAGGCGGGGTGAGTGGAGCTGCGAAGGGGTTCTCCGCTCTGTTGCCCTGTGGACTGGGATTCCTGTTCTCTTGGGAGACCCATCGCATTGACGGCTTGGAAGATTCTATCGAATGCACTTTGCTTTTCCCTGTTTCCAAGGTGGTAACCCCGTGCACAGAATCTGGAACCACCACGTTGGCATTTCCCCTTGCCTCGGCGCGGACCAAGGCCAAAGGGTGGCTTGGACGGGACACAAAGGGATTTACGCGATGATTGGCACATGATGCGCCAAGCTGCAGCGACTTTCGACGTCTCGTATCCGGGGGATTTTTGTTGATTTTCCCGTCCTCGAACAGGAACATAGAAGCTTCGACATGTGTTCGGCAGTCTGCAGTACGGAGTACCTGCATTTAAAACCCTCAGACCCTTTGAGCTTCTTGCGACTTGTCAACATCAGCTGAAAACACAACATCTGCCGTCAAGAGTGATGGGACGAATCTGATGTCTGGCGACTGGACACAGCCAGAGACAACGGCGTCTCCCAGCTGCAAGGCCCGAGCCAATGACTTCACCCATTGTCCCTGCGTCTCAAACAACAGCGCCAATCACTCAGGGGAGATCGTCCGTTCTCAATGTTGACAAGACAACTTTGCAAACATCGTCAAGCGCCCGCGCCGCTGTTATTGTCTCGAGCGCTGTTGTTTGCCGTCACAGCTCAGCTCCTGCTCACCTTCACTGCATCGTAGTAGGTGCCGCGGATCCGTGCAACGGTGGACTTGAATCCGAGCTAGGCCGCCTTGTAACCCTATGACATCGCTGTTCAGGGGCGCCCCGGGCTCGCACGGCCCAGCACAGCGCCAAGTCGCTTGACCCCTGGGACCTGATTACGCGAAGCCCCGCGTGTTGATTGGTGCCCATAGTGATCGCTGGCCAGATCGGGCAAATGGGCCTGCTGGGCTGAGCAGCGCGGGCGGCTTTGGTCCTGGGACGCCGCTGCAATTTTAAATTTGCGCCCATGTGGTTTTTCCCGCCGAAGAAGGCGTCCTTCCCGTCACGAAGTGGTAAGGTCGCACCTGTCCTCGTGTGAGAGTAGGACAACAGAGGCGATGGAATGCGGGTGGATGAAGGGGGGGAAGGGAGGAACAGGATCATCGCACAAGGACGGGAGACAGGGCAAGGGTGGTGGGATCTTTCCATCCCTCGCCTGCCCCTCGGCTTCCCTTCGCTCTTTTGCCGGGTTAAACCTGCTTAATGTGTGGCGCGAATGGGACGGCGAGGGGATCCCGCCTCGTGTTTAGGAGTGGATACAACATGGCACAGCGAGCACAGGTCCTGGATGGCACGGTGGAAGCAGGACGCTGGAGATGGTCAAGGATGCAAAGTGGAAAGTGTCCCTGCCGCTCTGACTGGGCAGCGCAGGTCCCGGATCGCGCCCGAGGGTTGCAGCACACCAACCAGCGCCATGAGCTCCTCCCTGGAGATGGGTTCTTAAGCATGCCCAGCCCGGGACACCGCGAGGAATTCTCATTTCTCCTTCCCTCTGTTTTGACTCAGCCATACCCAGACGCTCGCTGTCTTTCACACAGTCCATACCCTCTTCCTCTTCTCTTTCATATCGTGTTAGTATCTAGACACACTCGCTGAAAGCATCATCACAACACAACACCAATTTTAATACCAGTTTTCCGTAATACACACACACCCACACCAGCCAACATGCGCTTCACATCCATCTTCCTCGCCGCCGGCCTCGCGCTCTTTGCGACTGCCCAGACCACCTCGGGCAACGCGGCCGCCACCACCACCGACGCGGCCACCGCCGCTGCCAACTCTGCCCAGGCTGAGATCCTCAGGTGCCTCGGCGCCTGCAAGAACGGCGACGTTGCCTGCACGTCCAAGTGCATTGCCGTGCCCAACCCCAACGAGTCTCAGGTGAGCAATCCTCCACCAACAAACTCCCCTTCTCCCCACTCCCTACCACCACAAGACACCCTCCCGTCTTCCAAACCCACCACCCAGAAAAAAACTAACCCCCCGCTCCAGGTCAACGCCACAAACGCCTGCGTGGCCGCCTGCCCCCAGGGCAACGGCACCGAGGCCGAGACCAAGAAGTACGCCGACTGCATCCAGGGCTGCATCAGCACCAACTACTTCAACCCCACCACGGGCCAGCCTCAGCCCACCGGCGCCTCGGGCTCGTCTGGAAACACCAATGGCAACAACAACAACAATGGTGGCAGCAACAACAACGGCAATGGCAGCGGCAGCAACAGCAACAGCCCGTCGGGCACCAGCGGGAACCAGGCCTCGGGCACCACCGCCGGGGCGGCGGCGACGAGCTCGACTGGCGCCGCTGGCGTGATTGGGGTCTCTGGCGGGTTGGTGGGCGTTGTTGGGCTCTTGGCCGGCGTGATGGCTCTGTGAGGGGTGAGCAGCGTTTGAATTGGGAGATTTGAGTACCTTCAAGGGGGGGTGTGAAGTGGTGGTTTAATGGATGGTGGGTAATTGGGGTTCGGGTACTGGACTGGGCTGGCTTTTGGTAATTAGGCAGGACAGGAGCAGAAAAAAACAAAAAGGTTTAGTGATATGGATGGCGTCGTCACCGTGGGTGTTTGTGTGAATTTTGGGGAGGTGATTTTGATTTTGGATTGGCTATCGCTATGACCTCGTGGGCACCACCGGCTCAATGTCGGTTATCCAGGGGAGGTTGAGCCGCTTCATCTCGACGGCGAGCTGAAAGAGGTAGTCGAGGCTGTGTCACGTCAGCGAGGTCTTGACTTGGAGGCGAGTGGGAAGAAAAGGGCGCACCTCTCGCACTGCGTCTTCGCCTTGTGCACGTTCTCCCCCCACACGTACACACCGTGCCGCCTCACCAGCACGGCGTAGGTGTCGGGATACTTATCCATGGCCTCCTCGAGGAACTCGGTCAGGTCCTCCTCGTGCGCCGTGTTCTCGATCACGGGGATCACCAGCGTGTCGTGGTAGCCCAGGTTTCCGCTCTTCTCAAACCCGCGCCCGAACCCCTTGATCTGCTCGATGTTGTTGATGCGGAACTCGCGGTCGTTGCCGGCGCCCTGCGTCTCGAGGAGGAGCGTCACGAGCACGGCCCAGTGCGAGTGCGTGTGGATGCAGCAGCCGGCGCGCCGCTTGGTGAAGGCGGCCAGGAAGAGGGGGGTGCACTGGCTCGGCTTGTAGCTGGGCGGGCTGCGCAGGTAGACGCGCTGCCGCCGGTCGAGCGACTGAGCTTGCGCGGCGAGGGAGAGCACGTAGATGTCGTCGGGCTTCATCAGCTCCTTCTGGACGCCCGAGGGGGCGATGTAGACGAGGTCACTGCCAGGGGGCGCATGGTTAGCGGGTGTGGTTTGCTGGTGATGGTGGGGGTGGGGGTGGTGATGGTGACGGCGCATACTCTTCGCGGATCGAGGCACCTCCTCCCGTGCCGGTGACCCAGCCGAGGGTCCAGAACTTGGCGCAGAGCGAGGGGATCAGGTTCGCCGGGTGGTCCGGGTTGTCGGACTGCACGAGGTGGTCGTTGGTGCCGGCCAGCTGGCCGTTGGATGGCGGGGTCATGCCGGGTTCGGGTCGGGACGGGGTTTTGGTGGGCGGCGGTGCAAGCCGGCGGTAGCGTGTCACTAGCGCTCTCCGAAAGTGGCCTCGACCTCCAAAGTGTCCTCTTCGACAGCGTCAAACTGGAATCTGCTGAGGCGGGCTTTGTCGGCAAATTTTAAAGAGGCGGCAGTATCGAGTCGCAATATGAGGCTATTTGGGGCTAAATTGACGACAGGGAAGCCGCTTCTTCACCGCGACGGAGCGGTTCCGGTACGACCCTCCACTTGGCATGCGGAGCGGGAGCACATGCCGCCAGCAGCGCGCTTGAGCAGCATCCGGCAGCGGCATTGGCGTGCTCCACAGCAAACATTGGAACATCGAGACGGCGTGTTCGATGTGGCAGTTATCTTTGATGTTTGCTCCACGTGGTCTCTGGGGAAAAGTGAAATGGAGTTGAACGTGCCGCCGGGAAATTCGCGTGGAGCAGACCTGACCATCGTTCCTCAACTGGTGGAACGGGGCTACGTTTACCTTACGGCCGATGGCGTTGGGAACAAGTCCCTGAAACCTCGCTGTCAATGCAGTCTCATCCGAAGACAGCGAAACAACCTAGACAGTAGGTGGCTCTCTCAGCTGGGCCCTCATGCTTTCTTGATACCAAGGTAGCATTAATCCCCCGTTCCCCGCTCTTGCCTGCCAAAGAAAACACCCTCATGCTCCCGGCGGCTTTTTCAAGGGAGTGGAGGCCAGGGGCCAGACAACCGCCGTTGATGGTGCTAAATGGCCACCAAAACCAACCTTGCCGTTGCCATTGGAGGATCAGCAGGCAAGTGACAGGTACCAAATGGAGGGCAGAGAGACTGGAAACAAAGACACGGTCTTCTCCATGGAATTGAGACAGTCGAAGAAAAACCAACAAAAACTAAACCATCCCATTCGCACCGATGTTGGAGGCTTACGGGATGCTTTGCATGGTTGCGGCGACCCAATCAAAACGAAGGTTCCAAGAGCTTCTGCAGGGACGCTGGGACCACTCTGTTTGACCCTGCCGCCCCCCCCATGCGGCCCCGCAGGACCGGCTGTGACAGTGGAAGCTGCTCCAAGCTCAGGATTCTTAAAGACACGTTGTCAGAAATCGCCTGCCTGGCTTCAAATTCACCACACCAGCAGCCTGCCACACGTCGGGTGATTTTCCCCTTTCCTCGAGCTGGAGCGACATCACTGCCCAACCCCATTGTGTCGTCTGTCTTGGTTGACAGTCCCTTCCTTTCTCCATTGACCTTGCTGTCGCTTTGCATTGCGCTCCCGTTGATCGGCTTCCCGTTGCTGGTCTGCTCGCGATAGCACTCGGCTCTCCAAAATGAGGTTCAACGTCGCTGCCGCTGCCGCCAGCGCAGCCTTCCTGGTTGGCGGTGTCAACGCCGAGGACCAGAAGGTCCTCAAAGACGAGAGCTCGTCGGTTGCCGAGTCGGCCACCCAGGCTGCTCCGGAGCTCCCGACTTTCACTGTGAGTATTTCCACAGCCCGCCCATGCCCCTGCCCAATCGTCAATCGTGCCCCAATTTCTGGCGGCTGGTTGCCACCGAAACATGGGTATTGCGAATAAGCTACTCGACCGCAATTGCATACTGACACGCATTGAAACCAGCCCACCAAGCTCAAGGCCCCGTTCCTTGAGCAGTTCACCAGCGACTGGGAGAAGCGGTGGAAGCCTTCGCACGCCAAGAAGGCCGACACGGGCGACGAGGAATGGGCGTACGTCGGCGAGTGGTCGGTTGAGGAGCCCACCGTCTACAAGGGCATGGAGGGCGACAAGGGCCTTGTTATCAAGAACGTCGCCGCCCATCACGCCATCTCGGCCAAGTTCCCCAAGAAGGTCGACCCCAAGGGTAAGACCCTGGTGGTCCAGTATGAGGTCAAGCTGCAGAGTAAGTTTGTTTTGCGCCCCTTTGCTGCTGCTTCTCAGGCAAGCGCTAACGTGCCACCTACCAGACGGCCTCGAGTGCGGTGGCGCCTACATGAAGCTGCTGCGGGACACCAAGGCCCTGCATCAGGACGAGTTCTCGAACACGACCCCGTACGTCATCATGTTCGGCCCCGACAAGTGCGGCCACACCAACAAGGTCCACTTCATCTTCAACCACAAGAACCCCAAGACGGGCGAGTACGAGGAGAAGCACCTGAGCGCTCCCCCCGCCGCCAAGATCGTCAAGACTACCGAGCTCTACACGCTCATCGTGCACCCCAACAACACGTACGTGATTGAGCAGAACGGCGAGCAGGTCAAGGAGGGCAGCCTCCTCGAGGATTTCACCCCCTCGGTCAACCCTCCCAAGGAGATTGACGACCCTAAGGACACCAAGCCCGATGACTGGGTCGATGAGGCCCGCATCGCCGACCCCGAGGCGAAGAAGCCCGAGGACTGGGATGAGGAGGCGCCGTACGAGATTGTCGATGAGGAGGCTACCCAGCCCGAGGATTGGCTCGTTGATGAGCCCCAGATCATTCCCGACCCCGAGGCCCAGAAGCCCGAGGACTGGGACGACGAGGAGGATGGCGACTGGATCGCTCCCACCGTGGCCAACCCCAAGTGCGCCGACGTCTCTGGCTGCGGCCCGTGGACCAAGCCGATGAAGAAGAACCCCGACTACAAGGGCAAGTGGTCGGCTCCGTACATCGACAACCCGGCCTACAAGGGTGTCTGGGCTCCTCGCAAGATCAAGAACCCCGACTACTTTGAGGACAAGACCCCTGCCAACTTTGAGCCCATTGGCGCTGTGAGTAACCCTGCTCCGTTTGTTTGTGGGGTGGCTTTTGTGACTGACTCCCTGGATAGATTGGCTTCGAGATCTGGACCATGCAGAACAACATTCTCTTTGACAACATCTACGTCGGCCACTCTGTCGAGGACGCCAAGAAGCTGGCCGAGGAGACCTTCTTCAAGAAGCACCCCGTCGAGAAGGCGCTCGAGGAGGCCGACAAGCCCAAGGAGGAGGAGAAGCCCAGCTCGCCCAACGACCTCAAGTTCCTTGACGACCCCAAGACGTACGTTCTGGAGAAGCTCGACCTCTTCCTGACCATCGCCAAGAGGGATCCCGTCGAGGCCATCAAGTTTGTTCCCGAGATCGCCGGCGGTCTTGCCGCCATCTTCGTCACCTTCCTCGCCCTCATCTTCGGCCTTGTCGGCCTTGGCTCCGCTCCCGCTCCGGCGGCGAAGAAGGTTGCCGCCGATGTCAAGGCGAAGGCCAAGGACGTGAAGGACAAGGCTGCCTCGGCCGCGGCCACGGGCGCCGACACCGCCAAGGAGGCCACCAAGCGTGCCACCCGGAGCCAGTCGTAGATGGGTCGTATACCCGGGGTCGGGAGTTTATTCTGGGCTCTAATTGAACATGGGCCGTACCCAAATCCAACCTGATATCGCGCACATCTGGCCGTGGATGGCCTGGCCGTTAGTTTTGCTTCTTCTGCTTATTTTTTGGTCTGCGGAGTCCCATGGCGCATCTGTATTCTAGGAACCAAAATACACAGGCGTTAGTATTGGACACATGGCCTCCACCCACTCTGGATCCCCGTCGTGCCCGTCTCAAACCGAGCTCGTCCCGTGACGATCCCATGGCAACCAGCAGCTCCTCCTTTCCCCCAGATTCTGGGCAGCCCCACAGGAGCTTCCCCACGACACTGCTCGAATTGGCGGCCCGTGATTGGCGGTCGGCAGGAAACGGCTTTGGAGGCTGCGGAGAAGGGTCCACAGTTCGCCGCCCTTCCCCACGCCCGGTCCTCCCAGCGGCTCCTGCCCTTGCCGGGTGTGAGACCGCAGGGCGGATAAAGGGACTGGCCACCCGCTGCAGGTGCCACGGGCGGGTGCGCCTTCATTGACCGGTACAGGGGGACGATTTAACGTTGGGTTTCAACCAATTCGGCAGTTAATTATAGAGGCCGGGCCTGAGCGCTGCTGCTGACCCCAGACCGCATCCCATCCTCCCCCAATCCGCCCCAACTCCCTTCCCGACAACAGCCATGCGTCGTTTGGCAACTCGGGCTGCTTCAGCGTCTGCGACCACCGGCCGTCTCGCAAACTCGTCCAGCTGTCCCAGATCTGCCCTTCTGGCCTCGTCGTCAAGAATGGCACCCTCGGCCAAGTCCGCCTCGGCAACGGCGGTGAGGAGGTTACATGCCACAGCACAGCATCTGCGTCCGGCAGCCGCCGCCGCGGGCCTGTCCAGCACGGCGACCAGCTTCCCGACCACACACGACAAGATTGCCGAGGTGCACGACACGCCGTTTTTCGTCAACAACAAGTTCGTCCAGTCCAGCACCACCCAGTTCATCGACCTGCACGACCCGGCCACCAACAACCTGGTGACGCGCGTGCCCCAGAACACGGACGAGGAGCTCAAGTCGGCCGTGGCCTCGGCTGAGAAGGCCTTCGAGACATGGCGTGCCACCAGCGTGCTGCACCGCCAGCAGATCATGTTCAAGTTTGTCGCCCTGATCCGCGAGAACTGGGACCGCCTGGCCGCCAGCATCACCCTCGAGCAGGGCAAGACGTTTGCCGATGCCAAGGGCGACGTGCTCCGCGGTCTCCAGGTGGCCGAAGCCGCCTGTGGCGCGCCCGAGCTGCTCAAGGGTGAGGTGCTGGAGGTGGCCAAGGACATGGAGACCAGGACGTATCGCGAGCCGCTGGGTGTCGTGGCTGCCATCTGCCCCTTTAGTGAGTCTGGTTCTTCTCCGGAGTATTTTTGGACTTTAAAGTGCTGACTCTCCAGACTTCCCCGCCATGATTCCCCTCTGGTGCATCCCGATCGCCACCGTGACGGGCAACACGCTCATCCTGAAGCCCTCGGAGCGCGACCCCGGTGCGGCCATGATCCTGGCCGAGCTGTGCCAAAAGGCCGGCTTCCCCGACGGCGTCGTCAACATCGTGCACGGCGCCCACCGCACCGTCAACTTCATCCTCGACGAGCCCGCCATCAAGGCCGTCAGCTTCGTCGGCGGCAACAAGGCCGGCGAGTACATCTTCTCGCGCGGCTCCGCCAACGGCAAGCGCGTGCAGGCCAACCTCGGCGCCAAGAACCACGCCGCCGTGCTCCCCGACTGCAACAAGAACCAGTTCCTCAACGCCGTCGTCGGCGCCGCCTTTGGCGCAGCCGGCCAGCGCTGCATGGCCCTCTCCACCCTCGTCATGGTCGGCGAGACCAGGGAGTGGCTCCCGGAGCTCGCCGAGCGCGCCAAGGCCCTGTCGGTCAACGGCGGCTTCGAGGAAGGCGCTGACCTCGGCCCCGTCATCACCCCCCATAGCAAAGCCCGCATCGAGTCCCTCATCGCGTCGGCGGAAGCTGAGGGCGCCACCATCCTCCTCGACGGCCGCGGCTTCAAGCCCGCCAAGTACCCCAACGGCAACTGGATCGCCCCGACCGTCATCTCCAACGTCACCCCGCAGATGCAGTGCTACCGCGAGGAGATTTTTGGCCCCGTCCTCGTCTGCCTCAACGTCGACACCCTCGACGAGGCCATCGACCTGATCAACTCGAACGAGTACGGCAACGGCGTCGCCATCTTCACCCGCTCGGGCCCCACCGCCGAGACATTCCGCCGCCGCATCGAGGCCGGCCAGGTCGGCATCAACGTGCCCATCCCCGTACCCCTGCCCATGTTCAGCTTCACGGGCAACAAGAAGAGCATCGCCGGCGGCGGCGCCAGCACCTTCTACGGCAAGCCCGGCGTCAACTTCTATACCCAGCTCAAGACCGTCACGGCCATGTGGAGCGCCGAGGACGCCATCTCCAAGAAGGCTGATGTGGCGATGCCGACGCATTCTTAGGCGAGGCGGGTCGGCTGGCTTGTGATTTTGTGACATTTTGTCCTTGGGCATATATGACATGACTACTACCGTACTAGCGAGTTGATTCTTTTGGAAGTGGTATTTTTGGGAGGGTGAGCAAAGGAGACTGATGATGAGGGTGAGGGTGATGGGAGTGATAGCAAAGCGGGTACTGTACTGGCTGGCTTGGGGCATTCTGGAGTTTGCTCTCTGATTGCTGAATCGTGGGTTAAAGCATGATCTGTATACTGAACTCGGATCTACGGAGTAGCGATCTTACCTTAGCTGGGTGCTGGAAATAAAAATCAAGTCAATCAGATTACATACAGCCTATCAAATTGGCCTCCTGCTTCGATAGGTTGAACGAAAGTGAGACCGAGTATCCTGGGATACAAATCTATGTTCCATCTAGGTATAATCTAGGAAGGCAATGGTTCAAAGCTGAAAAGATGCTGAATTAATCATGACCGCGTCTACTAACTCGAATGTTCTCCAATCCCTTGGACGTCTCACGTTTGCATATTTCTCTGACTAAGCTATCACCACATGAAATTCTCTCCTGTGGCCCTGTATCCAACAGGGCCGTCTACCTACAACAATGCTATGCTAAACAAGCAACAAACAGGCCACCCAGCCAGAATCCAAACACCCAAAAACGCCATACAATGCTGTGCCAGGCTATGCCATCACCACGCCATGCAAAACCATGCTGAACCGAACCAACACGCCCCTTTTAGCCAACACAACCAGTTCTGACAACCAGCCCCTGACAACGAGTGTCAAACAAAAACAAGAACTTAATCCAGCGCCTCCCCACTGAGTATCCC
>Ga0247824_10001108_pt1 | contig 14403 bp, 11 predicted proteins | sample 13C_PalmiticAcid_FD_194412 | JGI IMG/M metagenome (GOLD analysis project Ga0247824, IMG submission 194412) | Soil microbial communities from agricultural site in Penn Yan, New York, United States - 13C_PalmiticAcid_Day48 | ecosystem: Environmental > Terrestrial > Soil > Agricultural land... | reverse complement strand
TCGCAACAGCACTGTCGACATCAACGAAGTGCGGAGCGCCGTTGAAGCCAGTGACGCGGTCGTGTATTTCGTCGCCTCAGGAGAAGCCGCGCGTAACCGCCCGATGATGCGGGCGGTCGAGGAGCTCGCCGAGATCAGTGGCGGGCGCGTGCTGCGCGTCCAGTCTGACGAAGACACGCAAAAGGCATTTACGGAGATTCGCGAGGAGATCCGCAACCAGTACCTGCTCACGTACGTGCCGGTGAGGCTCGCGGCGCCGGGCACGAGGCGTCCCCTCTCGGTGAAAGTCAGTTGTGACGGCTGCCGCGTCCGCGCGCGCAAGTGGTACGTGGTGAGCGGCCCTAGGGAGTAGGGATTCCTCAGCTTCTGCAACCGCGTCTCTGCGGGCTCTGCCTCCTGCCCGGCCTCTGCGTCCTCTTTTCTGATCCGTCTGCCACGCGGCGATAGACTGGGCACCGGACGCCGATCGCGGGAGTCCTAAGAGGAGCCATGGAACCGAAGACGCCGCCACAGAACAAGCCGACGCCGCTGAAGATGTCAGATGTACAGCTCGTGACCGATCCCGTCTGCGGCATGCGGATCGATCCGTCGACGGCGAAAGGCGGACACTACGACTACGACGCGACGCGTTATTACTTCTGCAATCCGTCGTGCCGCACGCGCTTCGCGTCCGATCCGGGCAAGTACCTGCACGCTGGTGCCACTCCTGATCACGCGGAGATGCACGGTAACGGGCACGCCGCGCACGCTGGCGCACACGCTGCCGCAGCCCCCACCTTCAGGTCGGGCGATAGCGGCACTGTCTACTTCTGTCCGATGGATCCCGAGGTGCGCCAGGATCATCCCGGGTCCTGTCCGAAATGCGGGATGGCACTGGAGCCCGATCTGTCGACCGCGCCTTCGACGCGCGTCGAATATACCTGCCCGATGCACCCCGAGATCGTGCGCAGCGAGCCGGGGAACTGTCCCATTTGTGGCATGGCCCTCGAGCCGCGCACCGTGACGCTCGAGGAACGAGCGAACCCCGAGCTCGCCGACATGACGCGCCGGTTCCGGTTCGGCGTTGCCCTCGGCTTGCCGGTGTTCCTCTTGACGATGGGCGACATGGTGCTTGGCATGGGGCTCGGCGGGCGCGTCGACCTGCGCATAACGAACTGGATCGGTCTGGTGTGCGCGACGCCGGTGGTGCTCTGGGCCGGATGGCCGTTTTTCGAGCGCGGGTGGGCATCGATCGTCAACCGTCACGCGAACATGTTCACGCTCATCGCGCTCGGCGTTGGCGCGGCGTACATCTTCAGCGTCGTCGCCACCATTGCGCCGCGGGTCTTTCCCGAAGGCTTCCGTGTACACGGTGTGGTCGAAACCTATTTCGACACGTCGGTGGTGATCACGGTGCTGGTGCTGCTCGGTCAGGTGCTCGAACTGCGTGCGAGAGGACGCACGAGCGCGGCGATCCGCCACCTTCTCGGTATGGCGCCGAAGACGGCACGAGTGATCCGCGACGGCTCGGAAACGGACATCCCTATCGCGCATGTGCAGGTCGGCGACATCCTTCGGATCCGCCCGGGTGAGAAGGTCCCGGTCGACGGTGTCGTGGTTGAAGGGCGCAGCGCCGTGGACGAATCGATGGTCACCGGTGAGCCGATCCCCACCGAGAAAGAGCCCGGCACCCGGGTGACGGGGGCGACGATCAACGGAACGGGGTCGTTGACCATGAAGGCGGAGCGTGTCGGGAGCGACACGCTGCTCGCGCAGATCGTGAAGATGGTGGGGGAGGCGCAAAGGACGCGCGCACCGATTCAGCGGCTCGCCGACGTGATCTCGTCGTACTTCGTGCCGGCGGTCGTGGTCATCGCGATTGCCGCGTTCATTGCCTGGGCCGTGTTCGGGCCCGAGCCCCGCCTGGCGCTTGCGCTGCTCAGCGCGGTTGCCGTGTTGATCATCGCCTGTCCGTGCGCGCTGGGTCTGGCGACACCGATGGCGATCATGGTCGGCACGGGCCGCGGCGCCGCAGCCGGCGTCCTCGTCCGCAACGCCGAGGCGCTGGAGCGACTCGAGAAGGTCGACACGCTCGTCATCGACAAGACGGGCACGCTGACGGAAGGCAGGCCGCGACTCGTGCACGTGGCCGCCTCGGCTCCCTTCACGGAACCGGACGTGCTGCGATTTGCCGCCGCGATCGAACAACCAAGCGAGCATCCTCTCGCCGCCGCCATCATGGCCGGCGCCCGCGAGCGCGGCATCGACGTGCCGAAGGCCTCGCATTTCGAATCCTTGACCGGACTGGGAGTCTCGGGAACCGTCGAAGGCCGTCAGGTTCTTCTCGGAAACCGCAGACTGCTCGAGACCCACCGCATCGATGTCACTGCGCTGACCACTGATGCGGATCGCCTCCGCGCAGAAGGGCAGACGGTGATGTTTCTGGCCATTGATGGCATGGCCGCGGGCACCATCGGCGCGGCCGATCCGCTCAAGGCGACGACCGCCGACGCCATCGCGGCCCTGCATCGCGAGGGCCTGCGCATCGTGATGCTGACAGGCGATAACGAGCGGACGGCGCGCGCGGTGGCGGCGAAGCTCGGCCTCGACGAGGTCATCGCCGAAGTGCTGCCGGACCAGAAGCGGGCGGCCGTGCAGCGTCTGCAGCGCGAGGGTCGGTCGGTTGCCATGGCAGGAGACGGCATCAACGACGCCCCCGCGCTTGCCGAAGCCTCAGTGGGTATCGCGATGGGTACCGGGACGGACGTCGCCATGGAAAGCGCGGGCGTCACGCTCGTGAAGGGGGACCTTCGCGCGATCGTCCGGGCGCTTCGACTGAGCCGCGCGACGATGAAGAACATCCGGCAGAACCTGTTTCTCGCGTTCGTTTACAACGCGATCGGGGTGCCCGTGGCCGCCGGTGTCCTGTATCCGTTCACCGGACTGCTCATCAGCCCCATCTGGGCCAGCGCCGCCATGACCTTCAGTTCCGTCTCCGTGATCGCCAACGCTCTCCGTCTGCGTCGCCTCCACCTCTGATCGTCCCTGTATTCCGCGGCGCAACCCTTGCCCCTCCCTTTCCGTCTAACCGCGATATATAGTTCTCCTGTATATAGGAGCCCAGCAGATGCAGAGCCGCCGCGCCATCGACGAGGCCAAGAAGGGAAGCGCCGAGGTGGTCATTCTGGCCATCGTCGAGCGTGAAGCCCAGCACGGGTATCAGATCTCCAAGCTGATCGAGTTGCGAACAGGGGGCAGCCTCACGTTCACACTGGCTTCGCTCTACGCGACGCTGTACCGCCTCGAGGATCGTGGCTGGATAAAAGGACGCTGGGTCGAGAAGGCCGGCCAGCGGCGGCGATGTTATTACCGGATCACCGAGGCCGGCCGGAAGGTCCTGGCCGAACAACGTGAAGACTGGAGCCGGTTCGTCGCGGCGCTGGGGCAGGTTGCCGGCGTGAAGTACGCGTAGTTTCGGCTCTCGGCTCTCGGCTTCCGGCTTCCGGCTTCCGCGACAGAGGAATCACTCATGGAATCGCAACGCAACTGGAAGGCGCTCGTCGTCAGGCAGGCGCAGGCGACTGGTGCCGGGGACCTCCCGCGGCACACCATCGATGAACTCGCGGCGCATCTCGAGGACATCTATGCCGATGCGCTGAAAGCGGGCCGCACGGAAGCCGACGCCTACAGGGCGGCGGAAGCTGCGCTTCTCGAGAGTGCGGCGGCGCTGCCGACGGTGCCGCGTCCGCGCACGCGGCGGCCGGACGCGCGGCCGCCCCAGGAGATCGCCGCCGGCGGAAGGATCACGGGTATTGGTGGCGACCTGAGATTCGCGTGGCGTCAATGGAAACGCTCGCCGTCGTTCGCGGCGGTCGCCATCCTCACGCTGGGCCTCGGCGCCGGTGCAGCCACTGCCATCTTCAGCATCGTCGACACCGTCCTGCTGCGGCCGCTGCCGTTTCGCGAGCCGGATCGGCTCGTGACGATCTGGGAGACCAACGCCGAGAAAGGGCTCCCCAGAGAGCGGCTCTCGCCGGTCAACTTCATGGACTATCGCGCCACGCAGTCCGCCTTTTCGGACGCGGCGGCGTGGTGGCGGCCCGAGATCAATCTCGCGGAGCCGCGGCTCGAACCGATTCGCGTGAGCACGATCGAGACGAGCGCGAATTTATTCGATCTGCTCGGGGTGTCGACGCAGCTCGGGCCCGGCTTTCCGCAGCAGGGTCCCTTCAACTCGCGCGATCTCATCGCCGTCATCAGCGATCGTCTGTGGCGTCAGCGTTACAGCGCTGACCCGTCGGTGATCGGCAAGCCCATCGAAGTGAACAACGGCTCCTACACGATCGCTGGCGTGATGCCGCCGCGGTTCAACTTCCCCGACGACGTCGATCTCTGGCTGCGACTGAGTTGGGACTACACGCTCAATAGTCGCGGCGCACACTTCACCGAAGCGGTCGCGCGGCTGCAGCCGGGTATCACTGTGGAGCAGGCCGCGCGCGAGCTCGAGCAGGTGAGTGCCCGGCTCGCCGGACAGGCTCCCAGCACGAATGGAGGGTGGATCGCGCGCCCGATTCCGCTCCTCGATGACATGCTTGGCTACTACCGGCCGGCCCTCATCGTCCTGCTGGCGGCGGTCGGTCTGGTGCTCCTGACGGCATGCCTCAACGTCGCGGGGCTGCTGCTCGCCCGCGCAACGGCACGGGCACGCGAGATGGCCGTTCGTGCGGCGCTCGGTGCGTCACGCGCGCGGCTCGTGCGACAGATGCTCCTCGAAAGCCTGCTCCTGGCTGGCGCGGGAACGGCCGCGGGAGCGGTCGCCGCGATCGCGCTGCTGAAGGGAGCCATCGCGCTCCTGCCTGCGTCGGTGCCGCGGCTCGCGCAGACGACGGTCGATGTCCGACTGCTGGTGTTCGCGCTCGCAGTCGTCGCGTCGACGGCGCTCGTCTTCGGTCTCGTGCCGGCTCTCGTCACGGCGAGCGCTCGCGCGTCCGAAGCGCTGAAGGACAGCACCCGCACGTCCACCGGCGTTCGCGGACATCGCATCAGCCGCGTGCTTGTCGTCGCGGAGGTCGCGCTGGCCTGCGCGGTGCTCGTGGCGTCGGCATTGCTCGTGCGCAGCGTCACCCGAATGATGAACGCTCCGACGGGCATCATCGCCGACGGCGTCGTGACGGCCACGCTGCAACTCGAGAACGCCAAATATCCGGCGTGGGCCAACGTCGAACAGTTCTACGCGTTGATGCTCGAAGCGGTACGCCGCCAGCCGGGCATCGAAGCCGCCGGCCTGTCGACAGCAATCGTGCTGCAGCCGGGGTGGCGCATCCCGGTGGCCGTTGACGGCCGTCCGGCGCCACGCCCTGAGGAAGCGCCGATCGTTCAGCACGTCAGCGTCAGCAGCGGCTACTTCGAAACGTTTCGTGTGCGCCTGCTCGACGGACGCCTTCTTCAGGACTCGGACACGGCAACGGCCGAACCGGTGATCGTGGTCAACGAAACGCTGGCGAAGCGGTTATTCCCCGGCGAGAGCACCGTGGGGAAACGACTCATTTCCACAGCGCAGCAGATCGGACCCCTTGGGCGGAATCTGATGTTCACCTCGCGCGAAGTTCAATCGGTTCCTTTCCGGATCGTCGGCGTCGTTAGCGACGTGCACCAGGCGCCCATCGGCCAGGCCGCCGAGCCGGTGCTGTATCACTCGCAACGGCAGTTCCCGTTCCGCGCGATGACCGTCGTTGCGCGCGGTCAGGATACCGCGACGGTGGTCACCGGCATCCGCCAGGCGCTGCGCGGCATCGACAGCGCGGTCGCCCTCAGCAACGTGAGAACGATGGAAGAGCGCCTGATAACAGCGACGGCCGCGCCGCGGCTGCTGACGGGCGTGCTCGTCACGTTCGCCGTCCTCACGGGACTGCTTGCGGCGATCGGCGTCTATGGGCTGCTGGCGTGGACGGTCAACGAACGGCGTCGCGAACTAGCGATCCGGCTCGCCCTCGGGGCTCAACCCCTGGCCGTCGCTCGTCTCGTTGCCGTTCACGGCCTCGCGCTCACCGCTGGCGGCATCCTTCTGGGCCTCGGTGGCGCGCAACTCGCGGGCGGTCTGCTGCAGGACGTTCTGTTCCAGACGCGCACGACCGATGTCCTCGCGATGTCAGGCGCCGCCGCGCTGCTGATCGGCGCCGCCGTCCTCGCCTGCATCGCCCCCGCGCGCCGGGCCGCGCGAGTCGCGCCGGTCGAAGGCATGCGCGAGTGCTGAACCGCAGGGGAAACACAGGGGAACACACAGAAGAAACACTGTCGATTTGGGCATTTGGCTCTTAGCATTTAGCATTGACGTCCAACCATGCCCCTGGACCTGCGGCCCCTTGCGGTAGGCGAGTTGTTCGACCGCGCGTTCGTGCTCTACCGGCGTCATTTTTCCCTCTTCGTCGGCATCACGTCCGTCCCCGGCCTGTTTGCGTTGATCATGACGCTCGCGCAGCAGGCGTTCACGACGGCAACGATGCCGCAGCCGGCTGCGTCGGGTAACGCCGATGCCGCGGTCCTTGTCGACAACCTCACGCTGATCGTCTCGCTCTTCGCAGGCCTGATGATTGCGCTCGTCGTGTACTGGGTCGTGTACATGATCGCGCTCGGCGCAACGACGTTTGCGGTGTCAGAGATCTACGTCGGGCGCACCGTCACGATTCCGGAAGTCTACGGGCGTATGCGGGGTCGGATAGGCGCTCTGATCCTGCTTCTGCTGCTGATCGGGATCCGCATCGGCGGGCTCGTGCTCGTCGGGACGCTCGTGGTCGGAATGAGTACGGCTTTCGGAGCCCTCCTCAGTTCGATTCTCGGCGGGCTTTTCGCGGTGCTGACGGCGCTCGTGCTGATCGCCGGTTGCACGTTCATGGCGCTGCGCTACAGTCTCTCGATCCCCGCACTCGTGCTCGAGGAGTTGGGACCGGGTGATGCGATCCGCCGCAGTATCGCGCTGACCCAGGGTCGGCTCGGACGCGTGTTCCTGATGGTGATCTGCGCCACGCTCGTCGCATATGCAGCGCTCATCCTGTTCCAGGGGCCCTTCGTCGCTGCCGCGATGTTTGCCGGGCTCGAAACGGGCCATGGCTTCTGGTTGAACGTGCTCGGTGCTGTCGCCGGCACGATCGGCACGACTCTCACGACGCCGTTCCTGATCATCGGCCTCGCCGTGATTTATTACGACGCACGCATCCGTGAAGAAGGCTTCGATCTCGAGCTGTCGCTTGCGGCGCTCGACCGCTGATCCGGCTGTCACACCGCGCCTGGGATGGCACGCCTTTAGAGGTGTTCTGCCAGCCAGCGCTTTGATGCTCGCGATACTGCTGCCACTAGGTTTAGGTGCCCAGACCGCCGGCACCATGGACCCCGTCACGTTCGTTGCGGACCTGCAGCGCGTTTCGGCAGAGGTCTCTGGCGGCGCGGCGGGGCAGGTGCCCGTCGTCACGCTGCCCTCGGCCTGGATCGTCGAGGCCGGTGATCAACGCATCGATGTTCCTGCGCAATCGTTTCGGCGCGCGCTGGAGAACGCGCGGCGGAATCCATCGACATGGCCGGCACAGCGGAGCCGTATCCTCGCGCAGCTGGGGGCGATGCTGGACGAGGCACGGGCGTTTGCTGCGCAGAGTTCCGTTCGTGCGGGATCGAGCCCGGCCGACAGCAGAGGCACGCTGAACACGATCCTGTCGGGCGCCGAATTCCGCCAGCTCCGTGAGCAGAGCGCGTTCACCCGTCTGCGCCAGCGCGCGGCAGAATGGCTGCTGGATGTGTGGGACCGCCTCGGTGGATCGATGCTCGGACGCCGGGGAACCGCTATCGTGTTCGCCTGGATCGCCGTGCTCGTCACGCTGGGCATGCTGGCGTCATGGCTGATGCGAGTGATCCTGCGGTCACCGCAATCGGAGCCTTTCGGTCTTACACCGGCGCCATCGAAGCGACGCTCGGCGCGCGCGTGGGCGCGTGATGCGATGACCGCGGCGGACCCGAGGGAAGCCATGCGCTACGCCTATCGCGCGCTGATCTGCGGTCTCGAGGAGGAGGGTGCCTGGCGTCTGGACGACGCAAGAACCCCGCGAGAATATCTGCGGCTCCTGCCGGCCGACCATCGCCGTCGCGGACCCGCCGGCGATGTGATTCGTCGTTTCGAAGAGGTCTGGTTCGCCGCGCGCGCCGCCACCGAGGCCGATAGAGCAGCGGTCGTGGCGCGGTTGAAGGAACTGGGATGTCTGCCCGCCGATTGAAAGACGTTCATCTCGTAGCGCTTGCGGGGGTGCTGACCGTCGTACTCGGCGGCGCGGCCGCGTTCATCACCCCGCCTGGCGGGCCCGGGAGCGAGAGCCCGTCCAGCTTCAGTGCGGCCGCGGGTGGGGGCAAGGCCGCGTTTCTCACCCTGAAGGCTCTGGGCTACCGGATCGACCGCTCCTATGAACCGATGACCGCCATCGCCGCGACTCCGTCGGACATGATGCTGCTCATGACCGGCACGTTGCGTCCATCGGATCTCGACCGCCGCGCGCTCGAGGCCTTTCTCCAGGCAGGTGGGAGCGTGCTGCTCGTCGGGGTGCAGGGCGCGGACTTTCTGCGCGTGGCCGGCGCCGCGCCGTCCTCGTCAGTGGCGCAGCCCGTCAGGCATCGCGCAGTGACGCCAAGTCCGCTCGCGGTTCGCGCGTCAGAGATCACGATGGTTCCGGTGAGCGGTGCGCCGAAGTTCGCCTCCGCGTATGTCACGGTGTTTTCAGGTGGCGACGACAATCCGCTCGTTGCCACCGCACGTGTGGGGAAGGGACGTGTGATTTGGCTCGCTGCGCCCACGCCGCTCACCAACGCGCACATCGCCGATGCGGGCAATCTCCAGCTGCTGCTCAATGCCGTTGGAGATCCGGGTGAAACGACCCTGCTGTGGGACGAGCATTATCACGGCCATTCCCGTTCGCTGTGGTCGTACGCCGCGCGCACTCCGTTGCCGTGGATCGGCGCGCAGTTCGGAGTTCTGCTGACGTTCGCGCTCGCGACGTATTCGCGCCGCCGCGGTCCGGTGCGCGCGAGAAGGACCGATGCGCGCACGTCGCCGCTCGAGTTCATCGACATGCTCGGTGCGTTGTACCGGCGCGCGGGCGCCGCACCTGCAGCGGTTGCTGCGGCTCGCGCACGTCTGAAACGGACCGTCGGGGCGACACAGGGCATTCCGGCGGATAGTCCCGATGACGCGGTTGCGAAAGCGATCGCCACGAGGTCCGGCGCCGACGTACGCGAAGTGCTCGACGTTCTTTCGGCTGCGGACCACGCGGTGCGGGATGCGCGCTTGAATGCGGCCGACGCCCTCGAGCTGACGCGACGCCTTCAGCAGTTGACCGAAGGAGTCGCGCCCTCCGCTTCGCAGGCGCCTTTGCGCTGATGCGGCAGCTACTGTCTTCCCCGCTCCGCCCCGAGAATCTCGTAGATCGCTCCGTTGCTCAACGACACAAGGTACAGGTGACCGTCAGGGCCTGTATGCATGTCGGTGCCCACGCCGAAGTTCCTGCCGATGAGCAGCGATTCGCTTTCCGTGATCTCCCACTTGTGCAAGTTGTCGGCAACGCGGTCCGCGAGGCGAGGATCATCGGTACCGATCGCACGCCGGTTGCCCGTCAGATTGAAGTGGAAGAGGTGTCCACCTTCGAGAAACGGACGTGCGGCCGCCACGAAGAGGTCTCCCTCGAACTGTGCCCCGAGCTCGCGGCCTGAGACGAAGCCGATCGCCCCGGCGCCACTTCGAACTTCCACGAGAACTCCGGTGCGCTGTAACGCGCACCCGGCAGCATGAAGAGGCGGTTCAGCGCTTCCTGCGCCGCGCCTGCGATGTTCTCAGGTGACCATCGCAGTTGCTGAAGCCCGAAGTAAGTGTTCGCAAACGGATCCGGTGGATCCGGGGTGACCGTCGTTTCAATCGATCGGAACTGCGCGACCCTGTCGGGCGGTCCCATGATCTGAACCCAGCCCGAGTTGAACCCTGGCTCGACACGATTCAGCTCACTGAACGAGTCGTCGCCGTTCTCCTGCTCCCACAGATCGCCCGAGATCGGATCGAAATCCATCCCGAAGCTGTTGCGCAGGCCGTACGCGTAGATCTTCTGGATGTTGGTGCCGATCTGAGCGCCGATCTGTGCGCCCGCATCGAAGAACGGATTGTCCGGGGGCGTGCTGCCATCGTCGTTCAACCTGAGGATCACGCCGGTGAGATGGTTGTCGTCTGGTTCCGGGCCGCCGAACTGGTCGTCGGCACGCGTCGGGCCTCCAGGCCCATTGACGAGATTCTGCAGTTGCCCGCGACGGCCGTTCGTCGGGAACGAACGGATCGGCGGGCGGCGCGGTGCTCCGGCAGGTCCAGTAGAGATAGAAGTCGTTACGATGGTCGAAACCCGGCGCGATCAGCCCGGCAGATAGTCGCGCTCGGCGGCACGTATCCCCTTGTAGCGCGCGAAGACCGCGCGTTCGTCTTCGAGACCGAGCAGCGAACGCCAACTGCTGCCGCGGAACGTGTGCCCGCACATCCGGGCGGCGTGGCGAAGAACGAACCACGGGTAGTGGCGCAACACGCTCGGGAGGTGCCTCATCTTCATCCATCGCTCGGCGCGCCATCGAAGGAACTCGATCTCTTCGGCGTCGAGCGATCCGGTCCTCACGACCGCCGTGGTGCCGTCGTACTCCTCGACGCGATCGTTCACGATGAGGTCTCGCTCTCTGAAGTCCTTCGTCATCGGCGTGCCAGGGTACGGGGTGGGGTGCTGGATATAGGGCCAGTCCACGTACCGCCGCGCAAAGGCAAGGTTCGCCTCGATCGATGCACGCGTGTCGTCGGGATTGCCGACGATGATTCCCCCGACGACGGCGAGGCCGGCCGCGTGCAGCTTCTCGATCGCTTCGAGAGTGGCGTTGCCCGTCCGTCGTCCTGCTTCGCGGCGGGCGTTCTTCGCCGAGGCGCGCAGGAACGCGAGATCCTCTTCGAGCACGTTCTCGATCCCGAGAAACACATAGCGGAAGCCGGCCTTGCGCATCAATGGCGCGAGCGAATCACCGTGGTTGGCGATCGAGGAGGTCATCGCCTGGACGATGTAGTGGATGTCATTCAGACCGGCGTCCACGATCGCCTTGCACAGCGCCTCGAACCGCGCGACGTTCAGTGTGATGTTGTCGTCGACGAGGAAGATGGCGCGCGCACCGCGCGCCCTGGCATCAGCGATGTCGGCGAGGACGCGGGTGAAGTCGAACGTATGGAAGTTGCGGCCGCGCATCTCGATGATCGAGCAGAAGCTGCAGTCGTACGTGCAGCCGCGCGAGGTCTCCACGATGTCGATGGGACGGCCGAGAAAGGTGTAGCCGGTGAGCACCCGTGCGGCGCGGGCGGGGAGCGCCAGTGCTTCCGACTCGAGGCGCGTCACCGGCCGCGGCGGGTTGTGGCGGAATGGGCCGTCCGCGCCGGTTCTGAACGACAGGCCGGCGATGTTGTCCACAGGCTGGCGCCGGGTGAGCGCGCGCAGCAGCGAGCGGAAGGTGATCTCGCCTTCGCCGCGAACGATGAAATCGATACCGCTCGACGGCTCGTCATACGCCTCGGGCGCGAGGCTCGGATCATAGCCGCCGGCGACGACGGTGATCACTGGCGTCAGCGTTCGGATGAGACGCACCAGGCGCAGTGCCGTCTTCCGCTGAAACGTCATGATCGAAAGCCCGACAACGTCCGGCTGGTGATCGCGCACCAGGCGCCGGACGGTCTCTGCGACGCGGTCCTGCACCAGGATCAGGTCGGCAACGAACACCTCGTGCTCGTCGGCGATGTTTCCGGCGAGAGAACCGAGCGCTCCGTTCGGCATCCGCATCGTGAGCGCGGGCGTGTGCTCGAACGAATCCGGCATCGACAGCAGCAACACTCTCATGTGGGGCCTGCGTCTGCGGCACAATAACACTTTCTCTTGCGTCAGGAGCATCGTTTGTCGAACGCCCTCGCCGCCATGACGGCGCACGCGCGCCGTGAACTGTCCAAGGTCATCGTCGGGCAGCAGGAATCGCTGGATCTGCTGCTGCTGACCATCGTGTGCGGAGGCCACGCGCTGCTCGAAGGCGTACCTGGAGTGGCGAAGACCCTCGCCGTCCGCACGCTGGCGCAACTGCTGCAGGTCGGCTTTCAACGCGTGCAGTGCACGCCCGATCTCATGCCCGGCGATATCGTCGGCGGCAACATCTTCAACATGGCCACGAGCCAGTTCGTCCTGCATCGCGGTCCGGTGTTCACGGATTTGCTGCTCGTCGACGAGATCAATCGCATGCCGCCGCGTACTCAGGCCGCGTTGCTCGAGGCGATGGAGGAGCGGCAGGTGACGATCGACGGCCGGACGCAGCCGCTCTCCGCGTCGTTCACTGTGTTTGCGACTCAGAATCCGGTCGAGTTCGAAGGAACGTACCCGCTCCCCGAGGCGGAGCTGGATCGCTTTCTCGTGAAGGTAAGGATCGACTACCCGCAGGCTGCGGATGAAGAGACGGTATTGCAGCGCTATCACCAGGGTTTCGATGCGCGGCATCTGACGGCGCTCGACCTCGAGCCCCTCTCCGCGTCGGCGCTCGACGATGCGCGACGGGACGTTGCCGCGGTCCGCGTGGAGCCGCAGATGTTCACCTATATCGCAGGTCTCGCGCGCCGCACACGCGACTGGCCCGCCGTGACGCTCGGCGCGAGCCCGCGCGCGTCTATCAATCTCATGCAGATGGCGAAGGCGAACGCCGCGATGGACGGGCGCGATTACCTGCTGCCCGATGACGTGAAGGCGGCGGCTCCGGCGGTCTTCAGGCACAGACTCGTGCTCAAGCCCGAGGCTGACCTCGAGGGCCTGACCGCGGACCAGGTGGTTGCCGATGTTCTCGCGGCGGTGGAGGTGCCCCGGTGATCCTCCGGCCGCTGATGCCGGAGACGGCATCCTCACCCGCAGTTGCGACGAGGCGCTTTCCCTACGGCTTCGGGCCTCGTTTCTTCGTGCTTCTCGGCGCAGGCCTGATCCTCACCATTCCCGTGTGGATCGATCCGCGGGTGATCGTGGCGCTGGTCGCGTGGAACGCCGTGGTCCTTACGGTCTGGGTGTTCGACGTCCGGCAGATCCCGATGAACGACCGGATACACATCTCACGTAGATGGACGGCGCCTCTTGCACTGGGCGCCCGCTCGCGCGTCGCGCTCGAAGTCGACAACCGTGCTGCCATCGCCCTGCGCGTCGATGCGATCGACGACGTGCCCGCATCATTCAGCGGGGAACTGCCCCAAGCCGGCGTCGAGGTGGGGCCTCGAGAACGCGCGCAGGTCGAGTACGAGATCGCGCCTCGAGAGCGCGGTGACGTGCGACTCGGGTCCATCTCGCTGCGTGTGCGAAGCTCCTGGGCCATCGGCGAGCGATGGTTGACGGCCGCGGCCGCGCAAACCGTGCGGGTGTTTCCGGATCTGGACGAAGCGAGACGGCAGTCCATGTTCCTTCTGCGCAGCCGCCAGGTCGCCCTCGAGAAGCGACGCGCCCGCGTCATCGGCCTCGGCCGAGATTTCGAAAGCCTTCGCGACTACCAGCCGGGCGACGAACGGCGCGACATCTGCTGGACGGTGACCGCACGCCGCGCCAGGCCGGTGACGAAGATCTATCAGCCGGAGCGGAGCCAGGCGGTGTGGATTCTCGTGGATGGAGGACGCCTCCTGCGCGCGCGCATTGGCGAGCGCACGAAACTCGATGGCATGGTGAATGCGGCGCTCGGCCTCGCCGAAGTCGCGCTCGCGGCTGGCGATCGCGTGGGGCTGCTGACGTATGGACGTCGCACGCACACCAGGCTGGCCCCTGGGCGTGGCGGCCAGCACCTGCGCCTGATCGTCGACGCGCTCGCGACCGTGCCGGCTGAGCGGGCCGAAGCCGATCACGCCGCGGCGGCGGCCGCATTGATGGCGATCCAGAAGCAGCGGGCGCTGATCGTCTGGCTGACCGACGTCGCGGAGACGGCCGGCGTGCCGGACGTGATCGAGAGCGCTGCCCGCCTGTCGCCGCAGCATCTGCTCCTGTTTGGCGTCCTCGAGCCGAGCGAGTTGATCGAGGCCGCTGGTGCTGCACCGGCGAGGGAAGAGGACATGTATCGCATGCTCGCGGCGCAGGAGATGCTCGATCGCAGGGAGGTGCTGCTGAAGACGCTGCGTCAGCGCGGCGTGCACGTGCTCGAGATGGATCCTTCCGGCCCGACCGCCCTCTTGATCGACAGGTATTTGAGCGTCAAGGAACGGAATCTCGTGTAGCGCCGACCTTCAGGTCCGCACCGCGGACGCTGTCGCATCGGCTGTGACCCTCCATCCGCGCGACAGATACAGCGCGAACAGCACGAACAGCGACGCGCCAATAGCGAACTTCGCGA
>Ga0247824_10001107_pt1 | contig 14404 bp, 19 predicted proteins | sample 13C_PalmiticAcid_FD_194412 | JGI IMG/M metagenome (GOLD analysis project Ga0247824, IMG submission 194412) | Soil microbial communities from agricultural site in Penn Yan, New York, United States - 13C_PalmiticAcid_Day48 | ecosystem: Environmental > Terrestrial > Soil > Agricultural land... | reverse complement strand
GGTGTTTTTTTTTTTTTTTTTTTTTTTGTGTGTGTTTGGGTTGTTTTTTTGGGGGGGGGGTGGGTGTTTTTTTCATTTTTATTTTTTTTTTTTTTTTTTTTTTTTCGTAAGCGACACGTCTCATTCGTACCTTGCAAGGACGCACGTTGACATGACTCTACAACAACCTGCCCAACAAACACAGGGACACTCCTCGCAACTTGCACAGGAAGCTCGGGATCTCGCGTCAAGTTTGATCAATTGCGCGCACAGCGCTTGAAAAGTCCATGTGCTTCAAGTCTTGACAATCTTTGAGACAAGGTTTGAAGTCAGAGCAGTTGCGGTACAAACACTTTCAACCCAACGCGTGGGAAACTCGGCAATTTCGATTTGATGAGAACTTTCGTCCCCCCTGTCCTACTTTTCCATCCGTTCGAGTCCACACCTGTATCAAATTCTCTCTCCTATGCCTCTTTCCTCTCATTTCACTCTTGTGTTTTCTCGTAATCCAGGGAATCACGCTGCGTGGAAAGGACGGTGCTTGGACCACGCCAATGCCAAGTTGAACCACATCTGCCCCAACCAATATCTTCCCACACACACCACACACATTGACCCCCTTGGGTTCAATATCGTAACGATCGCTCCAGTTTATGCGTTCAATTGATCAACCTGCTGATAACGGATACAGAAAGCTATTTCAATGCATTGTCATCGTTCTTTGCATGATTCCCTTCATAGAGTCGCAGGGGTGGGCCTTAGAATGGCTGGAGTTTGAACGACTGTGAGATGGACTTTTCTGGTCTCTCCAATGTCACTGGTTGTGAGTAATACTTCTTGGTCGAAATCACACGTCCTGTTCCGTCACCGATCCTCAATACACCATCTTCATCCACGTACATCCTGAAGAAGGAGGCTTCCTCAATACTGTTGGTGATCTTGACAAGATTTGTTTCAGTCTTGAGATAGGCTTCGGTAGGATGATGCACGCGAATATGGTAGTCCAGATTTTGGCGGATGCATTTGGGTGGACCCTCTGGATGGCATGATCCATTGTCCAACACGAGACAGACAACCAACTCCAACGCCTGAGGACCGCCACCCACGACCAAGTCTGAGGCGTAATCCTTTGCGAGGAGACTGCCGAGTCCAACACTTTCGATGCTGAATGGGTTATGCTCTAGCAGAGAAGTACCGGGGAGGCACTCGAACCTATATCCATTGTCTTTTTTTGAAAGAGTGGAGGGGGGGGTCAAATGGATCAAGTGTAACAAAAGTTGTCAGCAACAGAGGGGCGCTCAAAAATGAAATCGCTTTTCCAGATGAAAAAAGATGTGAACACATACCGACCGAGCGAGGTCTGAGGATCTCAAGGATCTCGAACCATTGTCTCGGGTCATTCTTGAACGGCTCCTCTACGGTAATGCGATGTCCACCTCCATGAGTCGTAAACACAACATGCAATCCATCCTCCTCGGTATGAACGACCCTGAATCCTCGGCCTCTCTCCTCCCTGCGAAGACTCAAGCCAGAAGCATCATCGAAATTATCCACAATCTCGATGTCATCTTCTCCAACCTTGAGATAGCCTCTCAAGGGTCCGTTGACGCGGAAGCGGTACTCCTTATCGTCCAAGATGCACTTGGACGGAATGTATGGATCACACTCATAAGTGCTCGAGACAATACAGAGCTCCAATCGCTCAAAGTTCTTGTTGCCACGGATACCCCCGACAAGCACTTGGCTGTCAGTCTTCTTGGAGACGAGGCTTTCAAGGTCGACGCTTTCGAGATAGAACGGATGGTACTCTTTCAGAGTTGTGCCAGGGACGCATCGGTCAAGTTCCTCAGCTACAATGGATCGAGAGTAAAAACCCACGGCGGCAAGAATGGGAGACGTGAGTGTCAAGCACATCATTCACAGAGGTCCATTTGTTCGTAATTCAAAAGTCTGCAGGATACATCAGTAGGCTACATACCCTTGAAGTCAGGCTCGATAATCTCGAACCATTGCCTCGCCTCATTCTTTTCCGGCTCCTCAAGAGAGAGAGGCTTTCCAGAACCGTTCGTGGCAAGCACCACTCGCTTACCGTCGGCTTGGACATGGGCGATTCGCAATCCCCATCCTTCTTCCTTGTAGAGGTTCAGGCCAGAGGCATCCTCAAATTTTTCAACAATCTCGATCCCTTTCTCTGTGATCTTGAAGTATCCAGGGACAGGCTGGTTGACACGGAAGCGGTACTCCACGTTCTCAAAGATACATTTGGATGGGATATACTTGTCGCATCCATAATCCGTCGAGGCAATGCAGAGCTCCAACTGAGCAAAGTTCTTGTTCTTGTCATCGTTGACACCACCGACGACCAAGTTCTTATCGACAGCTTTCGAGACGAGATTCCTAAGCTTGATGCTTTCAAGATAGAAGGGATGGTACTCCTTGATGGTGGTCTCGGGAATGCACCTATTTTCTGGGGCTTTTAGGCGTGGGAAAAAGAAAATTACAGTGGGCCACAGTAGGGCGAGAAGGTGAAATGTAGAGAGGATTGTGGAGGTGATGGTGTAGAGAGAAAAAAAAAAGAGTGAGAATGGCGAGGTCAGAACATCGATTCATGCACCATGATCAGAGTCGTGAGATAACACAAAGTCTGGACATGACACTTGCAAGAAAAGACTTTCATCGGTTCTTTATCGAATGGAGCTGCGGTGACGACCGAGGCGACCATGGCTGCCATAGCAGCGATGGAGAAGGTGATCTTGACCATGGTTCCGATGGATGAATTGGGGTGTGTGTGGAGGAAAAGGTCTGCTGGGGTTGCGAAGCTGCTTCACCTGGATATTTATGTTCTTTGTCCCCCCCCTCCACTGTGTGGGAAAGAATTGCGTTTTGCAAGTTCATGCGCATGAATGGAAAGGACCTTTTACCATTGTAAACACAACGCTTGTTCGAACCATTGAGTATCCGCGGAATGGGCCAGTGGTTTACCAGATCCTCGACATCTCCAACGCCAGACCAAAACACGCAAGGACCTGTTCTCCTGGCATGCGGTAATTCGAAATCCAAGTCAGGGGTGCATGATGAGCGCACGGTGCGAGATGGTCTGTTTGCCTGGAAGTTCGCATTTCATCCCGCGTGGGAAATGTTGTACAATGAAGGCCTTCAGCCTAGATAGCTGTGTGTTGTTCGGTGATGCTCAGATTCCCCATGCCCTCCTGCGGTTTCTTGGTGAAGTAGATGTTGGCTCTTCCACCTCCTGGCTCTGCTCGTTCCTTGTTTTCGTCGTAAAGATTCACGGTAGAGGCGTGAAGAACCCCTCCAAGGGCCTGTTGAGATGAAATGGTACTCCAAGTTATCCGTTCGTACTCGAAGCGATACAGAGTCCCAACCGCCCAAAGTCTTGTCGTCACACACGTAGTCGAGAGCCATATCATAGTCGGCCTTCCATGGGAAGCAGTAGATAGAGGGGAACGAAGAGGGCAAAATGCTGAACAGAGAAGAGGGAATGTGGAGGAAAGGAGGGGATGAGCGAAAATGAACTCTGAATTTATGGACGCATGCACATGACATAGACAAGTTGTCTGATCGCGCGAGGGAAAGGGGGCTTAAGAACTTGCTGTGCAATTGATCGACTGCGTACTATTCCCCAAAGGCTTTCGCTATTCAGAGACCCAAAGTTCCTGTTATCGATCCAACAGCTCAATGCGACGCAGTCAAGTGCGAGTAAAAAAAAAACGTCGCTTTGTGCCAGTGCCATCAAAGAGCACCAGCTTCCTTTTATTCTCAATTGGGACTAGTCAAGAAGCATTCCGAGGTAAAGAAAGAAGAAGAAGAAAAAAAAAGACTATCCCAAGCGGTGGAGTGTGAGATGCTCCTGTTTTTTTGAATGACCTTCTAGACCATCCTTCAGTAATAGTTGGTCGGCTGAAGCTGGAACGACTGCTTGATGTCCTTCTCAGGCTTTCGCAATGTCACAGGCGCCGATTGACCATTGGTCGTGATTGCCAATGGCTCACCTTTGGGATCGAGGTAGACAATTCTCAATTCATCATCGTCGTACATCTGGAAATCGGAAGCTTGGCCAATATCATGGGTGATCACGACAAGATCTTCTTCTTGAACCATGAGGTATCCTTTCATAGGCTTCTCGACACGGATACGGTAATTCACATTCTGGCGGATGCAGTAAGGTGGAGGTTGTCGATCGCAGGGTCCATCACCAGTAACGACGCACACACTCAATGTTTCCTCAGGGCTGCCACTTCCCACAACCAAGTCGGAGCCGTACTCCTTGGCGAGGAACCTATCGAGCTTGACGCTTTGGATCTTGAATGGCTGGTACTCTCGCACAGAGGTGGTGGGGAGACAATCAGATCGGTGCGCGTAGTCTTCAAAAAGAGTGATCAAAGGAACCAGAAAATCGAGTGATCAGCCAGAATGTTTGCGTGGACAGCTTGTGTAACAGAGTAGACAAGTCGAAGGATAGGGGGGACTTACTGGAGAAAACTCTCATCGATCCTTCACAGAGAGGTGCTGCGGTGACGACCGAGACAAGGGCGGCTGCCATAGCAGTGATGGAGAGTGTAAGCTTGACCATGTTTGAAAGGCTGAGTGAGCTGGAGTTGAGACTGAGAAGAGGTGGTTGGTGTGGAGGGGTGAAGAAGATGGTTGACTCTTTCCTTTGGTTTTTATAGCTGTCAGGACAATTCCGTGTGCAAGCGGTGTGGGAAAAAAAAAAGAAGCATTGCTCTAGGTGAAGTTCTAGGAGTAGGCAGGCCATCCTTCCGCGGACAGCCATAGCATGTCATTTCATGCGCATGAATCTCGTTCAAGGCTTGCGAGGCTCTCTCCCTACCAGTTCAGCTTTCGAGAAAGATGGAGGGTGTATAATAGAAAGCAGCGAGAAGAACGGCAGTGCTACAACCCCCTGAAAGGATACGTATGAACGTGTCCTTTGACGCGTTTTGAATGGGCCTGCAGCTTCCCAACACATTCTGCATCTCATGCCTTTTCTTGTGCGTTTGAGCCTGCTCAATGGACAATCTGGCATGGCAAGCCATCATCTGCAGCCCTGTGCACCTCCGTGAGGTCTTTTTTTTTTTTTTTTTATTGTTCTCTCTTGCTCATCTCCTGCCTTGTAGCCTCATAGCCTATTGTAATAGATCGTGCAATGGGCGAGACGCGCCTTGAAGGATAATAGGGCATGAGTACCTTTGTCTCCCTTCCAATGACCCCTAGCGTCATCCAGCTTTGATCTCCCTTGGTCCAGATCCTTCTGTGACTCCTCGTTGAATATCCTTAGTAAGTAGAAGCGTAACGAGACGTGTCAAACTAGGCCTAGCACGAATCGATCATCTTTCGCGCCAAACGAAAGCGAGGCAGGATGACGACAGAGCTGACTGTCCCCTCGGGCATGCTGTGCACAAGAGGGCATACTCGAGTGTAAACAAGGATGTTAAGACGAGCTTTTTTTCCCACAGGGTGCCATTTGACGAATATCGAGACATGAAAGCCTCGCAGGCACGGTCGCACCCTTGGAACGATGACATACACCACAGGATAGAGAAGAGTTCACGTCCATTTTCGTAGGTTTCGTAGAAGATGCTTTCTATCCATTCACACAAAACGATACGACCATGCGCCAAAGGCAAACCATGTACCAATGCCAACAGCGTTTGGGTTGAAGGTGAAAGGCTATTGATCGTTCAAACGAGGACCATGAATGATCTTACACTGGCGCCGAGAAGACCTCCAGCTTCAAGTTCCTTTATTTCTCAAATGATTCAACTGACTAGCGAAGCGTACTGCGAGATAAAAATGGGCGTTCATGGACGGTGAGAAATGTCCTTGGCAGATCTCACCACCTTCGGTAATAGAAGGTCGGATGGAGCTGGAATGACTGCTTGATGTCCTTCTCAGGTTTCTCCAATGTCACAGGCCTCGATTGGCCATTGGTCGTGATCGCTAATTGCTCTCCTTTGAAATCGCGGTAACCAATCCTAAATTCATCATCTTCGTACAGCTGAAAGTTGGAAGCCCCACTCATGTCATCGATGATTTGGACAAGCTTGTTTTGAGCCTTGAGGTATCCTTCCACAGGACGTTCGACACGGATACGGTAATTCACATTCTGGCGGATACAATGCGGCGGAGCCTTTGGATTGCATGGTCCATCCCCAGTGACAACACACACCTCCAAGGCGTCTTGATCGCTGCCACTTCCGACAACAAAGTTGGAGAAAAATTCCTTGGCGAGGTAGCTGCCGAGTTTGATGCTTTCGATCTTGAATGGCTGATACTCTCGCACGGAGGCGTTAGGGAGACAGTCAGATCGGTACGCCTGGCCTTCAATGAGTGGTCAAATGAACGAGGGATCAGAACCATAACATTTTTTTTTTTTGCGTGGGCCAGCCTGTGTAACAGATGTGGACAACCCGAGGAAACTGTGGACTTACCAGAGAAGGCTCTCATCGATCCTTCCCAGAGAGGGGCTGCGGTGACGGCCGAGGCAAGGACAGCAGCCATGGCTGTGATGAAGAGTGCGAACCTGACCATGTTGAATGTTTGGAGTCAAGATCAAGAGATGGTTGATGTGGGTGAAGAAGCGCATGGGTCGACTCTTTTCTTTCTTTTATCTGTCCCGCTGCAAAAAAAAATGTGACCTGACGGGTCGTATTCGCGGTGTGGGAAAAAAAAAGTGTTGCGAGCTCCTCCCCCCACGTCAATTGAACTGCCCTTCCACGAACATTCATGCGCATGACTCCTGTCCATGACTTGTTGAAGTGATGAGTGGGCGAGAAAGCAGAGCACGCACCTCCTCCAAGGCATTCAAACAAAACAAATCCCTCACTGTTTTATCTCACGGCTGGAACAAGGCTCAAGCATCTGTATGCCTTCTCGTGTGTGTTTTAGCCACAAAAGAGCTCGCAAAAAGCCATGACTTGTCCAGACGCAGTCAAGTCGACAAGGCCCTCCTCAATGGTTTGCCTAGACAGAAAAGAATCATTGAGAGAAGAAAGGAAGAGGGCCTTGATTGTAAGACCTTGGGCGAGGTGAATATGCGATGAAGCAGAGCGCAAATAGGTTCTCAAAAGAATAGCTGGGAAGTTACAGGTCTGGCCACACTTTGAGATATGTCAGTGGGCCAGGCTCGACCACTTACTGAAAGAGCCTCCATTATACAATCCAAAGGTTTGCACGTACGATGAGGGAGGTAGTTTGAATATCATTCGCCAGTGAATTTGCCTTCAAGGATGGGTCGAGCTGCTAAGATTGACGAGCAACGTTGGGTGGAAAGCATGCGGTATTGAGCAGTGTTCCCAGCAAGGGGTATGTATGGTCCATCCGAGCTGTCGACATATTCAGCGGTGGATCTGGGGCTCCAAGGATTCGGGCTCGTCTGGTGGCCGGGAGAGGAAGAAACAAGGTTGGGCGATGCGCGAGGACGAATGGAGGTCTTGTAAGCCACCAGAGGTCAAAATCTCACATGGTGTGGGCGCAAACCTTCGACTCCTTCAACCCTCGCCATCATACATCAACCACCAGGACGCACTACGCGATCGAGGATCAACACGGTCAAGGAAGGCAAACTGGTCATCGTCGAGAAGCCTTCAGCGACAACCCGCTCTTTGATCTCGACCCAGGAACGCAGGCTGTGAGACTGAAGGGTATCGGCTGTGCTTTCGCATCGCACCATGTCGCTCTACGGCGACCTTCCTCCTCCAGGCTCCTCAGCCGACACTACCAGTCCAGCCAAGAAAACCGAGTCTGATGCCAAAGATGGAGCAGCGACTAGCTCTTCTGCCGCCAAGTCTGCTCTCCCTGGTACTTGAAAAACGACGAACCTTTCCGTAACAGAGACCATTTCATTGTGATGATCCTACTTGTCCTCCTTTGCCTTTACGTGTCCCACAAGTGCTACATTGTGGAGAACCCTTTTGTTGCTGTCTTATCATGGGTCTTCCTTCTCATGCCGGAAACGGTGATGCCCAGAATACGCTAATAACAGGCTCCACGCAACACCCATACATGTAATTCTGTATTCTCCAACGCTCAGCTGGATGGTCGTCCTCGATCACCCGTCTCAAGCCCATGTTGAACAGGAAGTTAGCCCCGCCGAAGGCAAGGCCCATGGCTCGCAATATCCCATCTGGCTTTGTTGCACAGTCCTCCGAGGTTCAGAACTCAACCATGCCTACATCATCATCAACTGACGCGCCTACGGCAACCTTGGCTACAAAGCAAGACACATCACCGCTACAAGCCACGGCTACGGCCACTCTGGCTACTACAGTTGATGAAAGCAGCTGGCTTCGAGAAAGGACTGCGCAGGTTCAACGGCAGGATAATGAGGCAATGGTATGAAGAGTATTTGTTCCAGTATCACGTTTTTATGCGCAAGTCGATGACCTTTACGTGAACACACGCATTGGTTATCCATCTGACCTTCATGTTCAAATTGGTTCCTGCTTCAGGTATATGCCCGAAAGCAGATGAAAAAAATCCCAGCCAAAGGTCTATCAGGACCCATGATACTGGATGACGACTACGACATTGCCCGACCAAACGATTACGAAGAATTCAAGGTGCTTTTTGACGATGAGAGGAGACAGCGCGAAGAAGACAAGCGGATGGCAGGAGAGGATGCAGGAGAACGTAGACCTGGATATCAACATTCCGGTTCACGCTCTCGTTCACGATCACGTTCATATTCACGGTCGCGCTCACGCTCACGTTCGAGATCAAGGTCCAGGACCAGGTCTAGATCACGATCACCCAGAGCGAACGCACGTTTACATCGTTCACGCAGTCGTGAGTATCGACGTAGCCCCTCTCCGCGAGGGCGTGGATCTACCAGAACTCAGGGATTTCAAGGGTTCGCTCCTCCCAAGGAGTGGAGTTCAGGCTCAAACTCGATGCACTCTAGAGGAGTGCGATCCAGAAGCAGGAGCAGAGGCAGAGCAAGGAGCAGGAGCAGGAGTAGAGGAAGGGGAAAAAGCAGGAGTAAAAGTCCATATTCCAGGAGAAACGGCCGTTCGCAATCGCGGTCTAGATCGCATTCACCTTATTCCAGGAGACGGACACCCAGTCCTTCGCGTCGGAACGATTCGGGTTCAGTAGGTGGAGGCCAAGGAAGACCCGCCACTCAGTACAAGGCCTTTGCTCCACCTTCAAGTCTTACGGAAGAGACTCGAACAACGTCTACGCGTGTCCATGATAACGGGCAACCTCCTGCTTCATTCGCAGCCCCAACTACTGCAGCTATGAGCGATACATCAGGCGAAGATGCCTTCCTTAGGCGTGCTCGCCTGAGTCAGCAACAGCAACATCAACGATCACATGTAGGCGATGCTGCACCGGCTCCGAATCATGAATCTCAGACTCACGGACGGCCAACCTTCGTCGCAAGTACCCAGCAGGCTCCCTCAAAAGGTGATTTTGACTACTATGCAATCGATGTCATCGCGTCAAGGGTGTTTACCAATGAGACCATGACGTTCTGGCAGTTGTACTGACATACATTGATCGTTTTCGACAGGTCTGACTTCGAACGTGATCCTGCTGACCAACATGGTAGGACCTGGAGAGGTGGATGACACTTTGCAGGAGGAGACAGCAACTGAATGCGCAAAGTATGGAGCTGTTGTTCGCTGTCTCATCTACGAGGTTCAAAACGGCAAAGTCTCTCCTGAGGAAGCTGTCCGCATCTTTGTCAAATTTGGAGCAGTGGCTTCAGCAGAGCGTGCTCTTCGAGATCTGGATGGACGATTCTTTGGAGGGCGACAAGTGCGAGGGCAGTTTTTTGATGAGAGGCGTTTTGATCAATTACAGCTGGCACCATAAGTAAAGACGGTTCATGTTCAACTTTTTAGTCTGGCTCCGGATCTTTTGCCTGCTCTTGGTACATATACCTCTACCGCGCTCTGGGTATCATTTTATTATTTTTTTGACGAACCATGTGTTCCGTTGACATGGATCTTATTGACTATGAGGAAAATTTAGCCACAAAGATCAAGGTTACATCAACACCAACATTGTTGAGATGAACAACCTTTCTCTGATGGTATCGTGCTTTGCAAGGGAGAACGCCTATATATGTATTGTTCAGAGATCCATCATGGTGGGTGTATCGGCCTATGTGATCTTCGTGATCTCACACATCGGCGCTTAGTCTTCCCATCCGAACAGGAAGATGAAGAATAAAGAAGGAAGCAAGGTTTGTTAGAAGACAACGCGAACCACTCGAGGACTGTCAAAAGTATTCAAGTATCAAAGAAATGACACTTACAGAAGGCGGGAGGAGTGAAATGGAACATCTGGTCCTCATCTCCATCATCGTAACGCTCCATCCTGACAGGTTCACCAAGACCATCGGTAGAAAGTGTCAAGTCAAACGTAGGACTTGAAATTCGGACAGTCTTCTCTTCGATCTCTGTGAACTTGAAGAAGGAGGCTTCATTGTATGTATCAACGATGCTGACGGAATCGTTGTCGTTGATCTTGAGGTATCCCTTGATAGGTGCTTGGACGCGGATCTTGTACGATTTGTCTTGATTGAGGCACGCATCCTTGTTCGGGGAGGTTGCGCTACACGTCTGCCATCTGGTATTGACGACGCAGAACTGGAGCTGTTTCAGTTCCCTGGACTCGCCACCACCGAGCACAAGGTTGTTGTATCCCCTCTTGGATAGGAACCTTTGGAGTTGACTGTCCAGAAGTGAGAATGTCTGGCGCTCATCCGGGGCGCCGCTGAGGCAGCTTTCCCTTCCCTCAGTCTCGATAGCTGTGAGTGAATCAAAGTTGTGTACAGATGGAGCTGATGTTAGTACTTGCTCTTTTCACACACTCACTCAAGTTACCATGTTCTAGATCAGGTCAGGTCACATACAGCGGAAGACAGTTGTTTCCTCCCTGCAGTACGGAGAAGCAGCGGCGATCGAGGCAAGTGTGGCAACCATAGCGACGACGGAAAGTGAAAGCTTGACCATGTTGGAGATAGGTGAGTTGAAGCTGAAGTAGAAGCTGGAGCTGAGAAGACAGGGGAGATGCGGTCTTGAATGATGAGGAAAGGATTAAGTTCAGCCTCTTGGTAAATATGCGCCAGCCTCGAGAAGACACTCTCACTCAGGACCCAGGCTGATGGACCCAGGGCATTTCTTTCGAAATGAGTTTCCGCGGAACTGAGCTGATCCGCGGAGTGGAGGAAGGCCTGGTGGGGAGTGTGAGAATGCGAATTGGTGGGACGCGCAACTGGTGGGACGCGCAATTGGTGGGTCTGGACAAATATCCCTTTGGCCTTCCATTTGGGTGCACCACTCATTCATCCTGCACGAATCACACAGGCACAGCATGCTGGTATACAGGTCCAGACCTGTCGAAGTTTCGGTACACAAAACAAATGTTTGCCTGTGCATGGTACTATAGGTGAGATCGAGATCTTGACATGCAAATCTTGGCTCAATTGGGATAGACGAGGCTGGCCGCAAACTTGTCCAGTGCAAAAAAACACACGAACGCTCCTACGCGCAAAGATGAAGGTGAATGTGTGTTTAAGCATTGGGCGGCCATCCACGAGACTCGTTGTTACCGTGTGCCTGTTTGAGTCTAGGCAGGATGGATTGCACCATGGCATGGTTATGTTTGTTCCCGCCCCTCTTCCTCCTTCCTGTTTTGCTGCTTTGGACACAAAACTTTCCAGCCCTCTATCATGGCATGTGTTCTGCGTTGTGTTTGGATCCATACTCCAATATGACAGTATCAATGTGGACGATACTTGATGTTGTATTGGCATTCTTCGCTGATTGCCCTTTCTATGGGTCACACCTTTAGCTCAGATATCGGTTGCAGCTACAACGGAGTACTCTCAGGCGCTCTATCCTCGCGTCAATCATCGATACCCGCTACGTCCCGTTCCCGTTGATGAAAAGCCGTCTACCATGATTCTCTGCGTAATACGATGGCTCACCAAATGTACATAAGGCAATGGCACAGGCTACGTCAACACCAAGGTGGTTGAGATGAAGACGCGCCCCCCCCATCACTCTTATCAATAGGTTTGCTTTGAGACAGTGTGCAATGGAGTATCGGCTTCATTCTTTGTTCCTCACTGAATTGCCTTGGTAAGAGAGTACGCCTAGAACTGTGTTGCCCATGGATCTATAGACGTGCATCGACCCTTGAGATCATTGTGATCCTACTAATACATGTCCTCGTAGTAGTCTCCGGCTTTGAAGATGAAGAATGAAGACGAAGGATGAAGAACAATATGTGTAAGAAACGACCGCAAGCAACTCAATGTCTGTTCAAAGTATCAAAGTAAAGACTGACACCTACCGATTGCATTAGGGATCATAACATAAAACCGTTGGCCCTCCTTCAATCGTTTTGGGCGAGGATCCATCAAGACTGGCTGGCCGGCACTATTGGTAGTAAACACCAATGGTTCTGGCAAGCCCGCGGCTGTCTTGCCGTCGATGAAGACACTGCCTTGTTCAAGTTGATTCAACTGGAATATGGTAGCACCATCGTAGTTATTCCAGGGAATGTTTTCGACTGTCTTGTCTGTGGACGCGGATGCGGTAGTTCAGATCGATGCATCCAACCCCGCCTCCTAGGCACGTCTGCTTTTTATCACTGACGACGCAAAACCGAAGCTGCGGGAAATGCTCTGATTTGGAACCACCACAAGCATGTCCTCATCCTTGACCAGTGCCTTCCCGATATCATGGTCTATGAATAGGAATGGCTCATTGATACCCGAGATACTATCGATGCAGTGTTTGGGGCCGATGGCTGATTCAAGGTTGTACATGAGGATGGAGACGAGTCGGTTAGTACTTGTTCTCCTTGTGGATATCCGGTGCACCATGTTACTAGTGATACATACAGCGGAAGATAACAATCTCCTCTCTGCAGTGAGGGCAGCAACAACGAGGGAGACAAGCATGGCGACGGCGGAAAGTGAAAGCTTGACCATGTTGAAGATAGGTGAGTTGAAGCTGGAGTTGGAGCTAGAGCTGAGACGATCTGGAAGACGTGGTGGTGGATGATGAAGTAATGAAAGAGTAGGCGCGACCTCCTGGTAAATATATGCGTTGAAGGTTAGATTCTTCCCTAAGGAAGACGACGCCCTCACTCAAGGTCCAGGCAAGTGGACGCATCTCTCAAAATCTTTCCAAGGAGTGGAAAATGGCCTGATGGGGCAGTGAGAATGCAAGTTGGTTAAACGCGCAACTGTTGCTCTGGACGATAATCGTCCTGTATGAACTACCAAAGCATAGCGAGCGCCATTTGTCCCGTGCATGGTTTGGCACAGTGTGGACTTTAGGATGATACGACCATTGAGCAATGTCCTTGCCGACTAATCTTGTTGTACTTGCTACTTGCTAGATTCAGATCCATGATTGGAAACCATATGCTCATGTCTGTAGATTATGACTACTACGTTGCCCGACTAGACGATCCCTGAGGCTTTTTGGTATGAGAGAAAGTAGGATGAGGATGATAGATGTACATCAGGACGGCATGGGTATCTCGACGCTTCTTTTCACGCCTCTGTGCCTGCACACGACCATGTCCTGATTGACAATCCTGCTCGCAAGCACCCAGAATGAGGTTGGACTCAGACAAACGACTACGCATGTCCATGATGACGAGCCATCTCTTGCATTGTTCACTACCTCAGTCATGCTACTGCAATTGCGAATGATGTATCAAGTGAAGATTTCTTTCTTGGGCGTTTCCGCTGAAGTCAGCAGCAACAGCACCAATACAACATCAGCTCCGAATCATGAACCTCAGACTTGCGCTACAGTGACCATACAGTTGAAAATAACACGGAGATATAGGCTGCTATCGCTGCAAGCTTTGTAGGCTCAATAAGTCGACACATGTAACCTGTCATCATGTGCTTTTGTTCACACATCGAAGGGATATATCGTTGTTCATTGTACGTTCTGGTATATGAACTAACACATATTGATCGTTTTCCACAGACTTGTCTTCGAGTATGATCCTACTGAACGACATCGTAGAGCCCGCAGAGGTGGATGACACGCTGCAAGAGTCATGTTTGCTGGTTCATCTACAAGGTTCAACACGACAAGGTCCCTCCTGAAGAAGCTTCCGCATCTTTTTCAGGTTTGAAGCAGAGGCTACAACAGAGCACGCTCTTCGAGATCCGGATGGACGATTCTAGAGGGACGCTTTGATCAATTGCAGATAACACCAAGTAAAACTGACGCGGATCCTTTCGACTTTGTCTCGTTTTGAGCTAGTGCAAAGAGCAAAGCATCGGCTTCAATCTTTATTCTTCGCTAAATCGACTTGATAAGGGAGTGCGCCTAGATCGGTGTTGTTCATAGATCAACAGTCGTGTATCGGCCATCGTGATCTTCATGATCTCACATGTCCATGTACATGTCGGTCTCTG
>Ga0247824_10001106_pt1 | contig 14404 bp, 11 predicted proteins | sample 13C_PalmiticAcid_FD_194412 | JGI IMG/M metagenome (GOLD analysis project Ga0247824, IMG submission 194412) | Soil microbial communities from agricultural site in Penn Yan, New York, United States - 13C_PalmiticAcid_Day48 | ecosystem: Environmental > Terrestrial > Soil > Agricultural land... | reverse complement strand
GTCCGAGACTGGACACTAGGGGTGAGGCTGGAGACTCAGTCAGGGGGTTGGAAGTCGATTGAAAAATCGAGGGCAGGGTCGTGCATCTGAGTTGCATCAGCATTTGAATCGAAGTCAGGGCGAAAGGTACCTTCAACAAAGAGCGAATATCTAGGTACTCTGCATGCACATGTCCATTGGGTGCATATGCAAACGCGTCTAACGTGAGATCGAATGCTTGGGGATGATTAGGTTGCATTTCAAAGTGTTCAGGTTGATCTGCATCGAATAGCAGTGTCAGCACGCGCGCAATTACCTACCTACCCGAGCTACCCTAAGCAAGGGAATGCTGACAGGTCACAACAAGCGAGCTTCACACGCGGTCGTCCACCCATTCGTCGAGGTACCTTAGGTAGTCTCCACTGCCAGCCGGGCATCCTCCTATTGCCGAACAAGTTTGCCTGGAGCCTTTGAGGGTGCCTTGAGTTCTTTCTATACCCTGAAAGGGAAATTCGCTGGGTCCTCGACAGGTTGAGACTCAACCACAGGGCGGATTTGAGGTGTCTTGCCCGGACGGCATTCCCGGCGCACCAAACCACACGAGGACACGCAGGTTGTCGAGTCTCGGTCGACGTGAACTAGTGTGCACTGCCCTGAAAATAGCCGCTGTGCATATGAAAGTGGTTAAGCCAGGTAGAGTTCGAGAATCACGCGCAGCGGCCAAGGCTGCACCGCCACGCTCTCTGCCATGTGCAAGGTTGTATCGCTAAAACGTTACACTGAACGCGCTCGCATAATGCAGTCCATTTCTGTGTTTCAAGCGCCCGAAATAGCCGCATTTCCAGGGCCAAAGCCACATGGCCGGGCCCTCTGGGCGCCGCGGCAATGGGATGCTCCGGGACCAACAGCCTGGCAAGGACCGCAGGGTCCAGTCTCGGGACGACAAGTCACGCCCCTCGCGCGCTTCTGGTTTCGGATAGCTGGGCAAACCGCAGCTGAAGCCTAAGACGGTGAGTAATCCCCCATCCCCACCTGTCCCGCGGCTCTAGAATCCAGGCCCAAGCCACTCGTCGTCTGGTTCTCGTCATTATCTCCCACGTATCTCCCAGCCTTGGCCCAATCAAGCTCTCTCTGGCACCCAGGCGACCACATCAGGCCCTAACAAAGCCAACGCCGAAGGCTCACAGCGACTAGTATCACAGCCCAACTTAGGCAGCGCGGGGTCACTTGAGCTTCCTCATCCAGGAGCCGGTACGTCCTTTTACCTTTTCTGTCGCCCTGTATATTTTGTCGGTCCCGCTCTCTTTTCTTTCATGTTGTCTTAAGTTTCGAGTCTTCTGGTGCTTTGCCAGTTTGCTCCCTGTCATATCCCTAATTTACTTGTTCCCTCGCTTTGACGATGCCGACCAAGCTGTCTCTGTCACTGACAAGGTCCACGGACTCCCAGCAAGAAGAATCCCCTCAGACTGGGTCTTCTCCCGAGTCCCGGGGTATCCCGTTCTTTGCACTCTCTCCTCAGAAGAAACAGAAACGGAGCAAGAAGTCGCCCAAGATCACCATGCCGAGCAGCGGACGCGCCTCGGGGGGCAGCGCCTTCAGCTTCCGCCGGCTCAGCGCGGGCAAGGCACCCTCGTCCCCCCCGGCCGCCGTTCCCACAGTGAGCAGTCCCGCGGCCACCGATGCCGCCAACACCCAGGACACGATTCTCTTCCCCAGGGTGTACGAGGATGCCTGGGGCGGCGCCGAGGTGAACCGGACCGAGATGGAGCGTGCGCGCATCTTCCTCCTGCGCATGGCCATCATGGCCATCGACGGCCAGGCCCAGATCTCGGAACTCCGGGCCATCGTCGGCGATGAGAACAACCGCACCGTTCCCGGCCTGGCCTGGGCCATTCAGATGCGCGTCTACGGCAACCGCCACGCCGACTTCGCCGCCACCCCGCTGTTGCAAGCAGTCCGCTTCATGCTGATCAAGGCCAGAGTGCCCCAGAGCGGCTTCACCGACCGGTCTCGCGCCGTCCTAGACTTCTTCTTTGACCCTACCTTGCACCGCAACCTGGAACCCCTCCCATTTGGAGAGCTTGTCCGCTATCCCTATCCTTCGGGCCGTCTCCGGGTGTGCATCATTGGCGGTGGGCCCACGGGCCTGGCATCGGCCATCTCTCTTGCTGAAAAGGGGCAAGGCAAGGTCGAGGTGCATGTCTGGGAGCGCCGGTGGGTAGTCACGGAGACCGGTACCGTCGATTACCCGCCAGATGCAAGAAGGAGAGACCAGGTGGTGACACTCCAGGATTCGGTGACAAGCCTGCTCAGTCCCCGGTCGTTTGAGGCCTTGTTTGAGGGACGCCCCGAGCGCGTCTGGCCCGGCTCGGCCAACATTCAGATCCGCAAGGTGGAGGACCGGTTTCTCAGCCGCTGCCAGACGGATGAGTTCCACGGCTTGATCCACTTGCACGCCGAAGGGGTCACTAGGGAGGAGTTGGCGGCTGGGAAGTGCGGTGACTTCCATGTGCTCTTGGGCACGGACGGTGCTGCGTCTTGGGTGCGCGGGAACTATTTCCGCGGCTACGAGAAGGAACGGGGAAGAAGCTATGCGCTCGGTTTGGCGTTCGACCGTGGCTCCAAGGCGGGATTGCCCTGGAGCCAGCCGCTCAACATGTTCTTGACCCTGGGCCAGACGCGATACCTGCTCAACGCGAGCGATCACGACGGAAAAGGGTACCTCAACATGCAACTGACCGAGGAGGAGTGGGATAAGATGGTCGGCGTGGACGGAAAACCGATCCATTTCGGAGCCCCGGGCTGTTTTCGCCGCCCCGACGGTAGCATTCCCGAAGGGTTTGACGAGACCCGTGTTTTTGCGCCTTCCGAGGACCGAACCTCGCCGCTGTGGAAGTCTATTGAAGATGGGCTGAAGCTGTTTGGGTTCAAGGAGAGCGAGGTCATCAACGTCGTGCGCATCCCCATCGTGGTGCAGGCGGTGAGGGAAGGGGTGCAGCCGCTGCCCCTGGAGGACTCGCGCTTCGTTGCTCGTCCGCATGCAATTGTTGCTGTTGCCGGTGATGCCGCCATGACGGTGCACTTCTGGCCCGGCCGTGGGTTGAACAGCGGTATCAAAGCCGGCATCGCGCTGGGTGACGAGATCTGCCATGCTTTAAGGGGTGGCAAGTTTGCCGGGTTGCAGCTGAGCGCCATGAAGGAGTACAACGACTTTATCATGAAACTCCAGGGCCGCGAGCACGACAAGCGCAGCATCCCGATTCTGAACCAGTCTGGATCACCTGAGATGCTTGGCTGGCTGCTGAAGAGGGCACAGGCGGTGCCGGACGAGGTTGCTATTGAGTGGTGAGTTTAATCTGAGCAACGAATAGTGCTGATCGAACCCTGAAGACTAATCTTGTAATCAGGCTTGTTGGTGCCATGACCCAGATTGCTGATCGTCTTGAGCAACGCGGCGACTGGTATTTTCCTCACGAATCCAACGTCGAAGCCCAAATCCGCATCATCCTCCGTCAGCTGCACAGCCTGACCCTGCGCGAAATGGCCGTCAGCTTCCCCTGGCCAACTCGCGAGATGGCCGGCGCCGAGGTTCTGCCCATCCGCTCGATGCGGCCCGAGGAGAAGCGCAAGTGGCTGCAACAGCTAATGGGCTTACTCACGGTCGAAAAGAGCAAAGACACAGCAGCTCGAGGCCGCGCTTCGTCGGCTTCAAATGCCCGATTTGAGGCACCCCGCCCCAGGTCCAAGTCACCACTCCCATCATCCATCCGGAGCCAGAGCCCCCGCCCGGACACACCTCCCGCCATTGTCGGTGCAACGGCCCCGGTCGCCCAGCTTGAGACCCTCAGCCTCAATGCACTCGCCGACAACCGTGCTCCGTCTCCGTCGCTGGGATCTCTCCGACGGAGCAACGCAACAAACAATTACCGACGGCTGTCTCAGTCTGGGCCAGGAGGCGGTGCCCTGCCTCCCCACCTCCTTGCTGCGGAGCGCCCAAGACGGTTCAGCAACGCGCGGAATCTGGCGGTACCCGGGCTCGATGGCGATGGGAGCGTCAACTACTCTTATTTGAGCGATGGAGAGGACTACGTAAGCAGCGGCGACGAGAGATATGTGCGGTCCATGTCGCCGAGTCCCGGCGCCTCGCCCACCAGAGGCGGTGATGGCGGCTTGACGAGATTGTTGAGTGTCAAACGGCCCAACGACTCGGTTTTGGCCGATGCCATGTCGTTGGCCCTGTTCCGTGTGAACGAGGATTGAATCTTGGGACATTTGGCTACACAGTCACAATCGGTTGAGGCTCGGAGGAAGGAATGAGGAAACAAGAATGGAATAAATGGGTGGTCGCAATGTCTTGCAAGCGGCTGCTGGGCGGTTTAGTTTGACTTTCACTGCTTCAAGGTACCTACCTAATGATGGGCAATCTAGACTGTGTTTCATAGACTCTTACTCCAGTTTCCCGGAGCCCGCTCTTCTTAGTTGAGATAATTAATTAAGTCCATCACCTACTGTATCCTACTTTGTTGAGTTTCCTCACTCGGGTGCAACATACCTACCTCTCGAATCTGACCTGGAACGCACTACTACACGTAGTCGACTCATCCACTCTACGTCACCAGTAACTACCTAAGGTGCTGTCCGCCACAGCGATGACATTCTAGAAAAGCATTGCAACTCCGCCAAGGAGCCATATCGGGGCGAAAAATGGAACTACGAGCGACTTGATGGTCGGCAGCGATCCTGCAGGCATTGCTTGCTGCCAGTGCTACCCTTGGTACACGGGTCGTCTTGTTCAAAGAGGCAGGCGTAGATTGAGTGGTAATTGCAACAGAACCCGGCTAAATCCTTCAGCCATGCACAGGCACACGATATCACCAACCTCCTCTCGCTAGAAACAACCTCTGTGTAGTAGGGAGCGAGTTTCCCTGCTCTCTATCCCTGAGAGTGCGCCTTCATTCCCAGCATGAGATTCACCAGATTGCACATTGCTGCCACCGTCGGGCTGATCAGTACATTATGCTGCGCCCAAAACTGCCCCCTCCTTGGGCCGGCGTATCCGGCGGCGACTGATTTGGCTTCTCCTGCCTTCGTTGCAGCCAAAGCCAAGTTTGACGCAGCGCTCGCCTCGAATACCCAAATCGACAAAGATGGAGTGTCCTTTGCAATCGAGATCTACTCTTCTCGCTCGAAAGATGCTGGCTCGATTCATCGCAACTTCAACACTGCCACAGCGCAGAACAGCTCAGTCACCGTCGACCCTGACACCCTCTTCCGTATCCACAGCATATCCAAGGTCTTGACCGTTTACACAATGCTGTCGAAGCTATCGTACCAGTACTGGCATGAACCCGTGACCAAGTACATTCCAGAGCTCGCGAACAGTCAGAGACACGACGTTGTGAGTGATGTGGATTGGTCTGAGGTCACGCTTGGTTCTTTGGCGAGCCAGATCAGTGGAATATCCAGAGACTGTACAGTCACCACCGGTGCTATCTTTATCACGAGTTCTCGCTACTAATATAATGCTCGCAGATGCCCTCAGTGATGGCTCTTCAGTTCTCACCGCGATTCCGGGGTTACGCAAGCTGGACGACTTTGAGTTTGTCAGGTGCGGCTCGCCTCCGCTCAAGCCATGCGCTCGAGCAGATGCCATGAAATATGTGCTACAAACCTGGCCTTTGGCCCCATCTTACCGCACGCCGAACTACTCCAACATGGCGTTCCAGATCCTCGCTTACGCTATCGAGAACATCACTGGAACGCAGTTTCCGGACCTCGTGACGGACCAGCTTCTGAAGCCCCTGAACCTGACCCGGACTTTCCTTTCTCACCCTGGTAACGACACAAACGCTGTCGTGTACGACGGCTGGGATCTAGACTTTGGTGACGAATCACCGTAAGTGCCCTCAGACTACCGATCTTTAGGAGGACAGCACCCGTTGACCGTGCTCACCACTAGCACCGCTGGCTACTACTCCTCCCTCACCGACCTGACGGCACTCGGCCGCTCAATCCTCAACTCCACCCTCCTCCCACCTCTCACCACCCGCAAATGGCTCAAGCCCATAACCCACACCTCCAGCCTGCGCTTCTCCCTCGGCAGCCCCTGGGAAATCCTCCGCCAGTCCGTGCCGGTCACGACGCGCCCCGAGACCAAAACCACCCGCGCCGTCGACTTCTACACCAAGCAGGGCGGCGGAGACGGCTACACCAGCCTGCTGGGCCTGTCGCCGGACCACGACATGGGCATCTCCATCCTCACCGCGTGCCCCGCGTCTTCGGTGACCTTCCTCGCCATCCGGCAGCTCTTTGTGGACATCTGGCTCCCCGCCGCGGAGCAGGCCGCGCGAGACCAGGCGATGACGAATCTCGCAGGCAGGTATACCTTAGGTTCCGAGGACGACGCGAAGGCGTGGTCGGTGGCCGAGGTGTCGCTGCTGCCGGACGAGCCGGCGCTGGTGCTCTCGAAGCTGGTCAGCAACGGGACGGACGTGCTGGAGTTCATGCGGGCGAATTCGAAGCAGCTCGCCGGCGGGGAGAAGGGGTCGGCGAGGATGTGGCTGTATCCGATGGGGTTGGTTGCTCCGAGTGGCAGCGGCAAGAGCAGGATTGCGTTCCGCGGCGTCATTGGGTTGAGTGGGAAGAAGGCCGCCGAGGACTGTGGGTCGTGGGCCGAGGGGGATCGGTTGAGGTGGGGGAACTATCCGGGGGATGTGTTGGTGTTTGAGGTGGGAGAGGATGGGAAGGCGATGGCAGTGGAGGTGCCGGTCTTGGGGACGGCACTGCACAGGGTCAAAAAGTAACTGCCCTGTGCTATCTGGACGTCAGACATCACCACTTACAGCTGGCAAGGAGGCCCAAGGGCGCAGGCCCCTAGCCATCAGCCAAACCATTGGAACACAGTCCCAGATGACGTCCACGTTACAATAACCCAGTCACATTAAAGACAGCTGAAATTGATAATCTAATGTCCACATAAGAATATCCTACCTTAACCCCAAAGTCCCACCTCTCACTCGTTATGGCTTACTGGGCAATCCCCTCCGCCACTTCCCCAATACGGCCTTCACCTTCTGACAAACCTCCTCCGAAACATTCTCCGTCATGCCATCGACCAAGTCCATCAACTCCAACACAACCTTCTCCCAACACGCAAGACTACCCTCCAGCCCTTTCAACGTCCTCAGCCTCCGCAGGGTGGCATCGAACTTCTCCCTCGGCCCGAACCAGTCCTCGACGGGCATGTCCACCAACACCCTCCACAGAAATCTGGCAGCGGCGTAGCGTCCGCAGATTGCGTCGCCAAATGCCTGCATCTCATTGGAAATCATGTCGTCGGAGGGGATGAGACCCGCTTTGAGAAGCGCTTGCGCAGCGAAGCTCCAGCCTTCGTGGGCGGTGGCCAGTCGCTCTTTGGCGGTTTTGGTGCGTTTGATGGCTATTTGATGGGGGGTGAGGTCTTCGTTTGAGATGGGAGTTGTGTCGGCTGTTGCAGGGGCGGCCGTGGTAGCTTGTGCGAGAGCATCCCGCTCAGCATTGCTGTAAGCGGCTTCGGCATCTGCGTCTTGGAGTAAGCTACGGGCTAGGTTAGAAAGCTTCATTGCGTTGAGGGATTTCTCAGGCATCGCTGGGGATTTGGGAACTTTCGAGGCTTTGGACTGGCTTTCGTAGCTGGGACCTGAATGAAAGAGCACGGCGGGCGCTTATATGCTGGTACCGGAGAGAGTAGTGCCAGTAGATCAGGTGCAGAACAATGCACCCTGTGAAAGGGCCGACAATGATGTCCAGGGCGGCATTGTGTGTGCGCTCCTGGCCAATGCAGTGGCCTGTGTTCTGAAGGTAACCACAAACTGTGCCGCTCACAAGAACAAAGCAACTAGATTTCGAACCGCAGTCATGTCTGGGGTGTTTCATTCATGGAGAAGTCAGTTGTAGCTCGATATTGGGTCAGCAAATCCATAGTCCCCCAAGCAAATATTTCATCCCAGAGCAGCCAAATCTGATCGGTGAAGGTCGGCGTACACTCGCAACCACTCCGCCACTGACATCTGCCAAATGACTGCTAGCGTTTGGACCAGCTCCCTTCCAGGACCGCTTCCCCGTGCTTTGTCATCTTGACGCGCACAAGCTTGCGCAGGACGGTGAGCATGTAGCAGAGCATCGCAAAACCAAGCATCGCCGAGGTCCCAGACACGGCGGGAAACCCCCAGAGGTACTCCCCGATGTGGCTGGAGATGTTCATGCCATAGAATGCGCTGAACATCGAGCCGGTTGCCAGACTTAGTGTCCCTACGCGGAACTTGAGGTCCAGTAGCATCATCGCGTTGCGGTTGGCATCTAGCATGGCGCTGGCGCTGCCAGCCGACCAAAGAAACCTGAATGTCAGGAGGGAATGAGGAAAACGGGGGCTGGGTTGTAAAACTCTGACCTCTCTTGTGTGTTCCGAATCCCGGATGCCAAGTTATGTGCCTCTTGCACAATTTCACTGTAGGCGATATAGTAGGACCCAAGCAGCCGCTCTGGGACCGTGAGGTCGTCGTCCATTGTCTTGTCTCCCACATCCTTTGCCGCCTTTGTGGTCAAGTACAGGGCGGCGACGCGGTCATCCCGGTCGAGTATGTCCTCTACTGCGGTCCGTACAAGTTCCGCGTGCCTCGTAAACTGGGCTACATTGTTGGAGAGATTGAGGAGTGTTATCAGCGTGCGGTGATCGATATCATCCTCCAGTGACCTCAGGACAAGCTCCGTTGACAGGCGCAGGGCTTCGAGCTCTTCCTCCAACTGCAACACGACGGAGATGAACACGGCTTCCAGGGCGTGGAACTCAAAGGTAAACTGCTGTCGACCGTAGCTCTCCCGTCTGACTGCCGCTTCAGCCCCTGAACTTGCTTCTGCAGTCAGTGCTGTGTCCATTTGCCGCCAACCCTGGTGGAGCTCGTGCATGAAAGCGACACGGGAGGGGACGCTTGTCTCGTCATCCAACAGTATGATGCGGTCCCGCTGGACCAGAGCCTTGAGGTGGAAAAGGTGGAGGAGCACCGTCGACGGCCGGATGCGGATGTGTGAGAGGCTTGAAGTCGCGAGTTTGCGTATGTCCCGTGGCATCAGCCCGCACAATATCACCAGCTCCTTCATTTCAGACGACACATATTGGATTCTTATGCTGCCGTGCTCGTCTACCTCGGTGCATCGTAGGCGTCTCGGTTTGGCGGGGGTCGAGCTTGGAGGATCGAAGAGAAGGGGGACGGAAGACCGCGCACCAAGCGGGAGCGAGTGTGGTGTGGCAAGCGTGGCGGGCGAGAATGTGCTTAACTGTGGGCTCGTGGGACAGAGGCGGCAAAAAAGTCGAACCAAGCGCTCCCTCCCAGGCTGGCAGAGTGTTCTCCCAAAGACTGAGACCATCCGCGCAGCGTTGGATCGAAGTCTGGGCGGAAAGGATTGGGAGAGCCTGGTGATGGCAGGCATTAAGCAGGGAGCATGTGCATGGCAAGGAACCTGCAGTCGCCTGGGTCTTCAAGGTGTCGCCGCCATTCTGAGCATGGTGGTGGATGTTAATGAGGGACAAACCACGAGGAAAATCACGGTTGGAACCTGAGAGCGGGAGAGTGATTTCGCAGCAGACCCTTGCCTCCGAAACGAGGTTGGAAGCCCAGGATTTAATTATAGGACAGAGCACGTGATTCAGACTCCCTGTGCGATGTGAAGCCAGAAGCAAGGGTCCCTGTCCTGGCTCATGAAGAGGAGTGAGATGTGATCCACAGAGGAGCCAACGGCAAAACCAGCCTCAAAGACTGTCGACCACTTTGCCATCAGGCCACAGAACTTGACTACAAACACCTCCAGTGGCCAAGGTAAAACCGTTGCAAAAAGGACTCTGCTGTTTAGGTACAATTCGCCAATGACCAGACACAGCTGGCAAGATTCCACACTCCACAGGGTCCTCCCCAGGGGCCCAAATGGCCGGTGAAGTGAAAGTCGTCAAGCAGCGAACCCAACATTCCGACTTTTTACGCCTGCCATTTTGAGTTGCGAGAGCAGATATTTTGGCTACCTGGTCAGCCACCAATGAGTCTCACACATCACAGTCGCCGTCGATATCAATGCCTATACGACGAGAGGTTGCGATCCGCAAGGGCCTCGGTCATGACGAACAGCAGTCTCATCTGCCGTACAGCGCAATGTGATGTGATGCTGGATTCATCCATGTGCTGGCGAAGTTGGCCCCGCCCACCCGCGGCGGCACAGAGCAGTTGCCAGTTGGGACAAAGGCGGCGGTGCGCCCAGCGCCGCGGGCTGTTGGTTGTTGGGCCCGAAACATCAGCATCCCGCAATCTCGTCCTGCAGCCATTGCCACAGCTTGGCCCGATAATCTGCCAATGATAGCTGAAAACTGACGCTGAGGTCAGGCAGGAGCATCGCACCGTAGATGCGCTTCGTTTCTCAGTGGCTGCAAGAGGCAACCAGGCAAGTCTCTCCGGGCCTCCTACGCTCGGAAGCCAAAGGAATTCTTCACGGTATTTTCCTGCGCAAACATGGAAGGGAGAAGCCACTCGAGCGCGGCCTTTGTCGCTGCGGGGAACTTGTCGAGAATGAAGGAGGACCTGCTCAACTGTTCCCGAGACCTCCTCGCCTCATTCCAGCCTAGGGAGGCGGTTCGTGCCCGCGAGGACGCACCGAAAAGGCTGCACATTGGGGTCATTGGGGCCGGTCTGGCTGGCTTGCGGTGCGCCGAAGTTCTCATCGATGGAGGCGCCAGAGTGACAGTCCTGGAGGCGCGGGACAGAATCGGAGGGCGAGTAAGTTGGAATCGACTGGTGATTTGGCCCGAGGGGCGACACCGTAACCCCAAGGTAGTGTTGCTAACACAAGCTGTTTTAGATACACCAGTCCAGACTGCTTGACCAAAGTGTGGACATGTATGTGGGATAGCCATCAACCTGCGACATGCGAGGACTTTGACTGACTGGCAGAAAGGGGTCCCAACTGGGTCCACGGAACAGACGACAACCCCGTCTGGAAGTTGGCCCAAAGGACAAACACCTCCCTGTGCGCTGTGGCAGACACTATGCAGGCCTTTGAACCCAACGGAACGGCGATGCCAAAAGATCTGGCAGCCTCGGGGCTGGAAGTCGTTTGGGATCTCATCGACCATGCCTTCAAGTACAGCAACGAAGAGGGCCTTGGCGTCAACGCAAGCCTTAGCCTGAAGGACTTCTTTCTAGAGAAGCTTGCGGAGGGGACTCTATCCGAGGATCAGCAAGCTCGCGTACTGCTCCTGGCCGAGATGTGGGGATCTTTCATTGGAGATTCCTGGGAGCGGCAGAGCCTCAGGTGGTTCTGGCTTGAGGAGTGCCTTGAAGGCGGTAAGGATCCCCATTCAAAATTGTTGTTCGGAAGAAAGGCGCTGAGCTGACTTTCGCTTACCTGTGTTTCTCTTGGTACAGAGAACCTCTTCGTCATGGACAGTCACGCCTCCATCATCCAGCACGTTGCTGCAAAGCCTTTGGCACAGGCTGATATCCGCCTCTCAACCCTGGTAACCGACATCGAAAGCACGGGAACCGCCGGAACCGACAGCAAGGATCCCAAGGTTGTCGTGAGGTCTGATGGAGGCAGCTTCGAATTTGACGAGGTCGTAGTCGCAGTTCCTCTCGGTTGCTTGAAGAAAGGAATGCCAACCTTCGTCCCTCCCCTGCCACAGCGCCTCCAAAAGGCGGTCCAGAACGCATCCTACAGCAGCCTCGAGAAAGTGTACATCACCTTCCCCGCCGCCTTCTGGGACCGTCCAACATCCAAGGCCGTCCCGCAGCCGAGGATGGGGTCGCCGGACGAAGAAAACGAGGCACAGGAGGAGGCAGTCGACGCTTTCCCCAGTTTCTTTCACTTTCTGCGCCCAGATTTCGTGCCCGAGGGGCAAAAGCACTGGACCATCGAGATGGTCCCCCTGTCGTCTCCGGCAGTATTCGGGGCCCACGCCAAGCCGACACTGCTGATCTACACGCATGACCCATGCGCGAAACACGTCTTGTCTCTCATCCGCGGTCTTAGCCCTGATAGTGCCGAGTACTTTGAAGTCCTGGACCGGTTTTTCCGCCCGTACTACAGCCGCCTTCCCAACTACCAGCCCGGCCACGCCGACTGTACACCCGCCGCCATCCTCGCCTCGGACTGGCATGGCGACGACCTGGCGGGGAATGGATCCTACACCAACTTCCAAGTCAGCGCGGACACTGTCGGACCAGTGGCAAACGGGGAGGATGGAGACAAGCAGCGAGAGCAGCAGATCCATCTCGAGGAGGATGTCCGGACCATGCGTGCGGGCCTGGCGGAGCGGGGAATCTGGTTCGCCGGCGAGCACACGGCCCCATTTGTTGCCCTGGGGACCACGACGGGTGCGTACTGGAGCGGGGAGGCAGCGGCATTACGTGTCCTGGCCGCGAACGGTCTCGCGGTCGGAGCTGCTGCCGCCACTTTCACCAACGGCACCGGTTGAGTGGTGCTGGCTCGCGCGGTCTTGGTGGACGTCACTTTGTGTGAGGCAAGAAAGGAAATGGTTGTGCAGGTTTGCATTTTAACCAACTGAGGTTCAAAGTCAGATTCAACAATGCCAGTTTTACAGAGCACAGAGTCCTTGAACGCCTAAAAGCTGGGCAACTCTCCAACCCTTGGTGTTTGCAAGGCACGGTGTGCTTTTGATTTGGTCATTTGTTTTCGGATAAGTGGGTTTCAACTGGACTCATTGGACACCCCGTTCATGGTTATCCTCTGGTGAAGACAATGACAGCCATTGTGATGCTCTGTTTTTGCTGTAGGCCACGAGATATGTCCTAGGACCAGCTAGCTGTCCAGCACGGAAGTGTCCAAAGACTAAGTGCCTTCAACATGCACATCCGAGCTGCTTCAGGGTAAAGGCAAAACCATCACCCAGAGCCTGAGTTGCATGACATTATGTTACTCCTTTTTCTTCCCACCCCATGTGGCTCAAAATCTGTGGTTAACTGTTCCGCGTTCAAAAAAGAGCAGACGGGCGAGATGTGAGAGGTGAGAAGCCACTGCAGCCTTGGAACGCCCCGTGTCCGTTCTTTGTCTGATGGCAAGTCTCAACGCCGCACATGCGGGACCCTGAGACATTGGCAATCCCAAAAATATGATAGACGCCTTATGGGGCCTCATTCTGCATTCTGAAACTTCCCTTTGTGTCGGAACGACGTGGTTCTTACCGTGAGTCTGGTCTCACGACGGCTCAATGCCTGTTGGCCAGGAAGCACATGGCATTCAAGGGGGCGGATTAGGCTCACACGCCACAACTCCCTTGTTGGCATTCCTTGTTTGAAGACAAGGTTTGTGGGTGGCTGCAGAAGGAAACGAGCCTCACGGGGATGGCGCATGAACCTTGACAGGGCCACGTTTTTTGATGTTGTTGGATGTGCTCTGTTTTCATCGGCGATCCCGGGAACCATGCCAGGCAAAAGAATCACTAGCCAGAGTTTGGAGCCAGACCATGGTGGTTTAAAAAGGGTATGGCTTTCCCAAACTTGACCTGAATCTCTGTTGCCGATTCACAAACAACATTCTGTTCAGATTCCTCCGCAGCGCAGGGCCAACCCAACCATCGAAAACAACTCCGAGCACCCGAGGTCCAAACCGAGCCCATTTCCACACGCCGCCCTCATTGTGCTCCGCATCCATTCAACATGTCCCTCGTTCGGTTCCAGCAAGCAGTTTTCCCTCGCCAGGCCCTCCAAAAGCGAGGAGCGTATGAGAAGCCGTGCCCGCCCAAGCCATCCCCCGGTCCTTCCACAGGTCAAGGATCTTAAAGTCAGTGCACATTCAGCTTTGAGGAGTCATGAGGACTCCAGGTTTGCTAACTTGCAAATTCACAGGAGTTTCGGACTCTACCAATAACGCGATTGGCCATCAGTCCCCGAGCATCAAGCACGAAATTCGACAGCTGCAGGGCTAGAAGGAGAGAGGAGAAGGAAGAATTCAGAACTGTTGCTTTTGTACATCCACAATAGACATCCTTGGAGCAATCCACCCACTTATACTCTAACACCTTTTAACCCGGATTTAGCTTGTCATTTTGTTCAACCCCAAGACTCACCCCAAAACCATGTCAACAGCAACTGCTCCCCGAACAATCACACCCACCCCGCCGCCTTCGCATACCCCAGCGCAAAGTGTCCCGCAACGGCACCAAACAGGGCGATGGCAATGCCTGGCACCATCTTCATGGCCTGCATCCAGTACGGATTGAAGTGCAGAACCTCGAGATTGTTCCCCAGCGGGTCGAGCACAAACGCCGCGTAATACCCCTTGACGTACTCGGGTCTCTCGCCCGGCGCCCCGTTCGGGATGCCACCCGCTTTCCTACCCCCCCAAAAGTCAGCTCCCTCCCTCCCAACTCTCCCATTCTCCCTGGAAG
>Ga0247824_10001105_pt1 | contig 14404 bp, 21 predicted proteins | sample 13C_PalmiticAcid_FD_194412 | JGI IMG/M metagenome (GOLD analysis project Ga0247824, IMG submission 194412) | Soil microbial communities from agricultural site in Penn Yan, New York, United States - 13C_PalmiticAcid_Day48 | ecosystem: Environmental > Terrestrial > Soil > Agricultural land... | reverse complement strand
ACTAAGTCAGCTCGCGGATGTCAGTCATTCATACCAACGGTATCTCAGAAGCGACAGTGAACACTAACATGGATACTTTGCGTGTCTCCGCTCCCCCACCAAAGATTCCTTCAAAGAATCCAGTAGTCGCTCGAAATCCTGATCAATATGAGGCACCATTTTGCCCATGTTAACTACCGATTCGTCAATTTCTTCTTGGGTTTCTGGCAGATATCCCTCTTTCGGCACAACATTTGCAATTTTGACGACAGATGCTGCGCTCATTCCTGAGTGCGGACCCATGTCGGTCGACTGGCTAGCGTTCTCCAAGGCACTTCCTGTTAGCTTGGATCCTCGCTTCGTTCCAGCTCCATGTCATGAGCCAAGGCAACACCCTTGAATGAGCAATGTAGGGGGGTGAAACTTTGGCTCTGATTTGCCGTATCCACATCTTCCAGTAACTCTACCGAGAGCACAGGAAACCCATTGATGGCTTAAAGCACAACTGACACCACAAAACCGGTACTTTCAAGATGTCTGTGGATCTCAGAGTGCATGCATGTTGAGAATGAGAATGAGAATGAAGCAAGGGCAACTCCAATGCTTGACCCTCAAGGCGACAGACTCTGATTTCGTACTGTTCGATCCTAGCGATAGACTATATCCGGTGATCTCGGCATGATGGCCGATGTTTGCCAGACTCTGACAGATCTAATAGACTTTGTTGAGTTCAACGAGCTGCAAGAGAGGAACACATCCAGGGCCTGCTGTACTGTCAAGACATGTCTTCGTTGTTTTTAGCAGCGATCTGTTAAAGAACAATGAGACAAATATGAGAATATGTCTTGCCGATGCTGCCTTTTAAAGAACCAAGATATTATGAGCAACTTGCCTTGCATGACAGAGTAATAAGAACTGGACACTTGCCGGCAAGATACTTTGCAGAAAGGTCACTGCAGATAAAGAGTTCAGTTCAGCCTAAAGAGAGTATGTTGAGACGTTGAGACGTTGAGACGTTAAAAGCTGCCCCACCTTTGATATCTGTAGCCAATGCAGAAAAAATGCACCTTGGCCTTACTCTACTGCTGAACGATCTGCAGGCAAGCAGATCCCAAGAAGGATTTGATTACTTCCGACTTGTTCTAGACTGGAACACCTGACTGTCATTGCAATTGAGGGCGGTACGACTTGTCCAAGTTCATCTTGAGCTCGTTTTGATCCATTTGTATTTGAAATTACTCTCTTCCTTCTCGATTCCCTGCATTCCCTCCAGCGCGTTTGCTAATGGCAGAGAGGGATGTTGTCAGCCACTGTAGATCATACTGCGGAGCAAATGCAAAGTGGTGTTTCGGTACTAACCACTTTGGCTCCTAATACATTCCTGTTCCTGCCTGTGATCTAGTCCACGGGATAGAGTCGACAAGGCCGCTCTTCATTCTCGGCATGTCACAAGAACAAGCGTGGATGATCGTCTAATAGTGGTCCAGCAATAGAGTGATAGAGTCAGTCATTCGAGATCGTCATCCTTGGCGAGAGACAAAGCACAAGCGGACTTGGTAGCAAGAAACGCGTCAAATGTTGTAGCTGTAACGCATGAAGTAGAGGGGCTTTGACCGTACAGGCTGGCTTGCGGTTGAGCATGAAGTCCTTTGGGAAGGTTGCGGGTGGCGGCGGCAGAAAAGGCTTTGGCGTGGCTAACAAAGTCACCATTCATGATCTTGTCAAGAGCAGTGAGGACGCCGCGAACTAACTATCAGGAAAGATGTGGGCGTGAAAACAAGGACACAGCGGGCGGTGCCTCGAGATAACTGGTCCAACGTCCAACTCGGATCCGACAGGAAGGTGAGCAGCCAAGAAATGAGCGATGAAAGGGAAGATCACTGCTGAAAGAGTATGGTGGCCTCCTTTTTTCCTTGTTCGGGCGCCTCTCAATAACACGTTCCACTTTCCCTGGTGGTGTTTCAATAGCTGACGGCAATGCCTAATAGGGAGGTTTTGCAGCATGTTTGTGTGTGTTTTGGGCCTCCGTCGATAAAATCGTCGGTAGAAACGTACTGGATTGTGCTGGTTTGTGTTTGTTGTTTTGTTTGTGTTGTGGCCGCTGTGTAACTCTGCCAAACCTTCCTCGAGTCCGTTGGTAGAAACAGCAAAAATCGTCGGTGGAGCTGTGGGTAGAAGGGCTTCTACCAATGGCTCTACCGAAGGTGATACGAAATCTTTTGTCCTGTTTGCCCTCAATTTGCATTCACAACTCTCTTCACCACATTTCTCCTCCTTCAAAAATGATCAACACAACCTTCCCTCTCACTCCTTCCTCCCTGAACAACCACCTCTTATAAACCTCCACACCTCAATAATTTCGAGGAAGGTCGAGGAAGGCATTGTTTACGCTTGTTTGGGTTCTGTGTTCAGGCTCTCCGTTGACCCTGTCCAAATTCAGTAATTCCTATGTCCGATCGCTACCGGCAGGCACAAAATGCAAATCGCTGCAAAACCTCCCCAATGTTGACGATGGCCGACCAAAAATGAATCGTAGAGTGAGTATCATCCTGCTCTGAAGTACACCTAACGAAAGCTTCCAGGGGACCCTGGAATGCCCGAGACCTACCTCGCAGGAGTATCGTAGATGGTCCATGAGGGATGCTCAGCTATTGCTCCTGCAAGCTTGATTGGCGAAGCTACCACTACGTTCTGGAACTGCTCAGTGTTCTTGAGCATAGTCTGCGTGGTCACCTTGGGCACGGCCTCTTGATCCATCTTTCGATAGTGCTGCCAACTCTGCGTTTAGCCTCTTCCTGAAGCGGACCAGCGTACTGCCGTCCATCTCCAGAATCAACAATTGGAAGTGTTAAGCCGACCGCTTCTAGAAACGATGGTTAGTCTCTGCTCAGCATCAGGCAGTGGCTCTGCCATCACTTTATGACGGTTCTACTGTTGCCACGATGTCTTGAGTTTCTCTTGCGAACTCTGGCAAATTTTGGGGTCTGTTGGCAAGGGTTGAGATTTCTTCAGAGCTGTATTTACTCTCTTGTTGGTCGGGGTGTGCTGGTAGAGTCCGACACCAACAACCTGTCCACTCACTAGCGGTGTTTATGGTGTATCCATCTGGTATGGTGCCTCCGGAGCGGCCGGCTTCCTTACGCTTTTTCGCGCTTTAGCTTCACAACATCCCGTGTCTCCTGAAATCGGTAAGTTTGCCAATAGCCTGTTGTATAACCTGACTTTCGCCAGCTACAACGGGGATGATGAATGAACAGAAGCTGGTGCATAAGAAAAAGTAAGTATATCTGTGGCAATGCAAAAACGTACAGTCCCAACCAAAAGTAAGAAAGTGAGGTCTACCATTAACCTTTAGTGGCACGTCGGTGTGCCCTTCCCTGACAGCAGCGGTCTTGCCATACTGAAATGCCTTATCAGTGGAGATGGCGTTCATCCTTTAGTCGACGGCACTTTTAAGTCGAATAAGGAGGTAACAGGCGACCTGATTACTCGACATTGGGTGATGAGCCAACTTGACCTGCGAGTTGGAGTCTCGCGTCGCAGCATAGGTGGGCTGGAGGACGATGGCTTGCGTGGCATCTCTCTCTTTCGGCGCGTCGGTAATACCGCCCCACGAGCGGGCGCGGTTGTGCGATGCGTGGGTGAGCCATAGAGCGAGGGTTCGTAGGTCGCTTACAGCCTTGCCTGATAAAATTGCTGTAGCGGATGCTGCCGGGTTTACCGCACGTTGCCAAGTGTGTCCACTGAGGTGCTGGCGGGTGAACCTGCCATAATGTAGTTGAGGCTCTGCAGAGATAAAGTGTCTTGGAGTGGAGGAGGATCCTGTGGTCGGATACCCTGTGGAAGCAAGAGCATACCAGACCGCTGACCACGCATCACTTGAGGCAGGCTATCTTTCGGTAGTGCTGCCTCAACTCTGCGTTCAGCCCCTCCGAAGAGGACCAGCATGCTGTCGTCCATCTTCAGAATCAACAATTGGAATGGTAAGCCGATCGCTTCCAGAAACTATGGTTGGTCCCTGCTCAACATCAGGCAGTGGATCTGCCGTCTCTGGATGACGATTCTGCTGCTTGTATGTTGCCGCGAGTTTTCCTCGCTGATTCAGGGGTCCGTTGATAATGGCTGTGCTTTCTCAGGGCTGTACTCTCTTATTGGGGCGTGCTGGTAGAATCCAGACTGCCCTTCCAACAACCCGTCCGCCCACTCGTGGTGTTTTGGTGTATCCTTCTGGTATGGTGCCTCTGTAGCGGCCGGGTTCCCTGCCAAATTGTCGCGTTTCAGCTTCGTGATATCTCCGTGTCTCCTGGAATCGGCAATCTGCCACTGGCCTGTTGTTTAACCTGAATTTCGCCAGCTACAATGGTAATAATGCATGATAAAGCCGGTGCACAAGAAAAGAGTAAGTACACGTATATCTATGACAATGCAGAGACGAACAGTCCAAACCACAAGTAAGAAAGTGAGGTCTGCCACTAACCTTTGGCGGCAATTTCGGTGTACCCTTTTCTTGCCACTGATACTCCACATCAGTGGATGTGATGCGGATGGCCTCCAGATCTTCAAAGGAATACATATCCGGTCTGTAGGACCTCCATACTGTTATTTTGTTGAACTTTCAGATCCTGGATGGCTCTAGTACTAGCATCTAGTACAGATGTAACAAAAAAAGCGAGTTGCGTCAGAGTGAGAGAGATTTGACGTATCGAGCGAAATCTTCGCGTTGAGTGTTCACCGATATCCATACCTCGATCTTCCTTTAACCAATGGCGATTCCAAGCCGAATACAGAGGTAATAGGCGATCTGACTGATATGGTTTTTGCTCATTGGGTGATAGGCCAACTCGACCCGCGAGTTGGAGTCTCGCGTCGTCGCAGCATAGGAGGGCTAAAGGACGATGTCTTGTGGTGTATCCCTCTCCTTTAGCGCCGTTCCACAAGCAAGCGCAGTGGTCTTACGATGCGTGGATGGGCCATAGAGCGGGGATCATATGTCCTTACAGTCTTGCCTGATTGAGCCGCTGTCGCTATTGAGACGGATGATGACGGATCTGCCCCACGGTTCCAAAATGTGACCACCGAGGTGCTAGCGGGTGAGCCTGCCATAGTGTGATTGAGGCTCTGCAGAGATAAAGTGTTGCCTTAAAGTGGGGGAAGATCCTGTGGATGGACGCCCTGTGGATACGCGAGGTGGGGTACTCATGTAACGCAGCGATAGTATCGGTTCAACGGACTAAGGAAAGTGTGTCCTTGAACACACCGTGGTCTCTCTAACAGGACACAAGTTCAAGATTCAGAATGAGTATGAAAAAAAACTGGTGTGCGGAGAGCAAGGGCGTACATGCCAAAGGATCCAGCATGTCCGTGTGGATGGGCGGTTTCCAAGAGTCGGAGCGATAGCACAAAAATACGAGGAAGGCAAAGAGACTGAACCAACGACGAGAGAGAGAACATAGCGGTGAAACGGAGGTGCATGAATGAAGGAGCGGTGTTGTCAGCTATTGTGGACCACACTGCGGAATACAAAGTGGTTTACTCTAGGTACTCACCAGATTTGTTCTGTTCATCCGGATGATGATACTGAACTTGTTGCCATGGGATATAATTGACATGGATCACAATATCAGAGGTGGATATGATTCTGGGGGTTGGGGTCGTGGCGAGTGACCCTTTGGTAGTTGATGTCCGTGATTACCGCGCTGCTGTTGTTGTTGTTGTTGATGCGGATGATGCTGAAAAGGATAAAGACGTGGTGGTGGCCGATGGGTTGGGCAGGTCCAATTTTGATCGTGGACAGATCCACTAATCCCCATGCCTCTGATCCCTTTTTTGTTGCTGTTCCAGAGTCACTTGAATTGGATGTTACATGAGATATGGTGGTGTCCGGAGCCGGTTCCTGCCGTCCTGTTGACTCGGGCAATGACACATCGGATATTGCGTTGAGGCCTATTGACACGGTGAATGGGGTAATCTCAGTGGATTAGTGCACAAAAAAAAACCGACAGAACGTTATAGTTTTTTTGGGGGACTGGCCGGAAGGAGGGGAGAGAGGGAGGGAAAGGGAAGGGAGGAAGAGGAAGAGGAGAAAGAGGAGAAAGAGGAGGAAGAGGAGGAAGAGGAGGAAGAGGAGGAAGAGGAGGAAGAGGGCGATGAAGAGGACGATGAAGAGGACGAGGAGTGTGCAAGGTCGAGAGAAGAAGGACGACTGGGGCGCTGTTCGTCCCGCCTCCTTTGCCTCCTTTTCTCTCCTTTGCCTCTTTTCCCGGCTTCTCACCAACAACGCATCAGATCCAGGAATCACACACACCCTCTTCTCCTTCCTAAAGCCGCCTCTCTTCTCGTTTTGCCTCATTCTGTTACGAAGAACTCCCCCTCCCCCCAACTCTCTCTTACTTTTCATGAGTAACAACATACCAGACGACATCACGACTGTATAGCTCGTCCTGCTTCAGTAGTAATGCACCCGCTCCAACGGCATCAGGTACGACGGATCTACTTTTATACTGGCCCAACCTCCCTCCCCTCCTACAAGCACGCGTACAAAAAGTCTCTTTCGCGACAAGGAAGACCTTTTTTTGGATCGTCAAAAACATAACGACTCATGGTCTTTTCTTCTTCCCCTTCTGCACCTCACCCGCACCGCTTCCTCTTCCTACTTGCCTAGCTCAAGAAACCGAGTCGTCCGATCTCTATGGCGTAGGCGGTGAAGGCAGATCCAAGTATATATGTTTTGCGATCTCTTTCGCAAATCCCTTTTTGCCTGTTTTCTGAGGGAGAAGGTTACAAGAGAGATTCTCAGAGAACTTTGTCCACAGATTAAAGTCAAAGTGACCTCAGCAACAACGGGTGCCACGCAAGCATTAGAGGGCCAGGAAAGGCAGAGGCGATAGGGCAGTCTTCAAATCAGCAACAGGAGATGCCCCCAAGTCCTTCATCTACGGCCACTCCGACGACGAGAAAGTTTGCCCCTTGCTTTGATTGGGACGAGACTCAAGTAACGAAAGTAGAGGACACATCGATCCCTGCCATGGATATTGGGGCTCTCGATGGTTGATTCAACTGCTGGCTCCAGATCCGCTTTAAGGTCAAAGGGCTCACACAAGCTCTCAAGGCAACATGGATTGGACAGTATTCTGATCAGCTTCAAGGATACCAAGGTTCGTTCACTCGCCACTGTTGAGCTTGGTCTGTCGTATGGAACTTGTACCAATGAAGCGCCTGTGTTTATCAGCAATCATACATTACTTTTTGTGCGGTTATCGGCAACCACCACCATTCGGTTCTTCATAGATGTCCTTGTTGGAATGGTCTTTCTTGAATCACAGCCTTGTCATAGACTCGATCCACTACAATGACGCGCGACGATTACAAGGTATCTTTGCCGATGGAGACGCGCGGGATCATGACAAGGCGCAATGCAGTGGATATGAATGACGAAAAAATCTTGGACTCCTATCTCACCGCCCTTCTTGTTTTCTTGATGGTAGCCTTCTAGTTGTACGCAAAGACACTTGCTCCTTGGTGGTATCCCTCAATATTACGCACAAGACGTACCCGATTATTTATTCGATCGACCAATTGCCTTATAACTGCACAAAGATCATTGGCGTGCCCAAGCCTGTTGGAATACTGCTTGTGATCTCAGCGAACGCATTCATTCACCTTGACCAAGGATCAGCAGGAATAGGAGTTGCCGTCAATGGCTATGAAAAGGTCGGGACGGGCAAACAAACGTCTTGAAATGTTCTCTCGGACCTGGATACTACGATACTACTTTGTTGGATCGCGGTACGCAGACTCGCTCGATGTTGATCAAAAACTCGACTAAGGATCAAGTCAAGGTATGGGGAAAAAAAGCCAACGGCTCTGGAATGACAAATGACAGATTGGGCGACCGCCTTTTGTTCTTGTATTGGTATTGCTTGGTTCCCATGAGCTTCTCAATGCGCTGCTTTACCTCCACAGTAAGCTTTTCTTGGCTACAGAACCGAATGATAACATCATGAGTACAGTGATAAAATGAGCTGATAGGCTGGTATCTGACATACTCAAATCAGCAAATGTTCTTACCATGCGCTTTCCAAGGCTTGTTTCTTCTCCTTTGGCGAGATTGGAGGAAGCTTTGTGAGGAGCGTCTTTCGAGCCCGGCGTTGAGTGCGAAAAACCGCTGCAGGACTTCCATAGGTAGGGGGTTGGGGAGGTGAAGGTGCAGGTGCAGCTGTGACAGCAGTGACTGGGTGAACTGGATTGGATGGAGCAAGGACCAGGTATTCGCTGGTTTGCTGGTATGAGTCAATTCTATGAAAGAATCCGATGGAACACGTAGCCTGAGGTGACATGAAACGGCGAGGCTTTGACCGAGACGAAAAGATGTAAATGTTGATATTCAGGCGAGTGGAGATGCGGTACAGTATAAGCTGATTTTGGGCAGGGATAGTAATGGGTGTATTGTTGCTCGGAACTCTCAACTGAAATCCGTGCTGACATGGAGCATTGTTGACAAGTCCAAAGTTTAAAAGGGTCTTTGTGATGTACTCTGGTAGTGTTGTAGGATGATTGGGGTCAGGGACGTGGACGACCAAGCCATGTCGAGATAGTGTATGGAGGGCGTTACAGCTGTTCTCTTTGCCATTCCATGTCTGTGGATTTGCAAAGGCATTCTGCAGACGCTGGTCGAGGACTCCGTCACCGATGGGTTGTGGGGCTCCCTGTATCCACTGAGTATCATCTATGAATGTGCACTGCTGGGCCATTCCAGCACGATTCAGAGAATGGATACAAGTATGCTGTGTCGAGGATATAGGAAGATGAAGGGAAGGGAAGGGAATGGAAAGGAAGGCAAAAGGAAGGGAGGGAAGGTAAGGCAAGGGGAAGGGAGGCAAGAGAATGGATATCAAGGGAAGGGAAGGAAGGGAAGAGAAGAGTAAGAATGATGAGAGAGAGAATGAAAAAAGAATATATCAAGCTTCTCTTCCTGACAGATTCTTTTCATTTCTACAATTGGTCCATTTCCACAATGATACAAAGCATGCGCCGTGCCCATTATACAGTGCTATTGCAAGCAGGCTTGTTGATCCGCACATTATCAAGTAGGCTCTTGACAAATGGATATGGATCTGGGTCGCGCGGCTCAAGAAGGACAGAGCAATAGTGGAAGCGTAATGGCTGCAACATGGTCACTTAGCGGTTGGATATGGGCATGTGTCCTGAAGGTGGCATCTAGCCTTCAATGCTGTTACAGCCGTTCAAGCACACGGGCAGCTCGATTCACCACTGAATCCCTATCCCGAAAGGAACACACCTGCCTACATGTTTAGTTTCAAAACGCGTAGTCGACTGAGTTCGTTCAGGGCGTCCCACATCGTAGCCAAAAGTCTTTCTGCGAATTCTTTCGATTGTTGGTCCGTGGGCCTGTGTCAAGCTACAGTAATTGGCGTTCAATAATATTGTGTTGGATCACAATCGGCGGCCGTGAAGGAATATTTAGACACTTTGTGGAAAGCACTGAGAAATCTCAATCGACTACGCGTTTTGACGCCAAGGCATGTGCAGAGAACTGATTCGATTGGGCGTTGATTGGTTTGGCACACCCTCTAGCCTCGAGTAGCTTTGTTTGACTGGGCATGTATCATGGACGGAGCAGGATGTCGCGTGAATAGCCGAACACCTTTCGTGACTGGATGGGTGTGAATCCGAGATGTGTCACGTGGGTCGTAGGAGAGCTGCGCACCAGGCAGCCGTTATGACATTTGCTAGATGCACAGCACAAGAGCCCAAGACTGAAGCTTACGCAGACCTTTTCCATCGGGTTCCTCAACCAGCAGCATCTAGAAACCTCCAGCACCATGAAACCGGTGCGCAGTATAGAAGATGATAGACTAGCCCCAGAGAAGCCTATCCTGTCGCGTATAAAAGGGCAATCGTTGTGAGAGGAAAGAGTTCTTTGACTCCTAGACAAAGACTCATCTTCCCCTCCAACCTTGCCACTTGCCGCGATAGGTATGCTTGCTCCTGTAAGATATGTTACCATTAAAGGACTCCTAGACAAAGACTCATCTTCCCCTCCAACCTTGCTACTTGCCGCGATAGTCGTCGTACTGATCGGACAAGAGAAGTCGTTACTGTGAACGAGTGCTTTGCCTACCGTGGTTCATCCGTTTTCTGCCGTCGAGCCCTGCAAGTCTTTCCTGCGCTACCGCCTGTGCCGCTGCTCCGCGCTCTTTCTTCTGTCCCCTTGTTTTCCCCCTCCTTCGCTTCATTCCCTTCCCTTTTCCTTTAACCAGCAACTTCAAGACGATCCCAACACCAATCTGCAGTCAGTCAGAACGGTGGATACAAGTGTTGACAGTATTTCGCCGATCCCATAATAGTACATCACAATGAGCTCGAATACAACAATGAGGTAATGGACACAGCTCTCGGCCCTGAACACATGAGGTAACAAAATTCACATCGCCATTGATGTGCCAAGCATGTTGTTCTCTTTCCCACAAACACCACACACACGAACACACCATGGATTCTTCTCGTTCATTATCTCACAAACCCACCAGGACACCGTGTGGTGGATCCACCGCACGTAACCACAATATGCAGCAGAGAAGAAAGAGAGCAATCATAGCACAGGCAAAATCCGCCCCCTACAAAAGGGGCTTGCCTGGGGGGAATAAACATCATCTCTTGTCTCGCAATCCTTCTACCTACACTCACAGCTGTCCTATCTCACGCCGTCGCAGGGTCTTAAAATCAAGGGCGACACTGACAGCATCAACAAAGGACAAAGAACACCTCAATCAACCGGTATGTGTGTTTACAAGAGACCATGTTATGTTAGTCCACACGGATCGTCTTACTCACCTGTAAACCATCTTCTGCTTTACCCAAATAGCTGAGCGAACGTTAAGTATCCCTGAAGTCGCCCTGCTAGTGTTCAAGCAAGTATCGCCAAGGACATGGCTCACTCTGCGCCTGCTCTTCAGGACCTGCGATGAAATCGTCCGGCCGCACATATGGAGGACCGTCTCATGCAATACTTACTCTTCAAGAAGATCGAGCCATACTTTCGAGATCAAGGTCGATCAAGTCTGTTGCTGTACAAGCATAAACCACGGGTTAAAGGGCTACAGGGCCTACATGAATCCCTTCACTCTTCACTCTCTATATAAAAGGCAGACAGTGTTTTATGATTTTAGTAGAAACGTGACTCAGCCATTGATGTACTCATTGAACAACGGCCATCTTCGCTCCCTTTCTCTATTCAGTCCTCTTCCTCTTCCTCTTCCTCTTCCCCCCTCGTCCTCTCCTCCATCTTCTACACAACCACTACTACTACTTTACCGACCACTGCCCCCATATATCAATCTTCTTCACAACCATCACCACTTTACCCACCACTGCCCCATCTGTCAATCACTATCCATCCCTTTCTTTTACACTAGGCCTCCATAGTAAAAGGTATTACACGTCGATGAATCAATGAATAATAAACCACGCTGTGAAAGAGGGACGATCACAGCAATTCTTTACCCATCTCGGTCAGACCGTCATCCTCCCACCTCCCTCTTCCAAGACAGGATGGAATCATCGCAGAGATGGAGTGACTCATTGTTGTGCCTTGCAAGTACATTGTTCATACAGTTTTGCCTTCCGATGGCTTTGGTTCTGTCCCTGAAAAATTTGACCTGTGCGACCTCGCCCTCCAACCCTAATTTTTGATCATCATCTTTTGCCCTGATACTTACACCATGACTCAATGACGCGTTTTCCTCACACCAATGATGGCAGGACCATGGGACCTCTGTCGGTGGTGCAAAATGATGGGTGCTACGACCGTGTGCTGTCTGACACATCACATCTTCCTCAGTGCTGAACAATTGCTCAAAACAGACCTCCTTTCTTCTTTGCAGGCGGCCATGACAATGGGCGATGTGTTCCTGATCCAGAACCTAGAGTTCACGCACCCTTGACACACGACGGCACAGAATGGTGGGTACTATGGTAGTGAGTCGTTTGACGCGTCCGCAAGTCTTCGGTTCTCATCAATTGCTCGAAGAATCCGCTCCAGACATTTGCTCTAAGCACGCATTCAACATAACTTTTCTTGCTATCGCCACTCAGGTGACAGGTGAGCGGAGTGTTCAGCAGACAGTCTCGCGGGTAAGCAATGGGGGGATGGATGGGCAGAAAGTGGGCGGGATGGATAATGAGTGGGTGGAAGGAAGAATAGTGAGTGGCAAGTGTTCAGCCTGGGATGTAGCCGCAGGACCCCAGCATTCAAAAAACGTGGTTCCATAGCATGATTTGTCTGTATCGTTGTTTTTCAGTGGAGAGCATAGGATCAAAGTTGACCGAGTCGAAACGCTGTAAAGTTCACTGTACCCACCCACGTCCGTGGGCATTGGGACCGGGATGCCAACTGCAAAGTTACAGCCAGATCCAATCAGCCAATCGCGAGCTACACTGGATCCTAACGATGGCTAGAAGAGCATAGGAATTAAGGGCCACATCGAGACTTTCATAGGAGATCCTATATGAGCCTAGCACGCCGGATTCATGCCTACATATATGCTCCAGGAGCTCTAGCCTAGCCTAGCGTCATATGACGCCTAGATTATTGTATCCTAGACGACGCGTCGTGCGGAGAGCGTGGAGAGTGAGAGTGAAGAGTGATGGGTGGGGGGGAGGAGGAGGTCGAGAGGAGAAAAGAGAGAGTGAGAGTAATGGGTGAGCTTACGGGTCAAGACAAGCGGAGGAGAGAGGGGTTCTTACATGGGCCTAGCACGGAGAGCATTATCAACCTTTGTCAAAGTCCTAGATCGTCATGATGGCGGCCTCAGGTCTTTGCTTGCTTGCATGGAGAGCGACTTCAAGTGTTGATCGGGCATAGGAACCATGATGCTAGGATGCTTGGTTGGCGAGCTATGGCTAGAAAAGCATAGAGATTAAGGGTAATACCGAGACTTTCATAGTGAATCCAAGTGTGCCATGGGTCAGGGCGTCAAGGTCGCGTCAAGGTCGCGTCAAGGTCGCAATGGTCGCGTCGAGGATCATTGTCATATGGCTAGAAAAGCATAGAGATTAAGGGTAACCACCGAGACTTTTATAGGAGATTCTTTACATGGGCCTAGCACGCAAGCATCATGATCATAGTCAAAGCTCGGGATGGTCATGATGACGTCATCGGGACTTTGCTTGGCTGCATGGAGAGCGACTCCAAGTGACGATCGAGCATAGGAATCATGATGCTGGGATGCCTGGTTCCCGAGCTATGAGCAGAAACGTAAAGAAATTAAGGTTTTACCGAGACTTTCATAGGAGATCCTTAACATGGGCCTAGCACGCAAGAATCATGATCATAGTCAAAGTAGTCGACTGTCATGATGACGGCCTCAGATCTTTGGGTGGCTGCATGGAGAGCGACTTCAAGTATTGATCGGGCATAGGAATCATGATGCTAGGATGCTTGGTTGGCGAGCTATGGCTAGAAAAGCATCGAGATTAAGGGTAACACCGAGACTTTCGTGTGGCCCATACATGAGGCCAGCACGCCGGATCATTGCATTGATCTACTCAGTACTATGACCTCCTATTGGTCAATTGGTCAATTGAACCCAACGTTTGGGCCAGGTCTGGGCCAGGGGAAATTAAAAATTAGATTTATCCGACCGTTGGTCAGGGTCAGGGTCAGCTGTTGAAAATAAGGTTCCAGCGCCCCGATGTCAAAATTTTCTATATGACTTGAAGAGTCATAGTAACGGCGCCCTGATTTTGATTAATCGCGAAGACCATAGCTAGATGTATCCATCGGGCTTAAGAATCATGATGCTGGGACCTCTGGTTCCTGAGATTCAGGCGGATTTGTGTGACGACATAGTGAATTTATAGTAGCACCCCTCTAGACCTGTGTGGGTGCGTGAGATGACTGAGGGAGAAGTGTGTGTACATTAGCAGGTGCACCAACATATGGGCTTCTACATCGTGAAGGCGCTACATGGGATTAGTATATGAAAACTAGGCCGAGAAACGATCGTCGCCAGATCGCCAATCTGAGTACCCACGTCTCTTGGAGCATTCTGCGTGATGTTACCATGCGAGTTTCAGGTGACATTGATACGTCGGATGAGTAGCAACGGCCATCGCAAGATTGGTCGTCCGGAAATCTCGTCGTCAAGGAAAACTGTCGCTCCGAAAAACCGAGGTCGCACGATGTTGCAGGATCGCCTAGCGACCCACCCACGTCCCTGGGCATTGGGATCGAGATGCCAACTGCAAAGTTACAGCCACATCTAATCAGCCAATCGTGAGCTACACTGGATCCTAACGATGGCTAGAAAAGCATAGGAATTAAGGGCCACACCGAGACTTTCATATGAGATCCTTCATGAGCCTAGCACGCCGGATTCATGCCTATGCTCCGGGAGCTCTAGCC
>Ga0247824_10001104_pt1 | contig 14409 bp, 25 predicted proteins | sample 13C_PalmiticAcid_FD_194412 | JGI IMG/M metagenome (GOLD analysis project Ga0247824, IMG submission 194412) | Soil microbial communities from agricultural site in Penn Yan, New York, United States - 13C_PalmiticAcid_Day48 | ecosystem: Environmental > Terrestrial > Soil > Agricultural land... | reverse complement strand
CTCCGCCCGTCCCCGATCCGTCGCAGGTCGTCACGGCCCCGTCGGATCCCGACCCCTTCTAGGCCAGCATGGAGATCCTCCGACGCCGTCGGCCACCGCCTTCCAAGGCAGTGGTCGGCGGCGTCGATCTCCTCGTCGCGATCTTCGATCGGCAGCTCGAGATGCAACGCGCGGCGGGCACCGACCCGACCATGATCGTTGCTACGTCAGAGAGGATCCAGTACCTCAAGGACATGGTCCTCGCCGCCACGGACGAGCTCCACGAGGTCCTCGGCGAGACCGGGTGGAAGCCGTGGGCCACGTCCCGTCACATCCACACGACCGCAGCGCAGGAGGAGTACATCGACCTGTTCTGCTTCGTCATCAACATCGGCCTCGCCCTGGACCTGACGCCGCAGCGCGTCGCGCAGCTCCATCTGGAGAAGCACGTCGTCAACCTCGAGCGGCAGCGCAACGGCTACACGGGGAACAAGCGATGATCCACGAGGAAGTCGACGCACCAGACCCTGTCAAGATCGTCTTGGTGTGCGGACACGACCATGTGCTCGACTCGCCACATCGCCGTGGCGAGCGCGTCGTCTGGTGCTCGACCTGCGGAGTGGGCTCGATCGCCGCGGCGATCGTCGACATGCGAGAGAGCTACGACGTGTCCGCGCTGCCCAGCTACCGTGCTGAGGCGATCAAGAAGATGGGGCCAGCATGACCGAGCCATCCGCAGCCGTCCAAGCGATCATCGCGGACGACGGCTCATCGCAGCCGACAGCAGGGCGCCACGTGGAGCACGGGGACTACGACACGACGTCGCTGACCCCGAGCACCTACGCCCGGGCAGTCCACCGTGACTGGATCGGGCACTGGAGCCGATGGGGCTGGGCCTCGCGGCAGCTCCCCAAGAAGGGGCGAGTGCTCGAACCCGGATGCGGACCGGAGTCGATGTTCTTCCGGCACCTCACCAGCGACGCGTCGCTCGTCCCTGCGCTGTACGTCGGCGTTGACCTCAACGCGATCAAGGCCCACGACAAGCGCGAGGCCGAGGTCGTCGCTGGCAAGAAGCGGACCTACCCATGGGCGCAGTTCAAGCCGGAGTTCGACTTCGTCACTCGCATCGACGAGCTCGTGGAGGAGTACGGATACGCGAGCTTCGACCGCGTCGTGTCGTTCGAGGTCTACGAGCACATCGCTCCGGCGCTGGGCCTGCGGTACCTCGACGCGTGCCGCGACATGCTCCACCCGGACGGCGAGCTCCTCTTCTCCACGCCCGTGTTCAAGGGCAAGAAGGCCGCGAACCACGTCCGTGAGTACACGGTCGAGGAGATGCAGCTCATCTTCGCCGACCGTGGCTTCGAGGTCGTGGGTCGCTACGGGACCTTCGCCTCGTACCACGACGTCAAGCGTGGGATCAAGGAGGAGTTCCCGGAAGCCCAAGCCGAGATCATCCTCGACATCTACGAGCGCTGCCGCGAGTTCTACGGCGACGGCTTGCTCGCAGCAATGCTCGCGCCTGTGGTCCCGGACCACAGCCGCAACTGCACGTGGCGACTCCGCAGGGTTTAAGCCACACCACTGTGTGCTAGAATAGCATACAGCTCTAGACAGATCAGACACAAGACACCGACCTCTCATCCACGAAGGACACAGGAACATGCCCACCGACGCCCAGACCCGAGACCGACTCAAGCGGTCGCTCACCGCCACCGCAGGCAAGATCGACAAGCTCAAGGCCGACGCCGCCGAGGCGAAGACCGTCCTCGATGCCCTCGTCCTCGAGGGCAAGACCGCGGGCTTCAAGTACCGCGAGCTCAGCGAGATCACCGGGCGCTCGATCGCCTGGGTGCAGGCCTCGCTCGTCCGCAGCGGCTACGTCGCGACCAAGGGGCCGCGCACCAAGGCGAAGACCGCCGAGGACGCTGCCTGATCCGTGACATGATCCGCTAGGACCCGCTACCACGGACCCACGAGGCACCCGCCCCTAGGCTTCGGCCTGGGGGCGGGCTTGTCTCACGGGGAAGAAAGTTTCTGCAAGTGGGTGTACATACGTTGCATGACGTGGTACACTGTTCCTCAGACCGACCGACACTGACACTCGGGAGAATCCAGACATGACGACAACGACGACGAAGCTCACGACCATGCCGGTCCCAGGCGCAGAGCTGATGGATGCTGCCAACCGGTGGATGGCGCAGCTCACGGCAGAGCCCTCGGCGGCAGTCGCCACGGCTGCTGCAGCGGTCGACGAGAAGACGGCCGCTGTCGTCGATCTCGCTGCGTACGCCAAGGGCCAGGCCAACAAGTACACGCGGCCCAACGGCGAGGACTACATGCCTCGCAAGGTCATGATCGACGGCCAGATCAGCCAGGACGTGATCTTCGTCCGCAAGGCCTTCGACAACCGCATGCCGCTGCTCTTCTTCGGCGCTCCGGGCTGCGGCAAGACCGCGCTGGTCGAGGCTGCGCTCGACGGCCTCGTCACGATCCAGGGCACCCTGGAGACCGAGGTCGCGGACTTCGTCGGCTCCTGGGCCCAGCAGACCGACGGCACCTACCGCTGGGTCGACGGGCCGCTCGCCATCGCGGCGGACACTGGGAAGCCGCTGCTGATCGACGAGGTCGCGCTGATCGATCCTCGTGTCATGGCCGTCGTCTACGGCCTCATGGATGGCCGCGACGAGCTCGTCGTCACCGCCAACCCGGAGCGCGGCAACATCAAGGTCAAGGACGGGTTCTGCGTCTTCGGCGCCTGCAACCCTGACGTGCCCGGCGCCGTCATGTCGGACGCGCTGCTCAGCCGCTTCAAGCTGCACATCGAGATGACGACGGACTGGGGCGTCTGCAAGACCCTCGGAGTCCGCAGCGAGATCGTGACGGTCGCTCGCAACCTCCACAAGCGCAAGGGCTCGGCCGAGCTGATGGCCGCGCCGCAGATCCGCGAGCTGCTCACGTTCGAGCAGACGGCCAAGGTCTTCGGCCTCGACATCGCACTGCGGAACTTCGTGGCGCAGGCGCGTCCCGAGGATCGGCACCACTACGAGTCGGCCATCAAGGACGTCTTCAAGGGCCACGACAACGTCACGATGCTGACGTTCTAGGGTTTACACCCACTAAGCATACGTGATACAGTTCTCTGTACCGACACTGGCACCAACGGGAGAGCACAGACATGAAGAAGAGCGAAGTCAAGGCCGCCGGGATCGCCGATCCCATGAACGTGACCGTCCAGCGCGACGGCCTCAACACGTTCGCCCTCTACATGGAGGTCCTCGAGTTCAACTCCAAGGGGCTGTTCGTCCGCCAGGCGCGCGTCCTCGTCTGCCAGAAGATGCTGGTGACGCAAGAGCTCGCCGCGCAGCGCACCCAGGCGCGCTGGACGGAGACCCCGACGACGGACATCGACGACGCGCTCAAGCGCGCTCAGGCATTCGTCGGCAAGTTCGGCAAGGGCGACCGCGTCGCGGTGATGCGCGGCAAGCCTCAGCTCGTCGAGCTCAAGGGCGCGGACTACGAGGCCTTGGCCAAGGGGACAGCGCCGTTCGCCAAGTACACGGGCAAGTTCGCGGTCGACTACCGCGTCGGCAAGATGCCCGAAGCCGGCGACAAGACCGGCTACACCCTCGACAACGCGATCACGGACCTCGCCAAGGCCTACGACATCGACGAGGTCGCGATGCGCGAGAGCGTCATGGGTGCCGCTCCTGCTGCGGCCACGCCCACCGCCGCTGCCGCCACCACGGTCGACGGCTCGACCATCGCGCCCTTCTAGCTCGAAGGGTGTACATGTTGCAGCAGACGCTGTACTATGTACTCACTGACGCACTGACGCACGGGAGATAGACATGACGACAGCACCTCACAAGCCCAACAAGCTGTGGGAGCCGACAGCGGAGGCCATCGCGGACTGCATGCGCAGCACCTTCGCGCACTGGGCTCCCGAGGGGACTCTGGTCCGCGCAGTGGAGATCCTCGATCCGGCGTACCCCTACGCCAAGAACCTCGGCTGGTACGACGAGGATACCGCGACGCTCTTCCTCAACACGACAGCCATGGCGAAGCTCAACCCGAGCATGCGGACTGCGGGCTCGACCATCTCGCATGCGACTTCGGTCATCGCATCTGACCACGGGGCTCGCGCAACCACCAGCGACCGGCGCAACTCCGGCGACCAGGCGCGCAACGTCATGCTGATGGCTGGCGTCGCGGTGCACGAGACAGCGCATGCTGCGTGGTCCAACTGGGCTGACTCGCCTGCGCTCAACGGCGTGGCGCGGCCGGTCGAGAACGTCATGCGGCTCTTCGAGGAGCTCCGCATCGAGCGCAAGGCGCTCGACCACGCTGCTGCGTACAAGCCTGCGCTCACTCCCGAGTTCTGCCTCGGCTATCTCTACGCCGCGCTGCTCAAGCAGTTCGCTGACGCGGAGATCCCCAACCAGGCTGCGCTCTGCCACATGTGGGCGCTCGCTCGCGGGCGGACCATCTCAGGAGTCCTCGACGCTGCTGACACAGGCGCGATCGACGAGGTCGTGCGCACGGTCGTCGGCGACGACACCGTGGACGACATGACGGAGATCCTCTACGCTGCTGTCGTGGTCGACACCGAGACGATCGAGGGTGTCGTGCAGCTTCGCGACCTCGCCGAGGAGTGGCTCAAGACCGTGGGCGACTCGAGCTCTGGCGAGGGTGGCGGCGAGCCGCAGTCCGGCGCGACTCCCGGCGTCTGCGAGGGCGAGGGCAAGAGCTCGGGCACGCCTGACCCTGACTCGGACAGCGATGACGGCAGCGGCTCGGGCGGCGATGCCAAGAACAAGGACGACGACGACGACGACGACGACTCGGATGCAGACGGCAGCGGCTCGGACGACGACGACGATGCCAACAGCGACGACTCGGACGACGACGACGACGATGCCGACGGCTCGGGTGGCGACTCGAGCGTCGACGACTCGGACGGCGACGACGGCGACGACAGCGACGGCGAGACCAACACGGTCGACGACTCGATCTCGCACGGCAACGGCGGCGAGATCAGCGAGAACATGAAGCGGATCATCAGCGAGGTCCTCGATGAGACCGCGTTCGAGTGGCTCCAGCCCGAGGAAACCGGCCGCAAGATGGCAGACCCCAACGTCGTGGCGCCCAAGGTCTTCGGCTTCAAGCCTCTCGACCACAGCAAGAAGCGCAGCTTCACGTCGACGCCTCCGTCGGCCAAGGTCCGCGCGGCTGTCGCCAAGCTGACCCAGGAGTTCGAGAAGGTCGCACTGCCGCAGGTCATCAAGACCGCGACGCGGATGGCGCTGCCTCCGGGGCGCCTCAACACGCGCGAGGCTGTTCGCCGGTCGGCGGAGCGATCGCGCGGGCAGATGGTCACGGCCAAGCCGTGGCGTGGCGAGAAGCGCCGGCACACGACGGCCAAGCCGCTCGTCGTCGGCCTCGCGACTGACACTTCGGGCTCGATGGCGTGGGCCGAGAAGATGGTCGCCGAAGCTGCGTACGTGTTCGCGCACGCCGGCTCGCGGATCGGCGCACGGACCGCGGCGGTGACCTTCGGCAACCACGCTGAGGCTGTGGTGAAGCCTGGAGACCTCCCGCGCGAGGTCGTCCAGCGTATGGCGAACGGCGGCAGCGAGGACTTCGACAACGCGGCTGCTGCCTTGGACGGCGTGCTCCACCTCGGGCACAACGACGGCTCGGCCAAGTTCATCTGCATCATCTCAGACGCTCAGCTCGTCCGCAGCGGCGAGATCGACGTCGCCATGCAGTGGCTCGATCGCTGGCACAAGGCCGGGACCTACATCTTGTGGGTCGGCTGCGCCAGCGGCTACAACGGCAAGCGCTGGCTCGACAAGTGCCCGGGCGTGATCTACGTGGACGTGGACCGCAACGCGGTCCGGCACGACCCGCTCGTCCTCGTGAACGCCATCGGCCCGAAGCTCCAAGAGGCGATGCGGCCGAAGAGCTGACGTCACCAACATCTAGACCTGCCCGCGCGAGAGCCGTTGTCAGTCGGCCACCTCGCGACGGGCCTGCAGCTCGGGCCGGCAGGCGCGTGCAGGGGACTCCCGCCCTTGTGCGACACTGCCGGCCTGAGCACTTTCTTCTGCTAGCGGGTGTACATGACCACATCTTTGTAGTAGAGTAGTCAACATGACGGAGACGATCAAGCGACCGACCGACAAGCAGATCGCACTCGCTCGCACGCTGCTCGAGGAGTGCGAGGGCATCGACAAAGCGGAAGCCATCCGCAGTTCGCTCAATGCGGCACTCACGGCTGGGACGCTGTCATTCTTGGATGTGTCGAATGCGATCGACGGTCTCATCGCGGTCAAGAAGACCACAGCCACGCCAATGTCAGTCACGGCCACGAAGGTGATCGAAGAGGGCATGTATCAGCGCGACGGCGAGATCTACCGCGTCAAGCGCAGCATGACTTCCGGGCGTCTCTACGCTGTCCGTCTCCGCAAGGAGACCGCCACCACACTGAAGCTCGGTGAGAAGCTCAGCTTCCAGTACAACTCTCAGTACATCCGCAAGCTGTCGCCGACCGATCGCATGACGCTCGAGCAGGCCAAGGCTGCCGGAGTCCTCATGGGTTGCTGCTGCGTCTGCGGCGCCACGCTGACCAACGAGACCAGCGTCCGCGAGGGCATCGGCCCTGTCTGCGGAGGCCGCGTCTGATGGCGTGGGAAGACGATCCGGCGTTCCGGCACTTGAAAGCGACTACGCCTCCAGCATCTCCAGCGCAGGTCAAGACCGTGCGCAGGCTGCTCGAGCTGCTCGAGGAGCTTCGCCCGCGAACGACCAACGGGATCCGCGTCGCGCTGAACGCAGCGCTATCCAATGGCACGCTCAGCGCGTCTCTCGTCGCGCGTGCTACCAACATGCTCAACGACCGACTTGGCGAGATCCCAGACTACGAGAAGGAGCCCTGATGCCACTACCAGGAAAGTACGGAGACGCCATCCCAGTCCCGGGTGACGTCGTCTACCGGCGCGGGTCGCCGCAGAGCACCGGCGTCGTCACCGCGACGCGCGTGATGGTCGGCCGTGGCTACAAGACGCCAGACGAGGCTCGCGCAGCGCTCGACGCTGGTGAGGTCTGGCGTCATGACGTCCAGATCAAGGTGACGTGGGTGAAGAAGACACCCGCCGGTGCACGGCGCGTGACGAACATTTACGGCCCTGACGAGTGGATGCCGTCGCAGTACATCGGCGGCTGCCTCGAGCAGCTTCGCGACGAGACGCAGCGCAAGCTCGACACGCACAACCGCAACATCGCGAAGGCCATCGCCTGGGCCGAGGACAACGACCTGCCCACGCCGAAGCCGGATGGCAAGGTGGTCGAGCTGTGACCGCTTGGAACCCCCTCTACGACCTGTGGCTGTCGCTCGCAGACGACGACGGCGAGATCGATCCGTTCCAGAACGTGCCTGCGACCGTGACCCGGATCAAGGGGACAGACCTGCACAGCGTCGAGTTCCCGCAGTCCGACCTCTCGATGCTCGACATCCGCGAGAGCAGCAAGCGGCTGATCCGCGTCAGCGAGGCCCGCGCATGGGCGTGCCGCGTCTACGCGTGGTCGATCCCGTCGACCGAGGTCATCACTGCGCTAGCCACCATGTTCGCAGACTGCGGGATCGTGGACCCTCTGGCCGGGACCGGCTACTGGGCGCGCGTGTTGTCTGACGTTGGGCTTCCGGTGACGGCGACCGACTTGTTCATCCCACAGATCGGCGCATCGCCTGCGGGCTACGACAACTGCGACGCGATCGGCGGCAACCCGTATCATCGCGACATCGACCCGTGGTTCCCTGTCCTCAAGGCAGACGCCGCGAGCTCGGCGACGGTCAACCACGAGAAGGCGCTGCTGCTGTCGTGGCCGCCGTACAACGACGACACCGGCGCCAAGGCACTCGAGGCGTACCACGCTGCCGACGGCCGTGACGTGATCTACGTCGGCGAGGGCAACGGCGGCTGCACCGGCGACGACCGCATGCACGCCTTGCTGGGCGACGGCTACTGCTCGAGCTACGACGATGACCACACGGACTGCATCTGCACCGTCGAGCAGCTCTTCAAGGAGATCACCTCGATGCCCGTCCCTCAGTGGTGGGGGATCCACGACCGACTGACCATCTACCGCAGGGTGTCATGAACGACAACGTTGTGGTACTATCGCCTCACCGGCGAAGGGAGATCTAGACATGACAATCGATGACACGGCCGCAGACATGCGTGGCCTGCTCCAGAACCTCATGAGGAGCAACGTGACCGTCTCGACCGAGGTCGAGCCAGGGCACATCACCCTGATCGGGAGCAGCGGTCAGACCCGGTCAGTGCCGCAGACAGCTCCTCTGGCGCGCCCTCTGCCCGTCTCGAACGGTGGGCCTGCGCTGACCAAGGAGCAAGCGGTGGAGATCTTCGAGGAGGCCCTGGAGTTCCTCGCGGACAACGGCTTCTACGTCACGACCGCACAGCATGGCAAGGCTGCCATCGCACGGCTCGAGCGCAACAAGATCATCCAGAAGGTGATCCAGCCTTGCACCGACCGCATCATCCTCGTCGACCTCGAGAAGAAGATCCGCTGATGTGGGTCACGACTCGCCGAGGCTTCTTCTCGGTCGTGCAGCACCGCGACGGTGCGGAGTTCCTGCTGGTCCGGTCGCGCGGGCGTGCTGACTTGGAACACTTCTGCGCTGACACCGGAGGTGACCAGGCAGCGATCGAGGAAGATCCTCACGCCGACTACCGGTTCCGGCTGAAGGTCCCGCGCCCTGTCTTCGCGGAGTGGCTGTTGGAGCAGGCTGCGCGCCTCGACTACGACAGCCACTGCAAGGAGGAGATGACCAAGGATCCGACGCTGTCCGAGCCGGCTCGGTACCGGTGGTATCTGGCGTGCTGGTCGGCTGGCATGGCCTTCCAGACGCGCGACGAGCCGCGCAAGGCATCGCTGTACATGCCACAGCCCGGAGAGGAGCCCGACTGGCGCTCTGGGACGCTCTGGGACGCTCCTGGCGGCGTCTCCATGACGAGCGACGACTTCGACGACGGCACCGACGTCGAGATGCCGGAGTGGGGCGGCCCGGACGAGGTCACCCTCGACTACGGGATCCCCGAAGAGGAGTGGGAGGCCATCGCAACGGCGATCGGCGGCGAGGTCGTGATCCTCAGCGACGGGATGCCTCAGATCGAGCTCGGCGGCTACGAGGGCGGGCGCCTGATCTTCCGCAGCGGCGACACGCTCGACATGCTCGAGCTCCGCGAGGACCTGCTCATCTACCTGATCGACCAGGAGTCCTGATGACCGTCCGACAGTGGCTGACCGTCCATCGGCGGAAGCGCTGCATCCGTCGAGGGCATCCCATGGCCGACTGGTCTCCGGTGGTGTTCAGAACGCGAGCAGATGACACGCTCGGGCCAAACGGTGAGATCATCGAAGGCGACGAGTTCACCCAGTACGCATGGCGATGCGCCATCCACGACAAGGAGTCCTGATGGACAGCACAGATGCACCCACCCCGCTGACCGACGAGGAGCTCCTGGAGCTCGCGATCGAGCTGGACGAGGTCCGTGCCGAAGCGCGAGCCCTCAAGCGCCGCGAAGACGAGATCAAGGAGGCCCTCACGACCCGGCTGGCGCCCGCAGACCCGCGGATCCACGTCACGGAGGACACCGCGGCCAAGACCGTGCATGCGATCATCGTCAGGGGCTTCAACGTCATGAACAAGACGCGGTCCACGCGGTCCACGGTCAACCGCAAGAAGCTCGAGGCGATGCACCCGGAGGTGTTCGCCGACGTCAAGGAGACCGGCGCGACGCACAAGATCGAGGTCAACCAGCGAGCCGCCCAAGACGCGCTGGAGCTCCTCATCCAGGACTACACGGGCGCGCCACAGCCAGGCGGTGGCGAGTGATGGCCGGCAGCAAGGCTCTGATCCAGGATGGCCGCTTCAGCACCAAGGAGGTCGTGGAGCTGACTGGCTGCACCGAGCGGCAGCTCGACTACTGGTACCACACTGGCCGTGTGACGCCTTCCACTGTGAGCGGCCGCGAGAGCCAGTCCGGCGAGCAGCTCCGGTGGTCGTACGGCGACGTGGCCTACCTCCGGCGCGTCAAGGCGCGCTTGGCGTTCGGCCTGACACTGGACGCAGCGTTCCGTGCGGCAGACCCGGCTGTGCTGCCTGCGCCCGCAGATCCGCAGCTCCGTGGCATGTCGAAGGAAGAGACGGCAGCGCTGCTCTACTACGGGACCTCGAGCTGATGGCAGAGCTGACAGCCGCCACTGCAACCGAAGAGCTCGGAGAGGCGCTGATCGCAGTGCTCGACGTGCTCAGCGCCGACGCCCAGCGCGGCAAGGACTACATCGGCATCCGGGCAGAGATCCCGCTCGAGGTGTGGCTAGGCTTGCGGCAGATCGCGGCTGATCTCCGGGCTGGAGTCCGCAAGAACCCGGACAGCGGCGAGATCGAGCTCATCTACGTCGAACCGGCCGTCGACTCAGACACAGCGTCGTTCGTCGAAAGACTTGCTCAGGTGTACGTGAGCCGCGTCTCCAAGGCCCTCGAGACAGGCGCTCTCTACGACAAGGACCTGATCATGAGCACTCGCGTGTACCTCGAGCTCGTGAAGTCGCTGGCCAAGACCGGGCTCGTCGCTGACGCGCCGACGATCGTGGGCGTGATGATCGGCGCGGCCTTGAACGCGATCGCTGTCGACGCAATGTCGTCAGAGCCAATGGTCCACGAGGCTGACGCAACCGTCGTGATCGCATGCTCCGTGCTGGCAGCAGCGCTGCTCGGGCACGACGTCGAGCCGTATCTCGAGCGGGTGAAGAAGGAGAACCCATGAACGTCGCACTCACCATCTTGCTCACAGCGCTGATGGTCGGCCTGCTCTACGCGTGGGCTGTCACCAGCGAGCGAGCGCGCAAGGCCCGCGATCAGCAGCGCCAGTACCGCCCTCGCGTGACGCGCAGCGACGTGCCGGGGTGGTCTGGCGAAAGGCAGATGCGCCGCGACATCCGCAGCGTCGACCGACGAAGCAAGACCCGACAGAAGGAGTCGACATGACCGAACCCGAAGAGATCGCCATCGTCATCACGTACGGATCGCTGCGCGACGGGCTTGCCCGCGAGCACGCGAACCTCACCACGACGCTGGCGGCGCTGGACGAGCTCATCGCCGAGCATGGCGCCGACGCGCCCGTGGAGCCAACCGCGCTGTTCCAGCTCATGCAGAAGGAGACCGGATCGTGACCACCGAAGCCACCAAGCGAGCCGCGCGCGAGCGAGCCTTCGAGGCAGCGAGCGCTCGCGAGAAGGAGATCAACGCCGACCTCGCGATCGTGGACGGACGCATCAACACGCTGCACGCGCAGCGAGCAGATCTCGACCGCCAGCTCACGACGCTGGCACGCACGCAGCGGATGCTCGTCGCAGAGCTCGACGACGTCCGCAGCGAGAAGACCCGAGCAAGCACCCGCGAGCTCGTCAACCGCTCGAGCTGATCCAGCCCGAGCACAGCAACAAGGAGACACAGACAATGAGCACATACGAGGACGAGCGAGAGCAGCAGCGAGAGGCGTCGCACCGGCGAGGCATGGAGACCCGCCGGCAGTGGACGCGGATCGGCGTCGGCATCATCGTCGGGATCTTGGTCCTGATCGGCGGCTTCATGTACGTGGGGCCGAAGTACACGCTCTACAAGGCCAACACCACGAAGCAGTCCGTCATCAAGGAGCAGCAGGCCCGCTCCGAGGCCGCCGAGTTCGAGGCCCGCTCCCGCGTCACGCAGGCAACGGCGCACGCCGAGGCCGAGGTGATCGAGGCCCGAGGGCTCGCCGAGTCGCAGCAGATCATCGCCGAGACCCTCACCGACGAGTACCTGCGGTACCTGTACATCAGGGCGCTCGAGAGCATCAAGGACGGCGACGTGATCTACGTGCCGACCGAGGCAGGCCTGCCCGTGACCGAGGCTGGCCGCGCGACCGAGGGAGGCTGAGCCAATGGCGATGGTCATCCACAAGTTCCCTGCGTCGGACACCGACAGGCACGTGCAGGTCGCGGACGGCTCTGTCGTCAAGATCCTCAGCGCAGGTACTGACGCCAACGGCGAGATGAGCGTGTGGGCGCTCATCGACACCGAGGGAGAGCCCGACACGATCTTCATCGCCAGTGTCTTCACGGGTGTGCACGACGCATCAGATCTGCTGACAGAAGGCTTCGAGTTCATCGACACGGTGGCCATCGTCCGAGCCGGCCTCGTCTTCCACGTGTTCGCGAAGGTCGGCGCATGAGCTGGGACGTGGATCTCGTCGACGACCGCGAACATCTCGAGGGCTCGTGGAACTACACGCACAACGTGAACGGCATGATCGCCGCCGCGCTGGACGCGGCAGGGATGGGGCCGACCGAGGAGTGCGGTGGCCCGCTCGGGAAGGTGATCGGTCCGGCGTGGTGGGATCGGCTCGACGGTCTGGACGGGCCGACCGGTGCAGCCTTCCTCAAGGCGATCGCCGACGAGCTGGACCGAGACCCGGCGACCTACGACCAGATGAACCCGAGCAACGGCTGGGGTGACAGGGGAAGGCTGGTGGCTCTGCTGCGCGAGATGATCGCCGCCGTGCCCGAGTGGCCTTGCACGTGGGAGGCGTCGGGCTGATGGACGCTGCTGCAGACGGCGACTGCTTCGTCATGGCGTACCGCGTCGCGGTAGAGCTGGAGCTGGGCTCGACCTACGCCGGAGATGTGTACGTCGTCCACGGCGTGGTGATGCATCCGGAGACCGGCAGGCACTGGCACGCATGGTGCGAGGTCGACGAGCCTGTCGAGGTGCCGTGGCGCGACGAGCCTGTCATCATCGAGACGGCGATCGACCGCTCGAACGGCCTCGACGTGGAGCTGCCGGCTGTCCTGTACCGGAAGGACGGCAGAGTCTCCGACTCAGAGGTGTTCCGCTACACGCTGCTAGAAGCGCAGGAGCACATGCTGCGCACATCGCACTACGGCCCATGGGCCCACGACCACGAGAGGCTGTGCCCGCGATGACAGCAGAGATCGTGACAAGCATCGCTGGATCGCATTATGGCGGAGTTGGCAAGATCCTCGCACGCGTACACAAGGACTTGCCGTCAGTGGCAGTGCTCATCTGCAGTGGCGCCGGTAACGTCGGCGCGGTCTCGCTTCACGCGACCGGCGATGATCTCGATGAGCTCATCGCGATGCTCTCGGTGATCCGCTCGGAGCTCGACGACGAAGTCGCTGCCACGTCCAGCGGCACCCGCGACCTCGAATACGTCAGCCTGGTTGGCCAGATGATCGTGGTGACGGGGAAGATCCCAGGTTGGAATCGCGATGAGATCAACGACATGATCCTCGCTGCAGGCGGCATCCCTTGCAACTCCGTCAGCAGCAGCACAGACCTGCTGTTCATCGGCGTGAAGCCTGGCGCGACGAAGCTCGATGCTGCCCGCAGTGCATCAGTCCCGATGTGGTCGTGGGCACATCTGCTGCGCGCGGCAGGAGAGATCGACGAGAACGGGATGGACCTCGTCGACAACGACATCATCGCGCAAGCTGAAGCAGCGCACGGCGCCGAAGCTGCGAACATCGTGCTGACGGCTCGCGGCGCGAGCTCCGTGTCGGTGTAGTACGTTCAAGACCCCTTCGAGAGCTTCGCTGCCGCTGGCATCGTCTCGGGCACGTCTGTGCCGGGCGTTGTGCAGCTAGCTGGTGGGCTCGCCAGGAGACGACGAGATGACGACGTGACATCACCATTGCCAACGCCGCCTGGAGGTGGCTCTGGGCTCGGGTCCGGCATGCCCAAGCCGAGCGTGCCGAGCGTGCCGAGCGTGCCGGTGCCTCAGGCGCCGTCTGCTGCGGCTGCTGCGGCCGCTGCGGCAGATCCAGCTGCCGAGCTGGACGCCTTGCCGTCTGGCCGAATGGTGACGGTGACGCGGTCGCAGGCTGCTGACTGGCGTGACCGGCTCGCACGCGAGTGGGGCATGGACGTGCACGTGCTCCCGTGCGACGTGTCGAAGCGCCCGGCCGCGAAGTCATGGCAGCACCGGGCTGGGCGGACCCGCGAGCAGATCGGCGCATTGTGGGGGCCTCGGGACATGGCCTTGGGCGTGGCGTGCGGCTTGACCGGCGTGTTCGTGCTGGACCTCGACGTGCCGCTCGAGGACATCGAGTCGGCGGCAGATCCAGGGCAGCGGCAGCTCGGCCGCGTCTTGCGCAAGGTCATCGAGCTCCGGCAGACGCGCGTGCTGAAGAGCTCGGGGAGGGGGCTGCCGCACTTCATCTGGAAGCAGACCGATCCAGCTGTCCCGCAGGCCCGGCTGTGGCGGCTGCAAGCGGACGGAGACCTCGGGACAGAGAGGTCTGGCGAGTCGGTCGGAGACCTCAGGTCGACCGGCGGCCAAG
>Ga0247824_10001103_pt1 | contig 14417 bp, 12 predicted proteins | sample 13C_PalmiticAcid_FD_194412 | JGI IMG/M metagenome (GOLD analysis project Ga0247824, IMG submission 194412) | Soil microbial communities from agricultural site in Penn Yan, New York, United States - 13C_PalmiticAcid_Day48 | ecosystem: Environmental > Terrestrial > Soil > Agricultural land... | reverse complement strand
CTCCTGCAGGCGCTGTCCGGGGACAGCGCCTGCAGGAGACTGGCCGCGGACTCCCGCCCGCGGGTGTCGATGCCGAAGCGCAGTTTGCCGTTGAGATTGGCGCGGATGATGTCGACGGCCCGCCTGGGGTCGTGGCTGTCGACGAGGAGGTCAGTGCGGATGGCTTTGTGGTTGGCGAGGCGCAGGCCGTGCCTGGCCTTGTCGACGATGGCGATGGTCTTGAGACCAGCCAGTTTGGCGAGTTGGATGGTGAGGTTTGCCGAGGTTGAGGATCCTGGGATGAGAGGGTCAGGAGCTGCTTGGCGAGGTAAAGGAAAAGGAAGGGGTTGACTTACCGCCCCAGATGGCGAGCCAGTCGCCAGGTGCTGCCCGTTCGTGACCCAGAATGCCATCAAGACATTCTTGCCGGACGTCCTCGGGAAGAAGCTCGGGGGCAACTTGTCGGACCAGACTAAACAGATCAGGTCCGTCAAGTACGCTGGAGAAGTCGACTCCCATGCACACGCCTAGGGCAAGAGCAGCTGCGACAAAGGCAACGCCCAGAGTTGCGCCCTCTTCCGATGACATGCTCGGCGGGAGCCGGACCGTGTTGTAATCGAACGCAACGACATACTCCTGGTACGCGGCTTTCCGCAGATCCCGGTAGTCGGTTGATATTACTAGTACCTGGATACTCAAGCCTGTCAGTAGCTTGAAGACGCAGCAGATGTGACAGAAGTCCGACAAGAACGGGATGGGGCCGTACCCTGTCTCGGGCTTTGAGCCGAGTATTTGTATGACTGGGCTTCTGAACCACCTCGCCTGCCAGCTCCCTGCCAGAGATGTAAGGCAGTGTGGGAATCGCAAAGTTAAAATCCGGCGCCTTCCAATCGATTGGGTTGAGGCCAATCGCCTCTGTCCTCACCAACACTTCGTATTCTCCTCCCAGCTCGGGGACATCGTATCTCTCAGTCAGTTGATACGGCTGCTTGGCCGCAATCAAGAGGAGAACTGTCTGTGTTTTAGGGGTTGGGATCGGGGATGGCTCAACAGAGGCGCCTTCTTGGTGGGCGCTCTGTGTTTCCCTCGCGCTAGGCTGTCCCTTCCGGATTGACTGCCATGATATGCGGCGAAAGAATGAATTCATGGTGTATGTGAGGTATAGGAGGATCTGGGTTGGTCAAGACGGTGATGACAAACGACAGCAGATAGTGAGCCAGAGCAAACCATTAAACTTTGGTGATTGAAAGGGGCCAGAATTAATCCCCAAGTGAATTGAAGAAACCAAACCCCCCATTCCCCGTGGCATGCACTTTCCTCGTTTCCAGAAAGGCTCCGTAAGGTATCCCGATCCAACGCGTGGGCTGCTCGGCGCCAGCTCGCTCCTCCAGTTTGTTGAGACCGAGGGTCCTAAAACCATGGCGCGAATTGCGCCATCTGGAGGTGCCATTTCGACGACTTCCTTCTGCAACTCAGTATCAGCCTCAAGTGGCATGGAATGCCGAATGCCGGGAAATATCCACTTCGCGTAGCTCGCGACGCCGGAGAGACAACATCTACAGAAGTATTTGACACACCACAGACAACCCCCACGCTCGCTCTGACCCCTGTGTTGCAACGGCCGCGGACCCGACATGCTGGAAACCTTTTCCATGCATCAGATCCATCCCGATTTGGCTTGGTGAATTACGTGTTCCTGGCAGGGGATGGGAGTTGGGAAAGCATCATCGCCTTCAACAATCACGCAATTGCTGAAAGGATGGACTACAGGGGCCAAGGTGGGTATCGGCCATCGATCATCGACAAAACAACTGCGGATCCATGTAGTACTTGGTCACAATTAGAACATTCAGTACCAAAAGAGTAACGAGATTGTTCTGCGCCGCTTGGAGGTAATTACCAACAGACAGAGTCTTCAAAGTCGACCAGACGCCGCCAGGTGATGGGCTCTCAGCCCACACTAACAACCCGGCAACATCTCATGGAAATAAACTGAAAATGGGACAGAGTCAATTGTAACACTCTACCCCATTTTTAGACCAGTGTATCAAGCCAAATCGGCCTTTACTGTGTAGTCTATGTTGACTTCAAGTGCTGTTCAGGACTTCGTCCCATACCCCTGACTCCAGCGTCTCCTTCGTCAGCGTCACTCTCCTGAAACCATTTCTGCCTCGTCATTTGAAACCTTTCTCCTCGCTGCTCGCATTCCCCGAATCGACAGGCGTCGTTGTTCCTGTCGACGTTTGCGCGGTCAACGAGGCCTGCTCCCTCCTCAACCCGCTTCTCAACCCTCTCCAGACCTGCATGATCTGCTCCCGTCCATCAATAATGGGAAAGAAACCCGCCACCAGCATGGTGCCCCACACCCAGATAATGGAGATGACAATCCACGCCGAGAAGAACGCTTTGGAGAAGATGTATCCCGACGCGTAGATGGGCAGCGGCCTAATCAGAGGCTGTCAGCTCGAACTGTTCTGTAGAAACAAAATGTCCCGAGGTAAACTTACCAGAGCACCCAATGCCCGAGAAACGTCGCCAAGGACCACGCAGCAGCGATCTTGCCCCAGTGCTTGAACTTGGCCTTGTCCGCCTCGTAGCTGCCCGCCCGCTGCAGCTCTTCCTCATCCGAACCCCCGCCATTGGCGTCCGCAGCATCGTCAGCCGCTGCCGGCGCCGCCTGATTCAGCGCGAGCCTCTCCTTGCGAAAGTCAGCCCAGTTGTAGTCGTCCGGGCGGGCGAGCGAGATGATGACAGAATACAGTGCCGGGCTGAGCGCCGACGCGACGGTGCCGTAGACGCAGGGCAGGGTCTGGCCCGTCGACGCGACCGAGATCTCCCCCGCAAACGCGCGCGCCGAGCCCAGCCAGACGGCAATGCCCGTGGCCAGGCCGAGGAGCGGGGAGACGATGGCGGCCGCGCGGGACTGCTTCCTCCACAGGATGGTGAAGACGGTGGGGAAGATGCCCGGGCAGGTCAGCACGCCGAGCATGTAGAGGGTCCAGCCGAGGTCGACTTTTGCGTAGTGCAGCGCCGTGGAGAAGCAGGCGGAGAAAAGGCCGAAGAAGACGACGCCGATGTGGCTCCAGCGGATCACGTCGCGGTCGGTGGCCGTCGGGTTGACGTACTGCCGGTAGATGTCGAAGCTGATGATGGACGACACGGAGATGACCTGGGCCGAGATGGTGGACGTGACGGCCATGAAGGTGATGAGCAGGATGGCCGCGGCGCCGCCCTGGCCCGCGACGGCGATGGCGGCGTAGGGGAGGACGAGGCCGTTGGAGATCTCGGTGCCGCTCATCCGGCGCGGGAACGTCGGGAACCGGGCGGTCCCCTCGAGCGACAGCGCGGCGAAGCTCATTAGGGTGCCGAAGCACCATGGGATGGCGAAGTACGCGATGCCGCCCGTGATGTAACCCGGGACGACCGCCTGCGGAGCCGCGCTGAAGGCCTTAACGAAGAAGCCCGTGTCCATGATCACCAGTCCAAAGTTCGCGAGGATGTGAATGATTCCAAAGAGGATGGCCTATGTGTCGACGTCAAGATCCAATTTCGTGAACAGGGGAAAGCAGAGACTCGGACTTACACCTTTGCTCGTCATGGTCAAATACGAGCCGCCTTGGTTGCCTTCCACCGGATGCTCAGTCCCCGCTGCGACAATGAGCTCCCACATGTGGCCGATGGAGGTGATCTCGGGTGTTGCGAACGTCTTGATGGTAAAAAAGCAAATGATGATGGTGATGACAAACGTGTGGAAATAATCCGTCAGGAATGTCGCCTTGATGCCGCCGACGAACGTGTACAGAACGACGCCGGCTGGCAGCAGAAAGGTGGCTGCAATGATGTGCATTCCTGTTCTATTGACGGTCAGTGGTATATTCGCACATGTAGATCCTCAACCCTTACAGTGCGGTGATGGCAGCCGACGCACCAAGCAACATGTTAGCAACAGCTATGATGTTGTTGATGAGACAAAGAACGATCCAGACGATGTGGCCGACTCTGCCGTAGCGAACACGGACAATCTCGAGCAGCGTGTGGGCTTCAGGGACCCGGAGCTTGCAGGCGATGCCCAGTAAGGCGAAGAACACGATCATGGGTGAGCAACTAGATGGTAATCCGTCAGCTGCCATTCATCGGCGGCCGTAGATCTTCAACTCACCCAGCAGCGAACCAGAACGGACCGGCCACCCCAAAGTTGTATCCGACCAAAGTGCTTCCCAGCATCGCCGTACTCCAGAGCCAGGAAGACACGACGGCGGACGCGGTCAGGCCGGTTCTCACGGATCGGTTTGCCGTCATGAACATTTCCGTCTTGCGGTTGTCTTCGCCAGCCGTCTTCCTCAGGACGTAGGTCACAAACATCATGATAAAGGCAATGATGAAGCCAATGGCCACGACGACGACGTAGCCGATTGCCTGCGGCAAGGCAGGCTCGACAACGCCGCTCGCATCTGCGGTGGATGCATCACCGTTGCCGGTGAGTCTGGATTGAAGCAGGGTCATTGAGAGGGAGGTTGTCTTTGGGCGGGCTGAATCGAGACGAGCAAAGGTACCACGGAAGTCCTTAGTCCGCACTCGGGATGCTCAGACGATTGGATATCCACGGTGTGGTTATATGGGTCAGGATCCTGGTGCTTCGCTCTGGTCTGCCTACGACCGGGGTCTCACATCACAGGCGCAAAGGCGCCAAGTGTATTGCGACACGGGCATTTTGCTCCTCGGAGGTGAGATGAGGCCCCCAACCTTGCGTGTCCAGCCTCAAGCTCCTTGGATGCGGTCTGAGCTCCGAACCTCGCCCAACGTGGGTTCAACCATCCTGGAGGGAAGAAGAGAAGATGGAAAGTGTCTCCAAGGTCGGCAAGGGTCCAAGGATGGTACTGGTAACCAATGGCCAAGAGCACATGCGTGTTTCTTGCCATTCCGAAAGATCTCCGATTCTCCACGGCCATGCAGAGCATCATGCAGGACCACGCAAGGCTATGGCGATCGTGGGGACAATCTGAGATGATCTGTGATGTTGTGCTCTTAGTGCCGGTCACGTCAGCTTCAGATCTCGAACAAGCGACGTGAGTGGTGCTGGTGCATCTCATCAGATCTAAGTGGAGCTTCGTGCAAAGCGGATCTGGATCCTTAGATGCTACCCCTGAGATATGGGACGGCCGCTGATGTTACAGTCCTGGAATTCTGGGAGCGTGGGGGCCAATAATCCACGTAACGCTATTAACGTTCCCAGGCACCTGGGAATGATGCCCTCTGGTGGATGAATGGCGCAACTTGCACATTATTACGCTACAGTACAGGCCATAGAGACCTCACCTTTACCCCTGACTCGTCGCGTCCCTTTCCGAGTCCAAACTCTTCGCCCATCGCCGGAAGCTGCCCGAGATAGCATCATTTTAGCTGCGAGCACGTCGAAAACTTAAATCAACCGCGTTCCATGTAATGTGGGGTATTCGACGTCACTGTCTCCGAGGGGCATTCTTGACCGCGTCGCGGGTATCACCCCACGGCTGAGGATTGAGAGTTGCAATGAGTTTCACTTTTATAACTATCTGGGTAGAGATCAAGGGGTCATGATGTTATCCTCCGGAGTCATCATCAATCTCGATCTCTTCGTCTAACGACCCCACTACCGTCACCATGGCCAAGAAGCAGCTGATCCTCAATGCCTTTGTCGAGTCCTGCAGCGGGCACCAATCCCCAGGCTTGTGGGCGCACCCTGACGACCAGTCGACCAACTTCAACGATGTCAAGCACTGGGTGAAGCTTGCCCAGCTGCTGGAGGCGGCAAACTTTCACGGCATCTTTATTGCCGACGTTTTGGTTCGTCCAGTCTCGTGTCTGTATCTGAGTCTCATCTCATTCAGTTCCCAAGTCACTAACAGCCTACACTCATTTCAGGGGGCATACGATGTCTACAAAGGTCCCCGCAATCCCGATCCCGCCATCATCTCGGGAGCGCAGTGGCCCGTCAACGAGCCCCTGGCCGTCGTCTCCGCCATGGCCGCGGCCACCGAGAGCTTGGGGTTTGGCGTGACGGTTGCGACAACATACGAGCAGCCGTACCATCTCGCTCGCAGGCTGAGCACGGTCGACCACCTCTCGGGTGGGAGAGTCGGCTGGAACGTCGTCACGGGCTACCTTGACTCGGCCGCGAGGAACCTGGGACACACTGAGCAGCCGCCACACGACGAGCGCTATGCCATTGCCGAGGAATACATTGAGGTCATGTACAAGCTCTGGTAAGCAAATCAGGAACCCCTCTGTCTTCCTTTCCCTCTCCCTTTCCCCGGCCGGTGACTGGTCACTTTACTGACGGGATCACCGCAACACAGGCAAGCCTCGTGGAGAGATGACGCGGTCCGGCTGGACCGCGAGAAGCGAGTCTACCACGACCCCAAGCTGGTCCGCGCCATCGACCACGTGGGCAAGTACTACACCGTACCCGGCCCGCACATCTGCCAGCCGTCGCCGCAGCGCACGCCCGTGATCCTGCAGGCGGGCACGTCCAAGGCGGGCAAGGCATTCGCGGCCAAGCACGCCGAGGCCATCTTCGTGGCGGGCCACAGCCCGTCGGTGGTGGCCAAGAACATCGCCGACATCCGCGCCTCGGCGCGCGACGACTACGGCCGCGACCCGGCCTCGATCAAGTTCCTCGCGCTGTTCTGCCCCATCATCGGCGCCACCGAGGAGGCGGCGCGCGCCAAGTACGACGAGTACCTGTCGTACGGGTCCGAGGACGGCGCGCTGGCGCTGTTTGGCGGGTGGACGGGGATCGACCTGGCGCAGTATGCCGACGACCAGGAGCTGCGCCACGTCGAGAGCAACGCGATCCGCTCCGCGGTCGAGGCGTGGTCCAAGGCGGCGCCCGGGATCCCCAAGTGGACCAAGCACACCGTGGCGAACCACATCAAGGTCGGCGGGCTGGGCGCCACGGCCGTGGGCACGCCGGAGCAGGTGGCGGACGAGATGGAGAGGTGGGTCAGAGAGGCCGATGTCGACGGGTTCAACCTCGCCTACGCCCTCATGCCGGGCACGTTTGAGGACGTCATCCAACACCTGCTGCCCGTGCTGAAGCAGCGGGGATTGTTCTGGGACGGATACACGGTCAAGGGCGGCACCTACCGTGAGAACATATACGGCAAGCCCGGCTTGGCGAGGCCCCCGGCCGATCATCCTGCGGCAAAGTACCACTGGAAGGCAGATTAGACAGGGGATTTTGGTTGATAATTGTCATCACCGATCGGATCAGGCACGAACAAATTTGAGCACTCGAATCGTTGCCGATCGCAAGGACCGCCGTGTTACCATGAGTCCCAGAATTGACTATATGTACTAGTAAGATCGGTTGGGTTGAAAAGAACTTCCTGATTTGCCGCCTAACGATGACAAAGGTACGGATCAAAAGGTCTTACATCATATCTCTCTCGCTGTCTCAGAAGCTCGGCCTTGTCTTCTCCGGCAAAACCCCCAAAGACTTACCACACTGGTTCTGATCCCGTGATCAGGGAATTCGTTACTCGGATGGTCTTGTTTTCATGGCCCCGTCCTCCCACGCTTGTCCTCGCCGTCTGTGGTGATGTTCTCTGGCTTGTGTACTCGAGCCTCTCCTCAAGGCTCCAGGGACGACCATTCCGTAAATGATCAACCGATGTCTTTGTGCACTGATGCCAAAATCAACAGATCAAAGAAACATTGGGCGAGGTGACTGAGTCAGGACTGTTCAGGACCTCGCAAGCCCTCCTCCCTCCCAATCTGTATCACCACATCGATACCCCCAAGGGTTGGGCTACCCGGCACCCCAGTAGTGGTTGGATGATCTACGCGTTTGCTGCCGCCGGGATGCGCGTTCTCATGCCGTACCAGCTTCTTTGCTATCACTTGCAGTCTTTGTAAAGCCTGCCCACAGGTGTATGGCTTGAATGGTGTGACGTCCGATATGCGTCGGACCTCCGCGCGGACGGCACAAATAACTAAGACATGATGTACTGCCCAGTAGGCACCGGTCACGGTACTCAACGAGCTCGTCTTCTAGAGAACATGGAATAAATTCCATAAGGCTGGCAGCTCTGAATCGACGTCCATCGCCCTTCTGCCCCTCCCATTCTCGGTCAAACTCCATCCATCATGCGTCTCTCTGCCGTTTTCCTCACTTCGCTTGTCCCCCTGTGTCTCGGGGCACCATCTCCCAAATCCGATGGCTCTGGTCCCCAGCCCGATGCCTACGAAGCCATCCACCAGAGGGAGTCGATTCTCGCAGAGACACTAGACACCAAGGACTGGGACCGCCTGGGCGAGTCAATGACGAAGGACGTCGTCTACGATAGCACGCCGTTGGGTCCCGACTATGGCGGCCTCTCTACTGGTCTTCAGCAAGTCATCGAGGATACCAAAAAGGCGTTTGGGGATGCCAAGGTTGCGCACCACGTCTCCAACGCCATCATTAGACTGAACCGTGACACAACCGAGGCCAATGTGACCACCTAGTATGTCGTCGAGTTTTCTTAGGCTCCAAGATCCGTAACACTAACACGAGTAGTATCGTCTGGTCCCGCTGGGAGCCAGGTGCGCTTCATGATCCGAAAAGGACGTTCCGGATCTACGAGAGATGTGACGACAAGTTTGTGGTGGGTGACGGGAAGTGGAAACTGAAGTATAGTTTGGTCACCAACTTGGCGCCGAAGGTTGAGAACCCGTATTTTAATGATAACTGAAGGGTAAAGTGACAGGAGTGCTTTCACGGCGACCTACATGACCACTAGCACAGTACCTTCAAGTTAGTTTCACGCGATGGTATATAGATATCTATCTAATACCGCACCGCAGTACTATGGGTTTTGCCATGGGCCATCAAATCACCTTCTTTGGTCCTCAAAATGGCACACCTTCACATCGCTGGCCCTTGGTGTGGTGGGCTCATGTTCCCCGCGGATTGTGCAATCCTACGGCATTGCTTGATTAGCAATCGGTCTTGGGAGACAAGGGGTCGGCCCGCTCAAAACTGTTGTATACGAAGCGCATTGCGGGTCAAATAAACCCCAGTGGTGTTGCTACGAGTGTCTCTCTACGGGCAAAGTTTGTTATCCATCACAGCCGAGTCGACGGCTGAGGCACAACTCGAAGTACACACACTCCGAAAACTGCAACCACTGCAACTCACCATGACTTCGAGTCGAAACAACCCCTCTGGCTTTGGCGAGCTTCTCGCAAGTTCTACCACCCTCAACTCCATCGACATCAAAGAACAGCCTCAACGCGCGCTTCCGCCAACATCCCTCTACCACGAATGGCTCTTCCGCCCCGGGGCATACACGGCACGAGAATTCGTCCACGAGATTGCCGTACTCTTTGAGAGCATCATCGCCCAACTCGGTCCCGACAAGCCCGGCGACGCGGACTCGCGCACCATTCTCCTGGACGGCCTACGCGCCAGCCTCGCGCCCAAAGGCCAAGAGACGACACTGCCCCTTGCCGACTGGGACAGCGCGGAGTCTTCAGGCCTGACACGCCACGTCCTCCGCATCGGCCAGACAATCTTTCAGTACGCCGTCAAGGCAAGCCGCACCGTCCCCGGAGACCCCTCCCTGACGGTCAACAGCCACTGCGAGGGCCACAAATGGACTCCGGCCGCTGCCCAGCTCCTGCTCGGCCCTCGAAGCTCGCGCGTGCTCATGAGGCTCTACAACGAGTGGCTCCATCAGCTGACGTGCCTGCGCGACTTCCTGATTGCGTTTGACAATTTTGAAGACGTGGTGCTCAACCTGGACAACCCGTCGCAACGCGGGGCGCGGGCGGTGGAGGATATTCGCAAGGCGCTGCTGGCGCAGATCAAGAGTGGACAGGTCTCCCGCGAGGTACTTCTGGAAATTGCCAAGGGGTTTACGGGACCAGTTGTGTCGGCCAGAGGCCATGGAGTTTAGTTCAACGAGGGTATGGTACGCCCGCCTGTCCTGTTTCCCCGGGTCTCCTCCGACATTTCGTTCTCTTGCGTTCAATATTGATTGTCCCGGAACCAAACCAGCAGCCGATTCTCTCTGTGACAACACCTGCACCGGTAGTGGCTGCTGAGAGCCTCAGACCTCGATGGATGTGAGATTGGTGGTGAAGATAGGTCGGAGGTCCTGAACTAGAAATCTCTCCTCAGGTTTCTGCGCGGGCTCAAATGTTGCAGCAAACCATAAGCATGCTCACAGATGCGTAACCTGCGACAACACACAGAGGCTGTGCATTGTCAAACCGGTGGGATCACCCTGTTGAGAACGACCTTGGTGTTGTTATAGTAGTATAACAGACCAGAGAAGTGGAGAATTCTATAGGCAGTTAACAAACACTAGCAGAATTCATGTTGTTGAAATACCAAGTATCGTGGGCTAAGGACCTAAGGGTAGAGGCGATGATAACTTTGCCCAACTTGCTAAGTCGATTTTTGCTATAATCTCTTTCTTGCTTGGCATAGGCCTATAGTTTGGTAAGAAGGTAGGGTGGTATTTCCAGCGCTATCTGTTGTCATTTAGTTGCTTTGTTGTTCCCTTCTCTCCTTCTTTCCCTCTTTCCTTCTTTCCTTTTCGGGAATAGAGGAACACACCAAACGGTGCAAACACCCCGTTTTGGTCCATCTTCCCTTCAGCTCATCACCATTGAAAGCAACGATCGCCATTTAACGCAACGCAAGCCGTTGGGCTGCACTCGAACCTCGCCTGGAGAAGAATGTGGCTGAGCATCTGGGGTTTCTCAGCTCTATCCTCTGTGCCGCAGAGGCAGCGCTGAAGCCATTTTCATGCCTTCATGTAACGGCACACCACGCCGTCGCCGCCAGTGGGGCAAACGCCTAGCGCCTCTCCAAGTGGGGTTCTCCTGCGGACAGGGCCGTCCCGGCGCTTGGAGGAGCCAAGGATTTGGAGGGTTCCTCGGCACTTAAAATTAGCATCAGCCTGCTGGTTCCCAGCATGCTCCAACCGTTCAAACTACTGCAGGCGAGGCTCTGAGGACGGCGGTGCCGCAGACAGTTTTCCTTCAAACATGTTTTCAAGCCGCGCCTCTGTTCGAGCGTCCTGCAGTGGTTGTGCACGTCTTCAAATTTCCCTCCCACCGGCCGCCAACCCGCAACCTCTGCGGCCGATGTGTGCGACATGGGCCTGTCTGCCCAGACGATGCGGGGACCCTGAATTTGTTTCTGTTTCTGACTGGCTCTGAGTCGCTGGGCATTTTCCTTCCCCGCCTCGGCCCAGCGACTGAGCGCCCGCTCGCGCGCCGTCTCGAATCCTGCGTCCCCTCGCCGCCATGGCGGGTCCCGACCCAGGCCCGTTCTCCAAATTCGCCCAGTTTGTCGCTGTGACCAGGGAACGACACATCGGTCGTGATCTCGCCGACAATCCCAAGCCATACGTGCCGCTAAGCGCCCTTGAGGAATACTGGACCGCAGCCAGGATCTCGGGCGTCCTCGGCGCCTTCCCGCGTCGTCTTGACATCAGCGTGGGCGTCATCAGACGGTCGTACCTGCGCATCTTTTCCACCCTCGTCTACACCAACCCCGAAGCCGTCCGTAGCCTCGCAGACTTGTTCATCAGCCACAACCTCACCGACGAGAGGCTGCCATGGAGCAGCCGGCCGAGCGAATGGCCCAACGCCCCCTTCTTCAACAACTTCTTCGAGCAGATTGCGGGGAACCAGTGGCAGTTCTTCCCGTTTCGTTTCCACCCTGACGAGCTGCAAAACCGCCTCGTCCGCGATCATCTTGTCTTGCCCATCGACTTCACCGAGGACATCGCACACGGCACTGCGGCCAGCGTCCGGGCCTTCGTCATTCATCCCGGGTATAACGAACTTGTCACCAAGGTACGCTTTCATTTCAACCTCCCAATATTCGATTCCATCTCAAGTCAGATTCACGCCAGTGGCTAACGTTTGAGCGTCTTGGGATGAACAGGATCGTCCGGCCCAACACAAATTCGTCTTCAAGATCTACCACAACAAGCGGCACGAATTCTCGTACAACAATGAGCGGAATGCGCTACTGTGGCTCAGCTCCCACCCGTCGTCCAACGTAGTCAAGTTCTACGGATCTCTGCAGCAATTCGGCTCGTACGCTCTCATACTCGAGCATGCCGACGGCGGGGATCTGGGCCAATTCTTCGCCAACGCACCCCCGCCCCCGACAGCCGAGGATGTCGTCAAGTTCTGGAAAAGCCTCTTTCAGGTCTTTGCCGGTCTGGATAGGATCCACCAACTCATGGTGTTGAACGAAGGGTATATCAAGGGGTACTGATTCCCTTGCCAGAATGCATTCAAGAGCAGCAGAGCTAATCCTCGTTGGCGCAGAATCCACGAAGACATCCGACCGGAAAATATTCTTCTCGTGAAGGGCCCGTCGGGATCCCCCTATGAATTCACTCCCAAAATAGCCGATTTTGGCCTGTACAGTCGTGTCAGAACACGAAAAGGGGGATCGGGCATGGGCCTGGATCATTATGGCAACCAGCGATTTAGTGAGCAAGGTACTCTGACGGTTCTCCTGGGCCGCGCTGACAGACTGGTGTCCAGGTTCACCCGAGTGCTGCCATCACACGATATCACGCCACAGCGGACCGAACATGATCACTACACTGGCCGACATCTTTTCCATCGGGGCCGTCCTCAGCCACACCGTCGCGTGGGTCGTCGGCGGGTGCGAGGAGCAAGGCCTCTACTTCAAGGCACGCAAAGCTCATCACGAGAGAAGCGTGCGCAGATTCAAGAATAGCGGTTACGAGGGCTGCTTCCACGACAGCATTGAGCCACTGCCCATGGTTGCGGAACAGCACAAGGTGTATCTTAAGCGCCTCCAACCGTCGGACGATGTTACCCCTAGGGTGCTCGAGTGGGTCGAGCGACACATGCTCGTTCGGGGCACACAAGACCGTCTAAAAGCGAAGGACATTCACGAGAAATTCGAACAGTTTCTCGACAGCCGCTCCGTAGCGTCGCCGCCTCCCACCGCAGCTGCCGTCGCCGAGGCGACGCTGCAACTCTCGTGCTTGTCTGTCCAAGTAGCACCCCCGCCCGCGATCGTCGACGCCGGTTCTCCTCCGATCGCCTTTCCCTCGGGTGTCGCTTCGGAGCTTATTGTCGAGCAGGTTGTGGTGTCGTCTCGCGGCGATGCTGCGATCACGCCGGCAACTGGACCCTCGCCTTCGCCGCAACCGAGCGATTCCAGATCAACCATCCAGCCGTCCCTCGACGACGGCAGTCTCTCCTCGCCATGGCTCCCCCACATCGGCATTTCCCACATCCACCAATTCAAGTCCGACACGCACCAGGGCAAACTCGCCGACCCCTTCACGGCGCGGCTCGTCGACTCCCTCGAGCACAACCTCGGCGGGCGCGACCAGTTCTTCTTCATCGACGACTCGGCCAGCATGCGCGCGGACCGCGACACCATCGCCGACGGCTTCCGCGCGCTGGCCTGCATCGCCAAGCGGCTCGACCCCAACCGCATCGAGCTCGCCTTCGCGTCGCGCCCGCGCAAGGTCCACCGCGCCCGGCGCACCACCCACCTGCTGCGCCTCGTCGAGCGCTGCCCGTACAAGGGCGACGGCCACCTCATGGAGAACCGCCTGGGCGAGCTCATCGACGGCACCATCGTCCCGCGCCTGCCGTACAAGATATTGGGGCGCAACGTCAACTGGCTCGCGCGCAAGCAGGTCAGCCTGTACGTGTTTACGGACGGGGACTGGGGCGACGCGGCCAACAGCGGCGACGCGTGCGGCGTCGAGAGGCCCGTCCAGCGGCTCATTGAGGAGCTGAGGAAGCGCCGCCTCGACCGGACGCAGGTCAGTCTGCACTTTGTCATGTTTGGGGACAAGGCGAATGGGAGGAAGCATCTGGAGCGGCTGGACGAGTTTGGGCGCAAGGATGGTTGGTATGTTGTTGTTTTCGTTCGCCCCGTTTCCACTCCGTCCATTCTTTGTGGTTCGTGACATGGCTGACGCTGAGGGCGGTTTAGGGATATTGTTGATGTTAAACACATCAGGAGTGGGGTTGGGGGTATGATTATTGGGCCTTTGACTCGTTCCAACGATGATATACCGGCGAGTTGAGGTAGTCAGATGTTGGGCTGGTGGTGTGAGGGTGGGCTGCTGCTGTTGTTGAAGTCTGGATACCATTGGGGCGGCGTTCTATACCAAGTACCTGGGATTGCTTAGTTTATCATTTCTGGGTCGTTTCCTGCTAAAGACAGATATATTCTTATGCTGGTTTAGAGGTAGGTAGGTAGCCTCTAAACAACACTAACCTTGATGATATCCCTTTCCCAGACTTCATATGATAGGTGTCTCCCATTTTTCAAAAGATTCCCTGATCCAAACAAGACGCAAGTTACCTAAGTTACCTACCTACCACTGGTACCTACGTATCCTCAAACTCCCTACACCCCCATAACCATGACCCCACCCCCCTCTTTC
>Ga0247824_10001102_pt1 | contig 14424 bp, 12 predicted proteins | sample 13C_PalmiticAcid_FD_194412 | JGI IMG/M metagenome (GOLD analysis project Ga0247824, IMG submission 194412) | Soil microbial communities from agricultural site in Penn Yan, New York, United States - 13C_PalmiticAcid_Day48 | ecosystem: Environmental > Terrestrial > Soil > Agricultural land... | reverse complement strand
TGGTGGTTGAAGGGGGTAACGAACCTCGACAAGGGGGCTGGAGGCGAGCTCTTCAGGGAGCTTGGAGGGGTTGCGCGCATAGACGACGACCTCGTGCTTGCGGAAGACGAGCTCGCGCACGAGGCAGATGCCCGCGGGGCCGGTGCCGCCGAGGACGAGGACTTTGGAGCCAGGCATGATTTTGGGAGACGATGTTTGTGACTGCCAAACTCAGGTTTGTCCGTTGGTGGCGAACGACGGGCATTTATGGTGTGGGAGATGATGCGGAGTCAATTCACCCGAGTCTCGGCAGGTTTCCACAAAAGTGTCCGAAAAGGGGCCCTAGATGCTGGTCGAAGACTCCAAGTCTCCTTTGGCTGGACGCAGGGGTTGCCTGCGCTAAGAGCCACGAACAAGACAATACACGTCCAACATGGGAGTAATGGGCCTGTAGGCTGTTTTGGTTGGGGGGGAAGTATTTGATCATGGATGGGAGACCACCGGGTTGTGCCTTTCCCCATTGATATCTGTCTTGAACCAGGTTTTCGGGGGCTTCCAGCCGGAGGCAGCGCAGGGCAAGTGAGATTACCTTTGAGTGTCAGTTCTTGATATGCCATCAATCATATTAGACCTCGCTGTCGGTCCTTGCTACATGACCATGAAAAGAGCAACCGGTAACACCCGCGGGACCAGAACCACGACTCAAACAAAACCTCATTGCGCACACCCCTTCCTCGCTGAGGATAAGCCCATCATCGTACTGCGCCTCACAGAATAGGATCCTCTCATTCCCAACCATCAGTCATCCGTCAGGTCAATCTGCACCCGTCCATCCGCAAGCCGCCGCTCCTTGTGCTGGCGCCGCCTGCCCTGCTTGCTCTCGGCGTGTTCTTCTGGCTCACGCTTCACGCCGCGGCAGAACTGGACATCCGCGAGCTCCCGTTTTGCGTGCCTCACAGGAACTGCTTTCTTTTCCTCTTTGATGTGGATCGGGAATTGCCGCGTCTGGCCCTCGTGTATTGGGTCTTGGACGGCCTCCTCGACAACCTCGTCGACGATGGGAATCGGGCGGGGGATGACGCCCTCGCGCATGAGGCCCTCTGTTGACAATGGTTAGTCCAAGAGGAGGGTAGGAAGTGGGGGTAGTCTTTGCTGCATGGCTGACCTCTGAGCCGATATCGAAACTCAAACACGGCAAACGGGCGCCGAAGGGGGTCGTTGAAACCTCGCAAAAATTTCGGCAAGGGAGCTGTGGATGCCGCCTCTGTCGCGAAGCTAAAGCCATATCAGTCTGGCACCAGAGGGTGTCCGGGGTTCAATCATAAGAGGGGAACAGGTCCTTACCTTGCCGAGCAGTCTATCGCCTTTCCTTTCAGCTGCTTTTCGCTGAGTTCTGCGGGTCCGAGGTCAGGGGGGCGCGCTGTGCCCCAGGGCGAGTTCCAGTCGACGCAGCACCAGTCCATATGGTAAAACAAAAGCTTCAACGTGCCGCAACCCTCGAGTAACGAGGTTTGGTGTTTGACGGCGGCTCCGGACGGGCCAGCTCCCTCGACGAGTCTCAAGGCGGAAAAGACGAACTTGTGACGCTTCCATCCGGCTGTCTCGCTGCCGCTGTATTGGGAATTGAGAGTCGCCATCCACAACTCCTGTGGAGTGCCGTCGTAGCCCTCGTCCACGAATATACCGGATTGTCCATCGATCAGGAGCCTACATCCGATGTTGTGGCTGAGGCGCTGGAAAACTGGCGTCTTGACGACGTGGATGGAAAACGGGGCGTCGGGCTCGGCTTCGATGTATTTGACGGCGTGGGGCACCGGAAGGTTGATGGAGCCTTCTGGTATATCGAAATCGGCGGTGACGTCTGCACCCACGGCGCCCTCCTCCTGGTCAGGGTCGTCGTACTCGACGGCGCGTATGCCGCGAACCAGGATGCTAACCCCGAGCCCCGGGATCGCGGGGAGGATCGCCATGCTGCGCTGTGGATTTTGGGTGGGCAGTCGGTGGTTGAGAGAATAGATGGATGGTCGGAGCAAATGGGCGTTGTCCGAGTCAAGCTCCGGGGAGGCGGTCAACGCGGAGAAGGGACGCCCAAGGCAACCTGCCGCAAGGCTCCCAACCCACCCGCCGACCAACCAAATGCCATCTTGTTGGCGCGCTCCCTCAGCCCGCTCTCTGCTGCGCACGCCCTGCGCCCTGTTTCCTGCCCAAGGCCGCAGAGTCGGTCGCCTTGATTCTTTTCCGCCCCGCGGCTGACTCAGAGGGAGCCAAAAACCTGAACCGTCAGCCCCATGATTTACAGGGAGCCAAGGGTTCCTGATGTCCAAGTTTCAGTCCATGGGGATTTAACGGTTGAGCCTTCGCCAGAAACTATCGCTTCAATGAGACTCGCCGTATGGGTAGAGTTATGTAATTCGTGCATATTGGGTGACCCTTTTTTTTTTTTGGTGTGTGTGTGTGTTTCTCCAAGGCTCAACCACAACGACAAGCTGGCCGTGACTGGTAACGCAGCGGACTGGGTGTGCTGGCGTGCCCGGCCGACACTTGAAGAGTGTCGCCTGACCCAACCCACCTATCCGCGATGCAACAGGTACCACTCTGTCTTGTCTGTCTCTCTGGGCATACCGAGGCAGAAACTAGCGTTCCTGCACTGCCGAACTCGCTCTGCAGTGTAACAGTTTGAAAGTTATTCTTCTTGGAGCAGCGGGCTCCAGTTAAATAATATACCCTATATTACTTCGTCCTTTTTATCTTTCTCTGGCCTCAGTATCTCCTCTGCCGACGGTCTCCAATGTTCTGCTCCAACTGCCCCTCCTTGATTCATTTTCGGCCTGCTTCTTGTCCAGGAATAATCGCCGCGTGCGGTGTGATCCATTGCGCCGCGAGCGTTTCGCGCGGAATTACCCCAGACTCTCGCCAAGATGCAGCGTGACGTCCGTCAGAGGAGGTAGTATTTGGCATATATCGGCATTGGGGTTCGGCACGCACCACGCACTGCTCGACGCATCTCGGGGTACGCTGTCGGAGACGGGGTGCGTCAGGCAGATCTTAATTGCAGACCAGGAACACTCGCCTGTCAAACTCTTTGGGTGAAAGTCACCGGCGGGTATGTATTGATATCCTCGGTTTACGCGCGTGAGAGGGGTCCGTGTTCGGCACAAGACTTCGGCTTTTAGAAATGCTGTATGCCCACCAGCCTCTGGCCCGTACCTGTCCTTCTCCGTCCTCCGATACCCAATCGGTGGCCATGGACTGACCCGATTAGTCCGTTCCCTCGGCCGGAGTACTCTAAAGTGACCCTTGTGCCCGGCGATTCGGGATTCAGCCTGTTTATGCCCGCGGCGATCTTGACGCCCAGCAAATCTAATTGTCACTTTATTCAGCCAGCCGTCGTGCTATACTGGTGCCGTGCCAATTGAACATGCTCATTCAACCCGGTGTCGTGGTTGACATTTAAGCTCAAGGTGTCGCCCACCCAGGCTCTGGTGTTGACAGCCCATCACGACCCGACCCGACCTCTACATTCACATTCCCCAGCTGGACATCGCCCATCATGCTCTTCAAGTCCCTCTTTAACTTTACCGCCCTTGCGGGTTTGGCCTCGAGTGCCTCCCTGAAACAGGTCACCAGCTTCGGCTCCAACCCTACGGGTCTTCAGATGTACATTTATGTGCCGGACAAGCTCGCCGCCCAGCCAGCCGTCATTGTTGCTGTAAGCCGAACGATGGGAAGACTCGTGGATTTCGACCGAGGCGCTAAAATCATGGGACATTAGCTGCACCCTTGCGGAGGATCTGCAACCGGGTGGTACTCCGGCACCAAGCTCCCTTCATATGCCGATCAGCTTGGCTTCATCCTCATCTACGCGGGCACCACCAAGATGAGCAACGTACGCAGCCTGGTCTGTCAGTCTCGGAGCACTGCTAACCCTCCCCCCAGTGCTGGGACGTCCAAAACCCGGCCAGTTTGACGCATAACGGCGGAGGCGACGCCGGCGGTATCGTCAGCATGGTTAAATACACGCTCGACCAGTACAAGGGTGACGCCTCCAAGGTCTTCGTCATGGGCGGCTCGTCCGGCGCTATGATGACCAACGTGATGGCCGGCTCGTACCCCGACGTCTTCGCCGCCGGCGCTGCCTTCTCAGGCACCGCCCACGCCTGCTTCGCCGGCGCCCCCTCGGCCACACCCATGTCCCCCAACCAGACCTGCGCGCAGGGCCAGATCAACCACACGCCGCAGGAATGGGGCAACTTTGTGCGCAACTCGTACCCCGGCTACACCGGCCGCCGCCCGAGGATGCAGATCTTCCACGGCAACGCCGACAGCCTCGTCCGCCCCGAATGCGCCCACCAGGCGCTCAAGCAGTGGGCTAACGTCCTCGGGCTGGAGCTGACCAAGTCCAACTCGGGCGTGCCCTCGGCCGCGTACACGCAGGAGGTCTATGGCGATGGGACTCAGCTGCAGGGCTTCTTTGGCCAGGGGGTTGGGCACATCGCGCCCGTCAACGAGCCCGTCATGCTCAAGTTCTTTGGCTTGATGACTTGATCGGCTTTACATGGAATTTTATTTGGGGTCAATGACTGGTACATTCGCTGAAATTACTGTCTTGGGAAACGTCGAGGTCATGGTTAGGCAGCCCAATGCTATCATTTTGCCCAACTTTCTGGTGTGTTGCATTCGCAGGCCTCACCGTGGGCATAACTCCATCTTTATCCGAAACGTCCGAGGGCCAAGAATCCTTCGCACTGCCTTTCGCAGGAGAAATGGGCCGCCACCAGTTCAACCCCCTCGACCGGTTTCCCACCCCCAGGTCTTGGCTCTCCCCTTTCAGTGTCACGTAGTCCACAACAATGTAACCCCCGACTTCCCCGCGACACCCTCTTTCGCGCCAGCTTCCGAGTTGGGGCCTGAGAACAGTGTCCTGCCTAATCCATGTCTGATTCGTAAGTCCGCCGTTTACACCGTAACCATTCGTCCCCATACAACGTCAACAAGACATCATGTTGGCATTTGCTTTTGGACTTTAGACGGCTCGAGGGGAAGCTCGCCGCCCTGTCTCATCTTTACAATGACGAACACCTCTCCAGGCCTCCCCAACTTGTCAGGTATCTGGCTCGCAGAACCAAAAACCACCGGGCCAACAACCGGCCATAGGCGCATTGTTGACCCAGCCCCTGGGTTGAGCCAATTGGGTTATTTGTATCTCCCCCAGGAACCCGAAATCAGACCCGACCTTTGGGTTTTGGGGGCGACCCTTGCTGTGCGGATCTTGCTTGGGGGTGTGTTGATGGACAAAAGAGGCAATAGATGACACCCGCCATCTCCGCGGCACTCGACTGTCCAACGGACACGGGCCACGAACCGCGGACCGCAGCTAAGAGAAACGCGGGACGGGGGTTGGGGTAAACACAATGCAACGCGGTTCGGCAACGGTTGACGGCACTTGGAAACCGGGTTGGGGGCGCAGAGCGGAAGCAAAAGGTTAATTAAGGCCTTTGACACCGTGGCACTGTCCAGGACACGGCATGTTTGGCGTCCCAATAATACGGAGGCGGCGTGACATGCTCCTTTAGCAAAAACGGGGTTGACACTGTAATGGACGATGCTAGGGCCGGCACAGCTGATAACTTACGGAGCGCTCGGCAGGCTATCTTATAGCCCGTATAGCGTAGGATATAAGATTTAGAAGAAGATCGAAAGCAATACGCTATATTTAGGGTGCATCGACGATATCGAATACCCTTACGGTAGCCATGAATAGGTTGATCATGTAACGGCCTGTGCCCGATTGGGGCCTCGGCGGTCCTCGGCCAACCTCAATGTCGGCACGGAGCCGCACAACGGCAGCGGCCGCGCGGCGACCCCTGAACATCCCTCAGCGAACGCCCCGCCAACGACTCCATCAACGGCCCTATTACACTTAATACCCCTTTTCCACTTACTGGCTCCATCTGGTCAGAGAAATACAATGGCCATTTTCCTGCTTTTCCTTTCCTTTCCCTTCTTTAAGCTTAGTTATACTCGTAGAGTTGTCATTAGATACTTACAATATACTGGTTCAGGGAGATGCCCTTGCACCGTGGTCATCTGGGCAGGCAAGGCGCAGCCGGATTCTTCGTTTTCCCGTTGTGTTTATAGCGGCCAGCTAGGATTTGTATTTGAAGGGAGCTCAACCTGTTAATCCCATTTTCAGGAGGCATGTAAGATTAAGACTACTAAGCCTACTACGGGCCAGACTGGGCAGCCATGCAGCTTGTGCCGCCAGCCACGTGACGCCCCTGGGTGAAGCATCAAGCAAAACGCAAATAAGCATGGTTGAAGAAACGTTGGCTTTGGGGTTCTCGCTTCAGCAGGTCCATTGAACACAAACAGGTCAAGGAAGTCGGACATATACGCAGGAAAGCGAGACTCCTCAGCGCTGGAACGCGCATCTTCAAGCAAGGACCCACATTTGGTGATGGAAAATGACCAGCAAAGTCGGGACCATGCCGTCGCCTCTGATTTGTCTATGGGCAGACCAAAACGAAGATGCTGGGGGCGCCAAAAATGACTAAGGTCTCTGCGTCGAGAAATTGTCAGGTCTTGCTCACTTTGTAACCTTCCGCATGAAGCTCATCTTTAAAGCAGTCACAAGTGACTCCGCGATGGCGAAGGGAAAGAAAAGATCAGCCGACGCTAGTCTTTGGACCCGAGTCTACAAGCATCATCGTTACAGAGGTAAGCACTGCAAGCAAGGGCCACACCGCTGGACTTAGCCGAGGACATCACCATAAGCTGCTGCCAAGACACCTCGAAGAAATTGTCCATCACATCAAAAGCAGCATGAAGGACGGCGAGAAAGAGGAGCGGGGCTCTCAGCTAGGCGGGTTTACGCCCATTTTCTCTCCGGCCCTTTCCCATAGCATCATAACATCTCGAGACCTCCCCAAGAACCCTGTAACCCCAAACGTCGCCGTCCCCTCCGTCGATATCGCCAGGGCCCGCACTCGAGCCCAAGCAGCGAGCGGAAAGGGTTCACATCACGGGCGTCAAGTGCGAAGGTACTCATTCTTCATAGTGCCGAACGACACCTTCCGCTAACAGTTAACAGGAACAAGATCCTAGGGCATCCAGTCGGGGAGGGAAAGGAGGGAGGGAGGAAGAGAAAGAGAGAGAAGAGAAAACAAGAGAGAAGAGAAAGAGAGAGAGAAGAGAAAAAGAGAGAGAAGAGAAAAAAAGAAAGAAGGGACAAAAAGAGAGAGAGGAGAATAAAAACAGATAGAGAGAAAGCAAGAGAGAGAGAGAAAGCAAGAGAGAGAGAGAAAGAAAGAGAGAGAGAGAGTGAAAGCAAGAGAGAGAGAGAGAGAGTATGTGTGTAGGGGGGCGTGTGTGTGGCTCGGGACAGAGTACCAATTCGGCTCAGCGCGGCACATGACTGGTCCTCGCTGTAAAGCAACTCTTCTCCTTGTTGGCCCTCAAAATTGGTGCGAGGGGACAGGGATAAGAAGGGTGTGCACTTTTTCCGGTCCTTGGACGATTCCATTCCCTCCTTATATTGACTCGCAGGACCCCTCGGCTGGGAAAGCACTCTTTGGTTCAGGCAAAGCCCTGTGGTCATTATAGAAGCGACGGACACAACACTTGGAGACGGAAAATCACTGCCCTGCAAGCGGGAAATCACTTCACATTCCCATCTCAAAGCTGAACGAGAAATTAGGTTGCATTCTTTCCTGCAAACAAGACCCAGCCTTTCTACAGCTTGTCCGCCCTTTTATCGCTTTTCATCCCTTCCCCCTTTAAGCCAACCAAGCATCAGCCAGCTCCTTGTGGCTGTCGGCGCCCTCAATGGGCACCCTGTTGGTGTTGGATGACAGGACCACAGCCAGCAGCCGCACCCACTCGTTGGTGCGGTTGGAGAGCCTGTTGCAGGTCAGCCAGAATTCTCATGAAAACAAGTCAGAAAGCAACAAAAGACTTACGCATGCATCATGCCGCGCTGCGCGACCACATCGCCAGGGTGGCAGACCGTCTCGACGGGCTCGCCGCAGGTGGGCTTGCCGTCGCGCACGTGGTAGGCCTCGGGGGCGGGGGTCAGCAGGCTGAGCTTGCCCGAGATGAGGATCAGGTAGTCGGTCGAGGTGGTGCGGTGCAGGGTGCCCTCGGTGTTGGGCGCCAGGTCGATGTAGTACATGTTGAGCCCGCCGGGGAGAACGATGCCCATGCCCGGGACCTCGTCGAGGGGAATGTTGCCGCTGGGGAGTGAGTGTTAGTCTCATATCTTTTTAGGGAAGGGTTTGGGGGATGACTTACTGGCCATCGTTGGAGGTGGGAATCTGCGTGCTGGTGGCAACCACGGCGCGCATCAGAGTGCCATCGAGGAGAGAGTCGACCGGGAGCGAGTCGATCTTGATCTCGACGCCGGGCTCGGCGTGCTCATCGCCGTGGTGGTGGGAGGGAAGAGGCAGGTTGGAGGCCGTGATGCGGCGGGGAGCGGGGAGGTTGTAAGACATTGTGCTGAGGTGGTGTGGGAGTGACGGGCGAGCGAGTGAGTCTGAGGAGAATGTGGGATTGGTGTGATGATGAAGGGATGATGGGCTGACTGTCGGAATTTCTTGGAGATGCCGAGACTGGAGGCGTCAGTCAATATTTATATGCTGGGCAACCAATATTGACTTGGAGATATCAGGGGTAACATAAACATGCAGTCTGTGCTGTGCTGACAGGTCGTTGGTGAGATGACAAATGCGTCCCTGCATTATTCAGCAGAGGGAGCGGTTGGATGCCACGCAGATCTCATCTTCGTGCTGTGCCGTTTCCGGCGGTCAGCCCCGGCTGTGCTCCTCCTCGCTTCTCGCAATCTCAGAAGTCTTCTAGAAGTCAGCACGTCTAGGCACACATGCTCACTGGGGTACCACCTCAGTATTACACGCCAGGGGGTGTCCACTGCGAGAGGGCTGGACCGTGGCCGCAGGGAATCGATTCCTTCTGCATCGCGGCGACGCGCTGAGGCACGGGAAGCCTAATGCAACGGGGTGCAACGACGCGCGTTAATTCCGACCAGTTGATGCGGCTTGCACATGTGCATGTACATGTACATTCGGGAACAAGCAGTCATGGTGCCATGGTGCAGTGCTCGAAGGAACCGAGAGATGAGATGAGCTCGGGAGCCGCGGCGCAAAGCCTCAGCAGGGAGGGATCTTGGAAGCATCACGAGTCCCATCACGCCGTGGGTGAGCAGGAAGAGGGAATCAATCGAGTCTTGGGAGCTGAAGCCGAGACAAATGCCATGGACACCATGGAAAAACGCGGTGAGTCGTAGGAAGGATCAAGACCTGGCTCAAGACTGCGAATGAGTTCGTATAAGACGCCTCACGTCAACCTCTAATTCAATCCTTCCTCACCACCAACCCATCCATCTTCCTCCTCCCCTCACAGGCCCCGTCAAGATCTCTCCAGTCTCTGGCAAATCTCACTTCATGATGCCCTCCTCCTTCTCTCTCTCAGCTCTTGTCAGCTGCCTCGCCGTTGTCGGGCCGTCCCTGGTCCAGGGCATGGCCGCGGGCCACTCGCCCCGGGCCACGGCTGGCAACAGCTCACAGGCTCCCGTCGCTTACACCTGCGGTCCCAAGACTGCCAAGGTGGCCTGTCTGAACCGCCACGGTTCCTTCCTCCCTCCCTCCTTTTCCCGCGACCCTGATCCGGGGTACGGGTACGCCGACACCAAGGTTCCTGACGATGCGTCGTGGGCCATCGCTCAGCAGGCCGACTTTGTCCTGTTCGACAAGGAACGGGGCCTCAAGCTCCTGGGCTCGTCCCCCAAGATCTCCAAGGGCCTCATCTCTGTCCTCAATGTCATCCATGAGGCGCCCGTCTTTGTCCCGGGAATCAACAAGCTGTTCCTGACTCAGGATGGGCCCCCTGGCGTCAATGGGCTCATGTCGCTCGACCTCAACTTTGACCCGCCCAAGAAGTCGTTCGTCGAGCTCGACCCGCCCATCTACCAGGCCACAGGCGGGCTGTACAACCCCAAGGACGGCATGGTGTACCTGGCAGTCCACGGCAACAACGGGTCGCTGCCCAACGGGCTCAAGCAGCACGCCGGCATCGCCCGGTTCGACCCGCGCACACTCAAGTCCGAGTGGCTCGTCAACAACTACTACGGTTTCAACTTTGCGGGCCCCAACGACCTGACCATCGACCCGGTCGGCGACATCTGGTTCACCGACACCGACTACGCCTACGTCATCGGCGTGTCTGAGGCGCCCAAGCAGCTGCAGCTGGCCACCTGGCGCTACCGGCCGTCGACGGGGCAGGTCCAGATCATGGACACGTCGCTGCACTACCCCAACGGCATCCAGTTCTCGCGCGACGGCCGCACCCTCTACATTGCCGACTCGGGTCTCGAGAGCTACAACCCCGTGGCGACGCGCGGCGCTGGCGACTTCTACAACTACCCGCTGTACATCCAGTTCAACAGCACCGGCGCCCGCAACGTGTTCGCCTGGGACGTGAGCCGTGTCGGTGGAGCCAACCTCCAGCAGCCCATCATCACGGGCAAGCGCGTCATCTTTCAGGCCCTGGCTGGTGCCCCTGACGGTCTCAAGATCGCCGCCAACGGGTACCTCGTCATCGCCGGTGGTCTTGCCAGCGGCGTTGACATTGTCGACCAGTACGGCAACATGATCGCGCGCATCCAGACGTCGCACCCCGTTGAGAACATCCAGTGGTCGGGCAAGGACCTCAAGACGCTGTGGCTGGTGGGCATTGGCGGCATCACCAAGGTCGAGTTTGACCTTGCTGGCCCGGACCTCGCCCACTACTATTACTAGAGGGGGTCGGTCGGTGTGTTTGGTGTGTAAATAGATGAGAGAAAAGCATTGTTCGATTCACATTGTTAGGCTTGAGGAGTTGGGGTGCCAAGGGGCGGGTCTTGAGGGGACGAGGGGTTCAACAGGAGGCTTGCGGGAGATAATCGTAGTACAGTCCAGCTTAGAAATACATTTCTTCTGTTAGAAATCTTTCCACTTCGTCCCGTTGATCACTGCTCTGCGGTACAACCCAGCTGAGAAATCCACATCTTCTGTCTGACATATCTTCAACTCGTCCCGTTGATGGCCAGTCCTTTCCAGCTTACTGTGAGAGACCTCTAAATCCTCCCGTTGACCGCCAGTGATTCCAAGAATATGTTTCAAACTCCACTTCTCGCACACCTCACCTCCCGCACAGCTCGCCCCCGATGATGGCCTCCCAACACCGACGGAGCCATCACCACCAGTTACCTCATCAGCCCCAGCACACGTGTCCAACCGGAAAAGCCCGACATCACAACACGCAGCCTCCCCCTCACCGAAAACCGACCTTCCATCCCCGACAAAAAGTCTCTGCGTCTCCCAGGCTCCCTCCCAGACCTGCGGCACAGCCCAGCACAGTACAGCACAACACAGCACAGCACTGCGCGCAACAAAAATCTCACCACATCGGCCCCGGTCCCTGCAGTGTGGAGCCGAGACACCCCGGAGAAATTGGAAAAGCACCCCGTCAGATTCTGTGGCCGGCTACTAGTACACCCCCTGACACCCACGCACTGCGCCTGCATCGCATATGTAGGATTTTCTTGCGAGGGCGGGTTGTGGGGCGCGCCAGGGAAGCCAAGCAGCGAATAAGCTTTGGGGGGGAGCGAGGCGTGGGAGGGGTGTGGGCGCACGATGTTACGGTGCCTTTGCCTAGCCCACGGAAGAGCTGCGGAGGAGCTTATTCCTCAGCCTCAAGAAAATGCTTGTTTCTCGGAGGGAGGGGTGGTAAGTGGATGGGAAGCGAGTGAGAAGCGAATGGGAAGCGAGTGGGAAGCGAGGTGTATTTTGGGAGATGTTGCAGTCCTGGAGGATGGGAATTCCCAGGATGAGACTTTGCTCATGCTCGCGTGCTGTCCCGTCGTGTTATTCATTACCTAACCCGAGCGGCCCAGCGGGAGGGGCTCCCCAGGGGGGCTTGGTTTGGGGGCGGGTATGGATCACAAAGCAGAGGGAAAAGGTTTGCCCGGTTGGCCAGCCGGCTGGAGCCGTCTTACACGCTGATGCGTTCTTTACGGAGGATTTCGTCGTTCAGATGTCTGCTTGGGGGTTTCGGAGCATGAGTGGTGGTGGACCGGGAGGGTGATGATCTGCAGTTCGGCTGACGAGTACGACAACATGCAATGAAACGCCAGAATTTTCAGTTTGGGCCCATCCGTCATGGAAAAAACAATCAAAGATGCATGTTTTGGAAAATGCAACGGTGAGATTTGCGGTCTAGATCATCTGCCTGGGGACATACTATGCAACAAGAGGTGGTGATGCGTGGTTGTGGTGTGTGTGTCGGAAAACCCAGGCGGGCGAAGCCCCGCCCAGGGAAAAACCCTGGTGGGTGGCAGAACGGTGGGCGGTCAGGAGGCGGGCCCATGTCACTGCGACAGACGATGAATGCGGAAAGATTGTCGTGACAAGGGAAAAAGGGGGAAAGAGTAAAATACAGAGTTCAGTGCCTGGACGCCGCCCGTGTGCCGCCACCCCTTTGCCCCCGTTCCATCTACCCATCCATCCACCCCCGTTCCATCTACCCATCCATCCACCCCATGCATAATAAAACACAGTCCATACAATGTTCAGCGTCGGTCAGTTCTTGGAGCCATCCTCAGCCGCCGCCGCAGAAGCAGCCTCTCGGGCCTGGAGGAAGCGTGACAGGGCGAGGAACGCGAGCCCGATCAGGATGGACACGCCGCCGTACATCTGCATGAACTTGTAGTCGCCATGGCCCACCCCGATCAGCACGCCGGCCAGCGGCGGGCCCGTCAGACAGGCCAGACTCGCCACGCTGAAGACCATCCCCACGCGCTGGCCCATTTTGGACGGGTCCACCACCAGGCTGGCCGTCGTCGAAGGGAACAGCGTTTGAACCGCGTTGGAGCAGACGCCGTACAGCGAGATCCACGCGTAAAAGCCACCCGGCGAGTCGACGCGCATCCACGCCAGCATCATGATGCCGCAGCCGGCCACGAACGGCAGCATCGTGTTGAAGGGGCCGAAGAAGCGGTCGGCTACGAAGGCAGGGATCACGCGGCCCGGGATGCCGACGGCGTTGAGCACCATGATCAGGGTGAGCGAGTCCGACTCCGAGATGCCGACGACGGAGCGTCCGAACGTCTGGGTGTAAAAGTACGCAATGTACAGGCCCCAGAGCGTGAAGAAGATGCCCACCGAGAAGCTGAGATACACAGGTTCCCGGAAGGCGCGCGGGTCGAGCAGCGGTCGCTTGTCCTTCTTGAACTTGCGGGGCCGGCCGAGGAGGAGGATCAAGATCGAGTTGAAGAGCATGAGGAAGCCGAAGATGCGGATGGTCCAGGGGTAGCCGATCTGGGGCGTCAACTGGCGCGCCATCAGGGGGAAGATGATGCCGCCAAAGGGAGCTCCGCACGCCGCAAGACTGAGTGCAAAGGCTCTCTTCTTGGTGAAGTAGACGGAGACGAGAGCGACGCAGGGGGTGAAGAGAAAGCCGTTGCCGATGCCCTGGACGAGACCCTGGGCGAGGATGAGCTGCCAGTACTTGGTCACGCCCGAGGTCGAGAGCGCGCCGAGCACCTGGAAGCCGCAGCCGATGATGAGGAGGGACCGGAAGTGGCCGCGATCCATGAGAGGCCCCGAGATGCTGCCCAGCAGGAAGAGGAGGAACAGCGAGAGCGAGCCGACCCAGGCGATGTCCGAGGGCGCCGCGTGCAGGACATCGACCCAGTGGGACTGGAAGAGGCCAAAGGCAGAAAAGTATCCGAAGCCGTTCACGACCAGCAGGAAGCTGACAAAGACTTGCGACCAGGCCGTGAAGCCGCCGTCGAGACGAACATCTTCTTGTTCAGCAGGAGCTGGTATCTCCTTCTCTGCGACCAGCTCCACTGGGGGCGTCGGCGGCAACGCCCCCTTTGGCGCTGTGAGGAGATATCGCGAAGAGTCGGTAAGTGCGCCCGGGTACGAATAGGGGCGGCGAGGAGTGTTTTGGATGAGCGAGTTCCTCGGCGAGGGTACTCTTGCAGCACCAAAGTCGAAGACGATGAACTCTTCGAACCGATCATCGCCGGAGGAAGGGGTTACCGGAGGAGCCATGAGGGCGGATAAGTTGGCAAGGGTTGCGGTTCGGGGTATTGGGCGTGCAAGATTGCAGGTAGGAACGAAGAAGACGTTGCAGAAGCCACAGATGTCATGCCGAGATGAAGTGGACTGGGCTTAGGGGGTTCTTTGGAGTCTCGGGCAAGAGGAGACCGTCGATGGGAGCCTACGGACTCGACCGAAGGAAGTCTGAAACCAGAAGCCTCAGCCCCCAAGACGTCAACGGTGATGTCAGGAACGCCATCCTGCGTGCCGCAGAGAGTGGTTCACGCCAGCTCACGCCGTAATTATCGGACCCCCCAGCACTGCCTGGATGACAAATCCAGGTATCAAC
>Ga0247824_10001100_pt1 | contig 14432 bp, 13 predicted proteins | sample 13C_PalmiticAcid_FD_194412 | JGI IMG/M metagenome (GOLD analysis project Ga0247824, IMG submission 194412) | Soil microbial communities from agricultural site in Penn Yan, New York, United States - 13C_PalmiticAcid_Day48 | ecosystem: Environmental > Terrestrial > Soil > Agricultural land... | reverse complement strand
GGTTTGAGGGCGTGGCCGCGCTGGAGGGGATGGCGGAGAGATGCGGTTGAGGTGTCGGGAAGCTGTTCATGGGGGTGGAGGTGGACGAGAAGCCGGTGTGCATGTCCAGCAAGCCAGCAGCTGTGCCGCCCATGTCGATGTCGGAATCGCCAATCATCACGCCGGAACCGGCTTGGGATGGCTGCCGGGACATGGATCCGGCCAGGTCGGCGCCTCCCGGCACTTGAGCCTGGGGTTGCAGAAGTTCTGGTTCGGGTGCAGGCTCTTGGTAGCCACCGTCCTGGACGCGATGCACATCGCTGACGGCCACGACGCGCTTGCCTACCAGGTCCTCGACCCGCGCGACGATCTCATCAAGAGACTTGGAAGAATTCTGATTCCACTGATTGCCGGTTTCTTCCTCGTCCTCCAGCCTCCCTTCAAGCCGCCAGAACTCGGTGCCGGTGCCTTGCGTGGCAGAGCGCAGGTCATGTTCGGCATGCTTGATGGCAGCATTGCCCCTGAACTTGGCCATGATCGATGCGTGTTGCGCCTTCATCTCGTCAATCTCGGCCCTCATGGCTATCGTCCGCGCCTCCACTCGGTTGCGAAACTGCTCGGCCAGTCCCTCATCAAGATGGCCCGTGTAGGGTTTCTTGGGTCCCGAAACCAACGCGTCAGCGCCTTGGGCCTCGAAGATGCCTTCAGTGAGTGAAGCAAGTTCGCCCTTCCGTCCTAGACCAAGGTCCGCAGCCTCGATTTGGCCAATCCGGTAGGGCGAAGACAGTATCTCCTCCATCCACTCGTGATTCTGCTGGTATCGGGCCATGCTCAGTTCGCGCGGGCTGAGATGATCAAACATGTCGCCGCGAGAGATGTCTTCCTCGTCATCGAACGCCGTCTCAGCGCCCTGAAAGCCCGCACCCATCATTTGCGCCTGGTGCCCGGGGGGGGCATGGCCACCTCTCCTCTTAGGGGTGGGCCCAATCGCTGGGCCTCCATGCGGGGGGTAGGCCATCGCCTGAGGAACATGTCGCTGCTGCATTGGTGGCGCATACATGGACTGCCCACGCTGGGGAAAGGGAATTTGAGGCCAGTTGACGCGGTCGGAGAGCATAAACTCCTTCCGGGCGATCTGGCCCATCTGGAACAGGTGTTGACGGAAACTCAGAATCGGCTGCATGGGGGGCGGAATGCCAATCGCGTTGGCAGGGAGCCGGTCGGTCTTGTCGGCTGGCCCATAGTGGACGATCCAGAGGTTGGGGTCGACCTGGGGAAGGTTCGGGATCGGCGCTTGAGGAGGGCAGAGTCGGAAGCGCCGTCGCGAGTGCATCGCAAACTGCTCGCCCATGCGGTAGCCCGTCCTCTGGAAATAAATTTCGAGCACCTGTTGTCTTCAGTCAGCCGGCGCATGCTACCAGCGACAAGTCTGTCGCAACCCGCAAGTGTCCATACCAATCCATTGCCAGCGCTCTGCTGGAATGAGACCTCGGGTCCTGCCCACACATATCCGTCGCTGGCAAACTCATTGCCCCGGCGAGCAGTCGGCTGCCAGGTCAGGAAGATGGAGCCGTCGGCGGGGGCATCGAGGTAGGTCCAGTAGAAGGGCGCCGTGTCGCGGGCGATCTTTGGTGCTTGCAGAAGCCATTTGGTGATTTCGGGGAGTTCGACCCTCGGCATTGAGGCATATCGGAATGTGGACAACAGGTGCACATGGGGCAGCTGGAGTGCGAGGAGTTAGCTTGGGTTTGACGAGCGCACGCTCACAGCGGGTCACGGCGCGACTGCGAAAACATACCAAGTCCCCGTGGACGTTCTGGCTTGGATCTCCAGCCATTGTGCCCCGTAATAAATATGGTTGGTTCAATGATGGGTCGAGATAAAGACGGTGTCGATTCAATCAAATAATGACCCCGTTTGGCTGATGTTTGGGCTGCAAGGCGGATGCCAAATCCTGGGTCGAGCAATGAATTTGGAGTCCTGTCGCGAGCCCAGACTTTGGAGTTTGATGCAGGTCGCGCTTTTCGCGAATGGGAGCAGCGCCAGCCGCTTCTCACAGCGACCAGCAAGTGCCAAGCCTACCCCAATCGATTGCAGTCACGTGATTGCACGGTGGAACAACAACTTCTCACCACAACCAGCTCCGGGACCAACAAGCGAGGGGGACTGTGTGTGCTCAACAACATCGTCAAACAAAAAAGCATGAACAGGAAAAGATGAATTCATCGTTGGCGTATCTCTATCTCCATTTTACTCTACGTCAAAGTCCGTGAGCTGTCCACCCAAAAGGCATTCCCATCATCATTACTCGTCCGCTGCAATTTGAGGCTCTTAAGCCTGGTATGTCGACGCCGAAACATTGCCACCCCGCCCAGTCCAGTTAACGTGGATGTCCTTGCCCTCCTGGTACTTCGCGTTCGCCGCCTCGGGCTTGATGCGGAAGGTGTGGGCACCGAAGTAGTCACGCTGCGCCTGCAGCAGGTTGGCAGGCAGGTCCTTGGTCCGGTAGCCATCGAACCACGACAGGGCCGTCGAGAAGGCCGGGGTCGGGATGCCGAGGAGCGCCGACTTGGAGACAACATCTCTCCAGCCGGGCTGCGCCTTGTGGATGGCCTTGTTGAAGAAGTCGTCGAAGAGCAGGTTCTGGAGGTCGGGGTTATTGCGGTAAGCCGCCGTGATGTCCTTGAGGAAGACGGAGCGGATGATGCACCCGCCGCGCCACATGAGGGCGATCGAGGGCTTGTTGAGCTTCCAGTTGTACTCGCGGGCGGCCTGTTGCCTCGGGTTAGCTCACTGATCCCTGCCAGCACTGCTCTTCAGCTGCCAAACATACCTCCTGCATGAGCATGAAGCCCTGCGCGTACGAGATGATCTTGGACGCGTAGAGAGCCTGCTCGAGATCATCCAGGAACTGGTCCCTGTTGCCCTCGAACGTGCTGGAGCGGCCAACAAACTCGAGCTTGGTCGACGCCGTGACGCGCTCCTCCTTGATGCCAGACAGGCAGCGGGCGAGGACAGCCTCGGCGATCAGAGTGACGGGCATGCCCAAGTCGAGCGCGTTCACAGCGGTCCACTTGCCGGTACCCTTCTGACCGGCCTTGTCGAGGATCTTCTCGACGAGAGCGGTGCCATCGTCGTCGTTGAAGTACATGATGTCCCGGGTGATCTCGATCAGGAAGGAGTCCAGGACGCCCTTGTTCCACTTGGCGAAGACGTCACCGATCTCCTTGCTGGTCATGCCGAGGCCGCGCTTCATGATGTCGTACGCCTGTGCCACGTTTGTCAGTCACACGTTGCGCTGGCAAGACGGTAGGGGGGCCACACACCTCGCAGATGAGCTGCATGTCACCGTACTCGATACCGTTGTGCACCATCTTGACGTAGTGGCCGGCACCCTCGTCACCGACCCACTCGCAGCAGGCCTCGCCGTCGCTCTTGGCGGCGATGCTCTGGAAGATGTCCTTGATATGGGGCCAGGCCTCCTCGGCGCCACCGGGCATCATCGAGGGGCCGTAGCGGGCACCCTCCTCGCCGCCGGAGACACCGGAGCCGACGAACCGGATGCCCTTGCCAGCGAGGTACTTTGTCCTCCGGTTGGAGTCGGGGAAGTGTGAGTTGCCGCCGTCGATGATGATGTCGCCAGCCTCGAGAAGGGGCAGCAGAGTCTCGATCCAGTCGTCGACGGGCTTGCCGGCCTGGACGAGGAGCATGACACGACGGGGCCTCTTCAGCTTGGAGACGAACTCCTCGACCGAGTGGGCGCCGACGATGGACTTGCCCTTGGCCTCGTTGGCGAGGAAAGCGTCGACCTTGGACACGGTGCGGTTGAACGCGCAGACGGTGTAGCCGTGGTCGGCCATGTTCATGATCAAGTTCTGACCCCTGCGCGCCGCTGTCAGCTTTTGTCCACAGCTGCTGCTCCGGGAGCGGGAGGAACAGTTTGAACTTACATGACGGCCAGGCCGATGAGGCCGATATCAGCGCTTGGATCATTGTTAGCATTCTTCTGAGATTGCAGCAACGAGGAGCCAGCTTTCAGAGCTCCGCCAACGTTGATGTTCGCTAGGCGGGCGCTGGAGGCAACTCAGTAGGTGGAATTGTAGGAAAGTGACTCCTCGTCCCCTCGTCGCCGCGAAGGACTCGCTTCTTCTGCGCGGGTCTGCGCGGGCACCATTGCAGGAAGGCGAGGAGCTTCGCGCTCGAGGTGCAGCGCGGGGCAGCTCGCGATGCGCAAACGGTCCGGAAAACGAGGTCCCAGACGCGAACGCAGAGAGGGTTGACTGAGAGGCGGGGAGGTGGGGTAGCGGGACTTACACTGCGCCAGACATTGTGAAGTGCTGCTGAGATGTGTCGTCGAGTAGTCGATGAGGGGTAGCTTCTCTGCTTGCGAGAGCTCGGCGGGCCAGAAAGTTGGTGGTGTTGGAATGCGAAATCCACAACCGGAGCTGTCAATGGGGAAAGTGGAAGGAGGAGGAAGAAATGGAACCGTGGTGGGAAAGTGAATGACGAAACTTTTAAAAGGGAAGCGAGCAGCTTCGATGTCGGAGGGGTCAATCGCGGGAAAGCTAAAGTGACAGCAGCCACCCACTGGCAAGAGCCACCCCTCGTCCCCTCCAGACCTGGGCCACCCACGGGTAATTACCGCGGGGCTTACTCAGGCGTCCGACCTTCCTTTCCAGTTACGAAACACTCGAATTACTTATCGGGCTTTGTTCCCAGCCCTCCGTCCCAATTGCTCTTTAATAATGCCAGACTCAGCACGCCCTGCTCGTGTTTGACAGCAGTGTTCCCGAGTCATTGTCCCTCGCCGGCTCATCCGACCTCCAGCCAGGAGCTGTGCTGGCAGCAGCTGGGGTCCTGCGGACCACCCCTCGACTTGGCCGTGAGCTGTCATGAGAAACAGTACGGGGTATCCCAGAATAGCCGTTGTTTTGGCAACCGGGCCTTGTCTGAAGCTGCGGTTTTGCCGCCAAGAGTTTCCGCTCGTTCCCCAGTCTCAAGGTGGCATGGCTGGACACTCCCCCCGGAGCTGTTGTTGAGGGAACGAACAGGCACATCATGGCACTATTTTTGCCATAGTCTGACACCAAGTGCATCAAATTGGGGATCTGTTGGTTTCGAAACAGCGACGCCGCCCACGGAGCACGGCACAGGCGGGCGGGTCGCCGACAGCAATGCGGCCTCCCAAGCTGCCACCTATCCCCGACATACAGAGAAGTGATGGTAAGTCCGGCAGCTACACCACTCGACGGAATTGTCAGTTATCGAGATTGGGCAAGAAGCTCTGCCCCTGGACTTGGTTATCTGCTTCTGCTTCTCCGATGGATTTATATCTGCACGTTTGGCCCTTCAACCTGGCCGTCTCCGCGGATACATCGGAGTTGCAAGCGTGGTTGGCGAGCCAGAACCCGCCCGCGTAACGCAGGAAACCTGGAACCCCAACTGTCGTGTCCGATGTGCGCCACGAGGGTGTCGGAGTTCTGGGCGATGTGCCCCCCACTGTCCGAAACTTCCACGGAGTTGATTACCCCACCAAAGAGGGACGCCGCAGTGCAAGGCTTACACAATTGCTTACCCAAATTCCCGCAGTTGAGCCATCCGAGCCATCGCATCTGGGGCTAATGAGTTCAGGCTCTTTCAGCCGGCCAATGGGAGAATCCTGGGCTCTGGTAGGGGTGAGGCGACAAATTCTCAACCTCCGATTGTTGTCCGCGCCCGATTCCGCTGTCGAGAAATGTTGAGCCAAGCATTGGAGGAGGGGTCCATTGCCCCTCCATTGGGTCGAGGTTGGGGGGCATCCCACTCCTGCATGACGCATCCAGCAGGAGCTGGGAGCGACCGTGCTATTCGCTATCAAAACGGGTGTTGCTCTGTCGACAGACAGTACCATGTCACGGTAAGACAAGCCACGAGATGAGCGGTCCCGCAATCCACAACGGTGAAACGAGGGCGCCGAGATGCTTTTGTGCAACATGGCAGTTGTTGACGTGGACTGCGATGTTAGAAAGGATGGATGAGGATTCAGTGACGTAATTTGCACGATTGCCAAAGAATGCTAATTTAGTCAGCAGACACAGCACAGATCACCAAATCGCTGGGATGCCAAGGGGAGCCAGTGCCACATCTGTCAACCTTGGATCCAGCCACACAGCCTGAGCCACAGGCTTGGCTCCCTCTTGGCCACTCCACTCCATTGCAGGTGCAGGCTATCTTCCCGAACACCGACTGAATTCAGCAAGCGCGCGTCACTTTACACCTTACGGCATCGCGGTGTACTTACGCAACTCTTCCGTGAGCCAGACAACTCGGTCGAAAGGTTGCAGGAGCATAGCCGTCGCCGGACTGGGCTCACAGGTACGTGACAACTACAGCGCAATCCTGCGATTTTCACAAAATCCCCTTTCGGGCGCAAGAAATTCATCATGTCGTACCCGGGTCCTCCAGGTGTCTCGAAGCCATCGCATCCATCGCTCCCGCCACGCCCCCCGGCCAGCAAGGTCCCGGGCTTCAAGCCTGCTTTTATCCCGGCACAAGCAGCCGCTGCCGCTGGCTCGGCGCCCGGCTACACAGCACCCGCGCCGTCATACCCCGGCTACAGACCCGCGGCAACACCCGCCAGCTATGGCGCCCCTCCTACTGCGTCGCCCTACGTGGGTAACCCTTCAGCTTCCGCCATAGGTGCGAACCGCGGAGGCTACGGCCAGACAGGAGCATACAACTACACGCCACAGAGCTACGCCCAGCAGCCGTCCTACTATGGCGCCCCCGCGGCGGGCAGTTACTCGACGCCGCCCCAGATCCGAAACCCCTTCCCAGCGCCCGACGCCGCAGGAGCCGACTACGACCCCGAGATGGCGGCGCAAATAGCCCAGTGGCAGAGCGCGTACATGCCCAAAGATCCCAACGACCCGGCCAGCAAGCCCACCACCGGCGCCGGCGGCCGCACGGGCACCAGCACCCCAACCACCGGCGCGCAGGGCGCCACGGCCGAGGCAGCCGACACGGGCGATGCCCACGATAAGAAGAAGACGGTCTACCGCGAAGGCGGCGGCAAGAAGTGGCAAGACGACTCCCTCCTCGAGTGGGACCCGGCCCACTTGCGCCTCTTCGTCGGCAACCTCGCGGGCGAGACGACCGACGAGTCGCTGCTCAAGGCGTTCGCGCGGTGGAAGAGCGTGCAAAAGGCCAAGGTGGTCCGCGACAAGCGCACGACCAAGAGCAAAGGGTTCGGCTTCGTCAGCTTCAGCGACCCAGAGGACTTTTTCCAGGCCGCCAAGGAGATGAACGGCAAGTACATCCAGAGCCACCCCGTGGTGGTGCGCAAGGCCAAGACCGAGGTCAAGCCCGCCATGGTCAAGGAGGACCGCAAGGGCAGGAACCACAAGAAGGGCGGCGGGAACAAGAGCGGGAGCGGCATGGGAGGCGGGGCGGACGGGGCTGGTGCCTATGAGCCGCATCTTGGCCCAATGGGAGGCGGCGGGATCACGAAGCCGGGGCAGAAGACCAAGGGCGGGCTGAAGTTGCTGGGTTGAGTGTGGTTAGGGGGTTTGGCGTGGTGGACAGGAGAGAAATGATACAGCATGGCCGTAACAGGCACGTTGATTCAACGGCATGCTCAAGGTGTGAAACTGCACGGTGCTTTGGGGGCATTACGAGTATAGCATGGTCTGAGACAAGATTGGTCTACGCAGTTAGGTGGTAACGTAGGTTTGGTTCGAGGACCAGGATGACTTTGTATTTAGATAGATGCCACTCGAGGTCAATGAGAAACACCTAATAATGCATTGCCTGTTCTGTTGCCCGGTTCCCAACCCTGTGATGCCACCCCTGACTGGTATCCCCTCCTCTCCAAACCACCACCCCTCAGCCTCGCAGTATAATGCCAAAAAACAAAACACAAGGGAAAAAAGAGCTGAGATACACAGATTACGTGGGTATCAGAATGAGATGTTGATGCCACTTCAAAACGCAGATAGACCAACTCCTGTAATGCAGACCAACCCCCCTCAATCAGTCCGTCCTCCCATCCCTCGGCACCTGCCCATCACCCCTCGCCGTGGAGAGCTCCGGCCCCGGCCCGGCAACCACATCCCCGCCGTCGGCGGTAAACAGCACCTGGTCGTTGTTGTTCGCGTCCACGCTCCGCCTCAGCAGCCCAGCCTCCTCCCCGTGATCGTCCTCTCTATCACTCCCGCTCCCGCTCCGCAGCGACGAAGAAGGCTGCCGCCGCTGCTGCTGGTCCTCCTCCTCCTCCTCGGCCAGATGCCCGCGGTGCACGTCCGTCTGCGCCTCGCTCCGCATCTTGGTGATCTTGATCCAGTTGTACGTGCCGATGGCGGCGAGCGTCACGACGAGGCCGACGATGTTGACGGGGGTCATGGTGTCGCCAAACACGGCGGCCGCGGCCGAGATGGTGACAGCCTCCTTGAAGATGCCCGCGATTGAGAGCGTCACGACCGAGGTGCGCTGCAGCAGCGCAAACTCGGACGCGGTCATCAGGAACGCGATGACGCCGGGGAAGAGGATGATGAGCGCGGCGCCGCCGACGCCCTTGGTCTCGGCGATGGCCTCGAGGCCTGCGAGCAGCGCCCGGCCGCCCTCGACCGGGACGGCGATGGAGATGAGGGTGACAAACATGACGGGGGCGAGGAAGAAGATGCTGGAGAAGGGGTTGGAGGTGGCCGGGTGGCGGAGGAGGAGAATTTGGGTGAGCCCCCAGCGGAAGCCCGAGAAGAAGGCGGCGGCGATGACGAGGACGAAGCCGCCGAGCTTGAACTCGACCTCGCCGGCGACCATCATGACGACGCCGAGCGTCATGGTGGCGATGATGCCGACGAGCTTCCACGTGGGGGTCTCGAGACGAAAGAGAAAGGCAAAGAGCAGGACGAAGGCGAGGGAGGAAGATTTACACATTGCTGGAGCGGGTGTGTCAGACGGGTGGGATCTCAGGGGTTGGGCAGGAACTGAGCTTACTGTAGAAGGTCAGGGTGATGAACTGGAGCGAGGTGTTGCCCAAGCCGATGTCGAGGCCGGTTGCTATGCCGCAAGGACCGATGCGTGTGAGATAAAACATCTTGGTCATGATGGGCCTTTCAGGCTCTGGCTCATGCCTTGACTGGCCCATGTCGGACCTGTGTGCGTTCCTCGGCCGCAGCGAGGGGACGAAGAATAATATCAATGATGCAAGGGAGAATTGCACCAGAAAATGCATCGCCGTGGTAAACATAGGAAAACGAAAGTTGAGCTTGTCGGGTGAGAACATCCATTTGTTGTACTGAGCAGAGGTTAGCAGGTGGTTCAAAACACCAGGAATGTGAGAGTCGATGTCCATACCAAGGATATCAATAACGAGAAAAAATACCAGAGCCCGATCAGAACACCATTGATGACCAAGCTCCTCACGACAGTGCGGTCTGCCTCCTGCTTCTCCTCCGGGGAGATACCGTCGTCCCTGGCGATCCGCTGGTCGAGCAGCTGGTTTCGCCTCCTCTTTCGCCTCTTTCTCCGCCGGTCTTTGCCTGTCAGACCGGCCTCCTCGTCATCGTGAAGGTCCTCGTCCGTCAGCTCATCCTCGTCCACCTCGCCCGGTCGTAGAGACTCGTCGTCGCTGCTCTCTTCGACGATCTTGTCCTCGTCGTCCGCATTCGCGGGACGCCGTGTCGACAGCGACCTCGAGCGGTGGCGACTGTTTGAAGCGTTGGCTGGATTGATGAGACTGCTCCTCCGGCGGCGGTGGCCGGAGGGTGTCACCGAGTCCATCTCGATGTCGTTGAGGCCCAGGCCCACGCTGGAGGACGGGGAATTGGCGCTTGTCCAGGGTTCGGCGACCAGGGCGGCGGAGACTGGGGAAGCGTCGGCTCCGCTGGCGACTGCTGTCGCGTGTCCCGACGTCAAGATGCTAAGCGACCGGGAAATGTGGTCTTTGGGGGGACCAGAGTCGAGAGGGGCCTCCGGTCGGTCGGACGAAGGAGGAGGATCGGGATCTGGGACGTTGGATGGAAAAGTGGTTGGCATGGTTTAGAAGAGGCCTCGCTGGACTCATCGTGGTCCAATTGCACATTCATTCGTTGGAGGCGCCCCCTCGGCAAGGTCAAGCCGGTCGCTGGTGGCATCCCAGAAAAGGGCAGATGAGCGGGTGGAGTTTCTGGAGGCACGAGACGCGACTGGATTGGTCTCTGAGGGTCGGATGACCGGGGCCCTGGTTCAGTCTCGACTCCGGCCCAGCTGGGGCCGGCTGAAGTTTGATGCAGGGGCATATTCGCCAAGGCGCTAAGGCGCCGAGCCAGAACCAGTGACATAACACTCTGCCGGGCTTGCTGTGTACCGACACCCCGTCCCGAAAACCAGAGAGGGCAACAACGTCTTCGAGAGCCATGTGAAACAGCATTGAAGATGGGTTCTTACCGCAAGCCTTGAATTCCAGATGCGTTTCAGTCACAAGCTATGGCTGTTGGAAGACTTCATCCATCATGGCAACGAGACATACAACCTCAAGATTTCTCCAGACCTTGTAACCTTCCGACCGCAGGTCAGTCATGTGTGCTAGCCATGCAGGCCTAAAAAACCCCACACTGAGCCCAAGACGCCCGGATTCCAGCCGATCGGGAAACGATGCTGGGAACTTGAACTTGATCTCTGCATCGGGTGCCATTGCTCAACTTACACTACAGTGGCATGGAATTGGGATTACAGATTGCTTGTCTCTTCAACACGATCAATGACTAAACAAGGACCTCATGCAGAAGGGGACGCACATCGGAAAGCAGTGGTCGACCAGCAGTTTGTGTTAGCTAACTTGATTCCTGCCAAGAGACAGAGCGAGAGAGTTGATTTCGCACCAGCAAAAACGCCCCTTGGCAAATGCTGTCAGGCACAGATCTGGAAAACGACAGTTAACCGGGAGAGCGAATCCTGCAGTCCGATTCCCGACTGGGTGTCACCGCTCCCTTCCCCGGCAGCCCGGCCATCTATCTGCACGGCCCGCACCGGGATTACTCAGTTGTCCGTCACGGCTTAAGAAGCAGGCCAGGTCAAGCTGCGTCATGACTGGGCCATTCCCCGCCCTCCACTTACACACTTCCGCATACGTCACCAAACCAGCCCGCACTCAGCGCCTCTTCAGTATGCAGGCGTGTGCTGACTCAGGTCTCTGCTTCATGCATCCCGCAGGACCCTGGATCGAAGCATTCAGAGATGGGCGAAGCTGAGATGAGAATGCGGGGTGATGCGACCTCGTTCCGTTCCCTCGTTTGAAGCAATTGCACCGTAGGTCTTGTTGTGTTTGCATATAAACCGCTGCTCGAGTCCCACTCAAGAAACCAAGATTTGACGAGGCGGTCGTCGTTGATCAACCCTTCCTTTGTTCGCGTCATATTCCACTGTATCCCATTCCGGTGGCTTCTGGTTGCCAGTGCCAGTGCCAGTCCACTGCCAGTGTGTAGGTAGGGCGTCCAACCCGGTCCTCTGCCTCAGCTCGTGTTCATCCCAACGCAACGCAACGCAACCACAGCCGGACCCGAGCCTTGCACCTCACTACACATCTCATCCAAGGCATCTGAGGGCCTCGTCAGTTCTCACCATGACTGGACCGTGCCCAACCCTGAACGAGAGCCAGTCGCGCATGCACGGCGCTGGCTATCTGCCCATTGAGAACTATGGCTTGATTGGCAACATGAGGACGTGTGCCCTCGTGGGCATGGACGGCAGCGTTGACTTCATGTGTTGGTGAGTTGCCATAGGGATCTACAGAGAGGAAGAGACGACCCTAACATGCCTGCAGGCCCGAGTTCGACTCGCCCTCCATCTTCTGCCGTCTCCTGGACAAGGACAAGGGCGGCTGGTTCAGCATCCACCCGGCTCACCATCTCATGTGCACCACCAAACAGCAGTATCTCCCGTCGTCCAACATCCTGCAGACCCGCTACATCCACGAAGATGGCGTCGTCGATATTGTCGACTTCTTCCCCCGGCCCAAGAACGCCAAGGTCGTCTTCAAGGGGCCCAAACAGAGCGCCTACCGCGAGATGACGAGCGTCCAGGAGGAGCTCAAGCAGTGGCTGGTCCGTCGTGTCGAGTGCATCCGAGGCAGTCTTCAGCTAGGTCAGTCGCCCCCCCTACTGGTACGAGTGAGGAGCAAGTGCTGACAGACTGGCCCAGAGGTCGAGATCTTTCCCGCCTTTGACTATGCCACAGAGCCACACACCACCACCATCCTGCAGGAGAATGCCGTCCCTCACAGCCCCCAGAGCAAGACGGCCACCTTCCGCAGCAAGAACGTCCAGCTCCAGCTCGACGTCAGCGTGGACCGTGGCGAGGACAGCGACGACAGCTGGCCCGGCGTCAGCTTCAAGAAGGTCCAGAAGCCAGGCATGCTGGGCGAGGGCATCATAGCCAGCATCAACATCTGCGAGGGCCAAGCAGTGTCCTTCATTCTCCGCAACGACAGCGCAAACCACGTCACGGAGAACATCAACAGCACCGTCCTCGACACCCAGCAGCACGATACCCAGGCGTACTGGTACAACTGGATCAACCGCAGCAAGTACAAGGGCCGCTGGCGCGAGGTTGTGTCGCGGAGTTTGATGATCCTCAAGCTCATGACGTACGAGCCAACCGGCGCCATCATTGCCGCCCCGACCTTCTCCATCCCCGAAGACATCGGGGGTGTCCGGTGAGATTTTCTTTTTTTCCCCTCGGCCCACACCGTTCTAACGACGACGACTAATCCATAGATCAAGCAACTGGGACTACCGCTTCTCGTGGGTGCGCGACTCCAGCTTCACCATCTACATCCTGCTCCGCCTGGGCTTCACCGAGGAGGCCGACGCGTACATGGAGTTCATCAGCGAGCGCTTCCTCAAGTCGCGCGTCGCCGACGGCGGGCTGCCCATCATGTTCACCATCCGGGGCGAGACCGACATCCCCGAGCGCGAGCTGACGCACCTGGACGGGTACCGTGGCAGCAAGCCCGTGCGCATCGGCAACGGTGCCGCCTTCCACCAGCAGTTCGACATCTACGGCGAGCTCATGGACGCCATCTACCTGTACAACAAGTACGGCAAGCCCATCAACTGGGACCTGTGGTGCACCGTGCGCAACATGCTCGACTACGTGCTCACCATCCTGCACCACCCCGACATGTCCATCTGGGAGGTGCGCAACAACAAGCAGAACTTCACCTACTCCAAGATCATGCTGTGGGTGGCCTTTGACCGCGGCCTGCGCCTGTCCGACAAGCGCAACTTCCCCTGCCCCAACCGGGTCAACTGGCTGGCCGCGAGGGACAGCCTGTACGAGGAGATCATGGAGAAGGCGTACAACAAGGAGATGAAGTGCTTCATCCAGAGCTACGAGAGCCAGACGATGCTCGACTCGTCCATCCTCATCGCCCCGCTGGTCTTCTTCATCGCGCCCAACGACCCGCGGTTCCTGAACACCATGGACCGCATCATGCTGCCTCCCGAGAAGGGCGGGCTGACCAGCACGGGGCTGGTGTACAGATACAACACTGAGTTGTCGGAAGACGGTAAGCCAAACACAAATACCCCAAGCCCAACCTATTTTGGGAGTGATACTGACTCCGCCTCTCCAAAGGTGTCGGCGGCCGCGAGGGCGCCTTCAGCATGTGCACCTTCTGGCTGGTCGAGGCCATGACGCGCGCCTCCGTCTACGAGCCCAAGTACTTGCCGCGCGCCATCAACCTGTTTGAGAACATGCTCAGCTTCTCGAACCACCTGATGATGTTCTCCGAAGAGATTTCGCGCAGCGGCGAGCAGCTGGGCAACACGCCCCAGGCCTTCAGCCATCTGGCCCTGATCAGCGCCGCCTTCAACCTGGACCGCGTGAGCGAGTCCAACAAGGAGAGGGCCTGATTTAAAAGGGCGGGATTGAGAGTGGTGTTTGTCACTGCAGCAGGCAAAGAGCACTGTCCATGAGTGATCAAAAGCCAGTTTATTATCTGCCAATGGATATTGTTCCCCAATGTCTGTGGTCCCAATGATAATAGGCATACAGGGCCAGTCGGCCGTCCCCATCTCAAAATCTTGATGTCCCCCCTCCTCTCCGTATCAGAGCCCAGGCGAATATTCCATAACAATGAACCTGCCTTCGTTTTCCCCAGTTCCGTAACGCCATCGCTAATGCTTGCTCAATCCTCCCCCTCATCCCCTCCCCGCGCTGGCCCAGCTCCTTGAGCTCGCCATGCCGTCGCCACCACAATACACGACGCGGCCTCGCTCTCGTCCCCCGCTGCGTTGCCGTCCTACGACAAATCCATCTCGTCCGCGATGCTGCGGTCTCCCAGCGAGCTCAGCCCCGAGCTCGGCGGCCGCGAGTCCTCCCCGTCGCCGTCGCCGTCGCCATCCACCCCGCCCCCCTGCTCCCTCTGCAGCGGCGGCTCGGGCGTCTTCTGCGCCGCCATCCGCCTCCGCTCCTCCCACACAACGATGCTTGGG
>Ga0247824_10001099_pt1 | contig 14432 bp, 15 predicted proteins | sample 13C_PalmiticAcid_FD_194412 | JGI IMG/M metagenome (GOLD analysis project Ga0247824, IMG submission 194412) | Soil microbial communities from agricultural site in Penn Yan, New York, United States - 13C_PalmiticAcid_Day48 | ecosystem: Environmental > Terrestrial > Soil > Agricultural land... | reverse complement strand
ACCAAGAGGAGGATCTCGTCCGCACCGCCTAGAATCAGCCAAAATGACATGTTTTTTTTGGCGTTACGTCCAGTTGCGACTTCTCCAGTGTAAGGAACACGAACCGTTTTCTATCCTTACTACCCCTTTGCTGAGCTCTCGGTCCCGCTTCCTGCTTACACGATCACAACCCTCTGTTCCTTTTCGCATCACATAAAAGGACCCATCCTCCTCCCTCACTCTGTACCGACACTCACTTTCCTGAAGATGAACATTACCAACAGCAACCACATTGTAACATCTGACCTGCCTACAGCAACTTCCAGCACTCCATCCCTATCAAACCAATCATTGTCCCCTGTCCAGTCAACTCTGTCAAACCAGCTCCCGTCAACTACACCAGCGATAGGGTCTTCCAGCATTCCGACTGATTCAAACTCGACAGCCGTTCTTAGCCCGTCATCTCTCGGCCCTGAACTCGACTTGAGCCATCCGTTCGGGGTCTTGATTCCATGTCGTCATGGCGGATGCTGGGGTCGTGAACATGGTGTAGCATGTAATACTTGCTTGCTGCAGGGTGTCCGAAATCCTTACTTTCCCCTAACCCCCCTTGAACACTTACCTTCCAGAAATCCTGGTGGAAGAAGAGGACTCCAGCTCACCATGGCTGAAAGACTTGGGCTCCTTTATCGCTGTCTTCGGCATGGACAGACTTATTGCCAACTCCAACGCGACAAGAATTTCAACAAGTCGACGATCTCCAGAATTATCAACGATCCCAAAGTTAAAAAGTGGTTGGCGAGGGTGCTGATAGTGTATCCCAAAGACGAAGGGTTTTATCGATGGCTGAGGATCATCCTGCATCCTTGCACAATGCCACACGATCCAAAGAAGCCCAAGGACTCCAAGGCCTTCAAGAAGCTCAAGAAACCAATGAGGTCGAAAAAGTCCAATGAGAGTTTGTATCAAGAATGGTGGGATTTCGTCTCCACAGATTAGACATTCGAAAAGGTATCTTGATGCGAACGTGTTTCCCTCGCTTAGCAAGATCCTTGTGGCTGTTGTGATCTCGATCCTGAAGGGAATGGGCTAAATAGTAGAAGAGGAATGGATGAATTGTCGATGTGTAAAGCAACGTTGGTTAGAGGGGACTGATACCGTTTTCTCAAAGGTCAAATATATTCCACTTGAAAACACCTTTCCTAATCTCATCGGACAAACACTGATCAGCTTACGATTCTGGTTTCTTTGACTTACTCTCTTTCCCATCAAGTGGCTGGAACAGGATCGCGAGGAAGCAGTGAAGCAGGGCAGTGAAGCAGAGTAGTGAAGTGTTTCGCGTCATAAAAGTGTGAAAGGAACGAAAGGAACGATCAAGTTGATGGAAACAAGACCATTGTAGGGGGTCATTTGGGGCTGCTGCCAACGTGACAAGATTCCCTCAACCCTTCTCTTCTCCGTCCAGCATGACCTTTTTTGCGACCATTCGCAGCACCGTTCATTATCGACATCAGTATCGCTGGTGCAGCCTTGCGTATTTGGGGAATGTACGGTGCCAGGATCATGGCAGGTATCCCTCGATCAGGAATGATCGGCACCGGAAAGGTTTACTAGGACGGACTCGATACCATAGAGAAATAGCATTGATGTCCTCAAGTCCTCTCCCCTTTGACCATGCGCTCGGAATCGCCTCCAAGATCAACGAATTTACCATCATTCACTGAGAGGACAACACCCTTTTCCCGCCTTCAGGAGAGGGACAAGACGAACCACCATCGACAGCAACGGCGCTGTACACCATGTAAAAGACAAGGACACACGCAGTTTGCTGTATCGCGCAGGAACTTCGAGACAGATCAGAGACGAAGCCTCTCGCGTTCGCAGATGACAGGATCACCTATCTTCAATTGTATGGTGAATGGTCCATCTTCCGTGGTACTCTCATTTGCTACGAAGGTGCATACAGCACCCAATGTCTGGCGCTGACGAGAGACTCGAGGCATTCTTGATCGATGACATACATGCCGCATGGGTTGACGATCACTCTCAAGAAGCCTCCTCTCTAAGCTTCCTAGTCGCCTTCTCTGACATGCAGAAGAGGCTTTGTATGACTTGATATCACATCCACTCCCAACGAGCTTTGTCGGCAGATGGTACAGACAACATATCATATTTGGTTCAGCAACAACTCTATGTAAATATGGTCCATGACAATTTGCCAACCATGGCAGGTTCTCTAGTACTCCAGGGCTTCCATCAGATCTTTGTCGTCCTCATATCCGGATCTAGCTTATCACCAGTACCATCGACAGCCAGCTTAAATACATTCACCAAAAAAGTGTTCAAGTGTTGTTACACAGGAAATCATATGGTGTTTTCCAGCCTTTTTTCAAACCGTGTTATCTCAGAATCCAGAACATGATGGTGGGTGAGATCGAGGCATTTTACAAGGTGTTGATCTTACTCTGCAAGAAAATGTAAGAAAATATCCTTGTTGGTGTTGTGAATTTTGAGTACCAGACTCTCAAAGTCAGCCACCTAACCACTTTTCACCCCAAAATCGCCAAAATCACACTACTTCAAGAGCTCTTTCCACGAAATCTACTACATCAACAAGGATATCTTCTTACATTTTCTTGCAGAGTAAGATCAACACCTTGTAAAATGTCTCAATCTCACCCCATCATGTTCTGGATTCTGAGATAACCACGGTTTGAAAAAAGGCTGGAAAACACCATATGATTTCCTGTGTAACAACACTTGAACACTTTTTTGGTGCACTGTACTCTATGTCCCCGAGAAGATACCTTGGATTCCAAGGACACCGTCTCCGTTCAGACGTTCTATCCTACCGGGCTCGACATCGATCTGAAAAACATCGCTTTGGTCCAGCCCTCCTCCTCCCACTGTATCAATGGAACTCACGCCGCAAGTGGGGGGGAATCTCGCGATGCTTGGATCATGTGCCGGTCTGGGAGATGGTCAATTGTGAGAAGATGAAGAATGGTACGTAAGAAGGGTGTCATGTAGGTGTGCCGTGCTCTTTTTTCTCCCCTCGTCAGTTGAGAAGTGAATGGTTTGTAAAGAGAGGTGTTGTCACATAGATGTGCTGTGCTCTTTTTTTTTTTTTCATAACGTGAGAAGGGATCAATGGGTGTGCTGTTTGTTGTGTAAGTGGAAGGATGGGTGCCGTTTGTTGTGTAAGTGGAAGGATGGGTGCCGTCTAGGATCGTTTAGGGTTCAATATTCAACGGGCCGTGTTGAAGTAGATGCGTGCCACTCTTTTTTTTCTCCCTCGTCAGAATCGTGTAGTTCATGGTTTGACAAGCTTGCTGTTGCAATGTAGGTGTGCCGTGCTCTTTCGTGTGGGCTCTTTTTTCAGGATTCATGAATGATCATAACGAATTGGCGAACGGTCAAAAAGGGGCGAGTTGGAACACCTGAGGTACTGTGCCCCCCCAGACATACTATAGTACTGTCCCCCCAGACATAGTATACTGTCCCCCTGACCACATGGTATAATAGTCCTGCGGCACTCATCTCGCAGTCGGTGATACAAGGTCTCCAGCCTGAGGGCTACCTACATGATTCTTTAGATCGAAACAAAAAAAGCACTCAGTCACCCAAAAGTATAAAAGCTCCAGATCGTCCCTGCCCATTGATCACTCCATGATAGCCTCTCTCGATCCTCTCTTTTCAACAGCAATCTTGTATCCACCATAATCCCTCCTCCTCACTACGATCCCTCAGCGCTCCTGAAAATGTCCATCACCATCAGCAGGCTCGCAAGCAGTTTCAATTCAACATCGAGCAATCAACAGTTACCTGTTGGCGACATTCTCCACCCGCAAAGCTCATACCCCGCTACTCATCAACAGCCACCGATAGCCACCTTCAATCCATATCCGTCAACTCAATCCTCGTTCTCCATCCTGCCCACACTGTCGACCCTGACCCTGCCTCAGCCAGCCATGCCAGTGCCAGGATCCGCCAGTGAACCGTATTCGATAGATCAATCTTCGAACCGACCAGGCACAACTGAGGCCTTTAGCTTGTCGTCTCTCGGTCCTGGACAGCTATCGTCTCCTTGGATGTCGGATCTCACGTCGAACGTGTCCATCACTACCGCTTTGGAGCTACTCGTCCCAAGCCATCCGTTCGGGAACCTGCTCCCATGTCGCCATGGATGCTATGACCGTATCCATGGAGTAGCGTGCAGCACCTGCCTAGTACGAGGTATGGACAATCCTTACGTTCACCTGTTTCCACTGGATCGCGTGCCTTCGAGAGACCCAGACAGAAATAAGGGATCCCAGCTCATCCTGGAGGAGAAACTCGGTATTCTTTATCGCTGTCTCCGGCATGGACAGACTTTTTGCCAACTCCAACGCGACAAGAAGTTTAACAAGTCCACGATCTCCAGAATCATCAAAGATCCTAAAGTTAAAACATGGCTAGTGAGAGTGCTGGTATATTATCCCAAGGACGAAAGACTTTATCGATGGTTGAGGATCCTGCATCCTTTCGCAACGCCCAATGACCTCAAGAATCTCAAGGACTCCAAGGACTTCAAGAAGCTCAAGAAACCCATAAAATCCAATGAGAGTTTGTATCAAGAATGGTGGGACATCGTCTCGCCAGATTTGACATTCGACAAGTCTCCTGGCATGAGGATGCTTCCCTCGCCCGTTTTTAAACGGCAGCATCCCTAATCGTCTTGTCGATGAACATGGATGGGTTGTTGATGTAATGGAGGAGAGGGGCAGTTGGCTAGAAGGTGATTGATATCGGCTCTTTACGTTGAAGAACATTCAACATATCCTGGATGACTACTCAATTGGAATGAATACCCGGGCACGTTTACAATAACCGTCAATAGAGTGCACATATACTAGGTCTTTGCCTTTTTTTTCTGTGTTCAAAGTTACATTCAAAACTTGTTCCAACAACATGACAGCAGTGCAGCAAGATCAACGAAGCAGTATTTAAACCCGCCAATATACACCTTCCTTTGTTCTCTCCACGGATATCTTCTCTTCATCACAATCCTCTCCCCACCACGATCCCCTCTCCAACAATCACCCTCTTTTCAACAGTAATCCTCTTTACGTTCAGCTCGCCCTGCCGAACCAGCGCCAGTCAGCCATAGTATCAGTCCCAGGGTCTCGTAGCGGTCTGGATCCAATGGATCAATCTATAAGCCAATCGAATCCGACGTCGAACGTGTCCAACTCTACCTCTTTGGAGTTACTCGTCCCGAGCCATCCGTTTGGGGACTTGCAACCCTGTCGCGATGGTAGACTGTGTGGCAGTGTACCTGGAGTGGCATGTAATGCTTGCCTACTGAAAGGTATTGATAATCCTTACTTTCCCCTGATCCCGTTGGGCCGCCTGCCTTCGAGAAATCCAGGTGGAAGAAGAGGACTCCAACTCACCTTGGATGAGAAACTTAGTATACTTTATCGCTGTCTTCGGCATGAACAGACGTATTGCAAACTCCAACGCGACAAGGACTTTAACAAGTCGACAATCTCCAGAATCGTCAAGGATCCCAAAGTCAAAAAGTGGTTGGCGAGGGTGCTGCTAGTTTATCCTGTGGACGGAAGCTTTTATCGATGGCTGAGGATCATCCTACATCCTTGCACAACGCTCCACGATCCCAAGAAACCTAGGAGTCCCAAGATTCCCAAGGACTCCAAGGCCTTCAAGAAGTTCAAGAAACCCAAGAGGTTGAACAAGTCCAACGAAAGTTTGTATCAAGAATGGTGGACCTTTATCTCGACAGATTAGACATTCGAAATGTCTCCTGGTGCGAGCGCGCGTTCCATCGTCCATTCATTCATTCACCAGCAAGATCCCTAACTCGACCTGTCTATGCTGGTGTGATTCCCGTCTTGAAGATGTTGTCCATGTATACAGGGGTGGAGCAATTGACTAGAAGTGACTGATCCTGGTTCAATATATTCTTTGTTCTACATGAAATCTCCCTCTCCTGATCATCCTCGTTGAGGACATGCTTAAGCTGTCTCTGCCTCAGGTTCCTCAGCCTCCTCCTCGGCCTCCTCGAATGTCGACTTTGGCACAGAGTAGAGACGGATAACGGGCTTGTTGGGGTCCTTGACCAAGACATACTTGCCATCTGGCAGCTTCAAGGCCAGATCCACCACCGTCTTGACAATACCCCATCCATTTGTGAACTGAAGCACCATCTGTTGAGCAAACTCCTTGGGACGGCAAATGAGTGTCCTGAGAATGGCATGGCGAGAGTTATCCTTGGGGTTGGCACGGGAGACGAATCTATACATGAACAAAAGAGCCGAGGACATCTATGGTGAGTTGTCGAGATTCCAACACGAATCCACGAAAAAAAAGGGATTCCTCATAATGAGGAGACGGTGGGGGAAACATACCCGAGTTTCAAGTGATCGGCTCCAGCAAGCATAGTCTGAATAATCCAACGAGCGAGCTTGCAGCTGTTGTTCTTCATTTCCGTTGCAACGACAGCTCCGAGCTGAGAGTCCAGCTTTTGTCTCCAGTCCACAGCTCCACCAGCTCCCTGTGCGCGTGGATCAAACTCGTTCAAAGCCTTGATGGTGATGTACGAATCCTCGCCCTGAGCAGACTTGATGACAGCATCCACTTCTGTACGGATAAAGAGTGAAATATTCTCCTCCTCTGCTGCAACTGTTGAGAGATCAAACTTGCGGTAACGGTATCCGACCAATGGGGCAGAATCATCCTCTGCATCATAGAAAGGATTGGGGTTGTCCAGATCAACCACCTGCTCCGAGTTGACAACTTGGGCTGCAAAGTTGGTGTTGATGTATGTGGCCTCCAACGACAAGGCACTGGGTGAGTTGATGTTATCCTTGTCGCCAGTGTCCATGGGTGGATCAGTCGAGTTTTCGTTCACAGAAACATAGTCGATCTGGCTGCCTTCCCTGGTATCGAAAACGACCTTGTTGCCAGTCTTAGTGATGACAATGTCCCAAGGGTAGACGGAGCGGGTGGCGGCCATCAACACACTAATGATGCTGTCGGTAGCGAACACATGCTGTTCTCCCTCTGGGATAGGCTTGGAGGATAAATTGCGAAGAATAGGGTCCTCCGAAGTGGTGACATTGTCGCGTCCTTGGTCCACTTGATGGAGAGGCTTTTCCTGCTTTGAAGTAACACGATCGTATGCCTTGTCGTACGTTGCAATAGCACCGTGAAGGGCACTATCAAGGAAACGATGAGCAAAGAGTTAATATCGCCTCACAGCCTGGTCGGTCTCATGTTGGAGGATGACTAACACCACTTACACGTCCTCTGGATCATCGACCTCAAACTGCAACTTGTTCAGGCGGGAAAACTCAATCTCCTCCAGCATAGTCCAGTCAGGAGCCACCTTGACGGAGGCATCGCGAACACGTTGGTTGCGATCATAATCACGCCAGCCGCCATAACCCCGACGACCGCCACGTTGACCACCCTGTTGCTGACGAGCTCCTCCAAAGCCTCCACGATTGCCTCCCAAACGCTGGAACTGACCGCGCTGTTGACCCTGCTGGCGGAATCCTCCACGTCCGCCACGCTGGTTGGAAGCAGACTTGAAGCCAGTCGTCTTTTTCTGGCCAGTTGAACGATTGTCTACAACCGAGAACGAAGCCTCATCCTCGGTGTGCTGGTAGTTGAAGGCGTTGGCGGCGTTGCTTCCGAATGGGACATAGTTATCTGTAATCAATCATCGATGAAAGAGTACTTTTGGTTAATGGTGGGCCGTTGAGATAGAGATGCTGCTGCTTGGCATGAGGCAGAGTATGATAAAAGTGGAAAGCGCAATGGTTGAAGCTGTGGATACCTCTAAAGTTGCGAAAGTTGGAACGTCCTCCACGCTGATCACCAGAGGTGCCACGACCGTCCTTGCCCTGAGTGCCTTCAGGAGCAGACCAATCAGCAATACGGCCCAGCTTGTCAGCCTTGGCGTAAGGAGCATAAGGAATGTCTCTGAATTGCGAGCTAAGATCAACAGGTCCCCAGCCGCTCGTGGAGTCGGACAAAGGAGGCAGCTTGAAGTCAGCCATGGTTGCGTGAAGAGGAGTAAAGGGGTCTTGCTTGAAGCCTGGGCAGAAAGATCGCTGTTCAGTGATCTGGTATTTGTTTTGGTCCATCCTGCACTCTCTACGGACCGCAGCCCGCTCATACGTCATGGGAGGCATCAAAATCGTACAAATTGTGCACAGTGCTGATTTTTTTATTACAAGGTGCGAGAAAGACGACGAAGGAAGGAACAAAAGGGTGGATGGTCCAAGAGAAGGGAAAGCCTATGCTGCCTCTGAATTGGAACATCCTGTACGGTTCTTCGCGTTGCCACGGTGACGGCCAAGAGCATCAAGCCGAGAAAAGGACTTGCCACATCCATTGCACTTGAAGGGTTTATCACCAGCATGAATCTTCACGTGTCGTTTCAAATCGTGGTTTCGTGAAAAAGCCAGCGTGCAATGGCTGCACACAAAGGGTCTCTCGTTGGTATGAGTCCTGGAGTGAGATTTGAGGTTATAAAGCCGAGCAAAGACCTTGTCACATCCATCAAACTCGCAGGGAAAAGATGGAGCACCCTCTGGGATGGACGCTGCTGTGTTCTGCGTGCTCGAGCCACCCGTCTTTCTCTTCTTGCGTGCTGGTGTGGTCGGTGTTATGGCAGGCTCGGCCACTACTGGGTCTTGCGCTGAACCGAAATCTGAACCCTGGGCCGGGAACTGTCCCAGCGGCGGGGGCAGCAATCCTCCATTAGGAACGCTCAAGCCGATACCACTCTGTGCAATCAAAGTCTGAAGTGCTTGTTGAATAGCAGAGTCCGGCATCACGCTATTATTGTTGACAGCATCCTTGGGATCCGTGGTCCATTTGATCTGAGCCTTGCCTGTTGCTTTATCGACTTCAAAGGTGAATGCCTGGGTTGAAGTGGAAGTCGAGGATGCGGATACTCCATCGTTGCTGGAGCCGGAAGCCGAAGTCATGTTGACATCACCGTTAAGAGATGCTGCCGTCGATGTATTCAAGTTGCTCGCCTTATTTGCATCAGCATGTGTGGCATTGAGGATGGCCTGTGCAAACGTCTGCGTGTCGACCTCAAGCTTGGAACTGCTGCCGGATTGTGATGGAAAATTGATGGCATGGGCGATGGCGATAAGAGAGTCGGAAACGTCTGGTGCGGTGCTGGTTGCGGTGCTTGGACCGGGTTCAGGGGTGTCTGTTTCCATCTTTGTTATCTCTGACGACTGTCCATTTGCCTCGAGACTGGAGCCATCTGTGGATTGAGAAGTCGCACCACCGAGCGAGAGTGCTATCGACTGGAGCGCCATTGCAGCCTGGCTTTGTTCAAAGTCGTCTTGCGCGGTCCTCTTGCCTTCCCTCTTTTGGTTTGCGGCCATGGAGAGTACCTGGCTATACACGTTGCTGACATCAAACGCAGAGGATGACGTAGTCGGTTCGGGTTCCGTAGGTTCTGGCCCCTTCTTGGTTCCAGCTGCTACAGAAGCAGCGAGTGCGGCGACTGCGGCAGCCGTGGCAGCATGATCCTCTGACCCAATCTGTTCAATCGGGGTGGTAAGTGCTTTCGTCAGGAAAGCGCTGGCAATAGCCTGAGCTGTAGCTGCCGCAGCGGCATCGATGACCTCTACTGCTTGGTCGGTTGGTTGTGCTGCATCGTTGTTGTTGGACTCGGCAGACTGCTGGTCAGGGTCGGTGGAAGCAGGGTCTGCACTGGTATCCTCGAGCTTTATGGGTGGTATCTCAGAATCGAGGGCCGTGGCCGTGGTGGTGGTGGTGGTGTCTGCGGTAGAGAGAGTGTCGGGATCGGGCTTGCCGGCAGGGCCTGACGCAGAGGCGGATGAGGCAGTGGCACCTGCGGCAGCGGAGGTTTGGATCAGATCCTTCTCGGAGTCGCTCTTGGCCATTTTCAGTCGGGAGGCTTTGGAGAAGGGGCTTTGATGAGAAGTTAGAGACCAGGCAGAGAAGGGTGAAGTTTTTCGAGCAAACAATCCACACCACCCTGGGTTGGGTGGTGGTTCTATCTCATGTGATTCTGCGCACCCAGCATGTCACGCCACATCTGCACATCTGCACATCTGCATGCAGATTGCAGAGAGGAGATTGAGTTCTCCACGGAGCAACCTTCAGACATTCACATTGCTGGGCAGTGCTGAAGCAATTGGGGTCATGATAAGAACAACATTGGGATCGAACAGGACCCAACGGAGAGTCGCCAGGACTGATGGGGGAACCGATGGGATGGATGGGAGCTGAGATCCCGGACACCGCTGAGCGATGGACACGGTGACTTTTGCCTCTGGCGAGTGTCACCCCAAAAAACAGCATTTACTTTGTGCAGCAACTCTGCCTTAATCAAGTTGGTCAGCACATCTCGGCGTGGTGCGTGCGATGGTACAAAAAGCGCATGGTGAGATGGGCAGTGCCCTCTCCACACGCACGCTGCAATATGCATTTGCAACCGCCTGCCCACTCCCTCCACTCGCACTCGTCTCCGCTCCACTTTCACGCTGCTCTCTCTTTTCTATCTCTTACTTTCACACCACCCCTCTCTCCACTCTCTTACTCAATCGCACTCTCTCATCAACTCCCTGCTCACTTTCTACTCTCTACTCCCCCACTCTCACACTACTCCCCTCCACGAGGACAAAAACACGCATACCACAAATAACACCACACCCTTCCCCCCTTTCCTCTCAAACTTCGCCAGGACGCTCTCTCTCCTTCTCTCTATGCTCATCGCTGCCAGGCTGTCATGACTTCATCGACCTCTTCCACTCCCCTCACAAGCAGACCAGGGTCTCCAGGGACCCCTCGGTCTCTGGAAGAAGACGAGCCCCTCACAACCAAAATGCGAATCTTTATTTCAAGGGCAACGGGACTCGTCGGCAGAGACAGGGTAACAATCCTATCATCACTACAGCATCACGCACTTGAGATTATCACGTCGCCTCTCTGTCTCAGACTAGAATCAGAACGACGGCTTACAAGTTCACCTTTTGTTATCTCCAGAACGGCTTGTCAGATCCTTACGTGAAGTTGTCTATCGGTGGCCTCAAGTTCACCACACATGTCATCCACAAGTGTTTGAATCCTGTCTGGGATGCCTCCTTCGACTTTGACGTCGAGGCTCAGTCGATGCCTGACAAAGTCTGTCTCATGTTCTGGGACAAGGACCGGTGGAATCGAGACGCCTATCTCGGCACTGTATACATCCCCTTTGACTCTTCATCACTTTGGGCTGACGCAAAGCCGAGACATTTTGACGACCCTAAGAATGAGGCAAGTGAGAACCTTGATTATCTGCCCAAAAATGATCTCAACAACCCAAACAGCCCATCCCCTCTCTATGCTTTTCTTTTATTTCGTTGTCAGCTTTGTGCTCGCACCCAACCCTTGGGCATATCCCAGGCGGAGACGCAAGAAAAGGGATATGAAAGAGCAATTGGAACACAACGATCAGGATTAGAACAAAAGAAAGAGAGCGAGCAAAAAAAAAAAAAAAAAAAGAGTGCGTGAGAGAGGAAAGAACGAGGGAAAGAGCCACCTATCGTGGTTCCTGATCAGGACAACTGGTTACACTTGCCAGTGCTCCCGCCTGTCGCCACTTGGATATAAATGGCTGATATGACTTTGCCCATGGGCTCAATTGCATCCAACGAATGAAGAGTGTGAGCTGATTATGCGAGGCAACCATAAAGCGTCTAACCATCATCCCACTCTCCCCCTTTCCCCCATGTTGGCACTCTCCTTAGGCTTTATGGTTCTCACTCAAAGCTATTCCTGGCAAGTTTTCCAAAGTCACTGGAGAAGGTAACCTTGGTGTCAATCACTAGAAAAACGCGTTTCTACAGTCGAAACGAAACGAAGCTAACAAGAGGTGCTCGCTTATTTGTAGTGCAAGTCAAGTTTGGATTCATCGACACTGAATTAGCCTCCGTGAATCAGGACTCTCAACTAGAGTGCGAAAAGACCTGGACAAGGCTTGCAATCGGACGCAACAAGCTTGGCCTTGGTCAACGACAGGTTCACACAGACAGCAATACTGTTCTCCCGATGGCGGATATACCTATAGCCGTGGACGAAGATGACGCATCCATGGAACTTTCCGCACTACGAATGAACACCCCGTCACCACCACTACGACCCAGCATCCATCAAACACCATCTAATTTCTCAAGTTTATCATCATTTTCAATTGCATCCAACAACTTGCACGGCGTAGTCTTCATGGAGGTTGTATCAGCCTCGAACCTTCCTCGGACACACAACATGACAAGGACAGGGTTTGATATGGACCCGTTCGTGGTCATCTCTTTCGGAAAGTACATCTTCAGGACACGCGTCGTTCGGCACAACTTGAACCCAACGTGGCGAGGCAAACTCATGTTCAAGGTTCATCACGGAGAAGAGGCCTTCAAGATCAAATATTCAGTCCACGACTGGGATAAACTCACTGGAAACGACTATATCGGTATGGCCACGATGGATATCGATACCCTGATCAAAGCTTCCGCAGAAGAAGATGTGGATGCGCTCGAAGCAGACAATGAGAAAGAAATCGCTGCCCCAGACATGAAGGAGTATGTACTCAAGGTTGCACTCGCTAGCAACCTCAAACCTCCAACGGATGAAACGCTACTGAGGGTTCGCGCCAAGTTTGTCACATACACGAATCTGAGGCGGCGGTTTTGGCTTGGGCTTGCAAAGGCCTTTGACGCTGATCCGCGTCACGGCTTGTACAGCAAGATCTTAATTCAAGCCATGCTGGAAGGTCTTGGGTCAACGCTTTCCAGCAAGACTGTCGACAGCTTTTTTGCATACTATTCAAAGGACCCAGAGTGCGACGAGTTGACCTTTGATGAGCTTTTTGAGCGACTGGAGAGGCAAGTTCGGTTGGACGATAGTACTCCGAGCAAACGGCAAAAGCGCAGAATTCGAAAGTTTTGGTCACGGAAACGGAGTACCACGTCCTGCTCCTCACAATCGCTTCCTACTCTTGCTTCCGAGTCTGAAGAGAAAGACTCGACGGAAGAATCGCCGGAAGAGGACGAGGAGGACAATAATGAACTCTTCCTCCATCTGACCCAAAACAAGCTTCCGGCTGGATCAACACCTGTTGCCGTGGATATGATTGAACCCACAGAGTCTGACTATGATCCTCAGACATCAGAAGATGAATATGTGATCCGGATTGCTACTTGCCCCATCTGTCGGGATCCCAGCTTGGGTTCAAAACTCGAGACGGATGTCATCACCCATATCGCTGTCTGCTCTGGCAATGATGGCTTCAACTTTGACAAGTTAATCCTTGGCAACTTTGTCACTGCAGCCAATGCTCAAAGGAAATGGATCACAAAGGTTGTCAAAACTCTTGGTTACGGACGCTATGTGATCGGAAAGGTAAGACAGGATGAACTTGGGGTAATCACAGGATTGGTTCGTTATGACATGTAGACTGAAAAGGTTCATCCATTTCGTCATTTAGAGTAATGCCAATATCATTGTGCAGGACAGAACCACAGGAGTCATGCTGGAAGAAAAAATGCCGACGTTTATCCGTTTGGGCATTCGACTCTTGTACAAGAGTCCAGCGCAAAAGATCCGTGTGGGCAAGATCCTGGCGAACATGACCAGAAAGCAAGGACTCAAGTTTGACGATCCAAGGTCCAAGAGGAGTATTGAGCCTTTTATTCGATTCCATCATCTCGAGGCACACATGTCCGAAGTGTTGGAGCCGGTCAAGAACTTTAGGACCTTTAACGAGTTCTTCTACCGAAAGTTGAAGCCTGACGCCAGGACGTTGGCTTCACCAGGCGACGACCGTGTGGCAGTCAGTGTGGCCGATTGCCGTATGACTTGTTTCCAAACCATTGATGATGCTCAAAAGTTCTGGATCAAGGGACGGCAGTTCACAGTCGCGAAGCTCCTTGGCGACGAGAAGCTTGCAAAAAAGTATGATGGAGGAAGCCTGGCAGTCTTCCGGCTGGCCCCACAAGACTACCATCGGTAAGACGACTGGGCATTTCCGCTGGCGGGAAAACTGACAAGGGGATTTGCGAGCTTTTGAATCTAACAATGCATTCTGTCCCTTTGTTGTGATAGGTTCCATATCCCTGTCCGCGGAATCATGTCGGAACCACGCTCCATCGCCGGAGAGTACTTTACAGTGAACCCCATGTCGATTCGTAGTCATTTGGATGTCTATGGCGAGAACAGGCGTATGATCTCGACCATCGAGTCCAAGGACTTTGGCACAGTAGCCTACTGCTCTATCGGAGCCATGATGGTGGGATCCATCGTGTTGACGACCACGCCTGGCCACGAGGTAGAGAGGATGGAAGAACACGGCTACTTTGCGTTTGGAGGATCAACGATTGTACTCTTGTTCGAACCAAACACGATCCAGTTTGACGAAG
>Ga0247824_10001098_pt1 | contig 14445 bp, 14 predicted proteins | sample 13C_PalmiticAcid_FD_194412 | JGI IMG/M metagenome (GOLD analysis project Ga0247824, IMG submission 194412) | Soil microbial communities from agricultural site in Penn Yan, New York, United States - 13C_PalmiticAcid_Day48 | ecosystem: Environmental > Terrestrial > Soil > Agricultural land... | reverse complement strand
AGGGAAGAGGGAAGAGGGAAGAGGGGGAAGAAGGAGGGAGGGACGGGACAGGCAGGATAGACGGGTGGGAGAGCAGAGGTGGGGAGCGGTGTGCACACCAGGCAGGCGATGACGGAAGAAAGAAGGAAAGGAAGAGGGGAGCAGACCTTGAACGCAATGCGGTATCAGCCTAATATGCGTGCGGGTTGGGAGTGAGAGCAGCAAATCCTATGCCGTGCAGTGTGTATGTGTGCAGTGTGCAGTGTGGCTGCTCTCGCTCTCCTGCCGTTGCTGCTGCACCACCACACATCCAATCCAATCGAAGAAGGCGGCGCACAAAGTGCGCACAGAGCGCTTTTGGCTGGAAAGAATGACCAGAAACTGTGGGCGAGGGAGGGATAGGGTTCATTGCACTCTTGTTTTTGGCTCTGCCCTGTCATTTCCTTTCCGCTCCCGTACTTTCCATGTACCTATGATCTCGGTTCCCTGGCTGCTCTCCTCCCAAATGACCAGGAGAGCAATCTGGCACGCATTGAGCCTTTGCCTTTAAGCCCGTCAAGTAGATCTTGGCTCCCTATCCTTCCAGATGGACAACGTCCTCAGCAAGCTCACAAAGGGCCTGCTCGCCCCAGTTACACACACACACTCACACACACTCACACACACACACACGTCCTCAGGGTGAGAAACAACAAACAGATATGGCCGATTGCTCGTCATAGTCTGATCCCCACCGCTGTTCTCCTGCCCTATTGCCCCGACTGCACACATTCCGAGTGGTGAGCTACCGTTTTTCACACACAATTATCCGATCCCACATCTGGAAAGAGTGTCAGATCTCAGATTGCGATCCACAAGATTCTGGGGCGATTTATTGCGAGAGCACGATGGACACGGGTTGCTTAGAAGCGAAGCTTGGTGAAGAACCACTTGTTCTTGCCGCTGTTGTATCTGTGGAGCCAAAACAAACGAGCGATAGCGGTCAGAGATTGCACAGCAATTGGTTGAAAAGGTCAGTCCAGACCGGAGCGTGCAGTACTCACCTCTCCTCGAAGAGCTTCTTAATAGCCTTCTTGGCCTCCTCGCGTTGAGAAGGCTCCTTGAAAGAGTCAAGAGTGACGACGGACTTCAAAGTATCCAACTCCAAGCCATAACTATACGCGTCGATGCGTCCCAATTGACAATAAGATCATTAGTTCCGGTTGATTCCTCGATCCAATTCCTGAAATATCCCAATGTGATTTTCTGCTGCGAACGTCCAGTCGAAAGAATATTTACCGAGTGGGCATGACGTGGTTGTAGTTGATGACCTTGATGAATGGCTTGACCTTGGAGCGCTTAGCGACGCGCTTCTTGCCCATGTTCTTGGTGATCTTGAGGGGGTAACGCTCGACACCGGCAACGATGGCGTGAGCATAGCCGCGCTCCTTGGTGCCATCATCGACATGTAATAAAGGCAAAGACGGAAGAAGCAGAAGAGACAAAAAAAAACACAGACAACAAGACCAAGAGCAGGTCATACGAATCATGCACAGAGTTTCCAATGCGAGGAAACAATGTAAAGGGTGATAGAAAGATGACAACAACCGAAGGCTTCTCTCACACCCTCTTACTCCCATTCCTTGAGCCATTGAATGTGTTGTCCTTCCTAGTGCGAATTGTCTGTATAATGTGTTGCCGCCAGCACCGAGGCCGTTCTTTCCGGTTGGAAACAGGCAATCAAAATCACATTCCTGCCAAAGTTCCAGAACTCCTTCTCAGCCGTTGCTGGGTCCGTGCTTCCAGCCAAGGGCCACGCCCTCTTTGAGCGGCGCAAAGTCTCAAAGCTGCTAAGGTGATATGACACTTCCAGAAACACTCAGAATAGCGTTGAAAGGTCGATCGTTTTGTAGGTTGGACAGTTGGATCAGATCTCCTGCATGTGTTTCAAGCTCTCCAGTCCTGATCTCTTTCCCGAATCCTGCTCCAGCACAACTCTAACCAAGTCTTCCCCCAGACTCTTCCTGAATCACAGTTCTCAGAAAAAAAGAAAAAAGAAACCCAAGGTACACCATGGAGAAAAGCAGCTGTTGGTTTGCTATTTTTTACGATGACGGCCTTCCTGCCGGCGTAACGGCCGTTGAGCATAACGACAACCTATTCGAAGAGTCCCGTATGGCGATGGGGTCCTGGTTAGCGATCGATTTTGAAGCTGATGGATAGATCGGTGGATCGATGGACAGGTATCCAGCATGGACACATCCATCCATTGGACGCCCCGCCCGTGGTTAGAGCACTGAATCCACCCAGGCCATATCACGTGCCTTTCCAGTCTTGAGGAATCGAGGCATCTTGTCAAGAAAAAGATTCGAAAGAGGGAGATCGCTTCGCCCGCTGCGCTGGGGGCCAACTTGAGGCGGATTCGCTTAAGGGTGCAATGCGCTGCATGGCATGGTTGCCCCATGCATTTGCAGCTCGGTATCTCGAGTGGTTGTATGGTTGTTCCGGGCTTTTGTGTCGACAACCGGTTATCAGCCAGGCCTCAGCACTGTGCACACGACTGGTCCCCCTTGGCTCATCAGATCCCCTCGAGAGCTGTCCCCTCGTCCTGTCGGTCCTGGCTCCCGATCTGCTTCACACCCCTGATGAACCTATCTTACACTCGATCACCGCTTCGCTTCTGCCTCGTCTGTTAGTCAGGGCCATGTCCGCCTTGTCTCGGATCCCGGGCATCGCCCAGCTTGCCTCCTTCACACCCCTCTCACTCCAGTCCAACCCCACCCTGCGTCGCTACAACGATGTTCTTGCTCAAGCCTTCTACCACCATGGCCGTCTCTGTGCCTCCAACCAGGCCACTGTTATGGTCCTTGTCATCGTCTCTGTCTTCATGATATCCTACCCTGGCGTCGTCACCATTTACAACTCCTCGATCTACGCTCGTCAATGGTCAGCTTCCAACGCGCTCTCTGGCAACCTCTCACTATCATCCTGGGCCACTACCGAACACCCAGCACCATCTACTAGACGTCGCCGCAACCGTCCAGATAGTTTCGAAGGAGACCTCGATACATTCTGGACGAACAAGGTTATCGCCCCGACGTGGACCCAGGATCCTGATGTTTTCAGTCGAAACCTTCCTTCCTCGCATCCATTGCATTTCATTGCGCCCATCGTCATTAATGCGACGGATCTCCTGACCCCAGATATACCAAGTGAAGATTCTGGTGCTAGTTCAACTCCACCGTCTGGATCAATATCGAAGACCCAACTTCTGGAGTATGCTTCCAGGATTCAGCGGCGCATTGAGACAATCGTTGTAGACTACAGCACAGAGGACGCCGCATACCTGGGTATGAATAGAGGTATATGGGCGACTAGGGATCACCAAAAAGTACCGCGGTTGGTCTCTCTCAGGGACGTCTGTGTATTGGCACCTCCACGGCCTCAGAAGCCGTGGGAAAAGAGCGCTACTGAGAACAGATACTCGGACGATCAACTCTGGTGCCTTGTACACACATCACATACAAAAGATATTCGCGATCCACAACAGAGCTCTCCATTTGGAGACATAACTTTCGACGAGGAGCAGAAACAAGCAGCATTGGTTATCTCTTTCTTCCTGCATGGTGATCTTGATGGTTCGGCGTCATGGAGCAACCACCGGCGGCACCACAGCAGATCACAAGAATCCACTACAGAGGATAAGGACTTGCCAAAGGATGCGTTGGATGTCAAACGGGTATGGCACCTCATCTTCAGCAAATTGGCCAGTGAGCTTCAGCAGGAGCGAGTGCAGAAAAATTTGCTTCGCAATTCTCAAGGATTCCCAGACCTCCCTTCCACCGCAGATGACGACTCGATACTCAGTGATGAACGCGACTTGGACGCAACACACAACCAGGGCCAGATCGGCCTCGAAAGCGAGGATGAAACCATGAGGTTACCATCGGGTCCAGGTCTCCTTGATGGCTTTGATATCCCGTTCACAGTCAGTGTGATTCCTCCCGCAGAACCACCTCAACGCGTCTCCAGGCGTCTTGTCACTGAGGTGAGTTGAGTCGACAGATGATTGTCCAAACTGCTGTGCTGTTTTATCGACTCTTTCTTACCTCGTCCTCTATTGGTGCGCTGTGTTATAATTCAGGAAAGCGCTCAGATCCACACGAACATGTCGCTTGAATACTGGCTCCTGGCGACGGCGTACTTTGTGATGTTTCTCTATATATCACTATCCGTTGGGAAAGTTGATCTGGTCAAATCCAAGTACGGGCTCGGGATCGCGGCTGTTGCCACAGTCTTTGTATCTTTGCTCATGTCCATCGGCATTTGCTCTGTGTTTGGAGTTACCCTTACTCTTATGCCCTGGTAAGCCTTGTGATTGTAATGGTGGGATGGCGTATGAACTCATGGTCTTCTAATCGTCATGCCGTCCTTCATGATAGGGAGATTTTGCCGTTCATGATTATTGTTGTAGGTGTGGAGAATATCAACATCCTGGTTCACGCTGTCGTGGAAACGCCAATGGATTTGCCTGTCAAGGAAAGAGTGGGTCGTGGATTAAGAACTGTAGGTGTTTCAATCACGTTGACCCTCGTAGCAGAACTAGGCTTACTTGTGATCGGAGCCATGACAACCATCCCTGCTGTCCAAGAGTTTTGCACGTTCGCGATTGCTGCCGTCCTCATGGACTACCTCCTGCAAATGACGTTTTTCATCACAGTGATTTCCATCGATATTCGACGTTTGGAGCTCTTTGACCTTTCCACACGCCCTACAACACCCTATTCACGGTATCCATCGAGCGCGCGACATGCACCTTTGAAGAGTGGGTATTTATGCAGTGGAATCGAAGGGACTCGCTACGGGGGAGGCCTTGCAGCCGGTGGACTTTACACATACGAAGAGGAGAGGATCCATCATCGAAGGAACGACAGCTCTGCTTCACAGTACAGCGATGGAGAATCAAAGTCAAGCGAGAAGCGAGCCAAGCCCAATCGCAAAGTCCGCACATTTACGTCGCTTTTGGTTAGTGCTCATATGTGAACTATCATTGCTCCATTGACGCTAATGGACGCCTTGGACTGACATCAATGTTGACGTCGCTATAACTTTTTTTTAACATAGATGGTTGGAGTCATGGCATATCTTGGATATATCTACGGCACCACCACTCAGCCTGTCGCTGGTGAACAGGAACCTATCATGGTGTCGTATTGGCGTATTCTGTCCACCAAGACGGCTTCAGAATTCTGGTCCGTACTGGATCCGAGTCATACTGGAGGCTACATCGAAATCAAGGCACCGGTTGTTGTTGCTCTTACGAACCCTTCGAACGTCAGCTATCACACGGATTGTTATGGCAGTATGGATGGTGCACAGATTGACGACTGTGAAGATGAACAGGATGGCACGTCAACGTCTCATACGAGGCAGGGGATTGACAAGGCGGCGACATCAGAAAGCTTGCTGGATCCAAAACGGCCATTCAAGCTATTGCGAGGCGCACTAGTCTTTATCTGCCTGTTTGCGTTCTGGCTTGTGCGAGTTATCGTCATCCCATCAATTGTTCTTGCAGCGGCCATTTTATTGTTGCTTTCGTACTTGCTGAGTCCTCAACGCAAGTTGTTGGTTGATTTGCAGTGGAGGTTTCCATTCATTGTCCTACCTGGTGATTATCAATCCAAAAGGAGACTGATGATGGAAGAGCTTTTGGCACAGGAGGCAAAGGAACGTGAGCAGGAATTGGGTTCAAGCACACCACTTCCGGGATCAGTGGAAACACTCCAACAAAGAGGTCACAAGGCCGATATTGACCAGATGGATGCTTCTGCAGATGGACACCTCATCCTAACATCAAGTCTGGATGGTGTGATTCTTTTATGGAACGGATCTCCTGGAAGCGAACAGAGAACGCCTATGGCACGTCTGGAAGATGGCACTCAGAGTACCAGATCAACGTCTTTGAAGGCTCCAAAGAGTCGACCAGTCAAGTTCCTAAAGCTGGACCCCACAGGAGAAATCGCGATTGCCAGCTTTGGCGACGGTAGTGTTCATGTATGGAACCTTGGCCCCTTTTGGGGCCATTTTGAGAACCTTGGAAGTGGTCAGATTCTGAGGATCCAGTCAGGATTGGAGTTTGTAAGAGGCCACGAATCGACTGCAGATGTCTCCAAGCTCAGAGCGAGCAGTGTTTGCTTTTGGAATCCGCCAATGCCTGAGGGGGCAGGATTCTTGACCAAAAGCAACCCTTTCCTATTAGTGGGCTACCGCGACGGCCAAGTCTGGCAATGGGACCTTGTCAAGGGCGAAGGTCGATGCACCATGGAAACGAAACATCGAGGTGGTGTGACGGAAATGGCAACCATGGAGCTGGATCTTAGGACGAGGCAGGATCTCAAACTGAGGCGTAAGGCGTACGTGGTCACTGCAGGCAAGGACGGCGGCATCCAATGTTGGAGTGTCATCAAATCTAAACCGGATCTCCAGGACACATGGTCTCTCTTGTGGAGTCATTCTGGACTGGGAGCAGGAATTGGAGTCTCGGTCTTATCACTGAACACCGAAGTACCAATGGTCGCTGTCGGATACTCCAATGGGGCCATCAAAGTATGGGACCTCGAGCAAGGAAACATCGTCTGGACTTTGTCCCGAGGGTTGATGCCCAATACAGGTCAACCTCGCTCCAGTCCGATCGGTCATCTGGACAGAAGGTTTTCACATGGGCACATCGATAATCTCCCGCCTTCCCACCAAGGCGCCATCACCAAACTCTTTTTTCATGCTCTTGAAGTGGAAATTACATCAACGGGAGAGTCGGGTCCACGCGTTTGGCTGGTTATCTCAAGTGGTATGGATGAGAAGGTCATGGTCTGGATGGTGGAATGGGAGGGTCTGATGTGCATTCCAACACTACCGCACCATGGTTCCCGATCGGAGAGCGACCTTCCAGCAATAGGGCAAGTCAACACAACCTATGGTTTACAATCTACAATCAGTTCAATCAACAGCCAAATATCAGCGCCAGGCCATGACCGGAAAGCTCGCCTGCCTCGGAGCCCATCTTTTGGACCAAATGGCTTTATGAATGACACTGGAAACATCGAATACTTGGGAATGCTTACGTCCTCATTACCAGCACCGAGACTTGTAGGCTTTATGAAGCAGCGGGGAGGCAAGAGCATCGCTGTCAGCGGCTGTTGTCTGTATGGCGTGCGCCGAACAGAATCCTCATCAACATTCATGGGCGACCGAGTCGGCCCTCGAAAGGCATCTCATACATCAGCTTTGGATACGGTGGCACCCAGTTCGAGCAATGCCCGGAGTAGGCGAAAGAGCGATTCTCATGGTCTCACTTATGCACAGGCTGGGACGCAAGAGCAGGCAACTCAAAGCAGTGGATCTTCGAAACGAGGTTGGGAGCTCTGGGAAGCAGATCTTTCCCAATGCGGTATTTTCAGTGACAATGGCATAACGACCTTGAATCTGTCGATTCGCACACTCGATCTTCAACCTCCACCACAAGAGAGAAGCCGCGGGTTCATTGTTCAAGGAGCAGAATTGGGTATGGGTCGGCCAAGTGTGGCCAAGGCGATGGAGAGTCCAGGATCAATGGAATCGATACCACCCATTATGATCACCACAAACGGCTCCTCCATAGCAGTTCAAGCATCCGCTGGCTCGGACACTGTGCGGTACAGTAACCACGAAGCACGTCCAATGCTTCAGAGAAAACATGGATCGTTTGTTCAGCAGATTGGACACCGAGGATACGTCTCCAGCACTGGTTTCATGAAAGCTACCCAGTTCACGTCAACAACCTCTGTGGAGTATGGCCGTGTACCGTATTCAACATCGTCTGAAGATGAGGGTGCACCCGTGCTGCTGCCATTTGTAGAGACAAAGTTGGTTCTTGGGCTTTCGAGGCGGCTTGGTATACAGCCCTTGTCATATTCAGCAGAAGGGCTATTGGAAAGAGAGCCAGATGTGAAAGACATTGTGATAGGGTTCGGCAACTTTATCAAGATCGTGCGGCTTGAGGATGAAGGTGAAAACGAGGAGGAGGCTTCTGGGTGATAGTCGTGTCTTTTTTTTTTTTCTTGTTTTTTTTTTCCTTTCTCCACGTCATTTCCCTTCGTAGAGAAAGGCCATTGCGCCTTGTACAGTACATTACAGCTCATTTTGTTGCTCATTTATTGTTGGTACACATGCTTATGGAAAATGTTATATGGCAATGCTATGGATGGGGTGGGTGAATTGGTATTGCTAGAACTTTTGCAACCCAGCGGTGGCGATGTACTGGTTCCATTCATCCCAATCAATAGTATTAGGGATGCCAAAGAACGGATTCTGAACGGCGCTCGCCGCTGTTACATTGGCCGTTGCTGATCCTGTCGTCGCAGTCGAGACAATTGTGTTAGGGTCCTGAACGCTAATGACAAGATCCTGTGGAGGGAACAATGACATGGTTGAGTAATCGATTGCACCTGAACTAGAAACAGACGTCGGTTCGCACGACGTGGACGATGTAGGAATGGCCGAATTAGAATGTAGGTTGCCAGCGCAGCCAAAACCGTATGCGATGGGGCTGTCTAACGCAGGCGCCGCCGTTGGAGTGCTCGTGATACCAGACGAACTAATATCCATAAAACTGCTACTGTCGTGTTGAGCTGGCTGAGACATTGTTAATTGTTGTCGTCCAAGTGGTTGCGACTGGAAGGTGAACTGCTTTTGCTGTTGCTGCTGTTGTGGTGGTTGCTGTTGCTGTTGCTGTTGCTGCTGATCCTGAGATTGTGGTTGTCTAAGAACTGACCCTGCAGGAATCAGGGGCTGCTGCGCAATCCTAGTCTGAAGCGCAAATGGCGATGAAAACAACGGCGTCGCCGTGAGCTGGTGCTGTAACTGTTGTTGTTGTTGTTGTTGTTGCTGTCCGTTCGACTGGTCCTGTTGCTGTTGGAAACATGATAGCTGCAACTGCTGCTGGGCAATCATCTGTTCATACTCCATAAAGGCTTGACCCTGTGTGAACATTCCAGGCGTCGTCAAGGAAGAGAACGTAAACAGTGATGACTGATCGGGGATCGAAGCCGTTGTCGATGCACCAGATGAATTGGCATTGTTAGTGCTGCAGGAATGTGTTGTGGCCTGGGCGAGGAGTGAATTCCGTTGGGAGACGGATTTCCGACCCTTCTTCATGGGTCGAGACACGTTATTGTTCACAGACGGTCCAGTTCCAGAAGTGGGGGACACTGGTGTGGCATCGCTCGCTATTGGCGAGTCAGATCTGTCGGCATCAGGTTTGATTCCATCCAGAACGATGAGATTCTCTGGTTGATGGACTGTAGGCGTCTGAGGTGACGACTCTGGTGTTGAGGTACTGGATGACGGTGTACCAATGTTCGCTGTTTTAGGTGCGAACAGCAGTGTTCCTCCCGATGGATGATGCTGATCTCTCAAGATAATCGGGTATATCGAATCGGGCTCTCCGACCTTGGTCATCACGACCGGTTCCATGGATCGACCCTCAGGGTTGTAGCTGTCAAAGTTCAAGTGTGCGCACATCAAATCCTCCAAGATCACGGCGAATTTGGCCGAGTTGAACCATCGGATGCCCAATGTCTTCATAAACCCAATGTTCTTGACAAGATTTTGCCGAGCCATCGCCTGTAGTCGTTGGTCGATGGAGGCCGAGTTCGTCAAGTGAACCAAGGATGATGTAAAGACCTCATATGTCGCCGAGTTCCAGGAATATTGGAGATGGTTGCTCTCTTGCAGCTTCTCGAGCAAATGGGTGATCGAATTGGCGGCAGAGACCGCAATATTCAATGACGGCATAGATTCGGTCAGTTTGGACTTTGTAGGTGATGTCGGGGTCATGCTTGGGCGATGCAACAGGATCAGCACGGCATCTACATTCAAGTGATAGATATGCAAATGGTTAGAAGGTCATCGAAAGAAAAAAACGATAGATGAGAGCACAAGACAAGCCTGCGTATACTTACAGTACGCGCTATGGATGGTGGCGACCCATCGATCGATCTTGGCATTTGGACCAGACATGGTCTGATGGTCATATTGAAGTTCGACAGGTAGATCCAGGCGCCACTTTGTGAGTACGTCGTCAAGTTCTCGTACCACAGAGTTAGTCTCTGTCCAGCTGTGGCTCCTCGTAGCCGCGCCATAAACCCGCCTCAAGATCAGCCCAACTATCTGCGATAGTTTGATCGTCTCCACAAAATATTGTAACGATGTTGCTGATTCCTCCTTGAGTTTTTCACACTTCTCAGAAGGTGAGTTCAAATTGCCATCCGGATCAGCCCAATCCTGGTCGATCAAAGAAGGGATATCCACATCACAATCGTTTTCATCGATCGCCATCGGTCGTCCCATAGAGGCACTGATGTTCCGATCCATAACATAGATTGCCCACCATATGCGTTTTCGGATTTCTGTCTCAAGCGGAGGCAAGTGCCACCGAGCAGAATTACGGTGCATGCCCAGGTCCTGAGCCATTCTTGTGGCCATTCCCAACATCACCCAAACACGGCCACCACATTTGGCGCTCGTGAGTCGATATGCAACCATGAGCAACAACGCCTGGATCGAGGCTATCCTAGGTAGCTCATATTCAACATCCACCAACTGCTTCGCCCTCGAAAAGTACTCATCTCCAAAACTCTCCGGGTCGTGTCCTGGTCCACTGATCATGGGGTGGTCCGAAAATCGAGATGCAATTGCGAACATTGCGTTCTGTAGTACATTCGGTGGTTGTTTCTCTGGATCTGGGTTCCGATATTGACGCATGAACGACGGCTTGTGCACGATTGGTAGATGAGGATGTATATGGGTCCAGTAGCACTCTAGGAGATGTTCCGCCAGATCTCTAGGGGGTGATGGCATTGACGCGGCCAATTGGGCTATTGATGCCTCCATCTCAACAAGCCATTCCTGGTGATCTCGTAACTTCACGGGCACCATCAAGTATCCGTTTCTAAGGATCTGGCTCCTTTGAAGCAAGTCAATGCCCGAGCTGTTGCCAAGATATTTGATAAACCCACTGTTGTCCAGGCTCATCGAGTCCAGATTATCCGAGAGTTCGTTGATTTTCTTCCTAGCATCCCGATCGTACTCTGCAATCTCGTCCTCATCCGAGTCAGGAGCGGGGGCAAAAGGCGATTTGGACGTGTCGGTACTCAGCGGCGACTCGCTCTTCGTGTGGTGACTTGCAGGAAGGTCAAGTGCTTCCAAGAAGTCTTCGTCATCGTCGTCCAAGTCTACTCTGGAACGGTCGCCAGGTTGAACGAGACCACCTAGAAGATTCTCCATCCTGTGTAGTCGGTTCTCTAGTGCTTCAATGTACCCCTTGGGAGGTCCTCGTTTCTTTGCAGAGTCATTGAAGCTGGTTGTCCAAGACAGTGCAATAAAGAGCAGAGAGGGGGGATGGATGGATTGTGATGGAATGAGTGTGTGACCAGAAGCGAGCTTGTTTGAATAGGAAGGCTGAAGATCCAGAGGGAGGGCCAACTTACGTGCATTGGAAACCAAACGTTGTGCAATTGGTGCAGGACGGTTGCAGGCCGTCGCAGCGGACCTTTTTCCTTCGACAAGTATCACTAGAGAGAAATCGGGGCGAGAGATAAGGGATGTCAGGAATACAACATACGAAGAGAAGGGAGAGGTACAGTTGAAGGCACGACTCTTTCAGAATACGATACCATGCCCTTGAGACTCGTCGTCTCTTTGGGTCCAGAGAATCTGGCGAAGCCATGGCGCGTTTGGAATGAGGTGCAGGTTGATGCGGAAGCAGAGAGCAAAGGGGCAACAAGGAGAGTGAGTGGGTAAGAAACGATAAGAAGAAGGATCGGGCCTCTCAGGCAGGTGGGGAGAGGTGTGAGATCGTGTATGAGAGAGAAGAGAGAAGAGAGAGTTTGAAAAGGATGAGCAATGATCAGGGTGCTGCTGAGTGTTCACAACTAGTCAAAAGAAAAGAACGCAAACAGAGGGACATGGACACAAGGTCGACCAATGATGGCACCTTCGGGTCGTCCCCATGGACAGGAATGGCAATTTCCGCAGAAGCAAGCGCAGCAATCGTGTGTGAGCAATTGGCGCCATCCAAGATAAGGTGAGGTGAGGATGGCGACGACTATTCTCCATTGCTCCATTGAGAGGACCAACGGCGACATGGTATGGTCGTTGACTGTGCCGCATGTCACTCCCCCCCCCCTCCCCTGAAGAAAGGGCACTTTGGATCGGGAAGGGAGGCTTGACAGTTTCTGCACCACGCTAGTCTGCTCAAAGCAGGCTCACTCCTTTCTTTCTTTCCCCCCCCTCCACATGTGCCAATTGCTTTTACCGACTGCGCTGTATCTCATCTCGCATAAGCCAAGAGGGGGAGGGGAGGTTTTTACCAGGTGTTCGAGTTGGATTGGACGTTCGTTGCATGGTGTTGTGTATTCCAGCGCGTCCCTTCAGCCTCGACATTCTCGTTCACCCTTACCGTTTCTCAACAGTCTGAGACACGATAAGATCGAGACGCGTTGCCAGCACCATCCGGCTGGCAAATAAAACTGCCCTTGTTCCCATCCCTACCCCAAGCTCACCAACTCCAATCCTACTCTCCGCGGAACTGCAACAACACACCCTCGCTATGAGATCATCGTACCTCCTCAGCTACCCCACTGTACTCGGATCCTTCTTGCTGCTAATATCGTGGGCGGAGAGGGGCTTCACAGAGTCCTTGGACAGTCATGCCAACTTTATTGTCGTTGATGGCTACAGGCCTGATAGGTAGGGGAAAAGAAAGAAAAAGAGAAGAAAGAAGCTCAACCTCCGACACCTTTTTATCCGGCAAACTGCGGGACATCCATCTCTTTTGCCTGCACACATCGTATCACCTTGATTTTGTGCGGACCACGAACTGAGCCCATTTTGAACCACTTCCCCTCACCTTCATCTTACGCAGATGGGGTGCTCGTTTAGGGATGCTCAGGTTCATGAAAGCGATGATGGCACTCGTATAACAATCGGCAAGGACTCAGCTCTGAAGCCTTATTCGTGTGGAGAACTTATCTACCGTGAAGACGATTTGACCTATGGTCACTACTCAATCGAAATGATCGCATCCAACGTTGTCGGTCAAGTCGCCTCATTCTTCCTGATTGCAAACGGGGATACGGAGATTGACATTGAACTCACAGGGCTCAACCACAGAATTGGCTGGATGAATGTCTGGCACGATGGCAGGCAGAACCTCAATTGACCTCCCCTTTGATACCTCAACAAGCTGGCATACCTATTCGTTTGAATGACGAAGAAAGTTTATAGCTTGGTCAGTGAATGGCCATGTCGTCTTGGACCGCACTGATATTCTAACAACCGATCCCTCCGACATCAATTACAGGCTGGTCATCAATTCCTGGACCCAGGTCAATCCAGAGATCAACATCAAATGGGCTGGCCAGTTCAAGCACCCCTCGGATGGACGCGTTCCTCAGTCGAGGTTCAGGAACATTCGTTATAGTCAACTCTTGCCATTATATAACAATAACACCTGGATCATGGTTGCAGAGGTCTGGAAACCGCGCCTTCGTGGACATGCTGACACTTCTTCAGCGTTTATCTTATACCATCAATTGCTGTCCGACACCACGGGCAAAAACGTCCTGTGTCTCTATCTTTGAACAAGACATTATGAAAGCCCTTGATAGGAGTACTTGTATCCACTACTTGCCCACTGAAAGATCCCGCGGCCTGCTTGAGGTCTGGCATGAGATAGGGGAGGGAAAAAACTAGGGCTCTCACGCTCTGTTTCGGGGGATCGCTGAACACAGACATCGCCTGCAAAACAAAGACATGAGCAGAGACACCCTCGATTGCACATGGATGCCTCAGCTTGGTGGTTTCATTTGTCGATTGCAAATAGAGTGAACGTCAACAAACAAGGTGTGCAGGTGTAGGGAGGCTATGTGTAGTGGAGGTGCGAGCTGTAGATGCCCAGGAATGTGAGCGAAGAGGAGGAATGAAAAAAAATGGTGACCGCCCTCGCCCCCTTGTTCTGGCTGTATTTGTGCTGATTCACCAGTGGCTATGGAGTTGACACAGCAAACAAGGGGAGCAGAGATAGAACGGGCAATGCGGAATGGAATGGATGAAGAAGAAGATCCCGGGTTCCTTGTGGAAGAATAAGAATGCATAAACACGTAGTCCGCGTTGACTGTTTGTTCTACATTGTCGAGTCGATGTGTTGATGGGCTGAGAAACTCTGTCCTACAAACAGCGAAAGTGCCCTCGATCTTGGTTGCTCAAAGGCGTGAGAGTATGAACATGAGAGCCAGAGGGCGGTTCAAAGTTCATGCAGTAGAACTGTGAATTTTCTCTCAGGAATGGCCTCGTTCATTTCTTCGCTTTCATCCCCGCTTTCGCTTTCACTTTCATTTGTTAAGGGGTGGTGCGGAGTGAAAGCGGGTTTGAAAGCGGCATGTTCAGTTC